>Ga0153918_1000529_pt1 | contig 17990 bp, 16 predicted proteins | sample TSFL002MetaG_FD_104687 | JGI IMG/M metagenome (GOLD analysis project Ga0153918, IMG submission 104687) | Attine ant fungus gardens microbial communities from Florida, USA - TSFL002 MetaG | ecosystem: Host-associated > Fungi > Mycelium > Unclassified | place: USA: Florida, Paynes Creek Historic... | reverse complement strand
CGGTTGGCAGTAAACGTACCCATCAGTGTCCAGCTAAAGCCGCCTGTGCGATTACTCTTGATAGGGCTGCCATGAATAGAAAACTCTATACCTTGATTATTTACCTGACCAACGTTGGTGATAAAGCTCGGGTAACCGGAAGAACGGTCTAACTGACGCACCAATTGTTGATTTTTGGTGTTACCAGCATATAATGCCAGGTCAAACCCAATACGGTCTTTCAACAGGTTTACCTCTGTACCTGCCTCATAGGTTGTAGTGCGCAACGGCTGGATGTTGGGGTTAGTTAACAGTGACGGGTTAGATAAACCTCCACCAAACAATGAACCTGCCGATACATAGTTAAATGAGGTACGGTAAGCATCTAAACCACCGTTACCCACCTGAGCTGCCGAAGCACGAAATTTAAGGTAATCTATATACGACGGCATTTTCACCAGATCCGAGAGGACAAAGCTGGCGCTGGCCGATGGGAAATTAAGCCCCACACTATTGGTACGCATTGGCGTAGCCAGATTACTGTTATAATCCTGACGATCTGTTAATTCCAGGTACAGAAAACTCTTATATGCTACATCCATAATACCGTAAAAGCTATTGATATTATAGCGCTGGTACGGGTTGTCTGGCGCTGTAACATAAATAAGCGGACCTTTTGAATTTGAATAAGAGTAAACTCCCGGATAAGTAAGCGAATCGGCACGTACCTCGTCTTTACGATAACGGTTGGCCAGCATACTACCACCCGCGGTAACACTCAGGTCAAAATCTTTACCTATTTTTTTGGCATAGCGCAACAAGAAATCACCGCTAACCTCCTGGTTAAAAAGATCCTGTGTGCGGTATGAGCCATATACATATTTAGCACCGGCATCATATGGCCTGTCTTGCTCTCGCTGCTCATAGCTCATATCTAACGAGGTGCGCAACTGTAAGCTCAACTCTTTGGTAAACTGATAAGTGGCAGATGCGTTGCCAGTAATTGAGTTACGGTTTGATTTATTCAAAAACTCATAAGCTACGGCATAAGGATTTTCGGGGTATGAGCTGAACGGATATTCTATAGCACGATCTGTCTGACCAATCTTCCAATAGTTTTTGAGCCAGTTAATGTCTGCATTGGGCTGCCAGAAAATAAACCAGTACATAATTGATTGGTTACCGTAACCGGCGCCTGGCAGGTTATCGCTAAAACGGTTATCGTAAGTAACTTTTGAATTAATGGTCAGCTTATCGTTCAGTTTTGAGTTGATGGACATGGCTGCAGAATTACGGCCGTAACCTGTATTAGGAACAATCCAGGTGTTTTTTACATTAGTAACAGAAAAACGAGCACTGGTACGATCATTACTACCATCAACCGTTACTGAGTTGGTGTAGGTTTGCCCCTGATTAAAATATTGTTTTACACCACTATTGGGATAAGCCACCCAAGGGGTACGCGTTTTACCTACAGTTTGCGTGGTGGGGTCAAACTGATAAAACATCTGCCCGTCAAACCGCGGGCCATACGCAGAACTGGTACCGCTGGTACTTGCGCCGTCTGCACTGGCACCGTAAGAATAATAGTTGGCCCCTGCCAAACCCTGACCATACTCATACTGCAATGCAGGCCAGCGGTTTACATTTGCAATTGATGCGTTAGAGTTAAGGGTTACACCTAAGCCTTTCTTTTTAGAATTGCCTGATTTGGTGGTAACAATAACGGCACCGTTGTTACCGCGCTCGCCATAAAGGGCTGCAGCGGCTGCACCTTTTAATACGGTTACGCTTTCAATGTCTGCGGGGTTCAGATCGTCAATATTGCTGCCATAATCAGCCGGCATATTATCGCTGCTGGTACCGTAAACGCTCTCGCCAGATATAGCCGTACGACGACCGCTACTGCTGCTGATTACCACACCATCCAATACAATAAGAGCAGCGTTGTCGCCAGTCAGGTTATTCTCACCACGCAGAATGATCTTGGTAGACCCCATCGGGCCGCTATTTGAGCGAATCAGGTTTAAACCGGCTACCTTACCAGAAAGCGCATCGGTCCAGTTGTTAGAAAGCGCATCGGTCAGGTCCTGGCCCTTTACTACCGTGGCTGCATACCCCAGCGCTTTCTCTTCGCGCTTAATGCCTAAAGCGGTTACTACTACCTCGTTAAGTGTAGCGGCAGTTGCTTTTAGCGTTATGCTTGCCCCAATTGCGTTACTGTTGTAAACTTGCTTTTGCGCCTCATAACCTACCATGGTAAAGTTAATGGCGGTGCTGCGCGGCACACGGATAGAAAACTTACCATCAATGTTTGTTGAGCCGAGAAACCTTTTGCTGGCATCAGTAATTGTAACACCAACAAGCGGTTGCTTATCATCACCAGAAAATACAGTACCACTAACAGATACCAATTCCAGCCGTTTGATAACAATATTACCGTCGATGTTTTTGATACCGATACCGACTTGTTGTTGTAAAACACTGGCCAGCGTTTCAAAAGAAACATCCTCAGACGCCAGCGTAACCGACGTTGCCATATTCACATCGGCATTGAATGACACTTTAAAACCATACCTGGTTTTAAGACGGTTGACGATGTCTTGCAAACTAACGTGCTTTTGCTCAAAATTGAGCTGCCCGGGCATCTTCACCTGTGCTCTGAGCGACAGCGTACAAATGATGAGGCATAAGATTAAGTAAATCTTTTTTCGATGGAGCGAAAATTTTAAGGGATTCATTTTTAGTCTAGAATAATAGGATAGTGTTTGAGTTTGAGTATTTATAGTGTAATCCTGTTGCGTAAGAAAGCGCATTTAATACATCGGCAACACCGGTGTCTTTCATCTCACCGCTAAACAGTGGTCGTTTATAAGCCGATGGTTGCACCACCACATTAATGTTATACCAGCGGTGCAGTTTCTCGGCAATATCGCCGGCATCGCTCTTGTCAAATACCAATGCTTCATTTTGTAATGAGGCAGCCTCTCTGGCCAGCACGGTTTTAACTGACGCATGGCTATTGGTTTCGCTAAAAATCAGTTCCTGGCCGGCTTTCAGGTAGTTTACCTTATTGCCTGTGGTTACACCAACCAGACCGGTGGCTACCTTAACTTCGGTATTGACATGCGGGCGGGCATACACGTTGAATGATGTACCCAGCACCGTTACCGAAAGCTTATTATCTGTATGGATAATGAAAGGTTTGTTGATAACGTGTTTTACATCAAAGAAAGCCTCGCCGGTTAAGTGTACCTCGCGTTTGCTGCCATTAAAACTGTTAGCGAAAGTAATTTTTGAATCAGGAGCCATGTAAACCATAGAGCCATCTGGCAAGGTTACCTTGCCACGTGTGTTGGCAGATGTTTGGGCCACCTGCTGCTGCATACTGTTTACATCCGCAGACTTATAGAAATACAACCAGCCCAGCACACTGAATAACAGCAAACTGGCAGCAATACCGGTTATCCAATAAGAACGTAAAAATCCGGAGTTGTGGCTATTGCGCGGCGCTTCAAAAATGCGGTCAAGCAGACGCAGCCATTGCTCATCAACATCATTTTGTTTTAAAGGTTGGTTTAGGGTGGCCGCACGGCGTTCAAGGTAGGTTAGCAGGTAACGGTGCTCGGTCTGCTCATTGGCCCAGGCGTTCACCCGTTCCTCTTCGGCAGTGGTGCACTCACCGTTAACATAATTTAGTAGTAGATCCCAGTTCACTTCTTGTGTTTTATGGAGAAGAGCAACCGGGCAGCTATTTTCACCAAAAGAAATCCTTAAGAATGTGTTAAAGTTCTGTTAAGTGTTAAAAGATCTACGGAACGACAGGAAAAACTAAGGCCGGAGCATGCCCCGGCCTTACACAAATTAAAAACAATGAGCTTACGCATCTCTCCTAAAAGAGATACGAATCTTTATTTTCCACCAAAAGAAATTATTAAATTATAGTGAAGATTATGTTAACCAGCATCAGTCCGCCGGCAATGGTGGCTTTATCAAGGCTGCTATGATTAATGGCATGGGTAAGTTGCTCAATAGCTTCACGCATATTGTATTCTACTTTTTTCTCGGTGATTTCGAGCGCTTCGGCAATCTCGGCATACTTTAAGCCCAGCAGGCGCAGTTCTATGATCTCCTTACGCAATGGCGGCAGCTTGGCAATCAGATCTTCAACTATGCGGATAGATTGCTTGGCAACAAACTTTTCAAACGGATTATAGGCATCGGCAGGGATGTTGTGCACATCATCAGGCAGTTCGATTGACTGGTAGCGCGGAGACACCATTTTTAAAGCTCCATGGCGTGCAGCGCGAAACAGATAAGGCTTCAGATCATTAATCTGCAGTTTGTCTTTTTGTTGCCAAAGGTTAAGAAAAAGGTCAGAAAGCACGTCCTTCGCTTGCTCATCATCCTTTACAATACCCTTAACGTAGCGAAAAAGCGGGGTGTAGTTTTCTTTAAATATGTCTTCAAACCCCTCCAGCGTCCCCCATAACGACATATTTGATTGTTCCATAGCGCCTGCAAAGTAAGGCAGGAGATATTTAGACAATAAGAACAGCAGGTTAAATTTATATTATTATAACTAACAGAATGGTAACATGCATAAACAAATAGCGTAAAACCATATACAATCCCGCCTCAAAAATAACAGTATTAACACTGCAGAGGTGCTCTTCTCTAACTGGTAAAAAACAAAAAAGGCCGCTAATGCGGCCTAATGTTTATTTTTCTTCAATATAACTTTCTAATATTTTAAAGCCTCCGCTGGTTATCAGCTCAACCTCGCCAATTACCTTTGGTATGAGCAGGCACTCACCCATGGTTACGCCAACTTCGCCGCCATCATACTTCAATGTGTAAGACCCTTCAACACAAACGTGGATAACAAATGAGTCGAGCTTACTGTAGTCTTTGCTCACGTTTTCGGTATAATCCATCAGGTTGGTAGTAAAGTATGGACAGTCTACCAAATGTACGTTAGCGTTTTGCTGAGGCTGATATTTGGTTTTGTATTCGTCATACACCTTATAATCAATAGCAGCCAATGCCAGCTCAGTATGCAGCTCACGTTTCTGGCCATTATCATCTACGCGGTCAAAATCATAAATACGATAGGTGATATCTGATGTTTGCTGAATTTCGGCAATCAACAAACCTTTGCCAATGGTGTGCACCCGGCCGGCCGGTAAAAAGAATACATCGCCGGCGCTTACTTCTTCCTTGTTCAGAATATCCATAATATGGCCGCTGTTCAATTTTTCTACATAGGTTTTTTCGTCTACCTGCTGGCTGAAACCTGAAATAAGCGTTGAGCCCGGATCTGCCTCTATAACATACCACATCTCGGTTTTTCCGAATGAGTTATGACGCTTTTTGGCCAGCTCATCGTTCGGGTGTACCTGGATAGATAGATCATCATTGGCATCTATAAACTTAACCAGCAGCGGGAAGGTATTGCCAAAGTGCCTGTATACATGCTGACCAACCAGATCGCCCTGATGCTGCTCCAGCAAATCTGCCAGCGACTGGCCTACCAACTCTCCATTAGCTACTACAGATACATCAGACTTTACGCCCGATATTTCCCAGGTTTCGCCACAATTGGGCAGGTGGCCAAAATCTTTATGCAGATAGGTTTTGATTTTTTGACCGCCCCATATTTTGTCTTTATAAATGGTTTGGAATTTTAACGGATAGAGTGATGACATGGTAAGTGTATTTTTGACGCGAAGTTATTAAGTTAATTGATAAACCTGAAACCTTAGCTTAGGTTTTGATTAACAATAATCTTGTGCCGGCTATTGCTTAATCACCAGAAAATTTCTGGTAGCCAAACTATCTGCATAACTAACACCGTTATAACTAAAGCTTTTCATAGCGTAATCAGGGCAACACCCTTTAACCATATCAGCGTTATATACTACTGTGTCAACATCAGTAGCCGATATTTTTAGCTGTAAAGTGATGCTACCCGGGGATATAGCAGAAAATATGCAAAATGCGTTCTGTTTAAACGGAGATGGCCCCACACGTGCCACACCTTTGTTAAGATTGTTGAAAACGGCTGTATCATAATGTGCAGGAGTGGCAACGTTAAACAGATCACGGCCCTGGGCATCATTCAGGCTAACCAGAAAATAAGGGGCCGCAGGGCAGGAATTGCCGCCGCAGTTTTTACCATTACAGGCGGTTAATAAAGCTGCCATAAGTGACAGCCCAAAGCAGAAGCTATACGTTTTTTTCATGATTAAGGGTTAGTTTTATTGCCTAATACGCAAGCAATCTTACGTATGCTACAATCATAAATAAAAAAAACGCCAGGTAATATTACCTGGCGTTTTTTTTATCGGGTTAAATACTTACTTATTTACCCAGTTTAGCTTTCAAATTTTCGTTGATAGCTTCCAGGAACTCTTCAGTATACAGGTAGTCTTTACCGTGTTGTACTTTGTTACCGTGGATACAAACGGCTAAGTCTTTAGTCATTTTGCCGCTTTCTACGGTTTCAATACATACTTGCTCCAGGGCTTTGCAGAAGTCGATCAGCTCCTGATTGTTGTCTAACAGACCACGGAACTCCAGACCGCGGGTCCAGGCAAAGATAGATGCAATTGGGTTGGTAGAAGTTGGTTTACCAGCCTGGTGATCACGATAGTGACGGGTTACAGTACCGTGAGCAGCCTCAGCCTCCATAGTTTTACCATCAGGAGTAACCAGGGTTGATGTCATCAGACCCAGCGAGCCGAAGCCCTGAGCTACGGTATCAGACTGTACATCACCATCATAGTTTTTACAAGCCCAAACAAAGTTACCGTTCCATTTCAGAGCAGAAGCAACCATGTCATCAATCAAACGGTGCTCGTAAGTAATACCGGCGGCGTCAAATTTAGCTTTGTAATCAGCCTGATAGATTTCTTCAAAGATATCTTTAAAGCGACCGTCATATTTTTTAAGGATGGTGTTTTTGGTTGACAGGTATAAAGGCCAGCCTTTCATCAGCGCCTGGTTAAAACAAGCGTGTGCAAAACCGCGTATAGACTCGTCAGTGTTGTACATAGCCAGGGCAACACCGTCACCTTTAAAGTTAAATACATCGAAAGATTGTACTTCGCCGCCATCTTCTGGAGTGAAGGTGATGGTTAATTTGCCTTTACCTTTGGTTACAAAGTCAGTAGCACGGTACTGATCGCCGAAAGCGTGACGGCCGATACATATAGGAGCAGTCCAGTTTGGCACCAGGCGTGGTACGTTTGACATTACGATAGGCTCGCGGAATACGGTACCGTCCAAAATGTTACGGATGGTGCCGTTTGGCGATTTCCACATTTGTTTCAGGTTAAACTCTTTTACACGTGCCTCATCAGGAGTAATGGTGGCACATTTAATACCTACACCGTATTGTTTAATGGCGTTGGCAGCGTCAATAGTTACCTGGTCGTTGGTTTCATCGCGATACTCAATACCCAGATCGTAATATTTGATATCCAGCTCAAGGTATGGAAGGATCAGCTTATCTTTTATAAATTGCCAGATGATGCGGGTCATTTCGTCACCATCAAGCTCAACTACCGGGTTTGCTACTTTAATTTTTGACATATTATTAGTGTTAGAATTCCGTTTTTGAAACAATCGCCCAAATATAGAATTGGTTTTACGTTTTTTTTAATTAAATGCTATAAAAAATTCAAGGCATTTATTAAAATTACATACATTTGAAGAGTAGCAGAGCCCCTAAACACCCGCTCTGCGGCAAAGTGTAATAATTTAAAGCTTATCATTTGAAAAAGATCATTTTTACCCTGTTGGTATCTATTGCGGCTTTTAGCGCCAGGGCACAAGTTGGTTATAATTATTCTCAGTATGATTTTGGCGTTGGCGCCACCTTTAATAAAGGCAAAACAGATTTTGCAAAATCTACCACCAGACCGTCTTTCTCAGCTAACTTTACCTACAACCAAACTCCCTTTGTAAACTTTATTGCCGATTTACAAATAGGATCTGTAAACGGATTTGACTTGAGTAAATCTGGCTATGACGAGATTTTGCTGTTACTGGATCCTGCCGAGTTACCCTATGCAAGCTTTACCAGCGATTATACAACCGTTAGCGGCCGCGTACAACTGCAAATGGGCGAGATAATGGACTACTCGCACAGCCAGTTTAAAAACTTCTTTAAAAATCTTTACATCAGCGGTGGCGTAGGTGTAATTTACAGTAATTATAAATTCAATACCGTGAGCCTTGGCACCAGCGAAAACAAAGGCAGCAATGTTTTCATTCCGCTTAAAGTGGGTTACGAACTTAAATTCTTTAACGCTTACAGCGAGCCAACCGTAAAACTTGATTTGGGCTATCAATACAACTACATCCTGAGCGATAACTTTGACGGCATACCAGTAGGCGGCAACGATGCTTTCCAGCAGTTTACCGTTGGATTGAAATTTGCCATTGGCGGCAGCACCTCATACCGGAAACAGATAGATTATTAATTTGAGCTGAAAGGATAAAGGCGAAAGGTAATAGTTATTTTATCGCCGATGATTTCAACGCATATCAATGCAATGCGCAGGTAGACAACTTGCGCATTTTTGGTTACATATAATTATTTCCGATCCTTTCACCTTTCACCTTTCACCTTTCACCTTTCACCTTTCACCTTTCACCTTTCACCTTTCACCTTTCACCTTTCACCTTTCACCTTTCACCTTTCACCTTTCCACAAACATTGCCCTTCATCTCCTGTTAAGCCTATATAAACAAAACTGTATAAGCCATGAACAGAGATAAAAATTACCCTGAGCTAAGACATACCAACGAAGACAGGGACCGCACTTTAAAAGACGAGCTGGGCGAAACCATTGATAAGGAAAACTTAAAATATAACCCGGATAGCCAGAGTTATGAGATTGACGTAAACAGTACCGATCCAGATTATGACCATCCAGATCCGTATGATACCGCCGCCCCTAATGGCGAAGACGATAACTCTACCTGGGACGAGGCCAACCCCTATGACGCCCGCGATGAATATGACCCTAAACGATCATTAGAAACTGATGCCGACAAATTAGGCATGCACATAGACAATGGCAAAATTGTAGAGGTTGACCCGATTGATGAATCGTTGGCGCGAACCCCGGAAGACGACCGTGATGACCTGGACGAGGAAGGCTATCCTAAAAATGATGGAGAGTTCTTAAGATAAGCCTGACGCCGAACACTTACCGGCAATTACCAAAAGACACATCTTAACCAAAGGCAAAAAGGTCAACTTCCTTGTAGAAAGTTGACCTTTTTATTTATTAAAAACCCGCTATTTCTAACGCGGCATTGTAATTATTGTAAAGTGGCTTTACCGGTTTTAGCGTCAATAATATAAGTTAACAGCGGGAAGCCATCACGAGGGTTAAAGGTTACCCACATGTTGCCTCCGGTGCCAACCATAAATTGAATGGTACCTGACAGGTTGGTAATCTGATCATCTGATCCTGCTTTTTTATTTTCAATTACGCAGGTATAATCAACCTTACCGCCGTCAAAATAAGGAGCAACTTTAAAAGTATAATCCTGAATGGCCAGGACGTTTGTCCAGTGGTAATCAAAGCTAGTGCTGTAAGATGATGTAGTGGCACCATTATTTAACACAGCAGTAGAAGCAATAGATTTTGAATCGCCATTAACTAACAAACGCTCCTGGCTACCCTGTGCACTTACATGCCAGTTTAGCGCAATAGTTCTTGAATTTTTGAAAGCAGAGCCAGAGTAGGTATCAACAGACGTATCGCGCTGTGTGTACGCATTAGGATCTGTGCTACCGTTTTCGCACAGGTAAGTAAAAATGGTGTGGCGTTTTACATTCTCGGTAGTATCTCCACCTAATTTAATACTCTGATTGGTGTTTGCTTTTTCTTCTGATGTACCACAAGCACTGGTAATATCAAAAATTTTAAGGGTGCTGGCGGCGTTTGTTTTAACGCTAGCTGTTGCCGAAGTGTTGCTTAAGCCTTTGGCAATTTGCTGCGCCAATGCAGCGTAATCGATGTTGTCTTTTTGGGTTGTGGCATTTTTCTTACATGACACAACAACCAACGATGCACCTGCTAAGGCCAGGGCAGCCATTTTGTAAAAAGGTTTCATGGTGAATTTGTAAAGTACTTTTTTTCAAAGATAATTAGGGTTTCTGTACACGCATATGCAAATCGCATTCCATTTAGTTTTACACCTTAAGACCGATCGCACCGGTCACAAAAATCCCCAATATGTGCAATTAATTACCCATACCGGGGACGAGCATCCTCACAATACAATATCAAATAAATTAAACCTGAGCTATAGACAGAAAGCTCTTTTTGGTACTTTATAACAAAAGAGGCGATGATAACATCGCCTCTTTATTAATATTCTAAAATCCGAATTTGAACATCCGGAAATCCAGCAATGCCTACTCCAGGTCCAGATTAAACCTCTTGCGCAGCTCGGCCAGTTGCGGGTTTTTGGTGGCCATAAACTGAAATTTTTCTACCGCTGTGTAGGGACGTCTGTTTACCGCCTGCTCGTCCATGCGGCTGTTTACGTTCAGATCAAAGTTTTTGAGGGCCACGCGGAGGAAATTCATCAGGTCTGCTTTTTCTTCCCGGAAATAATTCTCTTGCGTGCCATTGTTCACAACCACCTCAAACTCGGTTGGGCTCAACTGTTTGGGGGCATTAGTAGTGAGGATATTAACAAACGTCATGGGCTTGCCCGCTTTTTTAACCTGCCCGGCATATTCATTCCAGAGCTGCAAAAAAGCATCATAAGTAAAGGCCTCTTTATCGGTACCTTTTATATAGGGATCTTCCTCGTCGGCAATTTCTTCTGCGGTATACCTGCCAACATCTTTCAGCGAGGGTATTTTGAGCATACCACCGCCATTCATAGTCGGGATGGCAATCTTGGGCTTATCTGCCAATGGTGTTGGCGGTGCTGCTACAGTGGCTGCTGGTTGTGGCGTTGGCGTTGCTGCCGGCGTTACCCTTGGCTCGGGCACTGCAACAGGCTGCGGCGCTTGTTGCACCGGCGCCGGCGCGCTAACAGGCTCCTGCGGATGCGTTATTGCTGAGGTATCAGGTTTTTTTTTTAATTGCCCTTCGGACATTTCAGCTGGCATGGCCGCCATACTCAACGCCGATGGCAGGTGGCAGATCTTTAACAGCGCCAGTTCAACCTGCAAACGCTGGTTTTTGCTCAGCTTATAATTCAGATCGCACTGGTTGGTAATATTCATGGCCGAAAGCAGGAACGACACTGATGTAGCCTGCGATTGCTGCAGGTATTTAGTCCTGATGCCATCGCTCACCTCCAGCAACTTCAACGTATTGGCATCTTTGCCCACCAACAGGTTACGGAAGTGTCCTGATAATCCGCTGATAAAATGTGCCCCGTCAAAGCCTTTGCTCAAAATCTCGTCAAATAGCAGTAGCGTGCGGGCCGTATCTTCCTTCAGCAGGCCATCGGTTACGTTAAAATAGTAATCGTAATCCAGGATGTTCAGGTTATCAATTACCGAGCTATAAGTTACCTTACCGCCGCTGAAGCTAACAATCTGGTCAAACATAGACAGCGCATCGCGCAAGCCGCCATCAGCCTTTTGGGCGATGATATGCAGGCCGTCGTCCTCATAACTAATGCTCTCTTTCTGAGCAATATTGGCCAGGTGATTGGCCATATCCTCTACCCTGATGCGGTTAAAATCAAAGATCTGACAGCGCGAAAGGATAGTTGGCAAAATTTTATGTTTCTCTGTAGTAGCCAGGATAAAAATGGCGTAATGCGGTGGTTCTTCCAGCGTTTTCAGAAACGCGTTGAAAGCCGCCTGCGAGAGCATGTGCACCTCATCGATGATGTACACCTTATAGCGTGCGCCCTGCGGCGGGATACGCACCTGGTCAATCAGGTTACGTATATCGTCTACCGAGTTATTAGACGCCGCATCCAGCTCGTGTATATTAAACGAGTTACCGTTTTGAAATGCCTTGCACGATGCACACTCTCCACAGGCCTCGCCATTGGGCTGCAAGTTCTCGCAGTTAATGGTTTTTGCCAGAATACGCGCACATGTTGTTTTACCTACCCCACGTGGCCCGCAGAATAAAAATGCTTGCGCCAGCTGCTTATTTTTGATCGCGTTTTTTAAAGTGCCAGTGATATGCTGCTGACCAACAACGGTTTCAAAAGTAGCCGGACGGTATTTACGGGCCGATACAATAAAATTATCCACGGTTACTAAGGTAATAATTTTTTAAGGTGTTAAAAGATTAGATGCGGTAATGTTAGCAAGTTGTTAAGGAGCCTTCTTTAGCAAGTTGTCATTGCTACAAATGCAAAACGCTAATGCGTCATTGCTGGAACAAAGCAATCTCTGTACATGCTAACCAGACATGCAAATCCGAATATCCTATGCAAAGATTGCTTCGTTCCTCGCAATGACGTGCTTTATTACTTTTTTTGAAAACGACCGGTTCTCAGCTCTTAGGTTCCTGTAGCCCTGCTTTCCGTTCCAAGTCCTCGCCCCTTTTTCATTTACCCAACACACGCTGCGGGCTTTCCTCTCCAATCAGGTTTAGATTGAACGGTTCATCAACAGCGCCTATTGTAACCTTATACTGAAGCCAGCTCACATTGCCAGCGCCAGCAACGCCCTCATATCCAAATGACGGGTATACATGGTAAGGTTCCCGTGTTCATCAGTCGGCCATTGGTCTTTCGGTCGATCCCAGTATAACTCTACACCATTGCCATCCGGATCATCCAGGTAAATGGCTTCAGATACACCATGATCACTGGCACCGGTGAGCGGATAACCAGCATCCATCAGGCGTTTTACAGCCACCGCCAGGTCTTTTCTTTCAGGATACAAAATAGCGGTATGAAACAAGCCCGGCGCATGTTGGGGTGCAGGTGCCGCATCTTTGCTATACCAGGTATTCAAACCAATATGGTGGTGATAACCACCGGCAGATATAAAGGCGGCTTGCTCACCATAACTGCTCATCAGTTCAAAGCCCAGCAGGCCGCAGTAAAAATCCATCGCGCGTTGCAGGTTACTCACTTTTAAATGCACGTGACCGATACGTGTTTTAGCCGGAATTTGATAATCACTCATAATAAATGTTTAAACATGCAAATTTAAGCAGGGTTGTTTAAATGTACGTAGATGGAGTGTCATTTTTGCTCATTATTGTCGTTCCTATGCTTATGTAACAGACTTACGAAGTTTTAAAAACTTCGTAAGTCTGATTAGCGTTAATACAAACTAATCTCTAATCCGTAACTTTGCAGCATGATTATTAAAACGGCCGATTTTATTTGCAGCAACACACAGATCTCTAAACTGCCACCGGCGGAAAAGCCTGAGTATGCTTTCATTGGCCGGTCCAACGTGGGCAAATCGTCGCTAATTAACATGCTTACGGCCAAAAAAGGCCTGGCCAAAACATCGCAAACCCCGGGTAAAACACAATTGATTAATCATTTTTTGGTGAATGATAACTGGTACCTGGTCGATCTGCCGGGCTATGGTTACGCCCGCATTTCCAAAAGCAAAAAAGAGGATTGGGATAAGTTTATCCGCAACTACCTCACCAAGCGCGAGAGCCTGCAATGTGTAATGGTGCTGATTGACAGCCGCCTGGAACCTCAGAAAATTGACGTAGAGTTTTGCAATAAGCTAGGCGAATGGGGACTGCCTTTTGTGCTGATGTTCACCAAGGCCGATAAGCAATCAAACACCAAAACAGATCAGAATATTGCAAAATTCAGGAAAGCCCTGCTGGCCACGTTTGAGGAGGTGCCCGATTGTTTTATTACCTCTTCTGAAAACGGCATCGGGCGCGATGAAGTACTGAATTTTATTGACGGCGTTAACGCTACTTTTGTTAAGCCTGTTTTATAGACGGGCAGCTATTATTTAACACGTTCAATCCTAAAACCTGCTCTCGATATTCATTTTTTTACTTTATGTTTGAGCATTAAAGCGCCGTGCGGCGCATTGTTAAAATGAACAAAATCTGGACTTATTTAAAGACGAAAGACTTCCTTAAAAACTTTCTGGGCGCTATAGGCACCGTAGTTGGCGCTGTGCTTATTGTATTCTTTAGTCTCAGTTATTATACCCATCACGGCGCTGGCATACCGGTACCCGCATTGGTAGGCATGCCGGTAGAAAAAGCCATCAGCACGCTTGAAGATCAGGGCTTTGAATACAAAATAGACTCGGTTTACATTATGGATAAACCGCCAGGCACCGTTACCGTGCAAGACCCTGACGCCGGTACCAACGTAAAAGAAGGCCGCGTGATCTACCTGACCGTAGTAACCAAACTGGCGCCAAACGTGGCACTGCCAGATCTAACCGATAAAACTTATCTTGAAGCCGCTGCCCTGCTGGGTAATGATGGCCTTAAAGTTGGCGATACTATTTATCGTGCCGACATAGCCCGCGACCATGTGTTGCAGGTCACCTTCGGCGGACAGGTGCTGAAACCGGGTGATAAACTCCCCAAAGGCTCGCGCGTGGATATGGTATTGGGTGATGGACAGGGCGCCAGCGAGGTAGATATACCAGAATTGGTTAACCAGGATTTGGATGCGGCTAAGTTTGCCATCCGCGGTGCGCAGTTAAGCATTGGCGAGATTACCTACCAGGGACCAATTACCGATTCGGCTAACCTGGTGGTGGTATCACAATCGCCGGCACGTACAGACTCTGTTACCAAAACCAGCATAGGCACCCGCGTAAACCTGGTAGTAACCCAAGGCAAGGCACAAAATGAGCTGCAACCCTAATGATATTGACGCGCAGGAGATGGCACAGCGCCTGCAGCATCCGAAAACGTTAAAGTTGCTGGATGTACGCGAGGTGATGGAATACCATACCTACAACATTGGCGGCCTTAACATACCTCTGGGTAAACTGCCCGCCGCGCTGGAAGACCTGGATTGGGAAAAGGATGAAGAGATCATTGTAATTTGCAAAGCCGGACTGCGCAGTAAAACCGCTCAATCAATTTTGCAACAAAATGGTTATCTTCATGTTCGTAACCTTACGGGCGGCATTTTAGCGCTGCAAAAACTAAAATAACATCAATACCCTTTTGAATAAACAATATGGCTGAACAGCAAAAATCATCCGTAGCAAAAAAATTTATTATAGCGCTGGCAGTAATTATTATACTGGCGCTAGGCGGCACAGGCTTATTTTATTACCTGCGCTATTTTGGCCCCAACGTAACCGGTAATGAAGATTATCTGTACATCCGCACGGGCTCAACCTATGCCGAGGTTTATCAAACCATCCGGGATAAGAAGATGGTTAACGATACGACCACCTTCAACTGGGCGGCCATCAACATGAAATATATCACCCGCGTAAAACCGGGCAAATACCGCCTGCACCCAGGCATGAGTAACCGTCGCCTCATTAACATGCTGGCTTCGGGTACGCAGGAACCTGTAGAAGTATCATTTCACGGTTTCAGACTGAAGGAACAGTTCGCGGGCTTTATATCCAAAAAGATTGAACCAGATTCTGTTAAATTGCTCAGCTACCTGGACTCGGGCAAGTTTGTCGCTCAGTACGGTTTCACTACGGAGAACGTGTATGTAATGATGATGCCAGACACCTACCAGATGTACTGGAACTCATCGCCAGAGAAGTTTTATAAACGCATGTACACGCATTACGAGGCTTTCTGGACGGCAGGACGTAAACAACAGGCAGCCGCCGCTGGCCTTACCCCTATCGAGGTATCGATCTTAGCCTCTATTGTTGATGCCGAGGCATTACATGATGCCGAGATGCCGAAGATTGCCGGTTTGTATCTTAATCGCCTGCATAAAGGCATGCACCTACAAGCCGACCCGACCATCATCTTCGCAATGCATGATTTTACCATCCATAGGGTATTGAACAAGTACCTCTCGGTAAACTCGCCATACAACACTTATGCCAATGCAGGTTTGCCGCCGGGACCGATCATGATGCCGTCTGTAAACGCCGTTAAGGCCGTATTGAATTACGATCATAACAATTACCTGTACATGTGCGCCAAAGAGGATTTTTCAGGCAATCATAATTTTGCTGTTACCGAGGCTGAGCATAAAATCAACGCCAAACGTTATCAGCAGGCATTGAACGAAAGAAACATCAAGAAATAATGTTTGAGAATACTACCCGTGTGCGGGTGCGCTATGGCGAAACCGACCAGATGGGCTATATGTACTATGGCAACTACGCCGAATTTTATGAGGTAGGTCGCGTAGAAATGCTGCGCAGCCAGGGAATGACTTACCGCTGGATGGAAGAGCAGGGCGTAATGATGCCTGTGATGGAGATGAAGGTAAAATACCTGAAACCGGCCCGCTATGACGAGGACATCCGCATACGTGTAATTATGGATAAAATGCCGGGCGTAAAAATTCATTTCCGTTATGAACTATATAACGAGCAGGACGAGCTAATTAACACCGCTGAGACCTTGCTGGCTTTTGTAAATATGAAGACTAACCGCCCCTGCCTGCCGCCGCAGGAGTTTCTGGATAAAATGAAGCCCTATTTTACTTAAATTAAGATATGGAATGGCTACACCGGTTTCTGTCGCGCTTTAGGTTCTACCAGTATTTTCTGGATTGGACAAAATCGGTCATCCTGCCAGGCTTCCGTCCGCTGCCGTTGTATACGGTGGCTAGTTTCTTTTTTAAAGAGATCAAGCAAGACTCGCTCATCAACCGGGCATCGTCACTAGCGTATAGCTTTATGCTGGCTATCTTTCCGGTCATCATCTTTTTATTCACGCTGATCCCTTATATCCCCGTCAGCGGCTTCCAGGATACCTTACTAAATGTTATTGCCACCATATTGCCTACAAACGCTTACCAGGCCTTCTATTCAACTATAGAAGAGATTGTAAAGATCCATAACTTCAGCTTGCTGTCGTTCGGTTTCCTGTCGGCTACCATATTTGCTACCAATGGGGTAATTAAGCTGATGCGGGCGTTTAACAAATCATCGCTGGTGGCAGAAAGCCGCACCTGGCTCAAGAAACGCTGGATAGCACTGGTGTTAACTGTATTTATCGCCTTTACGCTGATTGTGGCTATCAGCATCCTAATTATCGGTCAAGCGGTAATTAGTTACATACAGCACGGCCTGCACAGCAAAAGCTCTATTTGGGTGTACATCATTATGTTCTCTCGCTGGGTAATTGTGGTGCTGCTATTTTTTGCCACCGTATCTATTTTGTATCGATATGCCCCGGCGCATAAACGTAAGTGGAAATTTTTGAGCCCGGGATCCATCCTGGCTACTTTTCTGGCAGTTTTCACCTCGCTGGGATTTTCTTTTTACATCAACAACTTCTCATCCTACAATAAGATCTACGGATCCATTGGCACCCTCATTGTAGTGATGCTTTGGCTTTACCTAAACTCGCTAATTATCCTCATCGGGTTCGAATTAAACGCCAGTATTGAGCTTTCAAAACGCAATGTGAAGATTGCCAAACCCCGTTTTAACACTTTTAAGGGTACAAAAGCCTCAGAGTAGCAAAACTTTCATTCTGACTACCAATAACTTACAATTATTTTATTTTTTTTTAACATCAAATTTGGCAATTCAGTTCGGTTTTGTACTTTTGCCCCCGGAGAGATGGCAGAGTGGTCGATTGCGGCGGTCTTGAAAACCGTTGACTGTTAAAGGTCCGGGGGTTCGAATCCCTCTCTCTCCGCTGAATGGGATTTGAGAAAAATCCGACAAAGGTTGTTCTGAAAAGAGCAACCTTTTTTCGTTGAGTATCTTATAGTTATGTCCGAAATGCGGATTTAGCCAAGGTGTTCTAAACATATCATCTTTAAATGTGAGACCTTGTTTGAACACCCTGTTTAAAATAGAATGCTGCTGGTTCAGCGTAGCACGTTCAAATAATTCTGGCAATTTTAATAATTCAGGGATTAACTCAATTTGCTCTTTCGCT
>Ga0153918_1000528_pt1 | contig 18010 bp, 15 predicted proteins | sample TSFL002MetaG_FD_104687 | JGI IMG/M metagenome (GOLD analysis project Ga0153918, IMG submission 104687) | Attine ant fungus gardens microbial communities from Florida, USA - TSFL002 MetaG | ecosystem: Host-associated > Fungi > Mycelium > Unclassified | place: USA: Florida, Paynes Creek Historic... | reverse complement strand
TGAGGGTCATCTTATGGGGATTGACACGGCGCTTACAATAGCACAGCTTCGAGAGATGGCTCGACGATCGCCCGCCGACTGTCGCTCGCCTACGTCAGCGAACATCCGTGGAAGCGATCTTTACTTACTCGTACGGGAGTTGTTTAGAATTGCCGAGCCCATCAGGGACGATGATTCTTTGCCTCAAACGCCATTAGGTGGACCGGTGATAACCGTCCTATAATATACGTTCGACACCGGGCTGATCTCTCTTATTTATTTCCTCTAGATATGGCCGGGACTACCAACAACGGCGTCGACCCAGTCGTCACCGGCACAACCTCCACCAGCGAAATCGACAACACAGACAAATATGCCAGCACTGACGCCTCAACTGCCAATCCAAACGGCTACCCCGCCCCTGGAAGCACAGGAGCTAGAAACACGGCCTCTGGATCTGAAGTCACCTTCACTAAAACCGGAGCGACCACAAGTGATAACAAACCCGGCTCTGGCCAAGGTCAATCAACAAACGGACACGTCCCGTCCCGACACTCCCACTCCGGAAACACCGGCTACAGTAGCGGGAGAGAAGAAAAGGAAAAAGAAAACGCCAAAGAACGAGAAACTAACGAAGACGGTGCTGGCATCGGAGATGGATCCAACAAAAACAAACCCCGGCGAAACGCAGGCAGGCGCCCCAACGGGAATTGAGGGAACAACACAGCAACAACGGCAACAGCAGTTGCAGGATGGAGAGAAGGAGGACGGTCAAGCTTCTTTGGTGGATTTGGGGAAAGCGGATGAAGTGAAGGAAGCTGATGTTCATGGTGCTGTGCAACTTAAAGATTGTGAGAAACATAAGGAAGGGGAACAGAATAAAGCGGGTGTTGTTACAGGTGGAGACGGTGTTTCGACAGATATTCCCAATACAACCGCTGACCCAACGCAGGAGGTCAAACCTGATCCCCTGGCGCGAATGTTGTTAGCCGCACAAAATCTACCCTCCCCTAACAATGACTATTTGAAGTCGCCTGAGGAACGGAAGAACCGTGGGGTTTTTTGGAATGTTTCGTCATGATCTTTCATAGCCCAATTTTTGCTGTATGTCGCACTGGAATGTTTTTTTTATCTTCTCCTATTTCGGTGTGTGATCCACAACAATCGGTGTCCTTGGATGGAGGGAACCTTTTTTGGATATAGTTACCTCTAGGCAAGGCAGAATTCAACGTTAATGAAACTTTGTCAGCGTTTTTTCTTGTGGTGAACATATCAATATCCTGCAACAAGCAGACTCGAGCACGAAGATGCAGAGGACCTACACTACGAGAACCGAAGACAGTACACTTTCCAATAAAGGGGGAGGGGTGGGTGCGAAGTTTTCCAGCGAACGGGCCAGGTCAGTGCTCAAAGTCGAAAACTGTGATTTCGAAGGAGCTCTCATCGGACAGGAGGTGAACACGGTGGAAGCAATATGTAGTGAGGAATGAAAGTAAAAGGGGATTCATATGCCTATTCAGCTGGGTCGCTTGATGTGTCCTTCATTGGATTCTCAAGAGTATAGTTGGTTTGGGTGTCAAGGGTAGGTCAGGCCCTGTCTTGGTGTAGGTACTTGTATTCTCTGAAAGTTTGAGAGCTCTCATGTACTAAGGATGTCGGCTGGGTAGAGTAAGGGGGAAAGCTGCCCCCGGCAGTTTTCATAGCGACGGCGCATAGAATATGAATATGGCTGAAGTAATAGTGATTCTCCACATGGACACATTTTACAAAAGACGTTTCCGTGTTTGAGTATGAACTTATAGGTCAGGAACTAGCCTCGTCTTGATTGGGAGTCGCAGATGTCATGGTTTGGTATGTGCACCGATGTGAAAATGGCTAGAGCAACCAGAGTTATGAGCTGGCTGTCATTGAGACCAGTATGAAAGGATTGGATTGGCCAGGAAGAAGGGGGATTTAATGGGCAGTTGTGACCTATTCAGAAGTAATGATAGATAGCTCTACTATTGACCAAAAATTCCACACATCTGCCATTACCCGCAACTATACAATTTCCTTATGGTAGAGATTGCGGCATAAGTTGCACACCTTCTGTAGATACACTCCTGACGCTAAGCTCTCCGTTTGCTTGCTGGGACAGAAACTCTGAATCCAAAAAAGGCAATTAGTCAAGCGACACAGCCTTCCAACTTGCCAGGTCAAGCGACTGAAATGTTCTCGTTCATCAGAAGCAGCTATTTCCCTCATGCAATATATTCTCTCGCCATAACCTCGATATCTGTACACCTGGTTAGTCAAAAACGCAAAATTGCCGAAGACAGAGCCCGCGTTGCAGCACGCATTTCAATCCTTGAATCGATGATAGAACAACTTCGTGAAAACAAGGACGTTCCTCTTGATGAGCTAGACCGACTACATCGACTCGCACAACCTCCTGTAGCGGGAGGAAATGCTGGAGAGAGTAAGGGTATAAGCTGGAGAGAGGTCTTTCTTGGTCCACGGAAGGCTGCCGATTCCGAGATGAACGACTTTGACCGACGAGATTGGGAGAAAAGTATGTCACTGCTATTGATCATTCGATTTCTTAGTAACTTAACCAAATGCCATAGTGAAAGAAGAGCTCGACAGTCAAGAGTAATCGACCCTTTTCATGTGTCGTTCTGGGCAGTCCTTGTGCCTCTTACATGTATTTGATTAAGTCATTCCCTTTATCACCTTGGTCCATTTCAGGAAAATCGTATGTCCATTAGTTTTTCATTTACGGTTGAGGTTCATTATCCAGTCCGTGACCTGACTGGAAAGAAATCGAACTGACCTGGAATAAGGCTGAAGATTCCAGACTGTACTATGTACTTAACCCGGGTTTGGTAACATATAACCTGGAAGGCAACGAGGCCATCATCTATTTTATCTGCATTCACATGGATGAATCATATCATTGTACCCTAACTTTTCCTTCTCAAGAGAGCTCTCCCCCCAGTCATCGATTAATATTTGAATATTAACGATTCCAAGTGTCCAGGCAATCTTAACGGCGATTGGTGCTCGAGTGAATCCTCAGTTGATTCCCTCAAATATGTTCTACCTTGTGCATATCAAGGCATCGAATAGCAACCTTGTTAGTTTTCCGAAGTAGTTTTGATAACTTACTCAGTTGCCAACACTAATTATCACTAATTATCTCCGATCACATTATAGTGTATCCGGATTAATGGACTCCACTCTTTCCCCTTTAGATGGCCGACGTTAAACAAAGCATTATCGCGTCTCCATTTTCTCGCCGAAATGCAACAGGGGGGCCTTAAAGAAACTAACACATCAAAATCTGGGAAGATCAGAAGAATACATCCTATTGATGAGTGCGTGACAAAATTAGTTCTATCACGTGAAATGACAGGTTTTCCATCCCTCCATTATGTTATCAGACTCAGAGGACGAGCAGAAAGATGCTGAATTGCACAACATAACCATAAATGAACATTATGCAAAGGCTTTCCAGTACCGCAAAGAACGCGAGGAACTTGATAAGCGTATGCCTATTACACCGCCTAACATCCCGGTCTGACTCTGGTGGTATGAAGTTAAGGCCCGGTTGGGTTCGGATGTATCTGAATCCAACTCTGAAGAAGAGGAAACAGACTCAGAATCAGCCGAATCAGAAGATGAGGATGGCGAAGAAATGACACCTGCCGTAGACGTTGCAATTCTTCGTACTCTCACCAGAATCCGACAGAAGGACCCATCAATCTACGATTCTGGGAAGAGTGTCTTCGATGGTATGCCACTTTTCTGGACCTGCTTGAGAAGGAGGTATTATTGATGACTCACAGAGGAACAGGAGAAAATTGCGGTAAAAAACCTGTTCACCAGCGGAAATAAAAAAAAAGAATCAGTCCGTATTACCGCCCTACCTTGACTATTACCTGTGTTGCTGACTTAGACTCCCAGATGAAGCCTGTAACTATGCGTCAAGCGGCGCTAGAGGCTCAGCTTCAACCTTCACGATCACCTTCACCAGGGCCCCTCACTCATGTCCAGGAAGAAGCTGCACTACGAAAAGAGACCATCTCCGCCTTTCATTCCGCAGGAATCGGTAATGGAGACGATCAGGATGACCTACTCATCCCGAGAGAAAAGACTAAAGATGAACAGGAACAAGAGGAAGAAGAGTATCGTGTCTTTTTGGAGCGTGAAGTTGGGAATCTGCATGGCGTTGGAGAGGTTGACGAGACGAAGAAAAAAAAGGAAAATAAAATCAAGGGTGTCAGCCCGAAGTCAAGAGAGGAAGAGGACCAAGAGTTCCTCATGAAGTGCGTGAATCCATATATTTTTTCATTTTCTGATTCTTAACTCTTCCTAGCTACATCCTCAACCGTGGTTGGATCGATAAATCCAAAGACCACATTCCCACCTACAAAGAAATTACAGCTTCAAAATCTGGATCTGACCCAGCCTTTCCATCTATTGACGACTCCGGAAACGAAGATGAGGCTAATATTTCGGATTCGTCCTTCGATTCCCTCAATGATGCTTTCGAAACTTCATACAATTTTCGTTTTGAAGAGCCTGACAGCTCTGTCATACCTTCTTTCCCTCGTTCTATACCTACCCTTGTTCGTCGCGAAGATTCGAGGCGTAAAGATGCTCGTGAAAAGCGAAGGCAACGGAAGGAGGGAGAGATGGAGAAAAAAAAGGAAGAAGTGAGGAGATTAAAAACGTTGAAAATGAAAGAAATCAGGAGAAAGCTGGACATGATAGGAAGAGAGGGTGGTCTTCTAAATTCCAATCTGAAGGGTAAAGGTAAGGCTGTCAGATGGGATGAGGTAGAAGGTGAAAAAACTCGTGATGCTCTCAAGGACTTCGATCTAGAAGGTGACTGGGATCCTGAGAAACATGACCAACAAATGGCCAGTTTGTACGACGGCGTGGGAGATGAAGAAGACGTTGGTGAGATCGACGAGGACGGAAAACCGATATGGGAAGACGACATTGATATCGGACCTGTTGTGAACGAAAAAGATAAGAAAAGAAAGAAAGAAAGAAAGAAGACGAGTGGAGAAGACGAGGAGGATCTTGGTGTTGACGTTGGTGCTATGGATGCCGATGTTTTGACTCACAAGAAAGAGCTCAGCGCAGAAGAAGAGTGGGATGGTACCGAAGAAATGCGGAAGCGCAAATTTGACGAGTACATGGAAGAAATCTATAATTATGAATTCAATGACATGGTGTGTGCAACACGGAAGTCTACAGTACTGATTAACACATCACAATGATCAGGTTGGTGACCTTCCAACGCGCTTCAAATACGCGCCAGTTGCTCCTCAAGCTTACTCTCTGACACCTGAGGAAATCCTGCTTGCAACTGATAGAGAATTGAATGAATTCATGAGCATCAAACGATATGCTCCTTACAGCAGCGATGCTAGGAAATGGGACGCTCAACGTCACCAAAAACTCAAGGAACTCAAACGAAAACTGGTGGAAAGGAGCAGGAACGGTGGCTGGTTAGTCAAGGATTCTCATGACACTGGCATAGATGAAAGGGAACGCAAACCCAAGAAACGAAAGGGGAAAAAGGAACGTTTGAGGGCCAAGACCGTCCTCCCTGCCTCCTCGCTGATCTAGCTTCTGGTTTAATTGTCAATTGAGGATCCAGAAGTCACTCATGACCGCAAGGTTCTCGACTTCTTAGACAATGCCGCCGTACAATTAGCACCTTATGTTCAATAATATCGTATTTCCCATGAACATCCATCAAGAGAATCGTTCCGCTATCACCTGAAGTCTTCGCGACGATCAGTGAGATCGTCCTCCGTCCATCCTTGGTCGCTATTACCGCTTTATGTAGTCACGGCTTGCTTCTCGAGTGAATCTTGGCTCGCCGTCATATCCAAGGGAAAGTTGTGTTAAGTAGAAGAGAACACTTTTAATGGGAGTGCCTTGACGCCCATATGGTGGTAGTTAGGCGGCCTGTTCGATGCCAAACAAGTATTGGATACACATCCAAAAACGTAGCAAATGAGAGTGGCGCTCGCCGATATTGGCATGACTAACCATATGGCGGAAAAATGCGGGGAAAGCTTTTCCTCATTGGATTCTCCCACTCATGAAACGTCGCGGAAGAGTCAAATCTACATCACTTCGTGCTGGTTGCGTTGAGGACGGAAATGAGATTAATAAAGATACAATGCTACAACACGAAAAAAACGCGGGTATCGATTGTAGTGGTATTGAAAAAGTGAAACGAACAGACTCCAAGGAGTGGGAATGGGAATGGTTTTGAATACAATACAAGGGAAGCTTAAGAAAGATAGCGTGAGCTTCTGCACTAGGGAGCGTCAGCGTATTATTAGGGTGAGAACTTTCTGCAGCAAATAAATAAAACTACTATGAAGATGTTCTGAGGAAGCGGATTGGCAAGTTCGCGCAAAAAGCTGCAATACGATTGACTGTCGTAGGCTTTCGTTGATCTTCGTTGAAATTAGATACCGCGAGGCCATCCTCGCAGTAATAATGAATCGTATGCTGAGGTTCAAACAAGATAAAGGAAGCATCAATCTCATCGATCTCATAAGGTAGGCAACTATATTTGATCTAGCCAGACACATGAATGGCATCTCCCGGGTGACGATTTGACATACTTACCAAAGTGATGGGCTCGACCGTCGGCTGGTGGTTCAGATGAAAACCAGTTTCGTAAGGCGATGGAAGTGGCGATGGAAAGGACGATGGAAGTGCTGAAGGAAGTGATGTAGTCTCATCCCTCAAAGTCCTCAGATCATCCGAATCCGATTCATATTCCTCCTCTCCGGATGATGCTCCAGATGTAATAACTAGGGGCTCTGGTCGATGTCGAGGGAATTTTATGCTTGACTTAGTTGTGATACTAGTTTCAGAAATTATAGAAAGAGGTTTCGAATGAAATTGATGGGCAGGTACTGCGAGGGATTTGTGGATAGGTTTGGACAGAAGTCTTGGGCGAGCGGTCTGAACGATCGCATCCCAACACACAACGGCGAATGCATCGTTTGGCGAGAGGAGAAGCATGTCATCGAGACCGTCCAGGCATCCAACGTCAAAACCGACATAAAGCGCCGTTTGATCAAGAATGAGTTTCCAGTGAGCTTCAGGCTCTGAGTCACAGTCGCTATCTGCACGACGGACGTCGACTGGTACACTCTGGTAGCATGATAGGGTTGAAGCCGAGGAACCAGCCTCTGCAGACCAGCCCATTGAAGGGAAAAGCTCGCTCGGAGAGATACAAGGCTTTATTTGGCTCGTAAGACTGGATATATATAAGAAAGATGAGCTCGTACCCTATTCGTCATAAGCACGAGAAAGATTTTGAGGAGACCAACTGTAATGGAGACAGTCTAAGTGGTCGATATTAGGCAGGAACTTGAGATGGCCAGCGGAAGGTTTTATATGAGGAGGGAGATACTGCTGCCTTGTCAACGGTAGTTCGAGATTATGGTGTAACAACAATGGAAGCGGAAGCCATGAGATTATTGAGTGTCCATCTTATATCGAGCGAAGCTCTCAATTCCAGGCATCAGGACCCTTTTGTTGGATCTGGCACTACAGCGCTGGAGTCTAATTGTCCGAGACTAAGTTTGGCATGACGCCGCACGGAGAAATGAATTACCATTAAGACAGAGTTGAAGGGGTTTACATTGATTGGCTATGGCGGCTGCTGGGAGTATGGACAAATTCTTGCTATCCATGTCGCCTCTTATGAGGAAGGTAAGTACTGTTTTTGCGGCTCCGGTCAGGATTGTCGGGCCGAAGATGCTGAGACTCACAGTACGGGAAGAACACATACTTTGATAGATCATGTGACCTCATGGTAGTCTAAGAAGCATCTCTCCATCAGAGATGACTCAGGGTCGTTTGCGAAACATCCCATCTGATAGGAGCCAAATTTGAACCTACCACCAATAAATTGAAGGCTGTCGATACTCTCCTCCTTCATCAAATATCTGGGTTCAATTATACCTGAAGGAACAGTTTTTGGAGGGTGTCAACATGATTGAATAACATTATCTCCATCTTGCCCAGTTCAAGAATCACATGTGGCAATTGACGCGCATTAGACTTCGCGATTCTATTGACGATCACCCAAAAGGTAAAACTGTAAAGGAGGTACTGGATAATTATCAGAGCCGAGCTTTTGGAGCAGTGTCTGATAATTTATTGTCGGTTGTCATGACTTTTACCATGACTATCCGCTCGTGGCCATGCTATCCCTGGCGTTGTAGTTCTCCTGGAGACTCTGGTCCTCTCAGGTTACTGTACATAGGGGAGAGGGTCCTGGAAGGATTAAAAGTACTTCTGATGATACAAAAACTTCCTGATGAGGCTGAATATATCTGGGCTCCTCGCACGAGGTAATAGAATTCTCCTTGAACTATTTACGAGCTTTCATAGAACCGACCTGGCTGCTCAATCTAGATATACAGATCTCAGCAGTGGACACAGAGGAAGAAGAAACAGGTTTTCTCCAACGAGTTGTCAACATCCTCCTCAAAACTTCTGAGGGCATTTGAAAGGACCTGTTCGGTTAGAACCTCAATCCAAATATCAAACACTAAGCATCCAGTAACCTGGGCACCTCCGCTAGGACATATTATCCAACTTGCTGGTTTGATTCACAACAACACTTTTGAATGAACCTCAAGAATGATTCAATCAGTAGATCACTGTCTGAACTGCCAGCTGAACTCTTCAAAGGATATGATCCCAAATGGGTCACCAGGTTGAAGAGGTCTTGTCTGAATATTGATAACTGCCAACAGTTTGGGGTAGGAAATGCAGCGTCTCTGTACCGATTACAAATAATCAATCATTAAGTTGACAGGCCAGCCAATGAAGATGGGAAACTTAAAAAAAAGGGACAAATCGTAAACTGAACTACGACTTAAACAAAGAAAACCCACCAACAGGACCAAATTATTTCTTTCCTCTCACTCTAGTACGTGCGATCTCTTCTTCTATAAGACCGTCAGGAGTCGAGATAGGCCCTCCATTTCCTATTTTTCCATCCCATGCCCAGATAATATGATCCCGAGCATTGATTATATCTCCCAGTTTTGAACCTGGTACCTGCGCATCAGTTAAACTGATGTACCAGTAATCTCTCTTTCTTCGTCCTGATTTGTCTTCCCCAGATGTAGGTGCATTGTTGGCATACCGAATGACCAACTCTGTTTCGTTTCGTCCATCTTGGATTGTAAGTTCACTCAAAACGAGAGAAAGACCAGATGGATTAGAAGCTGTGGAAATGTGAGTGAACCGTTGGATTGGCATCTTCTCGTGTGTTAGTGTGGATGAAGAAGATTGAGCGGGAGAAAGAGTCTTGGCACGAAACAGTCGGATACTAGTCGCGAACGTTTGCCTAAATTTGAGCAGGTATATACTGGACAGCGCCCAACCAGCACCGTATATTCCACAAAAGACGGCTCGTTGCCATGTAGGTCGTTGTTCCCAGTGATATGTTTCCTTGGTCTCTTCCGGCTGTTTAGTTGCTGATGATTCAGTGGTAACGGCAGCTGCTTGATTTTTCTCGCCAATTTCTTCCAGGTCCTTGACGAGTGTCGACCAGTGGTTCCAAGTTATTTCAATCGCCGAGCCCCTGCATAAACTTGTCAGCTCAATTGCCCTCAGTATCATCGGGTAACTGAACAAACATGATTAAAGTATTAGCAATTATGATTGGCCAGGCATAGCGGACCCATGCAGGAGGTGCTTTGACATAGATAGGAGGTACAAGGTGTTCGTTGTACTTTCTCCCTACGGAGTTTTTTGAATTGGACGAGTGGAGGTATTTTGGGTCCAGGCGGCCTCGAAGACGAGCACAATTTTTTGAATAGACGAAAGGAATCGATGGAAGGCGTGAGACGCGTTGACAGAGGAAGGACATCTCAAAGGATTTGAATTTAGACGCAGCCTGGGTGTTTGGTTCAGTCTTCGGATAAAAATAAATCCGAGCTCAATAGTAATTATCCTTAATTATCCTTTCGCTACAAACGGACCCCCAAACCTGATGTAGAGGAGCACTTCTTCATCACCCCTGTCCAAATACGTTGTTGGATGCAGATCATGACGCTGCTGGGAGTCGACTGTGGGCCAGGCCATGTGGCTCTTAATACTTTTCTGTGTATAAGCGGAGCAGGACGGTCATCGCCAGTTCGACAAGATCAAACAATAACATGTTGAATTTTTGACAACAGGAAATGGACTTGTTGATATAACATCGTAGGGAAGTGACTAGGCTGATATTGGATTGTGAGATGGAAATAATTATACAAGTCATGACACGTCGTATGCCGTATGCCAACGTTGGTCCGGTATACACTGAACTTCAAGAATTTTAATTGACTTGGAAAAAGTACATAAGCAAAAGAAAGGGAAAAGAAAAGGTGGGTATTAAGCAATCAGTGCACATATAAATGAGATGACGAGACAGTAAGGTACGACAAAATCATGGATCATGATGGGAAATCGGATGTAATTTTCAGTCGGAGCCGGAACTCCACTCACTGAGATCATCTCCCAGTCGCTTATCGCTTCAGAAGCATTCGGGATTTCACCTGTCCTCCATCTCCTGTTTACAGTGGTTATGATTGGATTATAATCTGAATGGGACGCCTCTGTAGATTCCACGTTGATCTACAAAAGCAGAATTCTAGTTAGCCGAAGGCAGATCCCATTTGACTTGCAAGGACATCACCGATTCCGGTTCAAATTGCCGAGGAACAAGGTCAAACTCTTGAATTATGATTTGCAATCGCTCTTCATAGCTTAACGTTTCGCAGATAGTACCAGGGGATGATCCCCGTGATATAGCTATCTCTAGAAACCTCGCATATGCTCTCTCAATACGGGTAAACGTCGCTTCACCGATTTCTGAATTTTTAGTGAGATCGTCAAATGAGGCTAGCTCCACAAGGACCGGAAGTTGATCGACAAAGGGTACATCATATTTTTGGAATATTGCAATCCTCTGCCAAGGATCCATCGGAACTTTCTTCAAGTACGAAAGAGCAAGATCTTGGATATCTGAACATTCCCATTTTGTGGCCAAACGTAAGATAGCCAGCCATTTACTACAACTTGCTTCGTATATACTATAGTGTCTGTTGCTCAAATGAATGTCAGACTAATGAACACGGACAAAGGCAGCTTACGGGTTGTAAAAAACCCAAAGGAAATGTGCGAAATCGTCTGGATCTTCGTCTACAATTATAGGGTTTGCTGGTTCTGACCCAGACGCCCTAGGGAAATGTGCATTGGAGAGTCTCCTCTTCCAGTACTGAGAATCGCGTTCGAGAAAGTATGAATGAACGCAGAATGGTACTCCCTCAACCTGCCAGAAGGCCACTGTGAGCGATGAGTGACTTGGAGATAAAATGAAGTACTAACACACAAGTGTAAATCGGCACCAAAAATAAGATATCCGGAATTATGAGTGACGCTGTCGATGCTGTCGTTGGGGAAAGCCATTTGATTGCGAGGTGTGAGGGAAGAATGTGCTGCGGGCATATATTAATTAACAATCCCTGCAACTAGGATGAGAACTCAGACACTCATCTGATTTCCTCGTGACTCGTGATGTGGATGATTGTAGGAAGACCAGAACAGGCGATTCTTGCGCCTGTTGGGGATTATCAACTCCCAATATAAGAGTCTATCGGCCATTCAACCTTCGAATCGTGGCTTGCTGGGCTCGATGGAGGGTACTTATCTGTCAACTCAGACACTTGAACAGCCGTTCTCCTTTTATTTAGAATCGTAGAACTTGGGTCTCCATTACGAGATTACATGACTTCAACATTATTTGATTGCTGTCTGCTTCATCAATACTTCTCTGCACAACCCAACTCCATTTTGAAAGCTTGTGACTACAGTCAGCTCTATAATAACCCATAATTCATAGTCTTTCCATCTCCCAAGCTGATTTTTGTCTAAACCTTTCTCATGTCAAAGCCAAGGTCTTCTCCTAACTACGGTGGGTTGTTACAGAGCCGACTGTACATGACTACTCAGAATAAGTAACCTTGGGTTAGTCCACTATAAACTCACATGAGTTCCAATTTGACAAGGAGAGAGGATGTGATTATCCCTGATATCAACAAGGACAGGTTCTCCGCTAACGACGGTTGAAGATTTCCACTGAGAAGCACTCCCTTGCTCATTGCAAACAATTGCTCAACGAAGGATACCGGTGAATTGATCAGAAAACCATGTGTCATAGCTCAAACTCAGGTTCGAAGGAAGAATAGAAAAAGCTCGGCAAAGGTATAGGAAAATTGCATTAAGAGGGAATCGAACCCCCGGCGGGTCGAAACACCACAATGGCAACGACCCAGGTTACCACTACCCCATTAATGCTCCACTTTCCCTGGTTAGACCATAATTAATAACAATTCAAGACTGTTGGAAGGGATTGCGATCAGAGTACATTCTCTAGCGGAGCAACTTTTCTCAAAATCTCCCACCATCACAGATATAAATCCCAAGCACTATTACAGATGTTTGAATCACCCTCACCTCATGCCAAACCTTCCTGTGGAACTCCAGTCCATTATTGTCAAATGTCTTTCAGACCCGGATGATTTTCACAGTCTTGCTCAAGTCTCTCGCGACTTCAACTTCCTCGCTGTACGGGAATTGTGTTCCATTTACTGTTTAGATCTTCAAGATGGAACATTAACATTTGATGCTAAGACGTTCCGCGTTGTCCCAACTCTTGCAATTTCATTGCATATGCTTGGCACGTCAATTCAAGTCCTGAACTGTGACTTGACCGATATTCAGGAGCAACCAGAATTACTAAAGCAGGCACATTCTTTGCAGAAATTTGTTTCTGCTCTTAGTTCTGTTCAAAGAGCCAATCTATTTTTCGACAATCATGGCACGGTGGAATGGGAGGATACGATTATAGCAGTCTGCCATGTCTTGGTTGGCAGACGATGCTCTGACCTTCAGATCAAGACAATCGCTCAATCCACCGCGCATCCTGGCCGGAGCAATAAGCTGGCTTCACTTATGCAGAAATCATCAATTCCTGTTGCCGAGAAGATTCCATCCTCAGTTAGGCAGTCCAATAACTTGGAAACATGTCGCCTCCAAACGCTTCCCACTTTTCTCCAACCAATCCTCGTCCTTCAATTCAACGCTTCGAAGATTACTACTCTGACCTTCTGCTACATCTACAACTTCTCAGAATGGAATGACTTCATGGCCAATCTCGATCTACCCTTCCTCGAGAATTTTGCTGTCTCCCATTGCATCGTACCGGGGCAAACTTTCTCTGACTTCCTGAACCGCCACACGAGAATCGTTTCACTAGAGTACTACAACAACACTTATCTCCGTCATGATCCACCAGTGCTGCCTTCGGGTATTCTTCCCCGCCTTCAGAGGCTCCACGCCTCTTCGGAATATCTTGTTTGCTACTCTCCTCCTCTAGACTCATTTCCAGAGTTAGCCACTGTCATCTTATCCGCAGGTGACATGATTCGTGACTGCACAAGAGCGGTCATGGCGCTTCGGGCGCTTTCCCCCTGTGTCAATGACATTACGTTGTGCCTCGAATTTCCATATGTGCAATGTCTTGACAATTGGCTTCGCCAGAGTCTCCGCTCTGCGAGTGCAAATCAATTCGGAGAGCCAGACCCAATCAAGAATCTCAGTTGTGTAAATTCGCTGAAATTGGATTCCAAGTTAATTGCACATACATCGGATGGAGTTGTATCGCTTTTGGTGAAGTGGTTGTGTATGTTTCCCGCTTTGGCTCGGGTATTTATCACTCGCCCTTGTCTCCCTCTCGTATTTACTAGGGATAATTTTGAGGCGTTCGCCAAGTCCGTCCAAAAAGGGTCAGCCTCGATGAGAACCATCAGCGTTCAATCGGAAGATTTTAGTGTCTGGACTTGGTGTTGCTAGGAAATTGATATAGCTCAAGAGATCATTGAAGCGATAGATCATGTCCTCGGTCCCCAACTGTGGTTCAAAACAAGAACCTAACAAGTAGCAATGCGGTCACTGGATGTAGCAGGAACCTGTGGTCAGAGCAGTATGAGCTTGTTCAAAACACCCATGCGTTCATCCTGAATTTGGTATCGGATTCTACACTTTACTCCACCACTTGGAAAAACTATAGATATGCTTATGTTCATTCGACTATGTCAAACCGTTTATTACAGCGTGAGAAACATCAGCCCAATTTTCGTGGAGCAGTCATAAATACTTCGGCTGTTTGTCTCTATCACTTAATCTCATCAAACGATTTACTAACGATTCACTGTGAGGTTTTGGAAGCTTACTTCAATATTCAAGGTCGTCGAGGAATTTGTCTCGATCAATGCTATACTAAAATCTGAATTAAGTATTGTCATACGTCAGTGCACGATAGTTGACTTTCACACATGATACTCCCTAGGTGGGATAATAACATAATATTCAGTTATCAGTGATGTGTACTACTTTCATTCAGAAGTCGTTGGACGGATGTGTCACTCAGCATAAGTCAACATGATAGGCATGAATGATTCTCAAACCAGATCTTTATACTTCATATGATGACATAAGACTTGGCTAGCGTGGATTTAGACATCAAATGTTAATGGACTCTTCACTCACGTTTAGTGTGAGAGTTCCACGTCAAGAGTGTTAGATCGTGGTCAGGTTCAGAAGCTGTAACCCGCGGGTTCTCGGCAAGGATGTGAGACCCATTTTCAACTTCTCTGTCGCCAAATCATGTCTGATGACTGTTTTAGAAGGTACTCAATAGTATCGAAGCAGCTTATTTATGCGCTAGTATAATATCTGTAATCTCAGCACCTACTCTGACATAGCGACAAACACATTATAATTGTATACACCGGGCCAAGCTTCAAAGCGATATCCAATAGGAGCACATTCTGCCGTGACAATTCCGTTTCTCAACATAACCACTTTTATTCCTCCACCGACCATCAAGGGAGAAGACACTTTCGTCATTCCTTTCCCAACATCGACCTGTCGTACGTCTGTCTTCGAGTCTGATGTGTGTATTCTGATGGTGGCGGGGGCGGTAGTGAAAAGAACGATCCACATCAGGTCATCAGTCTGTCAGAACCCTGATGTAAACGAGCGTTCGAGAAAAAGGCTCGTGAACATACAAGTTGCCAGTTGTCGGGCCGCGGGACTTCTTCATTAGCGATAGCATCTTTCGGGTGAGGACGAGCCCAGACATAGATTACATCTCGAATGATCTGAGGGTATGTACCATCTTTAAATGCACGAGAAAAAAAGCTATTCAGCCGAAGCCAGGCTTCATGGGGATAACCATCGACCCAAGCTTGAGAATTGGGCTGCGTGCCCTAGAGCGAGAGTCACCATGCGAATATGACTGCTATTTTCATTCAAAGACTTTCCTTAACTGGGCCGATATAATGTGATTCGCCATAGTCTGTGTGGTCCCAGGTGAATTTCATCAGTTCAAGAAATTGAGAACATAACAAAGTAGTCTAGATACCATTCCAAGAAATGACTTGGACAAAGTTTATAGAATCTCGCATTTCAATTAATTGTTCCCATCGCCGGACGAAGAGCCAGTCATCCGCCCGATAAATCCACTAGAAATTCTCTCAATAGAGGAATGGTGGTGATGGCCCCTTGTGCGCACATTTTTATTCCAAGTACCTGGACCGTAATGCTAGTCTCAAATTAGAACCAATTCACCATAGATCAGGAGACAGCTCAATCCTCACGGTAAAAAACCATGGTGAAACAGCAGCCATGAGATACTGACCAACCCCCAAAAGACGTAAGTAATGGAGGTCAGTTTCAAGTTGTATTTCTCGGTGAGGATGTGACGGGGTGAGGTGTACAGGCCAACAGCCATTCCACTGGGGCCCAAGTCTCTCGTTAGGTATTGAGAATGATTATTCATCGCAGTACTGACATTGAAAACGCCATCTATGGATTCAAGACAGTTACTTTGGGCAGGATCAGTGAAAAATGCTGGTACGAGATCAACCTGAGTGATAGCATGAGCAACAGATACTGAAAGTTGCTGGAACAGTCTTACAGGAGAAACGACGGATAGTTCTTGTTTTAAATGAGACCATCCTTTGTCCAAACAGTCTTTTCCGAAGTGACAGTTCTCTCCCGAAAAGGTGGATATAACGACTCTTCCAGAACGTGGATGCCTGAATAACCGTGGGTGGCATGCAAGGGACGATAAATAGGAAACCAGATAGGCGGTGTCGTTTTCTGAGTGCCCTGGGATGGACCTAGATGATAGAGCTGAGAACGAGAAACATGTACAAAAAACATGGTAGGCCGAACATACGTCATATCGAAGCTCAGGAGGAGCTTGAATTCATCATTGTTCAACAAGCGTTCGGAAGCTTTGAAACAGTCCAACACCCGTTTTTTTTGCCATTCCTCGACTCCTATGTTCAGAACAAAACCATCTCTGGGAATGACAGGCAGTTATTGGGCTCAAAGAGATACGTAAAAGTGACAACGTACAGCTCGTTCGCACTCGCAAGTTCTAGATCTTCAAGCCAGTCTTGCTCACTATACGACTATGCGCATTCCTTTCTCAAATGGGACCCGAGATGTTCGAGAAGTATTCAACACACATATGTATTTCCAACTATAAAACTTGAATTTTCAGGTTTGTAGCAGTCTGGTTTCTCAAAGCCAATACACACTGAGCGAAAACAAACTTTTCTTGTGTTCCAATGCGATGTTTGTCCTGCTCTCCTATCCTACATGTAAAGAATGCCAATCCCATCGTAATGAAAGTCCCTAGGGAGCTTGTCGATGTGTCACTTTCTGAGAGAAGTCCGAATGGACGTTTATTGAATATGCAAACAAACAAAGAGTTTCAGCACGGCTTGTGGGATCAAAAAACAGGAATCTATTGAAGCGAGGTATCCGATTAGTCAATTTTTCAGTGAGCATTCCCATGACATGGGTACACTTCACTCTCATATTTCTGTTCTCAATCACATAATTACATGATATAGATAACAGCACAAGGTAAGGAATGTGAAACCAAGGCAGGAGCAATCGACAGTTAATTTATCAGGGTACCAATTGAGATACATATTGATGAAAATCAGTTCTCTAAAATCTAAAAATGAGGGTTGACGAGCAGGAGGGTCAATCATACTGAAGTCTTCTGCGAGGTTTATGAAACTCTGAAACCATCAGCAAATAAATGATTTTCCCAACGGTGCGCAGTCAGTACCACAACCAAAGAGCATCTCCTTCCTCATATCCAGGACATCTGTTAACCACCCTCCCTGGGCCTTAATTTCCGCTGTTCTTATCTCTCGAATAAGGATGGTATGATCCTGGATAAGGTTGACCTGATCGAGAATGCGCATGTGACTCAGGTTCAGGTGCTCCCAGCGAGGTCGACAAGGAAAAAGGTCTTGAGGCACCTGGTCGGGGAACGTGAGATGACATCATAGAACTGCCAGGAGGAAACGTCGGAGGATAGGCATATTGATAGCCAGGACCTATTGTTGGCGATTGATTATACCTGGTCGATTGTCCAGAATGGATTGTCGGGTTCATCGCCTGTCTTGATCTCCAACGATTTTTCTTCCACCTGATTTCTCCTGCCACATTCTGTTGTTGTACCACTGACTCGTTGTCCTTCATCCACTGGTTTTCTTCCTTAAACCAAGTCTTAGAAGCCAGACTGTCAACGAATTCTTTGACATTCACTATCTTTGGTAGAGCATCCGTTGGCCACTGTAAAGTGTTTGGACCATGTTTTCGTTCTTCTCTCCCACTGACCCTCTGGAATTGGATAAGTAGAACAGTTTCGTTGAGGAAAGGTCTCTGGGATCTGCCTTTGCCAGACGTCACCATCTTGAACCCATATAAATGGATGGAGCAATGATAATATTTCAAAAACGCACCTGGACAGTCATCTTATTCTTCTCCTCGATGATATCATGTATCTTCACCTGTTTGGTAGGATAATCAGTCGATATCCAATCCTATTGTTGGAAGTATCCCCATG
>Ga0153918_1000527_pt1 | contig 18023 bp, 17 predicted proteins | sample TSFL002MetaG_FD_104687 | JGI IMG/M metagenome (GOLD analysis project Ga0153918, IMG submission 104687) | Attine ant fungus gardens microbial communities from Florida, USA - TSFL002 MetaG | ecosystem: Host-associated > Fungi > Mycelium > Unclassified | place: USA: Florida, Paynes Creek Historic... | reverse complement strand
TTTCGCAACAATTTCGGCAAATTGATGTTATTTTGCATCGCCTACAGCCAAAATAAGGCATTAATACTCATATGAAATTAAAAACTTTACTGCTGCCTACAGCTTGTTTAACACTCTCGTTAGTGATTTTTACCAGCTGCAAAGGCAACAGCACATCTACCACTTCAGACTCAGCTAAAAAAACAACGGTAGCCAAAACCGACGGTACAGATGAAGCCAACACGTCAGATACCACCAAAGTTGTTTATCCGCCACTTAACAAAGCATTATATGACTCGCTTGATAAACGCCTGGCTCATGGCGATACCACTGGCAGATGGCCTGTTAAAAAACAGCCGTATCCGTTAGATGGTGCCATCCTGCCGTTTAAACGTGTGGTTGCATTTTATGGTAACCTGTACTCTAAAAGAATGGGGATACTTGGCGAATTGCCGCCAAATGAAATGCTGGCCAAGCTAAAAGGCGAAGTTAAAAACTGGCAAAAGGCCGATCCTAAAACCCCGGTACAACCTGCGCTGCACTACATTGCGGTAGTTGCCCAGGGCGACGGAGGTAAAGACGGCAAATACCGTTACCGCATGCCATTTAAACAAATTGACAGCGTATTGGTGCTGGCTAAAAAAGCACATGCTATAGTTTTCCTTGATGTGCAGGTGGCGCTGAGTAACATCCACGCCGAGCTGCCTTTGCTGGAGAAATACCTGGCTATGCCACAAGTACACTTCGGTATGGACCCTGAGTTTTCTATGAAAGATGGCTCAAAACCAGGCAGAAAAATTGGCACTTATGATGCTGCTGATGTAAACTATGTATCTGATTATCTGGCTAAACTGGTCAACAAATATCACCTGCCTCCAAAAATCCTGATTGTTCACCGCTTTACTAAAAAGATGGTGACCAATACCAAAAACATCAAACTGCACAAAGAAGTACAAATTGTGATGAACATGGACGGCTGGGGCGAACCAGACCTGAAACTGGGTACTTACCGTAACTTTATTTATCCGGAGCCGGTACAGTTCACCGGTTTCAAATTGTTCTACAAAAACGATTTGAAGAAAGCACCACACCACATGTTGACACCAGAGGAAGTGCTGAAATACAAGCCACAGCCTATTTATATCCAGTATCAGTAGTCTGAACCAGGATTTTTCGTGTCTTTAATTTCTTTTTATAGGCACTCAAGAAGGCTTCGCCGTTTTTAAAATTTAAACAGGATTATCAGGATGACTGGTAGTCCTGTTTTGCTTTACAGGCTATGGTTAACCGATATCAAGACTTACGAAGTTTCTAAAACTTCGCAAGTCTTCCTCCGGCAAGTTCATTTTCAAATTCAGAAACCGTTGCACAAATACCAATTGCAGATAAAAAAACTATTTTTGCTTTATGCTGAAAGGTAAAAAAGTATTGCTGGGAGTTTGCGGAAGCATTGCGGCTTATAAATCGGCCACGTTGGTGCGCCTCCTGGTTAAAGCGGGAGCTGACGTACAGGTGGTAATGACACCCGGTGCTGTTAACTTTATTACACCGCTTACCCTATCAACCCTTTCAAAAAACCCCGTTTATACCGAATACTTCAAAACTGAAACCGGCGAGTGGAATAACCACGTAGAACTAGCCCTCTGGGCCGACCTGATGGTTATTGCCCCTGCCAGCGCCAACACGTTAAGTAAAATGGCTAACGGGCAGGTAGATAATTTATTCACCGCTGTTTATCTTTCAGCTAAATGCCCCGTATATTTTGCTCCGGCAATGGATCTGGATATGTGGAAGCATGATACCACGATTGAAAATGTGGCCCGCCTCAAAAGCTTTGGCAACGTCATGATCCCTCCCGGCAATGGCGAACTGGCCAGTGGCCTCCAAGGCGAAGGCCGCATGGCCGAGCCTGAGGAGATTATAGATTTTTTGACGAATGATATCCGCAGCAAACTGCCCCTTGTTGGTCAAAAAATGCTGGTAACAGCCGGCCCTACTTATGAGGCTATTGATCCGGTACGTTTTATTGGCAATCATTCATCAGGCAAAATGGGGTTTGCCATTGCAGATCGCCTGGCTGAGTTAGGGGCGGAAGTTACATTAATTGCGGGCCCCACGGCGCAAAAAAGCAAGCAGCAGCTAACTCGTATTGATGTAACCTCTGCTGCCGATATGCTGGCCGCCTGTCTGCAATATTTTGATGATGCCAATGCTTGTGTAATGAGCGCCGCCGTAGCAGATTATACACCTGCACACGTAGCCACACAAAAAATCAAAAAACAAGATGCGAGCCTAAACATCGAACTAAAGAAAACCACCGACATACTGAAAACCCTGGGCGGCCGCAAACGAGACGACCAGGTGCTGGTAGGTTTTGCACTGGAAACGAACGACGAAGAAGATAACGCTATAAAAAAACTGCAAAGCAAAAATCTGGATTTTATTGTGCTAAATTCGTTAAACGATAGCGGGGCTGGCTTTCAAACCGACACCAATAAGATCACGATTATTGATAGCGATCTGCAGAAAATCGTGTTCGATCTGAAAACTAAGGAAGACGTGGCCCGTGATATTTGCGACAAACTACTGCAACTAATAAACGCATGAAGAAACTGCTGGTACTTGCACTAACATTTTGCCTGGCCCTGGCCGCACACGCGCAGGACCTGAATGCTCGCGTACAGGTGTTGGCACCTAAAATACAAACCAGCAACAAGCGCATCTTCCAATCGTTGGAAACAGCTATGAAAGATTTTCTGAACGGTCGCAAATGGGCAGCAGATGAAATTTTGCCTGCCGAACGTATCGACTGTTCATTTGTTGTTAACATCACTTCTTGGGATGGCAGCAGCAACTTCAGTGCAGAACTACAGGTGCAATCATCGCGCCCGATATATAACTCCTCCTATACCTCTACCCTGCTCAACATTAACGACAAGGATTTTGATTTTGTATATACCGAAGGCCAGACCATCGACTACAGTGATCAAACCTTTCAAAATAACCTGAGCGCTGTAATGGCTTACTATGCCTATGTGATTGTGGGCATGGATTACGATAGTTTCTCAAAATTTGGTGGTTCGCCATACTTTGCCGCGGCGCAAAATGTAGTCACCAACGCGCAATCATCAAACTTTAAAGGCTGGAAAGCTTTTGACAGCAACCTAAACAGGTACTGGCTGGCCGAAAACCTCAACAACAAAACATACACCCCATTGCGTGAGTTTATTTATACCTACCACCGCACCGGTCTTGATGCCATGGCTGATAATGCCACCCAGGGCCGTAAAGTGATTGACGGTATTTTACCATTGCTTACCCAGGTAGACCGCACCCGCGTTGGCGCCATGCTGCCCACTTTATTTTTCAGTGCCAAAGGCGATGAACTGGTAAATATCTATGGCCAGGCAGATCCACAAGAGCGCGTTCAGGCAGTTAATATACTGAGCCAGGCAGATCCTGCAAATGGCACAAAATATCAGCAATTACAAGGAAAGTAATAAATATAGATTAATGGTTACAGATAAATGATCAGTCTATCAGATATAGATTTTCTCTCAACATACACGCGTGTTTTTGATGTAAACGTTAAAGGAACCATCTTTACGTACAAAAAGCCTTGCCACTGCTAAGCGATGGCGCATCCATCATCATCATGACCGGTCGACTTGATTTTTTATGTTGATGACATCCGGGACACCTTATCAAGCTGCTAAAGAACTCAACTCCGAAGCTAATAAACGCTCTTTTTGATGCGTTGACCGACCATGGTTCCAGGTGTTCCAGAAATGAATGAGTAAACCTGCTGTAATTACAACAAACCCAAGGCGAGCGTATAAACCGGGCAACCCCACTCCTTTCAGTACCATTTCGCCAATTAGTGTAAATAAGATCTCCAACGCCTGTGTGGCTTCAATAGCAGCCAACGCTACCACATTCTTGCTCACCAATTGCGTAGCCTGATAAAAACTAACCCCGCCTATTAATCCTGAAAAGATAGCCGACAACAAGGATGCCTGACATTGCGCAGATGTGGGCGCACCGGATTTAACGTAACCAACAACGCAAAGTACAATTAGCAGCGGTAAGCAACCAATGGTCATGCCCAGCACACGCTGCAGTGCATTCAGTTCTACTTTTTTATGTTCCAGATCAACCAATAACTTACGATTGCCCAGCGGCCATACAATAGCACCAATCAATACCAATCCTAAACTTAACAACATGCTACCCGCATGGTCCAAACTCCGCAGTTTTTCAAACTGCATCATCACAACACCAACCAGTATGAGCAGGGTTAACAGCAATGGACGTTTAGGAATAGCCCGCCGATGATCTGGATAGATCAACGGTGCCAGCAGTATCCCCGCTAAAATATTCAACTGAAAACCCGCCGCAACCAGCCAACCCGGCGCCCATAAGGATGCCAACGCCAGAAAGGTGTACAGTACACCGAAACCAATAGTACCCCATTTAAAGAAAAGCATGGGATATTGCCCAATGGTATTCAGCGTACTCCACAATTGTCTTTTGAACAGCAATACTCCACCCAGTATGGGAATCAAAAACGTGCTACGCAAAGCGGCCGTCCAAGCCCAATAACCACCAGCGCCAGAGATAAGGCTATTGATGATAAAAGTAGATGATAGGAATACGGAGGCACCTATACCCCAGGCAATGGCAATTAACGTCTTCTTCTGCGTTGTCATGCTGCAAAATTAGCCTGTTGATATGCGAAAATCTGGTACTTTTCGGGTAATTTGCAGATTATATCAGCCGCAGCTCTCTGAATTCTGCCGGGGTAAGGCCGGTATGTTTCTTAAAAAATCGCCCAAAAAAAGCCGGGTCATTGAAGCCCAAACTATAGCTGATAGCTTTAACTGATGATGATGAAGTATGCAATTGCACTTTACTTTCTGTAAGCAACCGCTCTTTTAACAACTCGGCTACGGTGAAACCGGTACTTTCCCGGCAGATGCGATTAAGCTTTTTGATGTCAGCTTGTAGCTTTTCTGCATAAAATGATGCCAGATGCTCCTGTTTATAATTCGCTTCGATTATTTGGCGCAACTGATGAAACTCAGCGCGATGGCTTTGATCTGCCAAACTTTTTGGATGCTGCCGCTGATGTGCCCGGTTAGCTTCTAATAACAGCAAAGCCGCATAATGAAACAGGATGCCCGCATGGACTTTTTCAACCGAAAGCTCTGCTGACAGTTGTGCGATCACCCGTTGAAACAGATCAACTAATCGCCCTTCCAGATCAATAAACGGGTATTGGGTGTAAAAATCAAGAATACCCACCTCATCTTCGTGCCGGTGTAGTTCCAGGAACTTATTGAACAACTCCTCGCCAAACATAATGAGCCAGCCGTGGCGCTTAAACCGGTCGATAAGATGCACCTGCCCGGGATGCAGAAAATAGAGGCGCCCGGGCTTTACTTCATATTCTTTAAAATCTATAAAATGGCTGCCCTGTCCTTTGGTGATGAGCAGCAGTTCATAATGATCATGCCGATGCGGTACCTCAGATAAGCTGTTAAAATCTTCATGCATCTCCATTACCCGCAGGTAATTGCCCTCCAGCAATTTCTGGAGTGGCAAAGCATTACCCTTGTTACCGATGGATTTATCCCTTTGAGGCATGGCAGATTTAATTGGCTAAAGATTGATGCTTTAAAGTTCATTTACAAGAAAAAAGCTCAATTCTGTTGAATCGAGCTTTCTTCATTTATTGCCTTGTCGCTTAGAACGCTCCAGCAAACTCTTTGGCAAAGTCTTCTAGTTTGATTTTACCCAATACTGGCCGATGTTGATAATAATCCTCGAACATTTTTCCAGTGCGGGCAGATACTCCCATTTCGGTAAAATTGGTGGCTATCTCTTCAGAAAGACCGGCGCCTATGGCACCAGCGATGTTATCAGCATCGCTAAACTCAATCCAAGGTAATTCTGGTTTACCAATGGCCGCGCCCAACACTTTGGCTACGTCGCCTGCGGTGCGCTCATCGCTTGCCACATAACGGACGCTTTTACCGGTGAAATTACTCTGTAGCTCCTCGGCAACTGCCTCGGCAATATCATGTGGGTGTACCAATACCAATGGGGTATCGGCGCCAAAATTACTGCCAATAATGCCAGCGTGCTTAACCATATCTACATTTGAATAGAAGTTAGTGTAGAAAAAACCGGCGCGTAAATGTTTCACAGCTACACCCTCTAATCCGTTATAAATTTCTTCAACCCGGTGTATGCCCGTTACCGGACCTGTACCGTCTTCCAGATGAGCGCCAATACTACTCAGGTGCACTACTTTGTTTATGCCTGCCGCTTTAATTGCGTCGGCATAATTTTGCCCTATACCGGCAATGTAATTTTTCCACTCGATAGCGCCTAAATTTGGCGGCACCATTACGTATACGGCGTCTGCGCCGGTGAAAGCGCGGGTAAGAAAATCGGTATCTGTTACCAGACCAATGGCCGGGGTGGCGCCAAGGGCTCCAATTTCGGCAGCACGATCCTGACTACTGCTTACTACGGTAACATGATGACCTGCTTTGGTCAAAATTTCGGTCAACGGTTTACTGATATTGCCTAATGACCCAGTTACGGTGATTTTCATTTTTTTTATTTTTTTTGTTGAGGCAAATCTATATTTGTACTTACTTTTTTACAAGTACTTACCCCAAAGTAAGTATCGAAAACTACTGGACATGACGGCGATAAAAGAAAGCTCAACCCATAATCAGAATAGAAATCTGGTGCAATTGGAGTGCCCTGTTACTTATGTAATGAACAAAATTGGCGGGCATTGGAAACCTATTATTTTATACCAGTTATACGAAGGACCAAAAAGGTATAGTGAATTGCGCCGGGCCATACCAGCGGTTACAGAGAAAATGCTGATCCAGCACCTGAAACAGTTGGAAGCAGATAACCTGGTGATTCGCAAGGCTGAGCCGGTTGTACCGCCGTTTGTTACCTACCGTTTAAGTCCGTCTGGCGAAGAATTGACGCCGGTACTTACAGCCATGGTTAACTGGGCGTTTAAAGACAGCGGTTACCAGGGCGTACGGATGGAAGAAGAAGCTTAATGGATGCTTTTAGTGCTTTCTAAAAAGCATCATTAAAATCAATACACCGATTAATCCGAGTAATACCCAGATAAACGTTCTCATTTTTCCTAATTGCTCATTTTGCGTGGCCAGCGTATGGATCATGGTATCTTTCTCCCGCAACTTATTCTCTGCACGCGCCTGATCTTTACGCAAACGGGCAATTTCGCGCTCTAATGCTTCCACATCAGGGGATGGTACGGACTGCACTTCGGGTTCAACCGATTTAAATATGACTTGCTCAAGAATATCAATTTGAGCAACAGGTGCGGGTTCGGGTGCTGGCTCCGGCTGCAATACTTGCTCTTTTTGAGCAAATTGTTTCTCCTCTTCTACCACTTCATCAACATTCTCAACAGCAGTTTCAGGTTCCGGAGGTTCAACTGACGCAACCGGCAGATCAGCATGTTCTTCCTCTTTCGGCTCCGGTAACACGTCTTGCTCTTCCTCTTCTTGTTCCGGCGATGGTTGGAACGACATTTGGAACTGCGCAGGTGCTTCTTGCTCTGCCGGGAACTCAACTTCAAAAATTACTTCCCTTGTTTGTTTGGCAGATGGAGACGCAATTGGTTCCTCTATTTGTTCCTCTGCTGATTCTTCAGCAAGATTATTGGGATTGGATGCTTCTTGTTTTATTAATGGAATCTCCGCTTTCTGCACGTCATTGGCTGCAGGTTCCTCCTCTGATTCCGGAAACAGGGATGGTTTCTTTGCATTGGCTCGCTCCAACTCCGTAACATTATCTATAATGCCATTCGCCTCGGTTTCCTGAGGCTCTACCTGGGCAGAGAAGCCGCCATTGTTTAGAAACGACACTGCCATGCTATCACGGGTAATCAGTTCTGGCAGGCCGTTAACCGTTTCCTTTCCGGTCTTTACAACCAAGCCAACATCTACCAGCACGTCTACAATCACGGCCGCTAACTCTTCATCTCCGCCAAAAAGTTCAAGGATCTGCGCCTGGTTTAATTGTTCGGCACCAGCAAATGCCTCCAAAACGGCATCGAGCATCCCCGCCTCAAATTCATTGATATCCATCATGGCAAAAGTAACCGATTTTGGCAAAAGACCTAATTAAACCTCAGGTTTTGCTTTCTTTTTGGTTAAAACATGGAAGCTGCTTGCTTACATCTCCCGCATAAAACACTATAACAGTAAACAACTAATTATTATTACCCTGGTAAAACAACAAAGGGCACCTATCGGCGCCCCTTTTTCAATCACTCTCAATTCCTACTATTCTATAATTTTTTATACCTGTTTTTATTTTGCAACCTCAATTACATGGAAAGAACCAGGTACTTGTTTTGGTCGTGGTTTTGGCTCGGTCGCCGTTGCCGCTACAGGCTCGGTTTTGGCGGCAGGCAGGTAAATTTTGTGAGTCAACTCGTCCACAGCAATGGTGCGGGCGCTTGGCTCGGTTGGCACATCCTCTACCTTTACAAATTTATCGGCAGACAGCTCTTTAATTACCGAAAGAGTGCCTTCGTTATTAGAGCTATAAACCAATTTCAGGGCCGAGTCAAAGCCAACACCGTCGCAATCGCCGGTTTTAAATTTGGCCAGGTTTTTACCAGTTGCGGCATCCAGTATAATCAGGTCGCCGCTGCCAGAACAGCCGGAGAACAGGCGATTGGTAGCCACGTCCATAGCCAGACCAGAAGGCTCTTCGCCATCCAGTTTATACCGTTTTTCTACTTTGAAAGTGTTATCATTAATCACCACTACCTCATTGGTAGTTTCGGAGTTAACATATACGTGGCCTTTACCGTCAGACACACCGGCTTCAGGCTTGCCACCCAGGGGTATAGTGGCAATAACCTTATCAGTAGCCGGATCTATAACCGAAGCATCTTTGCTGCGGCCGTTAAAAGCATATACCTTTTTTGAGTATTCGTCATAGAAAATGGCATCAGGGTTGGTGCCGGTTTCTACTTTACCCAGTGGCTTATAAGTTTTCAGGTCAAATACCGTACAGCTATTGGCCTTACCATCGCTGGTGTAGCCTTTACCCATGCTTTTTACCAGGGCAATCCCGTGTACGCCAAGCGTATTGTTGATTACACCTAATGAATCGCCGTTGGTGCTCAGGATATTTACCTGCGTGCCATGCGACACAAACAAGCGTTTTCCCTGCGCATCTACGGTAATGTAATCCCAACCGCCACTGCTTTTAATAGGGAACTTATTGGTTACATGCAGCCCTGTTTTCTGCGCACTGGCAGTGCCTGCTAGTGCAAGGGCTGTTAATAAAAGGGGTATTGTTTTTAATGTTTTCATTCCGATTTTTTTTCCAAGTTGAATAAACAATCTGTATAAATTTTGGATATCGCGGCTTATTTTTCTACCAGTTTTTTACCGTAAATAATGCGCAGCATGCTTGGTAATACAATTAGCAGCAACGGCAACGCAATAACAAAACCACCTATAACAGCAATAGCTAATGGCTGGTGCAACTGTGCCCCTGCCCCTATGCCCAGCGCCAATGGCATTAGGGCGATGATGGCCCCGAGGGCGGTCATCAATTTAGGACGCAAACGGGTAGAGATAGAATAGATAATGGCATCATCAACCGTGCTTTGCAGCGCGCTTTCTTTAAACTGCCAAAAGGTGAAGATGGCGTTCTCGCCGATGATACCGACAATCATGATCAGTCCTGTGTAACTACCTACGTTTAACGGTGTATGGGTAATGAACAAGGCCAGGAAACTACCGGCAATACCCAATACTGCAATAGCCAGAATGGCCAAGGCCACCCGCACCTGCCTGAACAGGAACAGGATAACGCAGAACACCAGCATACTGGCCGTAACCAAAATGATCAACAATTCTTTAAACGATTGCTGCTGCTCTGCATAAGCACCGCCATAAGTGATATGATAGCCCGATGGCAGGGTGATCTTATCTTGAATATCTTTCTGGATCACTTGCATTACACTGCCCAAACTGCCATTATCAAGGCGACCGGTGATTACGCCCATGGTTTGCAGGTTTTCGCGTTGTATCTCGGCGTCACCGGCATGTACGTTTACTTTGGCTACCTCCTGCAACGGCAGCAGTCGGCCATTGTTCAGGAAGATGTTGAGCTTTTGCAGCCCGTTTATATCCAACGTGCGGTTGCCCGGGTATACCATCCTGATAGGCGACAGCTGCTCCTTCTCTACCAAGTTGCCCATTACGTTACCGTCAAGCGCATTTTGTACCTGGGTTTGCAGGGCATTAGGCGTAAGGCCATACTGCGCCAGCTTGGCAAAGTTTGGATCGAGCTCTACCGACGGACCGGCAATTACCACGCCATCAAAAACATCGGCGGTACCTTTTACGCTGCTTACCACATCGGCTATTTGCTTAGAAATTTTTTGCAGCGTTTGCTGATTATCGCCAAAAACTTTGATTTCAATAGGTTGGGTAGATGTCATCAAATCGCCCAGCATGTCACCTATTACCTGGCCAAAGTCTACACGGAGGGCGGGTTGTGTGGCTTCAATTTTACCACGCAAATCGCTAATTACTTCTTCTGTAGTTTCTTTATGATTCTTTTTCAACTGGATGAGGTAATCGCCGGTATTAGGCTCCGTAATAAAGAAACCCATCTGCGTACCGGTACGACGCGAGTAAGCCGCCACATCCGAATGTTTGATGATCATCTTTTCTATCTCGCGCAGCATACGGTCAGTCTCGTCCAAAGAGGTGCCTGGCGGCGAACTATAATCCATCACAATACTGCCTTCATCAATATCAGGCAAAAAACCACTTTCTAATCTGCCGGGAATAAACACTACCACGGCTATCAGCGCCAAACAAAAAATAATACTGATAATGGGTTTATGTATAAAGAATGATACCCAGCGCTGTTTCTTTACGTGGTGCTCTTCTTCTTTTACGGCCGACCGTGGCTTGTCTTTAGACAGGAGCAGGTATACCATAGGCAAACCTATCCAGGTAACAAAAAATGATGCAGCCAGCGTAATGATCATAGTACTGGTCATCACCTTAAAATAGGCCCCCGCTACACCGCTCATCAAAATAAAGGGCACAAAAATTACAATGGTGCTAACGGACGAACCCAGCATGGCCGGGAACAGGTAATTGATGGCCTTATGTAATAATGAAGTTGTCGGTTCATCGGGATGCTCCTCGTGTGTACGGTGAATTTGCTCAACCACCACAATGGCATCATCTATAATCAAACCGATGGCCGCAGCTACGGCACCCAGCGTCATGATGTTAAAGGTATAGCCCAGCAGGTAAAGAATCAGCAGCGTAAGCCCCAGCGTAACCGGAATAGTGATTAAAATAGTGGCACTAGCCTTTACCGAACGCAAAAACAGGATGGCTACAATGATAGCCAGCAACAAACCAACCCACAATGAATCGCTTACACTGCGGATGGCAGTGTTTACAAAATCGGCCTGGATGTAGTAAGGCTTAATGGTTACCCCCGGCGGCAGGATTTTTTGCAGTTCGGCAATCTTTTGGCCCATGTCTGTCGATACGCTTACCAGGTTAGCGTTGGGCTGTTTCACTACTGCTATCAGTACGCCGTCATGTCCGTTAGCATTGATCTTGGTGTACTCAATACCTGGATTGATCTGCACATCAGCAATATCTTTTAGCTGCACTACGCGCTTACGGTCATTGCTGATCACCATTTCGGCCAACTGATCGCGGGCGTTCACGGTAGCGTTCATTACCGTGAGGTAAAGCATCTTATATGACGAGATGTAGCCCTCGGATTTAATGAAATTAGTCTGATTAAGCGCATTGGTCACCATATCTGGCGTAATGCCCAGGCTGCTCATTTTCTGGATATCCAGCACCAGCCAATACTCCTTATTTTTACCACCGATGACACGAATCTCAGACACACCAGTCACTTGCGACAGGAACGGCTTCACCACATAATTAGCTATCTGTTTCAGCTCTATGGGCGATTTATTATGACTCTCCAGCGTATAACCGCTTATGGGTAAGATAGATGGATTCATCTTCTCTACCGTCACATTCACATCAGGCGGCAGTGAGTTTTTGATCTGGTTGATGCTCGACTCGATGCGTTGCTGACTGATATCAATATCGGCATCCCAGTTCATAAAGGCCGAAATCTCGCAACTACCACGACTGGTAGTACTGCGCACATATTGCAGATCGGGCACCTGTTTTACAGCATTTTCCAGCGGTTTAGTAACCGTTACCATCATTTTATCCACCGGCTGCAGGCCTGCATCGGCAATGATCTTGATCTTGGGGAAGGTAATATCCGGAAAAAGAGATGTCTGCAAACGCGAATAGGCAAACGCGCCACCCAACAGCATGATTAACAGCAGCAGGCTGACCGGCTTTTTATAGCGGACAAAGAAATCAGGATGCATCTTCATGGTCGGGTGATTTTGATCTTGGCGGTATCGGCCAGTCCGTAGTTACCGGTTTCAACAATGCGATCTGACACCTGAAATGCGGGCGATGTGATCTCTATTTTAGCATTGGTTTCGATGCCTTTGGTTACAGGCACTTTTATTGCAGTGCTATCGTTAATCAGTTTCATTACCCAAAACTCAGACAGGGTTTCGTTTGATAATACGGCTGATTTTGGCAACATCACTGCGTTATCTTTAGCCGCTTTAATGATACGGGCCTTGGCTATCAAATTCTCTGGCAGCGGTTGCGGGCTGTTTACTTTAATTACCAGTCCCTGGGTTTGCGATAAGGTGTCTACATTGGGCATTACCGATGTTACCTGTCCCATCAGCTTAACACCATCGGGCAAGGTGAGTTGCAAGGTTTGATTATGCGCCATCAGCTGGTGCATTTCATAGGGTACCTGCAATAAGAAAGCAAAGCTGTTATGATCGCTAATCACGGCCATCTGTTCGCCATCCTGCACGTAGTCACCCAATTGGTGGGTCAGCTGAGTGATGTATCCGCTTGATGCTGCACGGATACGGTTCATGCCAGAAAACCTGAAAGTAGTATCCAGCACGTTAATAGCATTGCCAATGCTTTGCGCCTCTTTTGTTTTGATCACAAACAGTAACTGGCCTTTCTGTACAAACTGCCCGGGTTTAACATTCACTTTCTCTACGTAACCAATCGCATTGGCTTTTACATAGCTGCGCTGCAAAAAGGTGGATGTGGCGTTAAGCAAAATAGTGTCTGATACCGCACCGGTCTCAATATGAGTGACGGTTACCGGGGTAATGGCGTTTGCAACGCTTTCCTCGTCACCCGCAGCATCTTTGCCACTGCTACAGGCGCTCAAAACAGATGCAGCGCAAAGTGCCAGTAAGGGTAAAATATATTTGTATTTGTACATGTTTATGGCTATTTATTCCAGTAATTCAATTGGTTGATGAGTTGCAGTTGGGCAATAGTATTGGTGCTTAGCAAGTTTTTAACAGACAGGTAATTGTTCACGGCCAGAATCAGGTCGGCAATCTTCAGGTCGCCGGTTTGCAGCAATTTGGTATCTACCTTAATTAATGACTCTGAGTACCTGAACTGATTACGAATATCGGCCAGCAGGCTATCATATCCTGTAATCTGCTCGCGCAACTGGTGGACCTGTTGGGTGTATTGCTGATCAAAAAACTGTTTGTATTGCTGACGGGTATCTTCCTCTAACTGAATTTTACGATGCGCCAGTTTACGCTGACCGCCGTCATAAATAGGGATACTTAAACCGAAGCCCACGCTGGCGCCCCAGTTTTTATAATACTCTTCAGTCAGATCTGAATTGTAACCGCCATCTACAAAAGCGTGCAGCTTGGGTTTATAATTATAGTCTACCAACTGATGCGAGTTGCGCAGCCGGATGCTATCTAACTGAAACTGTTTAAAGAAGATGCTCTGAGTTTTATCTGCAAAATAAGCTGGCCGAATATCAGGCCTGTTCAATGAGTCTAAGGTTGTATCGCGGATTCCGGCTAAATATTTAAGCGTAGAGTAATCGGCTTTATATTGTAACCGGGCCTGGTTTAGCTGTAGTTGTGCCTGCTTCAGGGTTACTAAAAAAGCCAGATAATCACTTTGCTTATAAACGTTGGTGCGGGTTAGCTTTAGCAGCACTTGCTCTTCTTTACTCAACAAATCAACTATATCCTGATTAAAGCGCTGCTGCTCCTGACTACCGTAGGCGGTGATATATTGTGCAACGATAGTCTTACGTAAATCCTGTTCAGAGAGGCGGATAGAATTGCGCAGCGAGTCTTTCTGGTTAAGAATACTTTGCACCTGCGCATTGAGGTAGCTTTTGCCTATAAATTGTTTATCAACCGTAACCAAACCGGTTAATTGCTGGCCATTGGTAATGGCGGTTGAGTAGCCGTAACCATTTATTACCGGGGCATACAAACCTAGCGCACTGCCGGTAATCTGAGGCTTGAAGCCGGCTTTGAGGCGAATGCTGTCTATCTGTGCGGCAAGTATCTGATTATTAAGATCGCGGATAAGGGGACTACTGGTAACTGCCGACCGGATAAAATTATCCAGACTGCGGTTTTGCGCCTTACCGTAAAATGCTGTGAGCAGAAACAGCAGGCCTAGAAAATATCGCTTCATGCCACTAATTTAGCTGACAAATCTGAATAAAATCTGGATGCCATAACTAATTTGCAAATACAACCGTGAAGCAGTGTAACTGATCTGCAAACGTGTAACCGAAGCCAAAACTATAGTTATCACAGATTTGTTTTACCAGGGTTAAACCTAGACCTGTGCCCTCAGATTCTGGCGATTTATGGAAGCGTTGAAAGATAGTTTGCTGGTTGAGCGAGTTTGGCACGCCGGTGTTACAAAAACTTAACTGTTGGCCGGTTAATCGTACAACTATACGTCCGCCCGGGCTATTGTGCTGGATGGCGTTACCCAGCAAGTTGTTGAGCATAATATTCAGCAGATCACGATTAAGTTTGATGTGGTGCGGCTCCAGATCTTCTCGGATAACGATATGTTTATCTGCCAGCAGCTCCTGAAACTCAATTACCTTTTTACGAACGGTATCGCGCAGGTCAATATCTTCTGCATCTTGCATCAGTTTATTCTCAATCCGCGAGAGCAATAACATCGAACGATTTAGTTTTTTCAGACGGTCTACCGTTTGGTAAGCCTCACCAATCAAAACACCCTGGCGCTCGGTCACATCACTATCCTGCATCAGGGTTTCCAGCTTGGAGACGATCACCGCCAGTGGGGTCATCAACTCGTGCGATGCATTTTCGGTAAAACTTTTGAGCGATTGATAATCTTGCAGTACACGCTGCGACATGGCAGTTACTTCTCGGTTCAGATCATGAAACTCATCTATGCGGGTGTCTACCTGATGGATGCCATTGCGGTCGGCCAGGTTAAACAGTTTAATCTGGCGGAGTGTCTCATAAAATGGCTCCCATAACTTGCGCATGAGGGTACGGTTGACTAATAACAGCACCACTAACAATACAAAGATCAACCCCAGCGTAATCATAAAAATCACCCTGATCAGATAATCGGTCTCAACTTTTGATTCGGTGATATTGATACGATAAAGCTGCGTTCCCACCCTAACTGAACTGGTAAGCATACGGGCGGCTTCATCTTCGTGTTCCTGATCATCATAAAAATGACTATCGGCAATCCGTCTTACAATTGTACTATCAGGGGTAGCGGTAAAACGAATTTTCAGATCATCAGACTTAAACACCTGCGGCAGGCGATGGTTGAGACTAACGTAATCAAAGATCTCATTTTCTTCAACCAGCAGATCTTTATCAACCTGGTTAGTAAGAATAAAGCTGATGGTGAAATAATAGACAATCCCGGCAATCACTATCATAGATATAGTGGCCAACAGGCTTACGCGGTTATATCTGTCCAGCAGTTTCAATGGTCTGTAAACTTATAGCCCATACCATAGGCAGACTGAATATAATCGCCGCTACCGGCATCAATCAGCTTTTTGCGCAGGTTTTTAATGTGCGAGTAAATGAAATCGAAGTTGTCAGAAATATCTATTTCATCGCCCCAAAGGTGCTCTGCAATGGCATTTTTAGAAATCACCTTACTTTTATTGGCAATAAAATACAACAGCAGCGCATATTCTTTTTTGGTAAGTTTGACCGGCGTACCCGAAACCAGCACCTGTTTAGCCAGTAGATCAACCGTAATCTCGTTGAAAACAATCTCCCGGTTACCATTAAATGATTTGCGGCGAACAATAGCCATTACACGGGCTTTGAGCTCAGAAAGATGGAAGGGTTTGGTGAGGTAGTCATCAGCCCCCAGGTCAAGCCCCTGCAAGCGATCATCCAGGGAGTTTTTGGCGGAGATGATGAGTACGCCGTCCGGATGATGATTGGCTTTCAGCGCATCCAGGATGTCCAGGCCGCTACCGTTGGGCAGGGTAATATCCAGCAGGATACAGTCATACCGGTACATATTGATCTTTTGCAGGGCAGATGCGTAATCGCCTACGGTTTCGCAAACATTACCACCTTCTGCAAAATAATCCCGGATACTGTCTCGCAGTCCGGCCTCGTCTTCTACTACCAGTATTTTCACAACGGTTTCAAAGCTCGCCATTGATTCTGTATAAATTTTGGAATAATATTGTAGGCCTAAACATACAAAGTACCGCACAAACCACAAAACGTGCTTTTCACCAGATTTTCTACAGATTGTGGCCGTTCATTCGCGGATGCGAATTTTCAAATCTCTACTTATCTGCCTTACATTACTAAGTGTTAAACCCGTAATTGCCCAAAACATTGACCTCCGTCTGTTGCAGCACATCAACGGCCCGGCTGGTTCTGCCGATGGCCTGTGGCGCGGCGTTTCTAACAGCGATTATATTTTTGTAATGGCAACTCCTGCCACTATGCTCATTACCGGCATTACCCAGCATAACCAGGCATTAAAGGCAGAAGCCTTTGAAACCGGTGGCGCGGTACTGCTCTCTCAAGGTGCGACTGTTTTATTAAAGAATGTGATACACCGCCAACGCCCCTACCTGGCCTACCCAAATACCATCACCGGGAAAATGAATTCAACCGATTCATCTTTTCCATCGGGCCACAGTTCGGCTGCGTTTGCTGCAGCTACCTCGCTTAGTCTGGCGTTTCCAAAATGGTATGTTATCGCACCTTCATTTGCTTATGCAGGTGCCGTAGGCTATTCGCGCCTGTACCTGGGCGAACATTACCCTAGCGATGTACTGGCTGGTGCTGTTATTGGTGCCGGCTCTGCCTACCTGACTTTTAAACTGCAACATTGGTTGGAGAAAAAAATTCCATAATTCAGTTTTTGTACAGAAAATTTACCAAATACCAACAGGATCAGTAGTTACCCTTGTGAAAAACAGATATTATGAAAAGAAGATCAGCAATGCTAACTATGGCGGCTATACTGATGGGTGTATCAGCAATAGCGCAAAAAACAAAAATGGTACCTGCGGCAGTAGCCTCGGCTTTAAAAGCTAAGTATCCGCAGGCAACCAAAATAACCTGGGAAAAAGAAAAAGGCAATTTTGAAGCCAACTGGGGCGGCAAATCAGGCGAAGACATGGCGGCTACTTTTACACCGGCAGGTGCATTTGTAGAACAGGTTGAAGCCATTGAACCCGCCGCCCTGCCCGTACCGGCCCAGGCTTATATTAAAGCCCATTACGCGGGCAAGAAAGTAAGCGAAGCCGGTAAGGTAACCCACGCCACAGGCAAAATCACTTATGAGGCTGAGATCAAAAAGCTGGAAGTGATATTTGACGATAAAGGCAATTTTATACAAGCCAGCAAAGAAAACGACTAACCATACCTAATCAGTAAATTGTTCAGTTTTTAGAAAAGCCCGTTCATTTTACGGGCTTTTTCTATAAATTCAGTTTTTCTACAGAATTGAGTCTTATAATAGCCATACTAATGGCAGAACCTTTTCCCCTAAGAGATGCAGATCTGGCTTTTA
>Ga0153918_1000526_pt1 | contig 18048 bp, 14 predicted proteins | sample TSFL002MetaG_FD_104687 | JGI IMG/M metagenome (GOLD analysis project Ga0153918, IMG submission 104687) | Attine ant fungus gardens microbial communities from Florida, USA - TSFL002 MetaG | ecosystem: Host-associated > Fungi > Mycelium > Unclassified | place: USA: Florida, Paynes Creek Historic... | reverse complement strand
TTGTACAGCCAGGCGGACGAAACCTGGGTGGTGACCCTGACGGCAGGTGAGATCGAAGCCGAGCACTATCAGCAGATGGGCCTGGGCAAGTCGGAGGCTGCCCGCTTGAAGGGGCGCCTGCGCGCCTGGGACAGCATCGCCGTACCGCGCTGGGCCGGCGTACCCGAGTCCCGTTGCGTGCAGTTGGGTTATTTCTGCCTGCAACTGCCCGCCATGCAAGCTGCGCCTGATCAGCCTGCTGCGTCCCGCGAAGCGGATATGGCCGATATCCGCCCGTTCCGTCAGTTCAACCCGTTCCCGTTGCCGGCCGACCGCGATGGCGCGCCAACCTGGCATAACCTGCTGGCCGACCTGCGGGCCCTGCTGGAGAGGGCCAGGCCTGAAGTGTTGGTCATGCCCCATCCGCAACTTGACCCCCACCCCGACCATATCTGCGCCCAGGCGGCCGTCATGGAAGCCCTGCAGGGCCTCGACTGGCAGCCGCAGACGCTGCTGTGTTACGCCAACCATCTGCATGACAACGACCGCTGGCCCATGGGCGACAGCGGCGATGGCGTAGCCTTGCCGCCGCAGCTGAGCGCGGAGCAGGCCTGGGCGCCATGTGCCGTGCTGCTGGATATCGCTACCCAACGCGACAAGGCCATGGCCTTGGGCATGATGCACGACCTGCAGCCGCCTGCACCATTCAAGCGTCGCTTGCGCCGCTTGCTGCAGCGCTGGCTGGCCGGGCGCCGGCCGTCGCCTTACGGGGAGAACGAGTTCTTCCGCAAGGCCGTGCGCCGGCATGAATTGTTCTGGCGGCGTGAGCTGTAAACCTGACCGCGATGGCGCAGAGCGCCCAAGGAAAGTAATGAAAGTCCTATTTCTGGTACAGAAGGAACAACGCGCGATCCTCGATCGCCTGTACGATGGCGTCGCGGCCAACTGTGAATGCGATCTGCGCTGGCTGACCAGCGAAGACCAGCGCAACCTGCGCCGTTACTTCAAGCGTGAGGTGCAGGTCGAGCGCTATGACCGTATCGTCTTCTTCCTGCGCTTCAAGCAAGAGATCCGCCAGGCGGCCTTCATACGCACGGTGCCAAACCTGGTCATTCTCGAGCACGACGCCTACCAGAACTACATCCCTTGCAAGTACACCGGCAAATTCAGCGCGCATTACCGCAAGATGCCGTGGGCGCGCGTGATCAGCTCGGGCTACAGCGTCAGCGAGCGGCTGCGCCAGGAGGGCTTCGACGCGGTGTTCGTGCCCAAGGGCTACGATGAACAACTGCTGGCCGACCAGGGCCGTGAGCGCGATATCGAACTGGCATTCGTCGGCAGCACCAACAGTGTCGCGTACAGCGGGCGCAAGGCGCTGCTGGACGAGCTGGGGCAGGTAGAAAACCTGGTAGTGACCCGCACAAAGTCGGGCGAGGATTACTGCAATACGCTCAACCGTATCCAGTACTTCGTCAGCGCCGACGTGGGCATGGGCGAGTACATGATCAAGAACTTCGAAGCCATGGCTTGCGGCTGTGTGCTGCTGGCCTACGACCAGGGCGAAGCAGAGAACCGCGCGTTAGGGCTGCAGGACATGGTCAATGTGGTGTTCTACGACAACATACCGAGCTTGCAGGCAAAGTTGCGCACTTTGCGCGAAAACCCTGCGCTAGCGCAGCAGATTGCCGAAAACGGTCGCGAGCTGGCAGTGTCGCGTTTCAGTTTCGCGGCAGTGGGGCGCAGTATCGTCGAGCATATGCGCCCGGCGCTCAGGCCTCAGCCGCCGCTGTCTGCATGGCAGCGCTTGCGCCTGAAACTCGGCTTCTGATCATCTGCATCTGCGATGACAGCGTTGGCTGAAGGTTTCATGTTGATGCCGGGCACTAACCGCTGTTGCCAGGGTCATCCAAGGGGCAGCACTGCTGTCCAGCATTTCCAGCCTATGCTGGTGAAGGGCGCTTTCCCGGCGTCATGTCGGGTAAGGCCGGCATTGACGCTGGTCATGGGTGCCCTTGTCTGCATGGGAAATCCGATTCTTGTAATTGAGCTTGCAGTCCCACCTGGCCTGGACGGGAGAGGGGCGCTATCCCCATGAATATCGTCAATATGATGTGGGCAGGCGGTTCGCCGTACATGTCCATCCACAAGGTCCACCAGCAGGTGCTGTCGCACGCAGGGGCCGATGCTTCCATCAGTAACTGGTTGTTGCTCGGAGGCGAGCTGTGTCACGGCCGCGGCCCCACCCGCGTGTGGCACATACCGCAACGTGTGCTGAAGGGAAAAAGCCTTTGGCGTCTATTGCTGCCCTGGCAGCGCCTGCGTCTGCGCAGGGCGCTGCAACAAGCCCGTGCTGACGTGATCCTGCTCGATGGCGTAGGGGTCGCACGCCTGGTGCTGCCGGTGTTGCACCAGGTCCCGGGAATACGGGTCAAAGTGCTGTTCCATGGCAGTACCCGGCTGAATGCCAGCGATGTGCGTTTGTTGAACCAGTTGCCGCCAGAGCGTCTGAGCATTGCAGCAGTCTCGCAGACCTTGGCGCGCTCGCTTGAGCAGGACATTGGTCGTCCTGTGCAGGCGCTACGCATGGCATTCGACCCGCAGGCCTTCGCCAGGCCGCTGCTCAGTCGTGAGCAGGCCCGCCAGGCGCTGGCATTACCCCAAGCGACCGGTCAGGTGCTCGGAGCCGTGGGACGACTGGTCGAGAGTAAAGGCTTCGCGATGCTCATCGAGGCATTCGCCAAGGGGGCCGCCAACCGCCCGGACATGCGCTTGGCGATTGTTGGTGATGGCCCTCTGCGCACCAGCCTGGCGGCGCAAATTGATGCGCTGGGGCTGACCGGGCGGGTGTTGTTGTGCGGTCACCACGATGACTTGCAGCAACTATACCGGGCGTTTGACTGGCTGCTGGTGCCGTCGCGCGCCGAGGGCTTGGGCCTTGTGGTGCAAGAAGCCGTGATGGCGGATCTACCGGTGATTTGCAGCGACTTGCCAGTGTTTCGTGAGCAGTTGCGGGAAGCGGGCTTGTATCTGCCGGTTGGCGACGTTGAAGCCTGGTCCCAGGCAATCGAACGCTGCGATGCCCCCAGCGCCCAGGCCATGGCCGCTCGTCAGCGCGAGGCACTGGCGCCCGAGGCGGCATGGCAGGCGTTCTGTGACGGGGCGCAGAAGCTGCTGCGTGGTTGAAGTCAGCGCGCCAGCAGAGCCGCCTCGAAGTCGGCGAGCGGGAATCGCTCGCCCAGGTTTTCCCGCTCGATGTAACGCACCATGTGTTGCACATTGCGCCTGATCATCCGTGCGGAGAGTGGCGGGCGCAGGAAGCGCATGTCTGCCACATCGATCAGGCCGAGATGTTGATCAGGCGTTACGACTACATTACCCAGGTGCAGCGAGCGGAAGTACACGCCATTGCGGTGCAGTTGGCGGATCAGTTCGATCAGCCGGGGCAGGTAGATGGCCCAGCTGAACTCGGCGTCACGCGATAGTTGCAGCAGTGTGCGCCCTGGCAGAGGGCGATACAGCACTGCTGTTCTGCCTGGCACATCGAGCTTGTGCTGGCTGATCACTTCGAGCGTGGGGATCCCGAGTTGTTGCAGGCGAGCGGCATTGTCAACGAAGCGCTGCGAGTAAGGTCGAAGCAGCGCAGATGAAATCAGACGCTTCCTACGAAAAACCTTTAGGAAATTTCCATCCCTGAGCAGGTAGACTTTAGCGCCATGGCTATCTGCCTCTAGCACCTGGGCTCCAAGTGTCAGCTGATCGAATTCGACCTGGGAGAGGCGGGAGCACTGCATGTATAGGCCTTGTCGTCTGGCAAGCAAAAATGACTGGCAATAATGCCGAAAATAAAGCTGTTGCACCATGTCTGGTGTCATTTCGCGTTACCGGGGAGTATGGATGTTGTATCAGAAGAACTGGGCCAAGGCCTGGTTGGGGTTTGGATTGATCTGGTTCCTGGCGGCCATTGCCTTGGCTCCCAGCAACAAACTGTATCAGCAAGGCATGATCTTGTTCATGTGGCTGCCCACGTTGGTAGTGGCATGGTCGGCGAGACGTATTCTGGTTGATGCCTGGCGGCATCAGCCCGCGCTGTGGGGGGCGTTGGCGCTGTTGTTGACCTGGGGCGCGCTGAGCATGGCCTGGTCAAATAATGAACAATTTTGGCGCGAAGGCAAGCGGCTGCTCTACATTCTGCTGTTCTTGCTGGCGTTCCCGATCATAGGGCAGTTGGGGACGGACCGTATTCGCCAGTTGTTACGGATAGGGGCCGTATTGCTGGCGATTGCCGCGCTGATCTCGATTGTCAGGTTCTACGGTGTCCAGGCTATGCCGCTGGTTGCTCGCCTGGAAGGTATCGGCGAGATTTCGCACCCGATCCTTGGCGCCTATGTTGTCGGCATCGCGGCTTTGCTGCTGCTGTACGATCTCCCACGACAGCCTGCCATGCGCCTGGGGTGGTTATTGGCACTGGCCTGCCTGGCCGCATTTGTCGCCTTGAGCCAGAGCCGGGGCGCGGTACTGGCACTGATCATCCCTGTGATCCTGGCACCGCTGTGGTTCCGTGACAGGCACAGCCAGCTCATGGCGCTGCTCGCAGTGATCAGCACCGGGCTGGCTTTCTACGTCGTCTACGACCTCATCGCCTTGCGTGGCTCGTCCTTCCGTCCCGAAATCTTCCGCTCTGCGCTGCACATGATCAGTGAGCACCCATGGGGTGGGTTGGGGCTGGGTGCCTATTACAAGGTAGAAGCCGCGGGTTTGCAGTTCGATCACACCCATAACATGTTCACGCATGTTGCGGTTGAGCTCGGGTTGCCCGGGATGCTGCTGTGGATTGCCGTGTGGCTGTTCACCCTCGGCGAGATCGTTCGAGCGCGCGGCACGATCCTTGGCAAGATTCTGCTCAGCCTCTGGATCTACTCGACCATGGCCATGCAGTTCGACGCCGCCAGCCTCACCACGACGCCCCGTGCGGAATGGTTCGTCAGCTGGCTGCCAGTTGGCCTGGTCATGCTATTGCCATGGGTACGTGCCGAAAATGCCGCCTGTGGTAAAATTTCCGGTTCAACCTGAACAGCGAGCTCGATGATGGCCGAAACACCGCTACCGGCGGAGCACAGCTCCAGCCTGAAGATCTACTTCCGGCTGCTGAGCTACGTGAAACCCTATGTCGGCATTTTCCTGCTGAGCATTGTCGGTTTCGTGGTCTTTGCTTCAACCCAGCCCATGCTGGCCGGGATACTCAAGTATTTCGTCGACGGGCTGAGCAACCCGGAGGCGGTGTTGTTCCCCAATGTCCCGTATTTGCGCGACCTGCAATTACTGCAGGCGGTGCCGCTGCTGATCATCCTGATCGCTGCGTGGCAAGGCCTGGGCTCGTTCCTGGGTAACTATTTTCTGGCCAAGGTTTCCCTGTGCCTGGTGCACGACCTGCGCGTTGAACTGTTCAACAAGCTGCTGGTGCTGCCCAATCGCTACTTCGACAACCACAACTCGGGCCACCTGATTTCGCGGATCACCTTCAACGTGACCATGGTCACCGGTGCTGCCACCGATGCCATCAAGGTGGTGATCCGTGAAGGCCTGACGGTGGTATTCCTGTTTGGCTACCTGCTGTGGATGAACTGGCACCTGACCCTGGTGATGGTCGCCATTCTGCCGGTGATCGCGGTGATGGTCAGCGTTGCCAGCAAGAAATTCCGCAAGCAGAGCAAGAAAATCCAGTCTGCCATGGGCGACGTGACGCATGTCGCGTCCGAAACCATCCAGGGTTACCGCGTGGTGCGCAGCTTCGGCGGCGAAGCCTACGAGCAGCAGCGCTTCGACAATGCCAGCCAGAGCAACACCGACAAGCAGCTGCACATGACCAAGACCGGCTCGCTGTACACGCCGCTGCTGCAGCTGGTGATCTACAGCGCCATGGCGGCGCTGATGTTCCTGGTGCTGTTCCTGCGCGGTGAGTCCACTGCCGGTGACCTGGTGGCCTACATCACCGCAGCGGGCCTGCTGCCCAAGCCCATTCGTCAGCTGTCGGAAGTCAGCTCGACCATCCAGAAGGGCCTGGCGGGTGCAGAGAGCATCTTCGAGCAGCTGGACGAGCAGCCGGAGATCGACACTGGCACCGTCGAGAAGGAGCGTGTGGAGGGCCGGCTTGAAGTGCGTAACCTGAGCTTCACCTATCCTGGCACCGAGCGCGAGGTGTTGAGCGACATCAGCTTCGTCGCCGAGCCTGGGCAGATGATCGCGCTGGTTGGGCGTTCGGGTAGCGGCAAGTCGACCCTGGCGGCGCTGATACCGCGTTTCTATCATCATGACCAAGGGCAGATCTTGCTCGATGGCGTGGAGATCGAGAACTATCGCCTGCGCAACCTGCGTCGCCATGTGTCCCAGGTGACCCAGCACGTCACCCTGTTCAACGACACCGTGGCCAACAACATCGCCTATGGCGACCTGGCTGGCGCCCCGCGTGCCGATATCGAAGCGGCTGCCGCAGATGCCTATGCCAAGGAATTCGTCGACCGACTGCCAAAAGGCTTCGATACCGAAGTCGGTGAAAACGGCGTGCTGCTCTCCGGCGGTCAGCGTCAGCGCCTGGCGATTGCCCGGGCTCTGTTGAAGAACGCCCCGCTGCTGATCCTCGACGAAGCCACGTCGGCGCTGGATACCGAGTCCGAGCGGCATATCCAGGCCGCCCTGGACCACGTCATGGAAGGCCGAACCACGCTGGTGATCGCCCACCGCCTGTCGACCATCGAGAAGGCCGACCAGATCCTGGTAATGGACCAGGGTCGCCTGGTCGAGCGCGGTACCCATACCGAATTGCTCGCGGCCAATGGCCATTATGCCCGCCTGCATGCCATGGGCCTGGATGAGCCGGCCAAGGCCGATATCACCTGACCCGCCTTGATCGGGGCCGTATCGGCCCCGATTGTCACGGGAATTTACCAGGGTGAATCTGGCCGTAAAGCCGTCGACTACCCTGTGCTAATATCCTGCCCCTGTTCATTATTTCCATATGGGTTGCCCATGAAGTTGTCCATGCCGCGTTTCGATCAAGCCCCGGTACTGGTGGTCGGCGATGTCATGCTCGACCGCTACTGGCATGGCGGTACTTCGCGTATCTCGCCTGAAGCGCCAGTGCCGGTGGTCAAGGTCGATCAGATCGAGGATCGCCCCGGCGGCGCGGCCAACGTTGCCTTGAACATCGCCGCCCTCGGCGCACCTGCCTCACTGATCGGTGTCACCGGCCAGGATGAGGCCGCCGACAGCCTGGCCAACAGCCTGCAGGCCGCTGGCGTGCGTTCGGTGTTCCAGCGCATCGCGCATCAGCCGACCATCGTCAAGCTGCGGGTCATGAGCCGTCACCAGCAACTGCTACGCATCGATTTCGAGGAGCCGTTCGCCACCGACCCACTGTCGCTTGGCGCGGAAGTCGACACGTTGCTCGAGGGCGTCAGGGTCCTGGTCCTGTCCGACTACGGCAAGGGTGCGCTGAAGAACCATCAGAGCCTGATCCAGGCCGCTCGTGCCAAGGGCATTCCCGTGCTGGCCGACCCCAAGGGCAAGGATTTTTCCATCTACCGAGGCGCCAGTCTGATCACCCCGAACCTCAGCGAATTCGAGACCATTGTCGGCCGCTGTGCCGACGAGGCCGAACTGGTCGCCAAAGGCCTGCAGTTGCTTCAGGACCTGGACCTTGGTGCGCTGCTGGTGACCCGTGGCGAGCACGGCATGACCCTGCTGCGCACCGGCCAGCCGGCGCTGCACCTGCCTGCCCGCGCTCGTGAAGTGTTCGATGTGACCGGTGCCGGCGATACCGTCATCTCGACCCTGGCGGCTGCGATTGCCGCAGGTGAAGACCTGCCCCACGCGGTGGCCCTGGCCAACCTGGCTGCTGGCATCGTGGTCGGCAAGCTGGGTACCGCCGCAATCAGTGCCCCGGAACTGCGCCGGGCGATCCAGCGGGAGGAAGGCTCCGAGCGAGGCGTGCTGGGCCTGGAGCAACTGCTGCTGGCCATCGACGATGCGCGGGCGCACAAAGAGAAGATCGTCTTCACCAACGGCTGCTTCGACATCCTCCACGCCGGCCATGTCACCTATCTGGAGCAGGCGCGTGCACAGGGTGATCGCCTGATCGTCGCCGTCAACGACGATGCGTCGGTCAGCCGCCTGAAGGGGCCGGGCCGTCCGATCAACAGCGTTGACCGGCGCATGGCCGTGCTGGCCGGCCTGGGGGCGGTGGACTGGGTGATCAGCTTCCCTGAAGGCACGCCGGAAAACCTGCTCAGTCAGGTCAAGCCGGATGTGCTGGTCAAGGGCGGTGACTATGGCATCGACCAGGTGGTGGGTGCCGATATCGTCAAAGGTTATGGCGGCACCGTGAAGGTGTTGGGGCTGGTCGAAAACAGCTCGACCACAGCCATCGTCGAGAAGATCCGCAAGAACTGATCGAGCCCTGGGTCGCGTTGGCGGCCCCTGTGGGAGCGGGCAAGCCTGGCATATCACTTGTGAAGTGAAGTGCGGGCCCGCTCCAGCAGCGCTCGTGCCTTATCGCCAAAGCGCTGCAGAGGCGAAGCCGGCGCCACCTTGCGCTCTACCAGCCCCTGCTGCTTCACCCAGTCCTTCCAGCGAATCCGCTCGTCGGCCACCACCCAGCCGTCCTGCCGGGCAAAGCTCTCGGCCAGGTACAGCCCGCGGGTACTCGCCGGCACCAGCTGATCCTTCTTCAGCGTGTAAAGCTCCGCCAGCGGTTGACCATCCTGTACCGGCATCAGGTACAGATCCGGTCGCTTGCGGTTGAGCCGTGCTACCAGTTGGTCACCTTCCAGGCGCTCATCGACATGGAACAGGCTAAGTGTCTTGGCCTCCCTTGGCACCTGCAGGCGCATGTCGTAGATCAGCTGCAGTGATGCCGTTGGCAGGTGCACATAGGCCCGCGGCCGTTCCAGCAACATCAGGTTACCGCAGTGCACCGGGCGGGCAGCCCCTGATTCCGGCATCAGCACGAACGGCAAGGCTTCACGGTAATGCAGTGCGGCGGCGTAGGGGGCGGGCAGCCAGGTGTCGTTGAAACGCCCGCTCAGCCAGCCTTCCGGGGTTTCCAGCAGGCATTCTTCAGCGACCTCCTGAACTGCGGTGTGCAGCGGCAGGTTGAGTTCCTGAGCGGGGACATAGCCGGAAATCAGTTTCAGGACCACATCCCCGCGGTCCTGGCGGCGCTGCCTCACCAGCACCCAGTAGTCACGGTGCTGCCAGTGCAGGGTCAGGCGTACCGAAACGCCCAGGTTGGCCAGTTCGACCACGAAGCGCTGCTTGTCGGCAAGCTGGATGGCGCGCCGCCGTTGCTGGGTCTGGGCGAAGTTCAGGGGCATGCCGATGCTCTGGTAGACCAGGTCTTCGGGGGTGGCTTCGACATGCAGCGGCAGTGTCTTGAAGTTGCTCGGGTTCTTGCGGATCAGCGTACGCGCCACGAGGCTCCTCCTTGCGTCGGGTCATTCTCCAGGCCCAGCTTGGGAAAGTGAAAACTCAATGCTGGCCCAGGATGCGGGCGACGGTGGCCACGTTGTGGGCCAGGTGCAACGGATTGATGGTGCCGACGATAGCACTGCTCACGCCCGGGTGGGCGAACAGTAGCTCGAAGCTGGCTTGCACCGGATCGACACCCGGGGCAAGGCAGATGTGCCCGCTGGCCAGTGCCTTCTTCACCAGAATGGCTTTGCCGTGTTCGGCAGCGTAGTCCAGCACCGGGCGTTCTGCCTGTTCGTTGAGGTTGTAGGTGACCATGGCGCAATCGCCTTGCTCCAGCGCCTTCAGGCCGCCAGCGACCGTCTTGCCGGAAAGGCCATAGCCGAGAATCTTGCCTTCCTGCTTGAGCGCGGCCAGGGTCTGGTAGACCTCCTGCTGCTCGAGGATGTCCAGGTCATTGCCATCGGAGTGCACCAGCACCAGTTCGATGCGGTCAGTTTCCAGCCGGCGCAAGCTGCGCTCAACCGAGCGGCGGGTATGGGCGGCGCTGAAGTCGAAGCTGGACTGGCCGTCTTCGAATTCCTCACCCACCTTGCTGACAATTACCCATTCATCGCGCTGGCCGCGCAGCAGCGGCCCCAGGCGCTCTTCACTGCGGCCATAGGCTGGGGCGGTGTCGATCAGGTTGATACCCAACTCGCGGGCCTGGGCCAGCAACAGCCTGGCTTCGTCATCGCCGGGGATGGTGAAGCCATTGGGGTATTTGACGCCCTGGTCGCGGCCCAGCTTGACCGTGCCCAGGCCCAGTGGCGAAACCTTGAAACCGGTGCTGCCCAGAGGGCGGTGCAAGCCATGCAAGGTAGGCAAGGTCATGGCAGCAGTTGCTCCCAGGCCGGTACACCTAGCGTCGGGCGCGGCAGGCCGGAAAGGTCGGCCTGCGCTGTCGGGCGCACGCCATCGCGGTCGAGGCTGGCCAGTACGCGGTCACTGAAGTCTGGTGCCAGTGCCAGTTTGGTCGGCCAGCCGACCAGCAGGCGTTGCTGTTCGGCGAGGAAGGCGTTGTCAGGGCGGACCAGGCCGGACTGTGCCGGCTCGGCGCGATCGACGCGCAGGGTCGCCCAGCGTACCTGGCTTTGATCGACCCATGGCAGCAGGCTGGCGATTTCCTTCTGCGCTGCGGCAATCTGCGCGGCAGGCTCGCGGGCCACGCCGTCGGCTTCGGCGAGATCGCCGCCCAGGTACCAGACCCACTGGCCGTCGGCGGCCGGGTGGGTGGTGACGGTTACACGCGGTTTCGGCCCACCACCCAGGCAGTGTGCATAAAGCGGCTTGAGGTTTGGCCCTTTGGCCAGGACCATGTGCAACGGCCGGGTCTGCATGGCGGGTTGCTCCAGGCCCAGCGCATGCAGCAGCTGTTCGGTGCCGGCGCCGGCGCTGAGGACGATGCGCTGGGCGCGGATTTCGCGGCCGTCGATGCGCAGGCCAGCCAGCTGTTCGCCCTCGCGCAGCGGTTCGATCCGTTCGCCAGCGAGCAGGCTGTCGCCGGCCAGTTCGGCCAGGTTCGCCAGCAGGCTCGGCACGTCGATCACCAGCTCTGCCAGGCGGTAGACCTTGCCCTTGAAGCCACGATCCTGCAGGGCCGGCGGCAATTGCTCACCCTTTACCTGATCGACCCGGCCACGCACCGCCTTGCTGGCAAAGAAGCTGGTCAGGTTGCCGGCCAGGGTGCCAGGCGACCACAGGTAATGCGCGTCGGAAAGCAGGCGGGTGCCGGTGAGGTCCAGTTCGCCGCTGCCGTTGATCGCTTCGCGCCAGCGCCGCGGCATGTCGGCGATGGCTTCCGAGGCGCCGGTCAGGGCGCCATGCAGGGCGTACTTGGTACCACCATGGATGATGCCCTGGGACTTGATGGTCTGCTCGCCACCGAGGCTGGCGCGCTCCACCAGCACTGTCGAGTAACCCAGGCGACGCAGGCGGGCATTGAGCCAGAGGCCTGCGACCCCGGCGCCGACGATCAGTACGTCAGTGGAAATGGCAGATGGCATGGCGTTACCTCGAAGACTGGGACAGCTGGCAAGTATACAGGGTCGGGCCAGAGGGGGATGGTGCGCTCGCCTTGAGGTTTCAGTGGCTGTGAGATCGAGCGCAAACAAAAGGCTAAAGCCAAGCACCTGGTAGCCCGACCTCAGTGCCCGGCAGTTTTGGAAAACAGCTGAATCACAACCACGCCCCCCACGATCATCGCCATGCCCAACATGGCCGGTACATCCAGCTTCTGCCCATAGACCACCAGCGCCGCCACGCTGATCAGCACAATGCCAAGGCCCGACCAGATTGCGTAGGCGATGCCCACTGGAATGCTGCGCACCACCAAGGTCAGCATCCAGAACGCGATACCGTAGCCAACCACCATCAATAGCAACGGCAACGGCGTGCTCAGCCCCTTCACGGCCTTCATGGAGGCGGTGGCGATGACTTCGGCGCAAATGGCGATGGCGAGATAGGTATAAGCGTTCATGGCAGGATCCTCCGGTTACTGGCTGGGCATTCTAGAGGCTACCCAGATGCGGTAAAGTCATTACCCATCCATTCGAGAGATAGGTTGATGGCTGAGCAATGGAACCTCGAGCAGTTGCGGACCTTTCTGCGTGTCGCCGAATTACGTTCGTTTTCCGCAGTGGCCCGCGAACAGCGCAAGGCCCAATCGGCCATCAGCAATGCCATCGCGCTGCTGGAAACCGACCTCGGTGTCACGTTGTTCGAGCGCAGCAGCGGGCGCCAACCGAAACTGACTGAAAATGGCACCGCCTTGCTTGAGGATGCCCGCGAGCTCTTGCGCCAGTGCGAACGCCTGGATGGTCGTGCCCTGGCTTTGATGCGAGGCCAGGAAGCCCTGTTGCGGGTTGCCCAGGACGAGGCGATGCCGTATCAGCCGGTGATCGACAGCCTTGACGAGCTGGCTAGCCGTTACCCTTATCTGGAAGTGCAGCTGGCCAGTGGCGCCCAGGGTGACGTGGCGCGCAAGCTGGCCGAGCGCCGTGCCGACCTGGGGCTGTTCTTCCACCACGAGAGCATCCCGCCATCACTGGAGCGTCGCGCGTTGGGCAGCGTGGAAATGGTCACTGTGTGCGCTGTAGGTCATCCGCTTGCACGCGAAGGCCAGGTCACCCGCCAGCAACTGGCCCGTCACCGGCAATTGCTGATCACCCCGCAGCAAAGCGGCTACCCCGGCGGCGAAGCAATCAGCCCGCAGGTCTGGCGCGCCGACAGCTTCTACGCCATGGCTGAGCTGCTGATGCGTGGCCTGGGCTGGGCCTGGCTGCCGCGGCATGTGGTGCAATACCCGACCTACCAGGCGCACATGGTCGAACTCGACAGCGAATGGCGCCCGCCTGCACTGGTGGCCGAACTGGCCTGGCGCCGCGATGAACCGCTGGGCCCGGCTGCGCAATGGCTGGCCGAGCGCTTTGCAGTGCACTTGCGTGCGATCGGGTAAACTCCGCGGCCATGAACAGAACACTCTATACCTTGCTGTTTCATCTGGGCCTGCCGCTGGTTGCGCTGCGCCTGTACCTGCGTGCTCGCAAGGCACCGGCCTACGGCCAGCGCATCGGCGAGCGCTTTGCCTGTAGCCTGCCGGCCATGCGTCAGGGAGGGATCTGGGTGCATGCGGTGTCGGTCGGCGAAAGCATTGCCGCCGCACCGATGGTGCGTGCGCTGCTCAAGGCCTACCCGGACCTGCCGATCACGCTCACCTGCATGACCCCGACCGGCTCCGAGCGCATTCGCGCAATGTTCGCCGATGAGCCGCGCATCCAGCATTGCTACCTGCCTTATGACCTGCCATGGGCGGCCGGGCGCTTTCTTGACCATGTGCGCCCGCGGCTAGGCATCATCATGGAAACCGAACTGTGGCCCAACCATATCCACCAATGCGCCAGGCGCGGCATTCCGGTGGCCTTGGCCAATGCGCGGCTGTCCGAACGCTCGGCCCGTGGCTATGGGCGCTTTGCCAGGCTGACCCGGCCAATGCTGGGTGAGATGAGCCTGATCGCCGTGCAGACCGAAACCGAGGCCCAACGCTTCCGTGAGCTGGGCGCGCGTCCCGACTGCGTGCAGGTGACCGGCTCGATCAAGTTCGACCTGAAGCTCGATGAGCACTTGCAGCCCCGTGCCAAGGCACTTCGCGAACAGTGGGGCGCCGACCAGCGTCCAGTATGGATCGCTGCCAGCACCCATGAGGGTGAGGATGCGTTGATCCTGCAGGCGCACCGGCAGCTGCTGCAGGTGCATGGTGACGCCTTGCTGATCCTGGTGCCGCGTCATCCCGAGCGGTTCGATGCCGTGCATGCGTTGTGCGTCGGGCAGTTTGCCACGGTGCGCCGCTCTGCCGGCACACCGGTGGATGCCCGAACGCAAGTGTTGCTTGGCGACACCATGGGCGAGTTGCTGTTCCTCTATGCCCTGGCCGACATCGCCTTCGTCGGCGGCAGCCTGGTGGCCACCGGCGGCCATAACCCACTGGAGCCCGCAGCACTGGCCCTGCCGGTGCTCATGGGGCCGCATGTATTCAACTTCCTTGAAATCAGCGCGATGTTGCGCGAGGCGGGGGCGTTGCAGCAGGTCGATGATGCCGACGGGCTGGCCGAGGCGGTGCGGCGGTTGATCGAATTGCCGCAGGATGCGCAGCGCATGGGCGCGGCGGGCAGGGCGGTGATGCAGGCCAACCAGGGCGCTTTGCAGCGCTTGCTGGATGGCCTGGGCAAACTTCTCAGCTGATTTTTGTGTTGGCCTCTTCGCGGGTTTACCCGCGAAGAAGCCAACACCGGTCTCAAGGCCTGCGCTCGAAGTTCTTGGCCGCCGCAGCCGCCAGGTCCGGTGGCAGGAAGTCCTTGTCCGGGTTGTAGTCCGGTTTCAGGTACTGCTTGAGGTCCTGCAGGTCCTGCGGGCTCAAGGTCCCAGCCGCCTGTTTCAGGCTCAGGTTGTCGAGGATGTAGTCGTAGCGGCTGTTGTTGTAGTCGCGTACCGAGGTGTACAGCTGGCGCTGGGCGTCGAGCACGTCGACGATGTTGCGGGTGCCGACCTGGTAGCCGATTTCGGTGGCTTCCAGGGCGCTCTGGTTGGAGATGATCGACTGCTTGCGCGCCTGCACCTGCTCCACATCGGTGTTCACCGCGCGGTGCAGGTTACGGGTGTTCTCCACCACCTGGCGGCGCAGGCTTTCCCGTTGCTGTTCGCTCTGGCTGAGGCGCTGGTAAGCCTCGCGTACCTGCGAACTGGTAAGGCCGCCGCTGTAGATGGGAATGTTCAGCTGCAGGCCGATGCTGGTCTGCTCGACATCCCCGCTGTAGCGCTGGCCGAACGGCGACGGGTTGGTGAAGCCCAGGCTGTCGTTGTCGCCTTTTTCGTACTTGGCCACCGCATCGAGGGTCGGCGCATGGCCGGCCTTGCGCTGGCGCAGGGTTTCTTCGGCGGCGGCAACCGCGTGGTTGGTGGCCAGCAGGTTGAGGTTCTGGCGGCCGGCGGTTTCCACCCAGGCCTTGGCGTCGTTGGGGGTCGGCACCTTCACCGGTAGCGTGTGCACCACACCCTGGATCGAGGTGTATTCGCGGTTGGTCAGGGTGACCAGGGCCTCGAAGGCATCCTGCACCTGGCGTTCGGCGATGATCCGGTTGGCCCGGGCGGTATCGTAGCTGGCCTGGGATTGCAGCACGTCAGTCTTGTCGGACAGGCCGACGTCGAACCGTTCGTTGGACTGGTCCAACTGGCGCTTGAAGGCGGCTTCTTCAGCTTTGGTCGCCGCCAGGTTGTCCTGGGCGCGCAGCACGGAGAAGTAGTCCTGCGCAGTCTGCAGGATCAGGTTCTGCTCGGTAGCCGACAGTTGCAGCGCCGCCTGCTCGTTGACCGCTTCGGCAGCCTGCAGCTGGAACCAGCGATCGGCGCGGAAGATCGGTTGCGCGAGGGTCGCGCTCCAGGTGTTGCCACTGCGGTTGGTGGTGGCTGACGGGTGGTCGATCTTGGTGCGGGCATTCATCATCTCGGCGCCGGCCGAGAGGTTTGGCAGCAGGCCGGCACGCGCCTGCGGTACCACTTCTTTCTGAGCGCCATAATCAGCACGGGCGGCAGCAAGATCGGCGTTGTTGTCTACCGCTTCCTGGTAAACGCTGACCAGATCGGTCCTTACCGTCGTGGGCATGTCCGCTGCCCAGACCACTCCGTTGGACGCACAAGACACGGCTATCGCCAGTGAAAGTTTGCGCAGCATAGAGGCAATCCTTGTACGAAATTTAATTACTGAACTGTTGAGTATCGATCGACGGGCCAGTGTAGTGCCATGCGCATCCGCCAACAATCATAGGTTGCGCCTTTCATCTCCCCTGCGTTTTACCCGCTTGGCTTTGCCGACCACTCCAGTCTAGACTGCGCATGTTCTTGTCGGGGTGCCTTGAAGCAAAGGCTGAGATCGCAGAGGTGCGGATCCCGTTGAACCTGATCAGGTTAGCGCCTGCGTAGGGAACAAGATTGCTCGCCTTCCCGGGGAGCCTCTTGTGCCAGGTCCGGGAATGTCGCAGCTGCATGCAGCTTCAGGCACCCCCCCATCCGGCACTGCACCCGTCCCAGGGTGCGTCCACGTCTTTCAGGTTCACCCCGACATTCCCCTGCTAGGAAGCCGTCTGGAGAGCCTGTGATGACCAAACAAGAAAAAACGATCAACCTCAGCGAATCGGCACAAGTCGATCAGCAGTCCGTGCAACCGTTCCCGCGTTCGCGCAAGGTCTACGTCGAAGGCTCGCGCCCGGACATCCGCGTACCCATGCGCGAAATCAGCCTGGACGACACGCCCACCGACTTCGGTGGCGAAAGCAATGCGCCAGTTCTGGTCTACGACACCTCTGGCCCATACACCGACCCCAACGTCATCATCGACGTGCGCAAGGGCCTGGCCGATGTGCGTTCGGCCTGGATCGATGCACGCGGTGACACCGAGCGCCTCGACGGCCTGAGCTCCGACTTCGGCCAGCAGCGCCTGAACGATGCGGAACTGGCCAAGCTGCGCTTCGCCCATGTGCGCAACCCGCGCCGGGCCAAGGCCGGCGCCAACGTTTCGCAGATGCATTACGCGCGCAAGGGCATCATCACCGCCGAGATGGAATACGTGGCCATCCGCGAGAACATGAAGCTGCAAGAGGCCCGCGCTGCCGGCCTGCTCAACGAGCAGCATGCCGGCCACAGCTTCGGTGCCAACATTCCGAAAGAAATCACCCCGGAATTCGTCCGCCAGGAAATCGCCCGTGGCCGCGCGATCATCCCGGCCAACATCAACCACCCGGAACTGGAGCCAATGATCATTGGCCGCAACTTCCTGGTGAAGATCAACGGCAACATCGGCAACAGTGCCCTGGGCTCCTCGATCGAGGAAGAAGTGGCCAAGCTGACCTGGGGTATCCGCTGGGGCTCGGACACGGTCATGGACCTGTCCACCGGCAAGCACATCCACGAAACCCGCGAGTGGATCATCCGCAACTCGCCGGTGCCGATCGGTACCGTGCCGATCTACCAGGCCCTGGAAAAGGTCAACGGCGTCGCCGAGGACCTGACCTGGGAGCTGTTCCGCGACACCCTGATCGAACAGGCCGAGCAGGGTGTGGACTACTTCACCATCCACGCCGGTGTGCTGCTGCGCTATGTGCCGCTGACTGCCAAGCGGGTCACCGGGATCGTCAGCCGCGGCGGCTCGATCATGGCCAAGTGGTGCCTGGCGCATCACAAAGAGAACTTCCTGTACACGCACTTCGATGAGATTTGCGAAATCATGAAGGCCTACGACGTCAGCTTCTCGCTAGGCGACGGCCTGCGCCCTGGCTCGATTGCCGATGCCAACGACGCCGCCCAGTTCGGTGAGCTGGAAACCCTCGGCGAGCTGACCAAGATCGCCTGGAAGCACGATGTGCAGTGCATGATCGAAGGCCCTGGCCACGTGCCGATGCAACTGATCAAGGAGAACATGGACAAGCAGCTGGAGTGCTGCGACGAGGCGCCGTTCTACACCCTCGGCCCGTTGACTACCGACATCGCCCCGGGTTACGACCACATCACCTCCGGCATTGGTGCGGCAATGATCGGCTGGTTCGGTTGCGCCATGCTCTGCTACGTCACGCCCAAAGAGCACCTGGGCCTGCCGAACAAGGATGACGTCAAGACCGGCATCATCACCTACAAGATCGCCGCCCATGCTGCCGACCTTGCCAAGGGCCATCCAGGCGCGCAGATTCGTGACAATGCCTTGTCCAAGGCGCGTTTCGAATTCCGCTGGGAAGACCAGTTCAACCTGGGCCTGGACCCGGACACCGCGCGGGCCTTCCACGACGAAACCCTGCCGAAGGAATCGGCCAAGGTCGCGCACTTCTGCTCGATGTGCGGGCCGAAGTTCTGCTCGATGAAGATCACCCAGGAAGTGCGTGAATACGCGGCCAAGATCGACACTGTGGATGTAACGGTCGAGCAAGGCATGCGCGAGCAGGCCGAACGGTTCCGCCAGGAAGGCAGCCAGCTGTACCACAAAGTCTAAGACGCGGCACTTTACCCTGCGGGAGCGGGCTTGCCCGC
>Ga0153918_1000524_pt1 | contig 18086 bp, 16 predicted proteins | sample TSFL002MetaG_FD_104687 | JGI IMG/M metagenome (GOLD analysis project Ga0153918, IMG submission 104687) | Attine ant fungus gardens microbial communities from Florida, USA - TSFL002 MetaG | ecosystem: Host-associated > Fungi > Mycelium > Unclassified | place: USA: Florida, Paynes Creek Historic... | reverse complement strand
GCGAGCGACCACCCGCAAGGTACGGGTTGGCTGGCTGAGCAGGCCGGTCGGCGCCTTGGACGCACGCAACCGCGCGCGTTGTGGTTGTGGGCCTACGTTTTGCGTGGTGATCCCGCCTGAGGCGCCGGCACAGGTCGGCGCCAGAACGGCGGCAGGGTCGCATTCCCCGGTCATTTCAAACGGCGTGATCCAGCGGTTGCGCTGAACGCCAGTGGTTGGGTCGACATCGATCAGGTAGATGTCTACCGGGGTCTTGACGTCGGTGGTCTCGGCTTCGAGGAAGATGCGGTCCTGGGTTTCCTGGGCTGCACCGTTGACTGCTACCGCAGCCGGGTCTGCAGTGCCGACGCCGAATTCGCCAATCGCCAGGTAGTTGGGCTGCGAGCCCGGTTGGGTATAGATACCGAGGTTGGCCTCGATGGTGTGGGCGGAAATGAAGTCCGGCACACCGGCCGTGGTCGATTTGAACAGCGTGCCGGAGTAGGTAATGAAGTCGCCGACTTCAAAGGGTACTTGTTGCGTCGGGTCCGGGTCGGTTGCGGTCCGTGTCGGGTCACTGAAGCGCTTCATGACGAACTGGCTGCAATACAGCTGGCCAGCCTTCGGCGGTGTCAATTCACCGGATGCAGGCAACGCTACGCCGGCCTGGGCAAAATTGCGGCAGTTGTTGGTGGTGGTTGGAGTGACCACTTTCGGCCGGTTTTTCTGAGGGCACAGCGGGTCATCACCGGTACGCGGCACGCACATCGGGTAACCCGTGGCCGAGTGAATGGTCGGGTTGGCATCGTCCACCGAAAAACGCGCATCGGGGCTCTGGGCTCGACCGAAACGCCCGTTGGGGTCATTGATCTGCAAGATAGTCGGTTGCGGCGAGTTGGTACTGGTCACTTCTATATTCCCGGTGGTCTGATCGATCCTGCTGATATAACCACTGCCGACCTGGGCCGATTGCTGGGAGACAAAGATCAGCCCGGCAATTTGTTTGCCGGCGACGGTATTACCGACAACATGCACTTCAAACGATGGGTAGGTGGCCGGTAGTTGTTTAAGGCCCAATGGGCCGCCGTGGACAAAGTCCGCCCAGGTGAGGGTATTGGCGGGCATCTGGATGACCGAGTTGCAGGGCACGGTAATGGTTGTGCCATTGACCACCACGGTACCGCCCAACCGGTCAGGGCTGCTGGTATTCGGGCAGTTGCTGTTGCTGCTATCGACGGTCATGTCCTGAATGAAACCGGTGATATCGAAGCCGTGAATGGCCAGCGGGTCGGCAAAGATCGGGTCAGGAAGTGTGGGTGTCGTGAAGGGGGATGTCGTGCCCTTGACCGGTTTGTCGGTCCCACCCTTGGCCCAGGCATCGCCGGGCGAGGCAACAGTCAATGCCACTGCGGCGACTATTGCACCTGCGAGCAGTGCCGGTTGAGCGAACAGCATGTTGAGCCGCGCTTGAGCGAGGGCTGCGGCCGAAGTCTTGAGTCCTGCGGGTATGCTCATAATGGTCTCCGAAATGCTTCCAGCCACGTTGCAAGCATTCGATCTCCCGTCAGAGGGCTCGTGTTGCACGCGTGCCTGTGCAATAACTACGGAGCGATACGGATATCGAATAAACGGCTCGACCAGGGTAATGCCCATCGGTCTCGAGCGGCGATGAACTGGCCGGTTCCGGACATGTTCGCCAGAGAGTTCCTTGAGCCATGATGGTCAAAGCACGTGTTGTGCCAGTGCCGGTTTGCAACAGCGAACCCCGAAAAAACTATTACTAATTGTAAAAATTTAATGGGCATTGCGCTGGGTCGTGATTTGGACTGCCCACGTTTGGGGGGATATCGCCGTAATTGGGGGAATGGCGATTTCTATTTGGGGGAAAACGGATTGACTGATTTGCCGGACAAGGCGCCAGTTCTTTAATGGCTAATTGCGACTTGGATCCAATGCCTGGGTTCTGTATCATCCTGCCGCCATCAGAATGATGGCCGAAGATGAAGCATTTAAAGGACTTAGTATGAAAAAGCTGTTCAAGGCCACTGTCGCCGTTGCTGTCGTATCCGGCGTTGCCCTGCTGTCGGGCTGCACTGGCCAAGTCTACAACCAGCAGAAAAACTGCTCGTACGACTACCTGTTCCACCCTTCGGTTTCCATCTCCAAGGTCATCGGTGGCTGCGGCCCTATCGATAAACTGCCTCAGCCGCAGTAAGCCTGGCGATCCCCAGATCTCGCCGTTAACGGCCTGATCCAATGCCCCCGGTCATGCAGATGGCCGGGGGTTTTTGTTGCCCGAACGCTTTTGCGGTGGGCGAAATTCACTGAGACAACCCGTCGCGTTGACCCCCCAGCGGCAATTTGTTTGTGCTGGCATTTCGGTTACAATCGGCGAAACGATTCAGCCTGGTCGGTCAATACGACAAAAGCCTGAGTCGTTTTCTGGTTCTCTGGCTGCTGAACAATCATTAACAACAAGCCTGCGCTGAAGAACAAGGAACACTTTGGGCCAGCCACAGGTCCACCCTCCGTTCTACTGACTGGAATTGATCAATGTTCAAGAAAGCTGGCAAGACCTTGCTGGGTCTGGCTGTCGCTGCGAGCTTCATGCAAGCGCACGCCGCAGAAACCAAGAAAGTCGATGTGCTGCTGGTCGGCGGCGGCATCATGAGCTCCACCCTGGCCGTGTGGCTGCACGAGCTGGAGCCGAGCTGGTCGATGGAAATGGTCGAGCGCCTGGACGGCGTCGCCGAAGAAAGCTCCAACGGCTGGAACAACGCCGGTACTGGCCACTCCGCGCTGGCCGAGCTGAACTACACCCCGGAAGACAAAGACGGCAACGTCAACATCGCCAAGGCCATCGAAATCAACGAAGCCTTCCAGATCTCCCGCCAGTTCTGGTCGTGGCAGGTTCGCCAGGGCGTGCTGAAGAACCCGCACTCGTTCATCAACACCACCCCGCACATGAGCTTCGTCTGGGGTGATGACAACATCAAGTTCCTCAAGAAGCGTTACGACGCGCTGCAGGCCAGCCCGCTGTTCCGCCCGATGCAGTACTCCGAGGACCACGCGCAGATCGCCAAGTGGGTCCCGCTGATGATGGAAGGCCGTGACCCGAACCAGAAGCTGGCGGTCACCTGGACGCCCATCGGCACCGACGTCAACTTCGGCGAAATCACCCGCCAGTTCGTTGGCCACCTGCAGACCCAGAAAGGCTTCGACCTGAAGCTGTCCAGCGAAGTGCAGGACATCACCCGCAACGAAGACGGCTCCTGGCACGTCGAGTACAAGAACCTCAAGGACGGTACCGAATCGGCCACCGACGCCAAGTTCCTGTTCATCGGTGCTGGCGGCGGCGCACTGAAGCTGCTGCAGAAGTCGGGTATTCCGGAAGCCAAGGAGTACGCAGGCTTCCCGGTGGGCGGTTCGTTCCTGGTGACCGAGAACCCGACCGTGGCCATGCAGCACATGGCCAAGGCCTACGGCATTGCCTCGACCGGTGCGCCACCCATGTCGGTACCGCACCTGGACACCCGCGTGCTGGATGGCAAGCGCGTGATCCTGTTTGGCCCATTCGCCACCTTCTCGACCAAGTTCCTGAAGAACGGCTCGTACCTGGACCTGCTGAGCAGCACCACCACCCACAACGTGTGGCCGATGACCAAGGTCGGTATCGACCAGTACCCGTTGGTCGAGTACCTTGCTGGCCAGCTGATGCTGTCGGATGACGACCGTTTCGAAGCGCTGCGCACCTACTTCCCGAACGCCAAGAAGGAAGACTGGAAACTGTGGCAGGCCGGTCAGCGCGTGCAGATCATCAAGCGTGACGAAGAGAAGGGCGGCGTGCTGAAGCTGGGTACCGAAGTGGTGGCTTCCCAGGACCGCACCATTGCCGGCCTGCTGGGCGCCTCGCCAGGTGCTTCGACTGCTGCGCCAATCATGCTGAACGTGCTGGAAACCGTGTTCAAGGAGAAGGTCGCCACCCCCGAGTGGCAGGCCAAGATCAAGCAGATCGTACCGAGCTACGGTACCAAGCTGAATGATTCGGCAGCGGCTACCCAGAAAGAGTGGAACTACACCGCTGAAGTGCTGCAACTGGAGAAGCCACCGGTGATCGACGAGAGCGTCGGCACCAGCGTTGCGCCGAGCCAACCGGTTGAAAGCAAGCCAGCAAACGACATGGCGCTCTGATCGGGCGGCGATGTGGGTTCGCGAAAGCCACGGGTGACCCCCGTGGCTTTTTTCATGGGCGTTTCGGCAGGTCGCTGTCGACGACGAGGTCCTGCAGCACCTCGGTCAGGTTGAGGTCGATGGCCAACGCCAGGAAGCTCACATCACCCTGGTCACTGACCGGAAAGACCTTCGCCTCGGTGGCAGCCCTGAGTACCACCTGATCGCCGTGCGTGACGTGTATTTGCGAGCCGTCGGCCAGCTCCAGATGCAAGCTTCCCGAGGTGGCGAAAAGCAGCAGGTCGGTGCATGGGCTCAAGTGCGCGGCCGCATGCAGATGGCGATATTCCGCAATCCAGCCATCGCGCAGGAACGTCTTGCCCAAGGCGTAGGCCAGCGAGCATTCCAGCGACAGGTCAGCCATTTCCTCGATCACCTGGTCACGAGGAACCTTGGGCATCAGGCGGGAAAATTCACTCAGGTTGGTCAGCGTGACTTTCCGGCGTGCAAGGCTCATAACAGCTTCCTTTTCAGATCCGCACCTCACGCCAGGAGCGTGATCGCCACATGCCCGGCGACACCGGCACACACGCTGTAGATCAGGCTGCGCGACCAATAGGCGACGATCACCACCGGGATCGCTGCCAGCAGGTCGGTATTCAGGCCCAGCAGTGAGCCATCCTTGGCCACCAGCAGGGCGGGTACGGTGATGCTGGCGATGATTGCCACTGGCAAGTATTCAATGATGTCATTGAACAGCTTGGGGGATTTCTCCATCTTCAGCAGAAAGGGCGTCGCACGGGTGAGATAGGTGATGGCGGCCATCAGCATCACTGCTGCGATCAGGTAGTTCTCTTCAGGCATAACCCTGCTCCACAGCCTACGGCGGTTGCGATGAATACGTTCAACGGCGACGGTGCGTACATGTTCAACAGGCAGGTGGTGACGATCACCACCAGGGCGATGAGCGCTTTGGTGAAGTTGCTGCACAGCGATATCAGCACGAAGATCATCATCGCCGTCAGGGCATAGTCCAGCTTGAACTGGGAGAACCGGTTCAATGCATCCGAGGCCACCGCGCCAAACACCGCGCCTGCGATCCAGCTGGCATGGCAGTAGGTATTGAACTGCAACAGATAGCCCGGCGAGGTCGGCCTGCCGTTTTCCAGGCGTTGGCTATGAAAGGCAAAGGACTCATCGGTCAGGCCGAAAGCGTACAGCAGCTTCTGTGGCTTGCTGATCGGCAGTTGTGCGCTACGTTTGGACATGTACATCGCCATCAGCATGTGCCGCGAATTGATCAGCAAGGTCGACAGTGCAATGGTGATCAGCGGCGCGCTGGTGGTCATCAGGGCCAGTGCGGCGAACTGCGCCGCCCCGGCATAGACGAACAGGCACATGGCGGCCGGCAGCCACAAGGGCAGGCCGGCATTGATGCACATGACACCAAACACGAAGCTGACGACGAAATAGCCGGTAACGATCGGCAGGGCGTCGACCAGGCTTTCCTTGCGCGTGGCGGGTTGCAGCACCGACGAGGTCACAGGTCGACCTCGCAGGTGATTTCACCACGTGTCTGCAGGAAGCCTTGTTTCTGCCAGAAACTCAGTGCCTGGGTGTTGTCATTCTCAACGAACAGGAACACCCGGCGAATGCCGTGCTGGCGGAAATCACTGAGAATCGAGTTGGCCAACGAAGTGCCGATCCTGCTCTGGCGATAGTCCGGCTCCACGGCCATGTGATTGATGGTGCCTCGTGTGCCCATCAGCCCCCCCGCGACCGCCCCGACGATGGTGCCGGTCTGGTTCTCGGCCACATAGCAATAGGTGTGCTCGGTGCCGAGCAAACCTTTGAGCAGCCCTTCGTCCTGCCAGTCGCAAAATGAGGTCTCTTCGAAGCGGCGGAAGAAGTCGACGATCTTGCGCGCATGGAAGGGCGTGGCTTTCTTGATGCTCAGGCCATTGATGTGCTCGGCCGGGAACAGCTTTGGCGCCGTGCCGATGCAACTAGTCGATAATGTCATGCTCGCTACCCGGTCGAGAGAAGGAAATGGCAATGATTTGCCGGTAGCCCATTTCGGAATGGCTCGGGTTGATGGCCGGCGTTACATAGTGCTGAAGTTCGCGATCAAGGAAGTAGGTGGTATCGAGAATATTCAGGTAGGTGCCGGAATCGATAACATTGGACTGTTTATCGTAAATCTTGCTGGTCGCACCTTCGACATTATGACGGCCCCAGAAGTGCACGCCGCTGAACGGGTAACCGTCACAGTGAATACCTTCAGGGGTGATTTCGATCTGCGCCCCGGGTTTGATCTCGATACGGATCTGGTGCACCTGGCACTGCCAGTTGACGGTATGCAGTTCTTCCGGCAAGACGGCCTTGTACACGTCGAAATCCAGCCGAATCAGTGCCCGCAGGATTGGTGAGTTGAAGACATCGGCGCCGATGTCATCGAAATGACGCGCCATGCCGCCGACGTAGGCGTTGTGGGCCTCGGATTGTTCGTAGGCGCGGTGGCTGAGTTGGTTCAGTTCGCCGGTGACCGGATTGAAGTCGAAATCACTGTAACGGCGGTAGCGCGTGCCCTTGTCGGCCTGACCGTAATAACGGTCGACGCCCATGGTTTCCCAACTTTTGGAAAACTCGACAAACTCCTTGAAGCCGCCGGTCAATGCATAATCGCTGCCCATGACATTAACCGTCTTGTTTTGTCGCAGGGCAGTTTCGATGTTTTTGTTCAGTGTCAGCATGGCCATCTCTTCTTATTCAAAAGCTGGCAAAAATCTAACAGTTGGCTTGCGCGGTGAAACTTCAAATTTTTTTCAGGTGCCTCAACCGTTGCTTGCTACCCGGGCCGCGTGCACCATAAGCGGGCAGACAGTGCGAGGCCTTGTGCGTTATCCTCTTGGCCTTTGTTGCCGGACTGCGTCAACAAATCGGGGAGGGAGATTGAATGGACATCAAGGTGCTCAAGAACATCGTGAACGTGGCCCGAACGGGGTCGATCACCGATGCGGCCGAACAGGTTCACGTTACGGTCCAGGCCTTGGCCGCTCAGTTGAAAAAGCTCGAGGATCATTGCGGCTTCAAGTTGTTCGACCGCACCAACAAAGGGGTGTCGCTGACCCAGGAGGGCGTCGGCATCCTGCCGCACGTTCTGGAAATCGTCCGTTCTTCGGAGCGCATGCAACTGAAGATCAATCAGTTGCGCCAGAGCCGCAATCAGCGGCTGCCTCTACGCGTTGCCTTGAACAGCACCTTGTCCATGGAAATCAACCAGCAGATCATGGGCGGGGTGGTCAGCAAGCTTGCAGGCTACAACCCGATCTTCAGTTGCTCGGAATCGCCCGACAACCTGACCAAGCTGGCCAAGGACGAAGCCGACATGGTGGTGGTGCTGGGCGACAGCGTGCCTGAGAACTACCATTCGCTGCCGCTCAAGGGGTTGCGTATCGAAGTCGTCGCCTCGTCGTCCACTAATGACCGTGCACCCGCCTGCGCGGTGATCAAGCCGTTGCCCGAGTGCCCTTATTCCTCGATCTTTTCCCGCTTTGCCGAGCGCCGGCCCGGCATGCTGGACGCCGCTACCGTGTTCCATTCCGGCAGCGAGATCGTCAGTGTTTCCATGATCAAGAGCTTTGGCGGCGTCGGCGTGCTGTCGCGTGCCGTTGCCGAAGCCAATGACCTGTTCATCTGGCCTGGCTTCTCTGATTTTCTCGATGTGTACCTGGTCATGAAAGAGCCGTGGATCATCGAAGAAGAGTTTCCGCTGTTCTGTGCGGCACCCACTCCCATACGCAGCTTTGACGCCATCAGCGCCTGACCTTGCCGGCGTGCCGGGGCGGCACGGTAGCGATCAGACCTGCCGCAGGATGCAGTCCAGCAACCCGGGAAAGCGCACGGCCAGCATTTCGCTGCGCAACGAATTCATGTGGGTGGTCCCGACGTTGCGGGTATGCACCAACCCGGCATCACGCAACACGCGAAAATGGTGCGACATGCTCGACTTCGGCCGCCCGCCATCGAGTTCGCCACAGCTGGCCTCGGCCACGCCGGCCAGATGGCGGACGATGCCCAGGCGCACCGGGTCGCTCAGTGCGTAGAGCACACGCTCGAGAGTCAGGTCTTCAGAATTGGGGTGTTGGTAGGCTCGCATGGCCGACATGATAACGGGGGTTTCATTAATTGCCATAGTTCGATTATGATCGAACTATCGTATTCAGACGACCCGGAGTTTGCCCATGTCTGCCCTGTTCCAACCCTACACCCTGAAAGATGTCACGTTGCGCAACCGCATAGCCATCCCGCCGATGTGCCAGTACATGGCTGAGGACGGCATGATCAACGACTGGCACCACGTGCACCTGGCCGGCCTGGCCCGTGGCGGTGCCGGCCTGCTGGTGGTGGAGGCCACCGCCGTGGCACCGGAAGGGCGCATCACCCCCGGTTGCGCCGGGATCTGGAGCGACGCCCACGCCCAGGCCTTCGTGCCGGTGGTGCAGGCGATCAAGGCGGCAGGCTCGGTGCCGGGTATCCAGATTGCCCACGCCGGGCGCAAGGCCAGCGCCAACCGCCCGTGGGAAGGCGATGACCACATTGCTGCCGACGATGCCCGTGGTTGGGAAACTATCGCCCCGTCGGCCATCGCCTTTGGTGCGCACCTGCCGAAAGTCCCGCGCGAAATGACCCTGGACGACATTGCCCGGGTCAAACAGGATTTCGTCGACGCTGCGCGCCGGGCCCGCGACGCCGGCTTCGAGTGGATCGAGCTGCACTTCGCCCACGGCTACTTGGGGCAGAGCTTCTTTTCCGAGCATTCCAACCAGCGCACCGATGCCTACGGTGGCAGCTTCGAAAACCGCAGTCGCTTTCTGCTGGAAACCTTGGCTGCGGTGCGTGAGGTATGGCCGGAGAACCTGCCACTGACCGCTCGCTTTGGTGTGCTGGAGTATGACGGCCGCGATGAGCAGACCCTGGAAGAGTCGATCGAACTGGCGCGCCGGTTCAAGGCTGGCGGGCTGGACCTGCTGAGCGTCAGCGTCGGCTTCACCATCCCAGACACCAACATTCCATGGGGCCCGGCATTCATGGGGCCGATTGCCGAACGTGTGCGTCGTGAAGCTGGGCTGCCGGTGACCTCGGCGTGGGGCTTTGGCACGCCGCAACTGGCTGAAGAGGCGGTGCAGGCCAAGCAGTTGGACCTGGTGTCGGTGGGGCGTGCGCACCTGGCTGATCCGCATTGGGCATACTTCGCGGCCAAGGAGTTGGGTGTGGACAAGGCCTCCTGGACCTTGCCGGCACCGTATGCCCACTGGCTTGAGCGTTATCGCTGAGTCTTGAAGGGGGGCTGCTTTGCAGCCCATTCGCGGGTATACCCGCTCCCACAAGTACAGCGTCAAGGCTGAACTGAGGGAGCGGGTTTACCCGCGAAGAGGCCCGTACAGGCTAGAACCGATCCAACCGGTAAGCCGCTGTCTCTGGCCCGGCCGACTGCCCCGCCAACCGCCCCACCCATTCCGCCGTCACCGCCGCCTGGGTCAACCCCAGATGCTGATGGCCGAAGGCAAGCAGCACCCGCCCGTCGCACACGCGGTCGATCACCGGCAACGAGTCCGGCAACGATGGCCTGAAGCCCATCCACGGCGTCGCCCCTTCCGTGCTCAAGTCGTGTTGAAACAACCCCTTGCTCAGCCGGTGCAACTGCCACGCCCGCTGCATGCTGGGCGGCGCATCGAGCCCGGCGAACTCCACCGTGCCAGCCAGGCGCAGCCCCTCGGCCATGGGCGTCATGATGAACTTGCGCTCCAGCGAAGTGACCGCGAACGGCAGGCGCTGCTGTTCTTGCGGCAGCATCAGGTGATAGCCGCGCTCGGTATCCAGCGGTACGCGCTTACCGGTCAGCGCCAACGTCAATGGCGCTGAATGGGCGCCGCAGCTGAGCAGGACCTGGCGCGCCTTGAACGTCCCCCGGTCACTGGCCAGGCTGACCCCGTCGCTGTGCAGCTGCCCCCCCGTAACCCGCGCCTGGACGAAGCGCACGCCGTTGGCCTTGGCGGCCTCGAACAGGGCGCAGACCACCCGGTACGGGTCGATGAAATGCCCGGTACGCGGGAAGAACAGCCCGCCGAGCAGCGATGGGTTCAATTGCGGCGCGGCCTCGCGCAGGTGATCGGCCGACCACAGGTCCACCTGCACGTCCTGCTGCTGCATGCGCGCGCGCAAGGCCTGCAGCGCGGCACGCGACTCGGTCCGCTCGAACACCAGCAGCGAGCCGTCCTCCTTGAACAACTCGCTACGCCCGATCGAGCCCAGCAAACGCTGCCAGGCTCCCAGGCTACCTTCGTTCAGCGCGCGGATGCCGGCCACGCTGCGCTGGAACGGCGCCGGGCGCAGGTTCAGCAGCAGGCGGGTGAACCAGGGCATGGCCTTGGGCAGGTACTTCCAGTCCAGGCGCAGCGGGCCCATCGGGTCGAGCAGCATGCGCGGCAGGCGCTTGAGGATCGACAGGTCGGCGATCGGGAACACCTGCTCGGTGGCCAGATGCCCGGCGTTACCGTAGGAGGCACCGTGGCCGGGCGCCTGCTGATCGAGCAGCAGCACCCGGCGGCCCTGGCGGGCCAGTTGCAGGGCGCAGGCGACGCCGACAATGCCGGCACCCACCACGGCGATATCGGTTTCCGGGGTATCGACCATGCTCAACCTTCCCGTTTGCCGTCGAGCAAACGCCGCAATTGCAGCGGGTTGCCGTGCTTGAGCGCCTGCGGCAGCAGGGCATCGGGGAAGTCCTGGTAGCACACCGGGCGCAGGAAGCGCAGGATCGCTGCGGTGCCGACCGAGGTGGTACGGGCATCTGAGGTGGCAGGGAACGGCCCGCCGTGGACCATCGCGTCGCACACCTCGACACCGGTCGGCCAGCCGTTGACCAGGATGCGCCCGGCCTTGCGCTCCAGGGTCGGCAGCAGGGCGCGGGCACTGTCGAGGTCGGCATCGTCCAGATGCAGCGTGGCGGTCAGTTGGCCTTCAAGCTGCTCGGCCACCTGGCGCACCTGCGCGTCGCTGGTGCAGGCCACTACCAGCGAAGCGGCGCCGAACACTTCGGCCTGCAATGCCGGGTCGCCGAGAAACGCTTCGGCCTGGGTCACGAACAGCTGCGCCTGGCACTGGTTTGGCCCTTGCTGCGTCAGGCCGCTGGCTGCAAGCCTAGCGCCAGCGTTGCTGGCCAGGGCGTCGACGCCCGCGGCATAGGCGCTGGCAATGCCTGGGGTGAGCATGGTCTGCGCGGCGGCCTGGCGAACCTGCGCGCTGGCCGCCTCGATGAAGCGCTGCAGCGCCGCCCCCTGGCGGGCGATCACCAGCCCAGGGTTGGTGCAGAACTGCCCGGCGCCTTGGGTCAGCGAGGCAACGAAGCCTTGCGCCAGTGCTTCGCCACGGGCTTGCAACGCGGCATCAAACAGAAATACCGGGTTGATCGAACTCATCTCGGCGTACACCGGAATCGGCTCCGGGCGGGCTTGGGCTGCCTTGCACAGGGCTGTGCCACCGCTGCGCGACCCGGTGAAGCCGACCGCCTTGATGTGCGGGTCGCTGACCAGGGCGATGCCGACTTCATGACCGGCGCCATACAGCAACGAGAACACCCCTTCAGGCAGGCCGCAGTGCTTGACGGCACGGGCCACGGCCTGGCCGACCAGTTCGCTGGTGCCGGGGTGCGCGGCGTGGGCCTTGACCACCACCGGGCAGCCGGCGGCCAAGGCCGATGCGGTGTCGCCACCCGCTACCGAAAAGGCCAAGGGGAAGTTGCTGGCGCCAAACACCGCCACCGGGCCCAGCGCCACCTGGCGTTGGCGCAGGTCGGCGCGTGGCAGCGGTTGGCGTTCGGGCAGGGCGTTGTCGACCCGCACATCGAGCCATTCGCCGCTGCGCACCACCCGGGCGAAGGTGCGCAGTTGCGTGCAGGTGCGGCCACGCTCGCCCTGGATGCGCGCCTTGGGCAGGCCGCTTTCGGCCACGGCGCGATCGATCAGGGCATCGCCAATGGCTTCGATTTCACTGGCGATGGTTTCAAGAAAATCTGCGCGTTGTTCCAGCGAGGTTTCGCGGTAGACGTCGAACGCCGCCCAGGCCAGTGCGCAGGCCTGGGCCACGTGTTCGCCGGTGCCGCCGGCGTAGGCGGGTTCGAGGGCCTGGTTGGTCGCCGGGTCGATGGCGCGGATCGCGTCGCCGCTGCCGGGCACAGCGCGTTGGCCGATCAGCAGGTTACCTGTCAGGGTCATGGGGCGTCCTTTGGATTGAATTCAGTATCAGGGCGCACCGCGCGCCCACAGGGCCGCGGTGCGCCTGGGATCAGGCCAGGTTCTGCTCGGCCGACCAGCTGGCGTACCAGTTGCGGAACAGCGCGTACTGCTGTTCGGCATAGTTGCGCTGGGCATCGGTGAGCACGTCGGTTTCGTTGAAGTGCAGGCTGTACTCGGTGTCGCCGTTGAGCACCATCAAGTGCTTGTAGTACAGCACCAGGTCGCAGCCTTCATCGAACGAAGACAGCACTGCCAGCGCCGCTTCCAGTTCACGCGCCAGGCGGCGGGCCTTGGCGTCGCCTTTGGCGGCCTGCTTGCTCAGGCTCACCAGCTGCAGCACTTCACGCGGCAGGGCGTTGCCGATGCCGGTGATGGCACCGGTGGCGGCGCAGTTGACGAAGCCATGCACCACCTGGGTGTCGACGCCGACCATCAGGGTCACATCGTCATCCTTCGAGGTGATGTGCTCGGCGGCGTAGCGCAGGTCGGCGCCGCCGCCGAACTCCTTGAAACCAATCAGGTTGGGGAATTCGCGGCGCAGTTCGAAGAACAGGTCGGCGCGGGTGGCGAAGCCGTAGTAGGGGCTGTTGTAGATCACCGCCGGCAGCTTCGGCGCCGCAGCGAGAATGGCCGAGAAGTGGTGTTTCTGGGCGATCAGCGAAGCACCGCGGCTGAGCACGCGAGGGATCACCATCAGGCCGGCGGCACCGACCTTGGCCGCGTGGGCCGCGTGGGACACGGCTTCACGGGTGTTGACCGCACCGGTGCCGACGATGGTCGGAATGCCGGCGGCCACCAGGCGGGCCACGCCTTCCTGGCGCTCGGCTTCGGTCAGCAGTGGCCAGTCACCCATCGAGCCGCAATACACCACGGCGCTCATGCCCGCCTCGATCAGCTCCCGGCCCTTGCGCACCAGGGCGTCGAAGTCCGGCTTGCGCTCGGCGGTGCACGGGGTCATCAGGGCAGGCATGGTGCCGGTGAAGATGTTGTCAGTCATTGTTGTCACTCCTGGCGATATTCAGTTGTTTTGAAAAGCCGGGTCAGATGCCCCAGGCGAATGGATCCTGTTCGTCGATCAGCAGGGTGCTGTCGGCGGTCATGTGGGCGCGGCCGGTGATGAACGGGCGAATGCGTTCGCCGTCGCGCTCGAAGCGGCCGTGGAACTGGCTACCGGTGATGCTGGCCTGGACCCAGGTCTGGCCTTCTTCGAGCTTGCCGTCGGCGGCCAGGCACGCCAGCTTGGCGCTGGTGCCGGTGCCGCAAGGGGAGCGGTCGTAGGCCTTGCCAGGGCACATGACGAAGTTGCGGCTGTCGGCGTTGGCGTCGTCGGCGAACAGCTCGACATGGTCGATCGGCGCGCCGTTTTCGCCGGTGATGCCTTGGGCCTCGAGGGCCTTGAGCATGGCCCAGGTGTACTCCGTGAGGGCCTCGCGGTTGTCCAGTTCGATGCGCTGGCCATGTTCGGACACCAGGAAGAACCAGTTGCCGCCCCAGGCGATATCGCCGCGCACCACGCCATGCCCAGGCACCTCCACCGCCACCTGCTGGCGGTAGCGATAGGACGGCACGTTGCCGACGGTGACGGCGCCATCGGCGTGCAGGGTGGCGCTGACCTGGCCGACCGGGGTGTCGATCTTGTGCTCGCCGGGTTCGATCAGGCCCAGGTGCTGCAGCGAGGCGACCAGGCCGATGGTGCCGTGGCCACACATGTTCAGGTAGCCGGCGTTGTTGAAGAAGATCACCCCGCAGGTGGCATCGGCCGACACCGGTGGGCAATACAGCGCGCCGACCAGCACATCGTTGCCGCGTGGCTCCAGCAGGCAGGCACGGCGCCATTGATCGTGCAGCTCGCGCAGTTCGTCGCGCTGCTCGGCCATGCTGCGCCCCTGCAGCTGCGGGAAGCCTTTCATCACCAGGCGGGTCGGTTCGCCGCCGGTATGCGAGTCGATGACGTGGATCTGTTTCATGGGCTTGTCCTTTGCTAAGAGGGTCAGGAGGCGACGGCGGGCTGGGCGCTGCAGGTTTCAGTGGAGGCTTCGCTTTCGTCTTCGCCTTCCAGGCGTACCAGGTGAGCCGGTACGCCAGTGGCCGCGCCCCAGTAGTAGATGCCCAGGGCGCAGGCGGCCACGGCCACGGTGTCGAATGGGTGGCCGAGCACGCCCAGGCCGCCAAAGCTGCCCAGCCAGGACAGCAGGATGGTCACGGCGTAGAAGCCGATCAGCCAGGCCGACGAACGCACTTGCTGGGCCAGCGACAGGTGCTGGGTCGGCACGAAGCGGCTGCACAGCAGGTACAGCACGAACATCACGATCTGCAGGGCCAGCAACCAGGACACGGTGCTCCAGCCCGACCAGTAGACGATCAGCGCGGCGATGATGAACGACAGCGGGCCGAGCACGCCCATGCCCTTGACCCGGAACGGGCGCGGCATGTCCGGCGCATTGCGGCGCAGGGCGGCGACGGTGACCGGGGCTACGGCGTAGCTCAGTACCAGCGCGGCGGACACCACGTTGATCAGCGCTTCCCAGGAAGGGAACGGCAGGGTCCAGAACACCGACAGGCCGAAGGTCAGCCACAGCGCCGGGCGCGGGATACCGGACTGGGCATCGATGCGGGTGAAGTACTTGAAGAAGGTGCCGGTCTGCGCCCAGCCATAGACCACGCGCGGGGTGGCGTTCATGTAGATGTTGCCGCAGCCGCTGGGCGAGATCACCGCGTCGGCCACCACCAGGTAGGCCAGCCAGCCCACACCCAGGGCCAGGGCGATGTCACGGTAGGGCAGGGCCAGTTCCTTGGTCACGCCGGCCCAGCCGTTGGCCAGCATCTCGGTCGGCACGCTGCCGAGGAAGGCCAGTTGCAGCAGGGCGTAGATCGCGGTGGACAGCAGCACCGAGAGGATCAGCGCGATGGGAATGGTGCGTTGGGGGTTCTTCACTTCGCTGGCCACCGAGATGATCGGCGTCAGCCCCAGGTAGGCGAAGATGATGCCACCGGCCGACACCGCCATTTCCACGCCAGACAGGCCGAACGGGGCGAAGCCCTGGACCTCGAAGTTCTCCGGCTTGAAGAAGGTGAACAGCACGCCGATCACCAGCAGCGGCACGATGAACTTGAACACGCTGACCAGGTTGTTGGCCTTGGCGAAGGTCTTCACGCTGCGGTAGTTGAGGAAGAAGAACAGCCCCAGCAAGGCGAACTGCACCAGCCAGCCGAGCACCGTGGGGTCGCTGGAACCGGCTTTGGTCAGCCCGGGGAACCAGGCTGCGGCGTATTGGCGCGAGGCGACCACTTCGATGGCGATCAGGCTGGAGAACGCGATCAGGGTGATGAAGCCCATCAGGTAGCCGAGCAGCGGACCGTGCGAGTACACCGGGTAGCGCACCACGCCACCGGCACGCGGCAGGGCGGCGCCGAGTTCGCAGTAGACGATGCCCAGTAGCAGCACGGCGAAACCGCCGAGGAACCAGGAGAGGATACCGGCCGGGCCGGCGATGGCCGAAACATGGCTGGCGGCGAACAGCCAGCCGGAGCCGAAGATGGCACCGAGGCCAATGAAGGTGAGGTCGAGCAACGACAGCTGTTTCTTGAATTTGCCTGACATGGGTGCGCCTTTTTGTAGGTTTTGGATAGGCAGGTCTGATGTCACGTGATGCGGCTTTCCACGGCCGCGCTTTTGTAGGTCTTGGGCGGCTTGCGTGGGGCATAGAGTGGACCCGAACAGGGCAGGCGTTCTTGATGGTTTTCTGCAGGGTGAATGACGAAATCGGCATAGTTGCAAAAAAAGCTGGCGGCTATACAAACCGGCTAGGTAGGCTGCAAGCCTTGCTGTATCAGGGCTTTAGCGGTCTTTTGGCGTTGATGGCCCTTTCGCGGGCAAGCCCGCTCCCAGGGGGATCCCACAGCGCCTGAGGACAGTGACGAACCTGTGGGAGCGGGTTTACCCGCGAAGAGGCCAGTGCAGCCAACAAGAGATTGACCCGATGACCGATACCTCCCTGGCAACCCTGTACCAGTCCCTCGACCAGCACCGCCCGGCTACGCTCGAAGCCCTGCTGGCCGGTGTGTCGCTGCTGTTGCCGATCCTCGACGCCATCCCCAACGCCGCGATCTTCATCAAGGACCCGGCCGCGCGCTATGTGCTGGCCAATACCACGCTGGTCCAGCGCTGCGGCCTCAAGCGCCTGCAGCCGCTGCTGGGCAAGACCAGTGCCGAAGTGTTCCCGGCGCAACTGGGCCCCGGCTACACCGAGCAGGACCGCCGCGTGCTCAAGGATGGTCTGGTACTGGAAGACCAGCTCGAACTGCACCTGTACGGCAGCCGAGAACCGGGCTGGTGCCTGACCCACAAGCGCCCGCTGCGCAACCCGGCCGGGGAAATCATCGGTTTGGTGGGCATCTCCGTCGACCTGCAGTCAGCCGCCGATACCCACCCCGCCTACCAGCGCCTGGCGGCCGTGGACGAGCACATCCGCCGGCACTTCCACCAGCCGATCAGCATGCAGGAGTTGACCCATATCGCCGGGATTTCCGTGGCGCAGCTGGAGCGCTACTGCAAGCGGGTGTTCCACCTCACCCCACGGCAGATGATCCACAAGGCGCGCCTGGAGCACGCCCACCGGCTGCTGCATTCCGATTTGCCGATCACCGAAGTGGCGCTGCGTTGCGGCTACACCGACCACAGCGCGTTTAGCCGCCAGTTCAAGCAACTGACGGGCTTCACGCCGCGGCAGTATCGCCAGGCAACCGCAGATCAGCTGGGCTGAAACAGCAGCTTCGCTTCGGCGAAGCACTGCTCGGCAATCGCCGAACGCGGTTCGCTGCGGCGCAGCAGCAGGCCGACCGGGCTGTGGATGCTGGCGTCGGCGATGGGGATGATGCGCATGTGTTCGCTGAGGTCTTCCAGGCCGCAGCCCAGCGGCATGATCGCGCAGCACACGCCGGTGTTGATGGCCTGCACCAGTTGGAATGTCGAGTCGCTTTCCAGCACGGCATTGGGTTCAAGGCCGCGGCTGCGCAGGCTCAGGTCCAGTGACTGGCGGTAGTGCATGCCCTTGCTCAGCAGGCCCAGGGGGGTGTCGCCGAGTTCGTCCCAGCGCAGGCTATCGGCGTCGAACTGGAAGTGCTGGGTGTCGAACAGCAGGCCCATGGTGGTGGTACCCAGTTCGATCACTTCAAAGAAGTTGGCGTTGACCTGGTCGAGGTAGCAGATGCCCAGGTCGAGCTGGTTGCGGCTCAGGCCGTCCATGATCTGCTCGGTGCTGTGCGAACTGAGCTGGAATTGCAGCTCGGGGTACTTCTCGCGCAGCGGCAGCAGCAGGTGCATGGGGTTGAAACTGGCCAGCGGCACGGTGCCCAGGCGCAGGCTGCCGACCACCTGGCCGCGGCAGCTGGCGGCCTCGGCTTGCAGGCCGTCATGGGCGGCGAGCAGTGTGCGGGCCCAGGCCAGGATGCGTTCGCCAGCCTCGGTGAAGCCTTCGAAGCGCTGGCCGCGCTTGACCAGCACCAGGTCCAGTTCGTCCTCCAGGTTGCGCAGGCGCATCGACAGGGTCGGCTGGGTGATATGGCACAGCGCCGCGGCCTGGCCGAAGTGGCGGGTCTGGTCGAGGGCGATGAGGAACTTGAGCTGCTTGATGTCCATGG
>Ga0153918_1000523_pt1 | contig 18098 bp, 18 predicted proteins | sample TSFL002MetaG_FD_104687 | JGI IMG/M metagenome (GOLD analysis project Ga0153918, IMG submission 104687) | Attine ant fungus gardens microbial communities from Florida, USA - TSFL002 MetaG | ecosystem: Host-associated > Fungi > Mycelium > Unclassified | place: USA: Florida, Paynes Creek Historic... | reverse complement strand
CGGGCCTCTTCGCGGGTTTACCCGCGAAGAGGCCCGCACAGACAAAGCAGATTTCACCGTTTTGTCACCATTTCACAGCCAAACCGTAAAGCCCCGAAGCCAGTCTGAAACTCCCGCATCCTAACTGGGAGACAGGCAATGGCTCGTGACTTCGACGGTACCTACCAACCCAGCGCCAAGGCTCGCAAGCAGCAGGAAAAGGATCAGCGCCGCATGGAATACCGCCGCGCGATCGAGAGCTATTGCGACCAACGTCAACTGCTACGCGATCTCGCCGACTACCCCGAGCTGCAAGCGCTCACGGTGTGGCAGACATCGGCGGCAACTTTCCAGAAAAGCGCTCAACCAGTGCGCTGATCAGTGCACGTTCGCTACGGATGAACGCCAGAAACGCCAAGGCCACCGGCGACTGTCGCTTGGCCTTGGCCTGCACCACGCACCAGCTGCGGTACAGCGGCAATTCCTCGACCGGCAGCTCCCTGAGTACCCCCGTGGCCAGCTCCAGGTTTACGGCATGGCGGGTCAACAGAGCAATGCCCAGGCCGGCGATCACGCATTCGCGCTGGGCATCGGCTGACGCGACTTCCAGGGTCTGGGTGAAGTGCACGCGCTTGTCCTTGAAGTACTCCTCGCAAGCCTTGCGGGTCCCCGAACCCTGTTCGCGGACCAGCAGAGTATGAGGCTCCAGGTCTTGCAAGCGCAGGTGTTCGAGCTTGCACAGCGGGTGTTCCGGCGGGGCCACGGCAATGATCGGGTTATTCAGAAACGGCAGAAACTCCAACCCCATGTCCTGCGGCACCATCGACATGATGATCAGGTCGTCGCGGTTGTCGGAAAGGCGTCGGATCGCCTGGGCACGGTTGACCACCGTGAGGGTGAGGTTGACCTCCGGGTGACGCTGCTTGAAGGCGGCGAACAGGTGTGGCACGAAGTACTTGGCACTGGACTCGATCGCCAGTTTCAGCTGCCCCTGCAGTGAGCCCTGCATGTCCGACAGCTGCATGTCGAGGCTTTCCAGCCGCCCGAAAATATCGCGGCTGGCCCGTTGAAGGGCCTCGGCGGCTTCGGTCAGGTAGAGCTTCTTGCCAACGTACTCGAACAGCGGCTGGCCGATCAGCTCTTCGAGCTGGCGGATCTGTAGACTAACGGCGGGTTGCGTCAGCGCCATCTCCTCCGCCGCGCGGCTGTAGGAGCGCAAATCGCATACCTCGTTGAAGATCTGCAATTGGCGCAATGTCATACGCATCAAGGACTTACGCATTTTTATAAGCTCTTCGGCAATACCTTGTTACCGAACTATAAGCTTTTGCTAATACAGCCCCTAACAAATATTGATTTTTGTTTATCAACCTTCGGCGCTAGGGTGAATGTGCGACTGGCCAGCAACCTCTGGTCACGCGCCGACCGGTACAACCGGATCGTCTGTTCCTACGGCTTTGGGAAGACTCCAGTGATAAAAAAAATCCTGATCGCCAACCGGGGTGAAATCGCAGTTCGGATCGTGCGTGCCTGCGCCGAGATGGGCATTCGCTCTGTCGCGATCTATTCCGACGCCGACCGCCACGCCTTGCACGTCAAGCGCGCCGACGAGGCCTACAGCATTGGTGCCGAGCCACTGGCCGGCTACCTGAACCCGCGCAAGCTGGTCAACCTTGCTGTGGAAACCGGCTGTGATGCCCTGCACCCGGGTTACGGTTTCCTCTCGGAAAACGCCGAACTGGCGGAGATCTGCGCCGAGCGCGGGATCAAGTTCATCGGCCCGGCCGCCGACGTCATCCGCCGCATGGGCGACAAGACCGAAGCGCGTCGCACCATGATCCAGGCCGGTGTGCCGGTTACTCCCGGCACCGAAGGCAACGTCGCCGATATTCATGAAGCCCTGAGCGAGGGTGACCGTATCGGTTACCCGGTGATGCTCAAGGCCACTTCCGGCGGTGGCGGCCGTGGTATCCGCCGCTGCAACAGCCGTGAAGAGCTGGAACAGAACTTCCCACGGGTGATTTCCGAAGCCACCAAGGCCTTCGGTTCGGCCGAAGTGTTTCTGGAAAAATGCATCGTCAACCCCAAGCACATCGAGGCGCAGATCCTCGGCGACAGCTTCGGCAACGTCGTGCACCTGTTCGAGCGTGACTGCTCGATCCAGCGCCGCAACCAGAAGCTCATCGAAATCGCCCCAAGCCCGCAGCTCACCCCTGAGCAGCGCGCCTACATCGGCGACCTGGCGGTGCGTGCGGCCAAGGCGGTGAACTACGAGAACGCCGGTACCGTGGAGTTCCTGCTCGCCGATGGCGAGGTGTACTTCATGGAGATGAACACCCGGGTGCAGGTGGAGCACACCATCACCGAGGAAATCACCGGTATCGACATTGTCCGCGAGCAGATCCGCATCGCGTCGGGCCTGCCGCTGTCGGTGAAACAGGAAGACATCCAGCACCGCGGCTACGCGTTGCAGTTCCGCATCAACGCCGAAGACCCGAAGAACAACTTCCTGCCCAGCTTCGGCAAGATCACCCGCTACTACGCCCCGGGCGGCCCGGGCGTGCGCACCGACACGGCGATCTACACCGGCTATACCATTCCGCCGTTCTACGACTCCATGTGCCTGAAGCTGGTGGTCTGGGCGTTGACCTGGGAAGAAGCCATGGACCGCGGCCTGCGGGCCCTGGATGACATGCGCGTGCAAGGGGTGAAGACCACCGCCGCGTACTACCAGGAAATCCTGCGCAATCCGGAGTTCCGAAGCGGCCAGTTCAATACCAGCTTCGTTGAAAGCCACCCGGAACTGACCAACTACTCGATCAAGCGCAAACCCGAAGAGCTGGCCCTGGCCATCGCCGCCGCCATCGCCGCCCACGCAGGCCTGTGAGGAATCCCCATAATGTCCAAGAAAATTCACGTAACCGACACGATCCTGCGCGACGCCCACCAGTCTCTGCTGGCTACCCGTATGCGTACCGAAGACATGCTGCCGATCTGTGACAAGCTCGACAAGGTCGGCTACTGGTCGCTGGAAGTCTGGGGTGGCGCCACCTTCGACGCCTGCGTGCGCTTCCTCAAGGAAGACCCGTGGGAGCGCCTGCGCAAACTGCGTGCGGCCCTGCCCAACACTCGCCTGCAAATGCTCCTGCGCGGCCAGAACCTGCTGGGCTACCGTCACTACAGCGACGATGTGGTCAAGGCCTTCGTGGCCAAGGCTGCGGTCAACGGCATCGATGTATTCCGCATCTTCGACGCAATGAACGACGTGCGTAACCTGCGCGTGGCCATCGAAGCGGTGAAGGCTGCCGGCAAGCATGCCCAGGGCACCATCGCCTACACCGTCAGCCCCGTGCACACCATCGACGCCTTCGTCGCCCAGGCCAAGCAGATGGAAGCCATGGGTTGCGACTCGGTTGCGATCAAGGACATGGCCGGCCTGCTGACACCGTTCGCCACCGGTGAGCTGGTCAGGGCCCTGAAGGCCGAGCAGTCGCTGCCGGTGTTCATCCATTCCCATGACACCGCCGGCCTGGCCGCCATGTGCCAGCTCAAGGCCGTGGAAAACGGTGCTGATCACATCGACACCGCGATCTCCAGCTTTGCCTGGGGCACCAGCCACCCCGGCACCGAGTCGATGGTCGCCGCGCTCAAGGGCAGCGAGTTCGACACCGGCCTGGACCTGGAACTGCTGCAGGAAATCGGCCTGTACTTCTACGCCGTGCGCAAGAAATACCATCAGTTCGAGAGCGAGTTCACCGCCGTGGACACCCGCGTGCAGGTCAACCAGGTGCCGGGCGGGATGATTTCCAACCTGGCCAACCAGCTCAAGGAGCAGGGCGCGCTCAGCCGCATGAACGAAGTGCTGGCAGAGATCCCGCGGGTGCGTGAAGACCTCGGCTTCCCACCGCTGGTAACGCCGACCTCGCAGATCGTCGGTACCCAGGCATTCTTCAACGTGCTGGCCGGTGAGCGCTACAAGACCATCACCAACGAGGTGAAGTTGTACCTGCAGGGCGGTTACGGCAAGGCGCCGGGCGTGATCAACGAGCAACTGCGCCGTCAGGCCATCGGTAACGAAGAAATCATCGACGTGCGCCCGGCCGACCTGCTCAAGCCAGAGATGGCCAAGCTGCGCAGCGATATCGGTGCCTTGGCCCGTTGCGAAGAAGACGTGCTGACCTACGCCATGTTCCCGGACATCGGTCGCAAATTCCTCGAGGAACGTGAAGCCGGCACCCTGACCCCCGAAGCCCTGCTGCCGATTCCTGAGGCCGGTGCCGTGGCGTCCCATGGCGGTGAAGGGGTGCCGACCGAGTTCGTCATCGACGTCCACGGTGAAACCTACCGCGTCGACATCACCGGCGTGGGCGTCAAGGCAGAAGGCAAGCGTCACTTCTACCTGTCGATCGACGGCATGCCGGAAGAAGTGGTGTTCGAACCCCTCAACGAGTTTGTCGGCGGTGGCAGCAGCAAGCGCAAGCAGGCCAGTGCGCCGGGCCACGTCAGCACCACCATGCCGGGCAACATCGTCGATGTGCTGGTCAAGGAAGGCGACGTGGTCAAGGCCGGCCAGGCCGTGCTGATCACCGAAGCGATGAAGATGGAGACCGAAGTGCAGGCGGCCATTGCCGGCAAGGTCGTGGCCATCCACGTGGCCAAGGGCGATCGCGTGACGCCGGGCGAGATCCTGATCGAGATCGAAGGCTGAGATAAGCCTTCATCTACAAAGTTACCTCTGGGGAGCGGATGCTCCCCTTTTTTTGTGTTGCATTTACCGGCCTGTTCGGGGGTGAACCCGCTCCCACAGGTGCAGCGCTGCTCTCACGCTTGGCGCGGTATTGGGGAGCGGTTTACCCGCGAGGAGGCCGGCAGCTCTAGCTAATCTTCAGCCTTTGCGGCATGCCTCGAGCGTCTCTACCTGACCTTCAGGCTGCTGGTTCGCTTCACTCAACCACCGCTTGAACCCGGCTGCTACCTGCGGCCATTCGTCATCGGTAATCGAATACCACGCTGTATCGCGGTTGTGGTCCTTCACCACCAAGTGCTTGCGGAACACCCCTTCGAACGTGAAGCCGAACCGCTCGGCTGCACGCTTGGAGCGGGCGTTGGCGTTGTTGCACTTCCACTCCAGCCTCCGGTTGCCCAGCTCGAAGCTCAATTTGCCCAGCAGGTAGACGGCCTCGGTGCTCTTGGGCGTGCGCTGCATGGGGGCGCCGAAGGCGATGTGACCGATCTCGATACGGCCGTGGTCGGGCACGATCGACATCAGGGTGAGCACGCCTTGGGCCTGGCCGCTGGCGCGGTCGATCACGGTGTAATACAGCGGGTCGTGGCCGGCGGCATTGCCTTGCAGCCAGCGGTCGAAGGCAGCGCGCTCGGTGAACGGGCCGTAGGGCAGGTAGTCCCACAGCACCGGGTCGGAATCGGGACCTTGCAGGGCGGCCCAGAGGTCGTCGCCGTGACGCGCCGGGTCGAGTTCCTCCAGGCGGATGAAGCGGCCGTCAATCGGCTCGGCCTTGGGCGATGCAGCAGGTTTCCAGTTCAGTGCGTCAGTCATGTGGCCTACAACCCTTTGCGGAATTGGATGAAGCCGGGGCGCTCGGCAACCTGTTGGTACAGGCTGATGGCGGTGGCATTGGTTTCGTGGGTCAGCCAGTGCACCTTGACGCAGCCGGCGGCCTTGGCCGTGGCGTACACGTGCTCGATCAGCTGGCGGCCGATGCCCAGGCCGCGCTGGCTGCTGTCGACGTAGAGGTCCTGCAGGTAGCAGGAGTTCTCGATGCTCCAGTTGGAACGATGGTAGATGAAGTTGACCATGCCCACGGCCTTGCCATCGACCCAGGCCAGGGTCGAATGGGTTGGCTCATTTGGGTCGAGCAGGCGTTGCCAGGTGCTGAGGCTGACTGCCTCTGCCAGTTCGGTCTGGTAGAAGCGCAGGTAGGCTTGCCACAGTTCGAGCCAGGCGGCGTGGTCTTGAGCGCTGACGGGGCGCAGGGTAACGCTGGGCATTGGGCTTTTCCTTCAGAGCTGGCGCATGTGCGTCGCAAGTTGGTTGTCCAGGTAATCCGGGCTCGCAGCCAGGCCTTCGCGCACGCCGGCGATATCCTCGGCCGAGCGGTTCTGGCTGAGCTTGCGCGCGCCTTGCAGGCGGGCAATGGGCAGGCGAATGCCGACAATGGCGCGGAGCATGCCATCGAGGTAGTCGGCGGGGGCGTCGGCGACTTTCCAGGGTGTGCTGCGGCCTTGTTCGTGAAGATCGGTCAGGCGGCTGACAATCTGCAGCAACGGTGCGGCTTCGTGGATCACTTGCGCAGTGCCGTAAGCATGCACGGCAAGGTAGTTCCAGGTTGGCACCACCTTGGGGTTTTCGGCCTTGCTCGGGTAATAGCTGGGGCTTACGTAGGCGTCGGCACCTGGGAACACCAGGAGTGCTTCGGCACCTTGCGCCAGGTCCTGCCATTGGCGGTTAGCCCGCGCCAGGTGGGCATAGACGCAGCCGAACTCGCCCTCGTCGGCGTCGAGCAAAACCGGCAGGTGTGTGGCCAGCAGGCCCTGTTCACCGTGGCTGACCAGCACGGCCAGGCGAGTGTTGCGCATGTGCTGGTGCAAGCGCTCACGGTCATGTTCCTGATGGGGTTTGCTGTTGTACATGCGCAGGGTCCTTGTTGAATGGCTCCATCCTAGGCAGGCTATTGGCTCTGGGTAAGAGCCATTAATGACTGTTTTGGTAGGTCCAATGCCATGAGCGAGCGTCCCTTCCTGCTGCCTTTCGATCCTGCCGGTATCGTGCTCGATCGCCGTCGCGGGCTCAGTCAGCAGCTCTACGAGGCCTTGCGGGCACGGGTGCTGGATGGTCGCCTGAGCAGCGGTACCCGATTGCCGGCTACGCGTGAGCTGGCGAGCGTCCTGGCGCTGTCGCGCAACAGCGTGGTGCGTGCCTATGACCAGTTGTATGCCGAGGGCTACATTGAAAGCCGGATAGGGGATGGCACGTATGTGAGCCGCCTGCCAAAACTATCCACACAACTGTCCACAGGCTTATCCCATGGCTTATCAACAGACTTATCCACATTTCGTCTGAATGATACTGAGGATTTATCCAGCAGCCAGTGTTCCAGCGAGCCGTTGGAACGGCTGAAAAATAACCATCTGCCGCCGCCCCGAAGCGGCGCGCCAAGGGCATTTCGCGTCGGCATTCCGGCATTCGATTTGTTCCCGTTTGACGTGTGGGCCAAGCTGCAGGCGGGTTTCTGGCGTAATCCGTCGCATGCGAAGCTGGGTTATGGCGACCCCGCAGGTGAACCGGTACTTCGCGAGCTGATAGCCGCCTATTTGCGCCGTTCGCGCGGTCTCTCCTGCTCGGCTGAACAAATTGTGATCACCAGTGGTGCGCAACAGGCCATCAGCCTTTGTGCACAGTTGTTGTTGCAGTCGGGCGACCGCGTGGCTGTGGAAAACCCGGGATATCGAGCCGCCGGGCATGCTTTTGCCGTGGCCGGCGCCAAGGTGACCGGGGTGCCGGTGGACGAGGATGGCCTGGACTGCCAGCGTCTGGAGCAGTTGGAGGGTTGTCGACTGGCCTATGTCACCCCGGCGCACCAGTACCCGACCGGCGTGACCATGAGCCTGCCCCGGCGCCTGGCCTTGCTGGCCTGGGCCGAGCGCAACGATGGCTGGATCATCGAGGATGACTACGACGGCGAATACCGCTACAGCGGCGCACCGTTGACCCCGTTGGCAGCGCTCGACCGCCAGGGGCGGGTGCTGTACGTCGGTACCTTCGGCAAGATCGCCTTCCCGGCTTTGCGCCTGGGGTATCTGGTGCTGCCGCCACCGCTGGTGCAGGCGTTCAGCCAGGGCCGGGCGCTGGCAGTGCGGCATTCCGAGGTGGGTACCCAGTGCGTGATGGCCGAGTTCATGGCTCAAGGGCACTTTCAGCGCCATATCCGGCGCATGCGCAAGGCGGCGCTGAGCCGGCGCAATGTGCTCAAGGCCGGGTGGCCTGCAGGCGTGCCTGGGCTCGGTGCGATGCCTGAGGTGGCGGCGGGGCTGCATGTGAAGGTGGATGTGGATAACGTTGCGCGTGAGCAGGAACTGGTGGCCAAGGCTGAAGCGGTGGGGGTGGAGGTGAATCCGCTGAGCAGTTACTGGCTAGAGGACAGCGAGGTACCTGTGGATAAGCGGGCAGGGCTGGTGTTGGGGTTTGCGGCGGTGCCTGAAGGGCAGATTGCCGAGGCGCTGATGAGATTGCGCAAGGCTTGGAGGCCTCTTCGCGGGTGAATCGGACCGCCGCACCGCCGCTCCGATTTACCCGCGAAGAAGGCGACTCAGGTACCGGACTTGATCCGCGTCCAGGCGCGGGTCCGAGCCCGTTCAGCCTCACGCGTCAACGGTTTGAGGGTGTACAGCTTGGCCATCGCCTCCGCAGTCGGATACAGGTTCGGGTTGTTGCGGATCGCCGGGCTGACCTTGTCGGTGGCATCCTTGTTCGGGTTCGGGTAGCCGACAAAATCGCTGATCGGCGCGATCACCTCAGGCCGCAGCAGGTAGTTGATGAACGCATGGGCGTCCTCCGGATTCGCCGCATTCTTGGGGATTGCCAGCATGTCGAACCAGATAGGTGCACCTTCCTTGGGCAGGCGCATGTCCACCACCACACCATTCTTCGCATCCTTCGCGCGGTTGGCAGCCTGCGAGAAGCTGCCGCTGTAGCCTACCGCCACGCAGATATCGCCGTTGGCGATGTCGGCCATGTACTTCGAGGAATGGAAGTAGGTGATGTAAGGGCGGATCTTCAGCAGCAAGGCTTCGGCCTTCTTGTAGTCGTCCGGCTTGTCGCTGTTGGGTGGCAGGCCCAGGTGCTGCAGGGCCAGCGGCAGGATCTCCGACGGCGAGTCGAGCAGTGCGACGCCGCACTGTTTCAGCTTGGCGATGTTTTCTTCCTTGAAGATCAGGTCCCAGCTGTCGACCGGGGCCTGGTCACCGAGCACGGCCTTGACCTTGTCCGGGTTGAAACCGATCAGGATGGTGCCGTACATGTACGGCACGGCGAACTTGTTGCCCGGGTCGTTGGCTTCGATCAGCTTCATCAGCGCCGGGTCCAGGTGTTGCCAGTTCGGCAGCTTGCTGCGGTCCAGCGGCTGGAACACCCCGGCTTCGATCTGCTTGGCGAGGAACACGTTGGACGGCACGACCACGTCATAGCCGGAGTTGCCGGTGAGCAGCTTGGCCTCGAGCGCTTCGTTGGTGTCGAAGATATCGTAGATCAGCTTGACGCCACTGTCCTTCTGGAAGTCGCTCAAGGTCTGCGGGGTGATGTAATCGAACCAGTTAAACACACGCAGGGTGCGCTGCTCGGCTTGAGCGTGCAGGGCACCGGTGAACAGGGTGGCAGCGATGAACGGGGCGAGCAGACGCTTGAGTCGAACCATGGTCAGGCTCCTGGCTGGGCGCGCTGGAAACCTTCCAGCACATTGACTGCGTTGATACCGATTTCTTCCACAGCGTAGCCACCTTCCATCACGAACAGGGTGGGCTTGCCGAGCTGGGCGATGCGCTTGCCCATTTCCAGGTAATCCGGGCTGTCCAGCTTGAACTGGGAGATCGGGTCGTCTTTGAAGGTGTCCACGCCAAGGGAGATCACCAGCACGTCGGCGTCATAGGCGGCGATGCGTTGGCAGGCGTCTTCCAGTGCGGCGCTCCAGGCTGCCCAGTCACTGCCAGCGGGCAGCGGGTAGTTGATGTTGCAGCCTTCGCCTGCGCCTTCACCGGTTTCGTCGGCATAGCCGAGGAAGAACGGGAATTCATCTTGCGGGTCGCCGTGGATCGAGGCGAAGAAGACGTCGTTGCGCTGATAGAAGATGTCCTGGGTGCCGTTGCCGTGGTGGTAGTCGACATCGAGAATGGCCACCTTGGCGCGGCCCTGGTCAAGGAAGGCCTGGGCGGCAATCGCGGCGTTGTTCAGGTAGCAGTAGCCGCCCATGACTTCAGCAGCGGCGTGGTGCCCTGGTGGGCGGCACAAAGCGAAGGCCGAGTGGGCACCTTGCTCGATGGCAGCCTGGGCGGTCAGGGCGACCTGCGCGGCGCTGTAGGCGGCTTGCCAGGTACCAGCGGTGATCGGCGCGCCGGCGTCGAAGCTGTAGTAGCCCAGTTCGCCATGCAGGCCGGTTGGCTTGACCTGGCGCAGGGTGCGTGCCGGCCAGGTGAAGGGCAGCAGGTCACCGTCGTGACCGAGCGCGGCCCAGCGCGCCCAGGCGCCTTGGAAGAAGTCGAGATAATCGGCGCTGTGGATGCGCTGCAACGGCGCACGGCCGAAATCAGTTGGCCCCTGGACATCGCCGAGGTTGCGCTTTTTCACTTGCTCGAGGACATGATCGGCGCGTGAGGGCATTTCGAAGCAAGGCATCAGCTTGCCGTCGATCAGCTCGCAGCGGCCGTGGTGCAGGCGGTGATCATCGGAATAGATCGTCAGCATTTGTTGTTCTCCGGGTACTGGCGTGGGCCTATTTTCACGGGCGGCCCGGTGGCGGAAAACGACGCAAACGGCCAAAAGGGGATCGATATGGCCAAGCTCGTTGGCCTGCATCGGCCTCTTCGCGTCGAACCGCCACGAAGAGACCAGTGCAGGTCAACCGCGGAAGTGGCTGGGCGCGACGCCGCTCCAACGCTGGAAAGCATGGCGGAAACTTGCGGTCTCGCTGAACCCCAGGGTTTCGGCAATCCGGTAGATCGGCATCTGCTCATCGGCCAGCAACTGCTTGGCACGATCGAAGCGCAGTTCATCGAGCAGTTGTTGATAACTGCAGCCCAGCGCCTGCAGATGCCGGCGCAAGGTGCGCGAGGAACAGTTCATCTGCCGCGCCAGGCCCTCCAGGCCCGGCGCCGCATCCAGTTGCTGCAGCAAAAGCTGGCGGATGCGCCCAAGCCAGGCCTGCCGCCCGGTGAATTCAAGGTTCAGGCGCCGGCAGCGCTCACTCATGGCCTTGTGGGTAATCGGGTCGGCCAGCGGTAATGGCATGTCCAGCCAGCGCCGTTCGAAGGCAAAGGCGTTGTCCTCTGCGTCGAAGGCCAATGGGCACTGGAAGGCGCCGCTGTAGAGGCTGTGGTAGCCGGGCCGTGTGTGTTCGAAGCGGGCACCGAGTAACGGCAATGTGCGGCCAAGCAGGTCATCACAGATCACTTTCAGCGACACCAGGCAGAACTCGGCATTGAAGGCGGCGAGGGCCGGGCTGTCGTGGTACTCGCTGGCGCTGAGCCAGACGCGCTGGCCATCGTCGACCAGGCGCAGCTTGAAGACTGTTCCCAGCAGTGCCGGGTAATGCAGGGCCAGGCGCAGGGCGTCACCCAAAGTGGCACTGGAGAGCAGGGCGTAACCGAGCATCCCGTAGCACGACACATGCATGCGCCGCCCCAGTTCCAGGCCGATCTCCTCACGCCGGGCCACGGCATTGGCGCATACCTGCAACTCTTGCTGGGTGGTGATGCGTGCGTCGCTATGGCCCAGGTCGGCCGGGCCTATGCCGCTGCCGGCGAGCAACGTCGTCGCCTCGCACCCTTCCTCCTGGAACAGGTTGAGGATCAGCGAAACCGCGTTGAGGGTGGTCAGGTGGCTGTGCAGCATGCTCGGTCATCCCGTGGGCCTGAGAGACATTATGGAGCAAGTAGCGTGCCGATACCGGCGCTGCAACCTGGCGCGGCATGCAGGGGGCGAAAAAAAAGGCCCGGAGCGTGCGCTCGGGCCTTTGAAAGGTTGAGAGGTGTCTAGTCCCTCGACCTGGTGAGACTGTATGCAGCGGCCTGGTTTACGCCTTCAGCGGGACCAGACGTGGAGCGATCATGTTTTCCGGACGCAGGATGTCGTCGAGCATCGCGTCGTCCAGCAGCTTTTCTTCACGCACCAGTTCCAGTACGCCGCGGCCGGTTTCCAGGGCAACGCGGGCGATACGGGTGGCGTTTTCGTAGCCGATGTACGGGTTCAGGGCGGTGACCAGGCCGATCGAGTGCTCGACCAGTTCACGGCAGCGCTGTTCGTTGGCGGTGATGCCGACGATGCAGTGCTCGCGCAGCATGTCCATGGCGCGCTGGAGCAGGCGGATCGAGTCGAAGATCTTGTAGGCGATCAGCGGCTCCATCACGTTCAGCTGCAGCTGGCCACCTTCGGCGGCGACGGTCAGGGCCAGGTCGTTGCCCATGATGGCGAAAGCCACTTGGTTGACGGCTTCCGGGATGACCGGGTTGACCTTGCCTGGCATGATCGAGCTGCCTGGCTGACGCGCTGGCAGGTTGATCTCGTTGATGCCGGTGCGTGGGCCGCTGGACAGCAGGCGCAGGTCGTTGCAGATCTTCGACAGTTTGACCGCGGTACGCTTGAGCATGCCGGAGAACAGTACGAAAGCACCCATGTCGGAAGTGGCTTCGATCAGGTCGGCAGCCGGTACCAGCGGCTGGCCGCTGATAGTGGCCAGGCGTTGTACGGCCAGGGCCTGGTAGCCCGGGTCGGCGTTGATGCCGGTACCGATGGCCGTACCGCCCAGGTTGATTTCGGTCAGCAGTTCCGGCGCCAGCGAGCGCAGACGCTGCAGGTCTTCGGTCATGGTGGTGGCGAAGGCGCGGAATTCCTGGCCCAGGGTCATCGGCACGGCGTCCTGCAGCTGGGTGCGGCCCATCTTCAGTACGTGGTCGAATTCCTTGCCTTTGGCAGCGAAGGCCTGGATCAGGCTGTCGAGGCTGGCCAGCAGGGCATCGTGACCCAGCAGCAAGCCCAGGCGGATGGCAGTCGGGTAGGCGTCGTTGGTCGACTGCGCCATGTTCACGTCGTTGTTCGGGTGCAGGTACTGGTATTCACCCTTCTGGTGGCCCATGGCCTCCAGCGCGACGTTGGCGATGACTTCGTTCGCGTTCATGTTGGTGGAAGTACCGGCACCACCTTGGATCATGTCCACCACGAACTGGTCGTGGTAATCGCCTTTGATCAGGCGGGCGCAGGCTGCACTGATGGCCGCGTGCTTGGCATCGCTCAGGTGACCCAGCTCACGGTTGGCGTCGGCAGCAGCCTGCTTGACCATGGCCAGGGCCACGACCAGCTTCGGGTAGTGCGACAGCGGTACACCGGAGAGGTGGAAGTTGTTGGCAGCGCGCAGGGTCTGGATGCCGTAGTAGGCATCGGCAGGGACTTCAAGGGTACCAAGCAGATCTTTTTCGACGCGGAACGATGCAGCGGAGGACATGATGGATATCATCTCGATTTTGACCCGGCACATGCCGGAATGGCGGCAATCCTAGGCCTGAAGGGGATTTTGCGGCCAATGCTGTTGCACGCTAACCTATGCACAAACGGCATAGTGTTTCATGTGACGCCAATTGACATTCGAGCGTGTTCCATTTTGGTGCACGCCGGGAGATCTGCTTCATGAACCTCGAAAGCAAGTGGCTGGAGGACTTCAGCGCCCTGGCCTCCACCCGCAGTTTTTCCCAGGCGGCCGAGCGACGTTTCGTCACCCAGCCTGCCTTCAGCCGGCGTATACGCAGCCTCGAAGCGGCGTTGGGCCTGACCTTGGTGAATCGTTCCCGCACACCGATTGAACTCACCGAGGCTGGCCAGCTTTTTCTCGTCACTGCGCGCACCGTTGTCGACCAGTTGAGCGAAGTTCTTCGCCATTTGCATCACCTCGAAGGAGGTCAGGGCGAGGTGATCCAAGTGTCAGCCGCGCACTCCTTGGCGTCAGGCTTTTTCCCCCGCTGGGTAGCCCAGTTGCGCAATGATGGTCTGAACATCGCCACCCGCCTGGTTGCGACCAACGTCGGAGATGCGGTGCATGCATTAAGGGAGGGTGGGTGTGACCTGATGCTGGCGTTCTATGACCCTGATGCCGCCCTTCAGATGGATGCCGAGATCTTCCCATCGCTGCACATGGGCACCACCGAAATGCTTCCGGTGTGCGCAGTGGATGCCGACGGCAAGCCGCTGTTCGACCTTGAAGCCGACAGCAGCGTGCCGCTGTTGGCTTACAGCGCCGGTGCTTTCCTGGGGCGGTCGGTGAACCTGCTGCTACGTCAGCGCAATCTGCGCTACACCACGGTTTACGAGACTGCCATGGCTGACAGTCTCAAGAGCATGGCGCTGGAAGGCATGGGCGTCGCCTGGGTGCCTCGTCTGTCGATGCGTGGCGAACTGGAGCGCGGGGAGCTGGCGATTTGTGGCGGCAGCCAGTGGCATGTGCCATTGGAAATCCGCCTGTATCGCTGCGCTTTGGTACGCAAGGCCAACGTCCGCTTGCTGTGGCGCAAGCTGGAAAACACGCCTGCGTCGGAGTGAACACGCTGGTCAGTGGCCGAATGTCTCATCCAAGTATTCGACTATGTTTTTCCTGTTCTCGTCGCTGTAGCGATAGCAATTGGACCGAAGCGCATTGCGCTCAGGAAACACATAAGTTTCGCAACGCCACGGGTTATAGCGGAGTTCTGCCGCTTCGTGAGTCGCGGTCATCATGTGGCCCAATTCGTGCCCCAGCGCGCTGTACGTGGCAAGTGAAGCGATGGCGCCGGGGTGGCCTAATTCAGTCAAACCAGCGGTTTCTGCGCCTTTACTGCTAAGGCCGAAAGAATCGCGCGCCAGCAATACCGATTTTTGTCCAGAGAATTGCGAGGGCATGGCTTTGCGGAAGGCTCGGTAAGTATCTTCCGGTGACATCTCTCGATATGGGATATCTGTGATGCCGGCAACATGACGTCGGAAGATCACCTCGATGGAGTGGTTGCTGATGCTGCGCATTTCGTTCAACCAGGGCTGTACGAAATCCCTATGTATCTTGTCGTCACTGATCTCTCCGAGCTCATCGTGGGGGTAGAGCGTTACAACCAGGGTTTTTGCCGCCCAGGCAGGGGTTGTCTGAATCGCCACCGTTACGCTGAGTGTCAATACAGCAATGCATCGGTTGATCATTTTCAGCTCCGTCAGTTGGACATTGAAGTTCCATCCTCTTGCAATTGCCGAATCGCCCTGCAGACGGAAAAACTTGTCCCGCGAGACAGCTTGCCCTTTGATCCGACATGTGCTTATAGGGGTGGGCGGGCCGCCCGGATATACGCTACAATCCCGCGCCTTCGACCGACCCGGTCGATACAGAATCCGTATGACAAGCCACGCTGGCCTACCTGCGTGGCTTGTTGCTTTTAGCGCGCCTGAAGGCGCTTGCAGGAGAGGCTCGACGATGAGTGCACTGGTTGGCGTGATCATGGGCTCCAAGTCCGATTGGTCCACCCTTAGCCACACCGCCGATATGCTGGAAAAACTCGGCATTCCCTACGAAGTGAAGGTGGTTTCCGCCCACCGCACCCCGGACTTGCTGTTCCAGTACGCCGAAGAGGCCGAAGGGCGTGGTATCGAGGTGATCATTGCCGGTGCCGGTGGCGCTGCCCACCTGCCAGGCATGTGTGCCGCCAAGACCCATCTGCCGGTGCTGGGCGTGCCCGTCCAATCGTCGATGCTGTCGGGCGTCGACTCGCTGCTGTCGATCGTGCAGATGCCTGCCGGTGTGCCGGTCGCCACCCTTGCCATCGGCCGTGCTGGCGCCGTCAATGCTGCGCTGCTGTCGGCGAGCATCCTCGGTGCCAAGTACCCGCAGTACCACGCGGCGCTCAAGCAGTTCCGCACCGAGCAGACCGACACCGTGCTGGACAATCCAGACCCGCGCCAGGCTTGAGGCTGAACCCATGAAGATCGGTGTAATCGGTGGCGGCCAACTGGGCCGCATGCTGGCCCTGGCGGGCACTCCGCTGGGCATGAACTTCGCCTTCCTCGACCCGGCGCCAGACGCCTGTGCCGCCGCGCTGGGCGAGCACCTGCGTGCCGACTATGGCGACCAGGACCACCTGCGCCAGCTGGCCGACGAAGTCGACCTGGTGACCTTCGAATTCGAAAGCGTCCCGGCCGAGACCGTGGCTTTCCTGTCGCAGTTCGTCCCGGTCTACCCGAGCGCTGAAGCCCTGCGCATCGCCCGTGACCGCCTGTTCGAGAAGAGCATGTTCCGCGACCTGGGGATCCCGACCCCGGCCTTCGCCGACATTCTCTCCCAGGCAGACCTCGACGCGGCGGTCGCCAGCATCGGCCTGCCGGCAGTACTGAAGACCCGCACCCTGGGCTACGACGGCAAGGGCCAGAAGGTGCTGCGCACGCCTGAAGACGTGGTTGGCACCTTTGCCGAACTGGGCAGTGTGCCCTGCCTGCTGGAAGGCTTCGTGCCGTTCACCGGCGAAGTATCGCTGGTAGCCGTGCGGGCCCGCGATGGCGAAACCCGCTTCTACCCGCTGGTGCACAACACCCATGAGAGCGGCATCCTGAAACTGTCGGTGGCCAGCGACGCGCACCCGCTGCAGGGCCTGGCCGAAGACTATGTCGGTCGAGTGCTCAAGCAACTGGATTATGTCGGGGTGATGGCCTTCGAGTTCTTCGAAGTCGACGGTGGCCTGAAGGCCAACGAAATCGCCCCGCGTGTGCACAACTCCGGGCACTGGACCATCGAAGGTGCCGAGTGCAGCCAGTTCGAGAACCATTTGCGCGCCGTGGCCGGCCTGCCGCTGGGCTCGACTGCCAAGGTCGGTGAGAGCGCCATGCTCAACTTCATCGGTGAAGTGCCGGCGGTGGACAAGGTCGTGGCCATCGAGGGCTGCCACCTGCACCACTATGGCAAGGCTTTCAAGGTCGGGCGCAAGGTCGGCCACGCTACCCTGCGCTGCCAGGACATGGTCAGCCTGAAGGCCAGGATTGCCGAAGTGGAAGCGCTGATCAGCAACTGATCGAACTTCTGCGCAAGGTCTGCCCTCTGAAAATGGCAACAAGCCAAAGCGCTGTCTAGGCTTTGGCTTGTTCCATCTTCATTTCAGAGGGACTGCCATGGGCATCATTGGAACCATCTTCATCGGCCTCATCGTCGGCCTGCTGGCCCGCTTCCTCAAGCCGGGCGACGACAGCATGGGCTGGATCATGACCATTCTGCTGGGTATCGCCGGCTCACTGCTCGCCACCTATGGCGGCCAGGCACTGGGGATCTACCAGGCGGGCCAGGCCGCAGGATTCATCGGCGCGCTGGTCGGTGCGATCATCCTTCTGGTGATCTACGGATTCATCAAGAAACGTTGAATACTGGTTAGAATGCCCGGCAATTCATCCCGAGTTGCCGAGCATTTTCATGCGTGCCTTTTTCCTCATCCCGTTGCTTCTGGCCAGCACCCTGGCCCATGCCGAACTGCCCGAGACCGACTGGCTGGAGCTGATGCCCAAGTCAGACCAGAAGGCCCTCGAAGCGATGCCCGAGATCGATCACAACTCGCCGGAAGCCAATGGTACCTTCACTGCCAAGGGTGGCCTCAAGCAAAGCAAGGGCCTGCCGGCAGTCATGTATTCGACCAAGACCGTGGCTGCCATGAACGGCAAGGACATCCGCCTGGGCGGCTACCCGGTGCCACTGGAAAGCGATGCCAAGGGCAACAGTATCGTGTTCTTCCTGGTGCCTTACCCAGGCGCGTGCATCCACGTGCCGCCACCGCCGCCCAACCAGCTGGTGTTGGTGCGGTATCCGAAAGGCTTGAAGATCGATGACATCTACACACCGCTTTGGGTCAGCGGCAAGCTGAAGGTGGAGAAGGTCAGCAATGACCTGGCCGATGCGGCCTATGCGCTGGATGCGGGGAAGGTGAGGGTGGTGGAAGACGCCGACCTTTGATTGCCTTTACTGGCCTCTTCGCAGGTAAACCCGCTGCCACAAGGGGCTGCACTGTGTTCAAACTGTGCAGATTCCCTGTAGGAGCGGGTTTACCCGCGAAGAGGCCAAGCCTGTCAAAGCAGCAGTCAGATCGCGCTGCTACCGATCCGGACTTGCAGTGAACTGCTGGCCCCCGGCTTGAGCTCCACCACATCGTCCCAGACATTCGCCGTCTCGATGCACAGCATCCGCTGCCAGCCGTCATCGGCCATGTCCGCCAGCTCCTTGGCCCGCTCGGTCCACGGGTTCCAGATCACCGCCGAGCGTGAACCGTCGCTGGCCAAGGTAATCCGCCGCTGCCAGTGCGGATCGACGATGCTTAGCTGCTGCGGCGTATCCAGGTAGATCCGGTCGGTTTCT
>Ga0153918_1000521_pt1 | contig 18195 bp, 20 predicted proteins | sample TSFL002MetaG_FD_104687 | JGI IMG/M metagenome (GOLD analysis project Ga0153918, IMG submission 104687) | Attine ant fungus gardens microbial communities from Florida, USA - TSFL002 MetaG | ecosystem: Host-associated > Fungi > Mycelium > Unclassified | place: USA: Florida, Paynes Creek Historic... | reverse complement strand
TATTCATAGCGTAAGTGTTACTTACAATGGACAAACGTATAATGTTGAGCCCGTAATTACTGACGCCCGCATGCAGGTGCGCTTAAAAGCTCCACTAGGCGCAAAAGGCGATAAGATACAAGTAAAGGTAAATTACGATTTCTCCATTCCATTTTACGGTGCTGACCGTATGGGCCGCAAAAAGTTTAAACAAGGTTATGTTTATGAAATTGCCCAATGGTACCCGCGCATGTGCGTTTATGACGATGTGGAGGGATGGAATACCCTGCCCTACATGGGCTTAGGCGAATTTTATTGTGATTATGGCGATTACGATTACACTATTACCGCACCGGCTAATATGATTGTAGTAGGCTCTGGCGACTTACTGAACGGCACCCAAACCCTTACCGCCACCCAGCTAAGCCGCCTGGCGCAGGCCCGCACCAGCGATAAAACAGTGATGATTGTAAAGCCTGAAGAAGTTGGCCTAACAGCAACCCGCCCGGGCAAAGGCACATTGAGCTGGCATTTTAAAATGCAGAACAGCCGCGATGTAGCCTGGGCCGCGTCAACGGCTTTTATTTGGGACGCAGCAAAAGTCAACTTACCATCGGGCCGTAAAGCTATTGCTATGTCGGCCTACCCGGTTGAAAGCTCAGGTAATGACCGCTGGAGCCGCTCTACCGAGTATCTGAAAAACTCTATTGAGATCTACTCTAAAAAATATATTGAGTACCCATGGACATCGGCCGTAAACGTATCTGGCGTGGCGCTGGGTATGGAATATCCGGGTATTATTTTCTGTCTGAGCGATATGCAGAACGCCCGTTTGTGGAACGACGTGACACATGAGATTGGTCATAATTGGTTCCCGATGATTGTTGGCTCAAACGAGCGTAAATACATGTGGCAGGACGAAGGCTTTAATACGCTTATTAATGAGTATTCTACCAAAATGTTTAACCATGGCGAGTATTATGACAGCACCGAGCGCGCAGCCCCTGGCCTGGCCAAATCAATGCTGCGCATGCACGATCCGTTAATGACCGCGCCCGAAAGCATGAACCTGAACGACTATGGGTTCTACTACACCAAAACCAATTTAGGGTTAAACATGCTGCGTAATGTAGTGCTTGGCCCAAAACGTTTTGATTATGCCTTTAATGAATATATTGAACATTGGGCGTTGAAGCACCCCACCCCATATGACTTTTTTCGCTCCATGAATAACGCTGCCGGCGAAGACCTGAACTGGTTCTTTAAACCATGGTTCTTTACCACCTGGAAGCTGGATCAGGCTATAGAATCAGTAACATTTGAAAAGGAAAAAGGCTCATTGATTACATTGGTTAACAAAGAAAAAATGGCCATGCCGGTTGATATGAAAGTTACTACTGCCGATGGTAAGACAGAGCTAATGCACCTGCCAGTAAACATCTGGCAACGCGGTGGTACGTGGACATTGCGGTATCCATCAACCTCAGAAATTACTTCTATTGAGCTTGATCCGGATAAGCAATTACCGGATGTAGATCGGGTGAATAATAGTTGGAGGAAGTAGAGATTAAAAACTAATAGTATAAACTGCAATAATAACCACCGCGGCGTTGCAAGGCAATGACGTATTTGAAAAGGCCGGAGCTTAATTCCGGCCTTTTTTTATTTTTACGGTGAATGTCAACCAAAGAAAAGAATTTAGAACTCGAACGTCTTGTTTTCTTTAGCGATGCTATTGTGGCTATCGCTATAACAATACTGGTGTTTGGGGTAAAGCTTGATATTTCGGCGGGTAAGGCACTCGCCTATCACGACTTATTAAAAGCCTGGCCAAGTTTTCTGGCGTTTTTTCTATCTTTTTTTATTATTGCTTTGTTCTGGAAAATTCATCACCAGTTTTTCTTTTACATCCGCGATGTTAACGAAACATTGCTTTGGAATAATATTGCATGGTTACTATTTGTGGTGCTGCTACCTTTTAGTACTACATTAATAAGCACGCATTTTGAAAACAAGCCAGCCATGGTGGTTTACTGCGCCAATATATTAATGATCAATATTTTCCAAAACAACATCTGGGATTACGCTTCGGGCAAGCGCCAATTTTTAAAGGCAGATATCAATGAAAAAATCATTATCTTTTATCGCCGGGCATGCAATGTGGCACTCATCAACTCTGTCATTTCACTGGTATTGGCATTTTTCTTTCCGGTCGCGGCATTTATTATCCTGGTTACCAGGTTTCCGTTTATTCTGTCGGCTAAACGGTTATTTAAGCTAATGAATCTGGAAGAGGAAAAGGAGGAGATTAGTAAATCATAAAGTCGTGTCAAACCGTTTCGTATACCCTCTAAATCAGCATCTTGTAAACAACTTGCAAGAGCCTTGAAACAAGTTCGGGGTGATACGCAGAGATATGCTTTTTAACTAATCGGTTAACAACCTCCTCCAATGTTAATAACCTTTCAACTTTAACTTTTTACCTTTTACCTCAAATGCCGTAATTTCGTCCACTTAGAAAAAGAGGAGAAGATTTTGGATTACTTAGAGGGACTAAATCCTGAACAACGAGGAGCAGTAGTACAATTAAAAGGCCCGGTAATGATTATTGCCGGTGCTGGATCTGGTAAAACCCGTGTAATTACCTATCGTGTAGCTCACCTGGTGCGCAGCGGTGTTGATTCATTTAATATCCTGGTACTAACGTTTACCAACAAGGCTGCCAAAGAGATGCGCGAGCGTATCACGCACGTAGTGGGTGGCGAAGCCAAAAATATCTGGATGGGTACCTTCCACTCGGTGTTTGCTAAAATTCTTCGTGTTGAAGCCGATAAACTGGGCTATCCCAACAACTTCACCATTTACGATACCGATGACAGCAAGAGCGTTTTGCGTGCCATTCTTAAAGAAATGGCGCTAGACGAAAAGCTATATAATGCCAACTTTGTTTACAACCGCATTTCGGCAGCCAAAAACAACCTGATTGGCTGGCAGGAATATCAGCAGAATGAACAGATTCAGGCTGATGATTTTTCAAGCGGTCGCGGGCATTTGGGTAAAATCTATGAAACCTATGCCGTGCGTTGCTTTAAAGCCGGAGCGATGGATTTTGACGACCTGCTTTTCAAAACCAACGAGCTACTGAAACGCTACCCTGAGGTGCTGAACAAATACCAGCAGAAGTTTAAATACATTATGGTGGACGAGTATCAGGATACTAACTTCTCTCAGTACCTGATTGTAAAAAAACTGGCTGCCGTTACAGAAAACATTTGTGTGGTGGGTGATGATGCGCAGAGTATCTATGCTTTCCGCGGTGCCAACATTCAGAACATCCTCAATTTTGAAAAAGATTACCCGGATGTAAAGATCTTCAAGCTGGAGCAAAACTATCGCTCCACCCAAAACATCGTTAATATTGCTAATAGCATTATTGCCAACAACAAAGAACAGCTGAAGAAAAACGTTTTCAGCGAGAATGAGCCCGGCGATAAAATAAAGGTGATGCGCGCCTTCAGTGATAACGAAGAAGGCAAACAGGTGGCCGAGGCCATTATGTACGAGCGCACCAGCAAAGGTTTAAAATGGAATGATTTTGCCATTCTGTACAGAACCAACGCACAATCGCGCGCAATGGAGGAAGCCCTGCGCAAGCTCAATACACCCTATAAAATTTATGGTGGCCTCTCCTTCTATCAGCGTAAAGAGATTAAAGACCTGATTGCCTATTTCCGCCTCACCTTCAACCCTAATGATGAGGTATCGATGAAACGTGTGATTAACTACCCGCGCCGCGGCATTGGCGATACAACGGTTGATAAGATCATCGTTTCGGCAGATCAGCATAACATCACCCAGTGGGAAGTAATCAGCAACCCACAGATGTACCTTGATGGCCGGAGCGCGGCAGCTGTTTATGGCTTTGCCACCATGATCCAAAGCTTCCAGGTCATCACCAAAAATCAATCAGCTTATGATGCTGCTTTGCATATTGCGCAGCATTCTGGCGTTTTGAAAGATCTATATGAGGATAAATCAGTAGAGGGCTTGAATCGTTATGAGAACATTCAGGAACTATTAAATGGTATTAAGGAATTCTCTGAGCGTGAGGATATCGAGGAGAAAGGCCTGGACATTTTTATGCAGGACGTGGCCTTGTTGACCAACGACGATAACGACAAAGACCCTAATGCCGATACCGTATCGCTCATGACCATCCACTCCTCTAAAGGATTGGAGTTTCCTAATGTACATGTGGTAGGCCTGGAAGAAAATCTGTTCCCGTCACAAATGTCGCTAAACTCGCGCAGTGATCTGGAAGAAGAGCGGCGCCTGTTTTACGTGGCAGTTACAAGAGCAAAAACCAAGTTAACCATCAGTTACGCTACATCACGTTTTAAATTTGGAACGCTGATTAACTGTGAGCCAAGTCGTTTCCTTGATGAAATTGATGCGCGTTACCTCGAGCTGGATTATTCTGCTCGCCCACAAGGCGGCTCATCGTCATCATCGTTTACAGACGAGCGCCAGACTTGGAGCACCCGTGGCAGTGATGCTTTTTCAAAGCCAAAGGCAGCAGCAACATCTGCACCGCCAAAAACAACCTCTATCTTGGCTAAGGCACATGTACCCACGCCGGGCTTTGCACCATCAGATACCGCTGGCTTACAAACCGGCATGGAAGTAGAGCACGAGCGCTTTGGCTTTGGAAAGGTAATAAGCCTTGAAGGTAACAAGCCAGATGTTAAAGCCACCATCTTTTTTAAAGAGATTGGCCAGAAACAACTCCTGCTTAAATTTGCTAAACTGCGTATTGTCAATTAATTTTTCCCCGAAATATTACCAGGATGTCAGCCTAAGTATTATATTTGATATTTAAACCGGGAATTAATTTCCCCGATTTCTACACTGCCCATTGATTAAGTACCCGTGCTGTTGGTTAAAATCCCCTTTTTAACTAGTGGCACAACGTTTGGATAGGGTTTTATAACCACAATTTAAATTATTGATACAATGAGCAGTGTTAAAACCCAATCAAACAGAGCGGTTGGCAAAAGCATCCGTGCAGTGCGCCACCAATATGGCTGGAGCCAGGAAGATGTAGCCGGCAAACTGGGTATTTCTATTCCAGCATTTTCTAAAATCGAAACCGGCATTACCGACATTAACTTATCGCGTCTGCAGCAGGTAGCCGATATTTTCGGGTTAAGTCTTGTACAGCTTCTCACTTTTGAAGAGGGCCAGGAAGAATACCAATCTGTACATCTTAACGATGCCCAACGCAAATTGAGTGATTGCGAGAGTCAAATTGTAGAGCTACAACGCAAGGTAATTGGCTTATACGAAGAATTACGAGGAAAATCGCGCGTTGCTGTTTAAAAAAAGCTACAGACTTACTCTAAAATAAATTAACCTGTACTAAATCTTTAGTACTAATAGTAAATTAATACTCCCAAACTGTATAAAACTTAGTATTTAACCGTTATAAAATAGCAATGGTGCAATAATTGTATTCTTTACCTTACAAAAACTGGAGGGAAAACATGCAGCCTAACTATTTTATATCAATTGCGGGTAACGGCAACGCTAATCATGGAACCATACATGATCCGCGCACAAAGCTTAAAGTTAGGGTTATTGATCTTGTTAAATCTAAATTCAGCCCTAAAAAGGGAGAGGTACAATATTTTGTAACCACTGGCAAGCAGAAACTTGCTTTCGAAACCAGTGGTTACAAAAGTCATAAAAACCTTCTGATATTACAAATGATAGCTATGTACTGCGTGTATCTGGGGCTATTTGAGGCGCGTATACAATCCTGCTGGCCTTTATAAATTATCTGACGATACTGTGGTGCGGCCCGGATCATGCAGCATATCGCTCATATCGATGATCTTTTCGTCAATTTCAGATACACATTTGTCCATCATCACGATACATTCGTTTTTGTCAACCAACCCCTCCTTTTCAAGGTTCATCAGGCCTTTAAGAGTGGCAATAGGTCCGCGTATCTGGTGTGATAAATAAGATGAATATTCGGATAGTTTTTTATTCTTGGTTTGCAAATCCTTGGTACGTTCATCAATGATCTCCTCCAGGTGATGATTAATGCGATCCAGGTCATCTTTTTGTTTTGAAACCTCGGCGTTAAGTTCTGTTAAACGGTTGTTAGTCTCGGCCTTGCGTTTAACGTTGGCCACCAACAAAATGATTACTACAGTTAAAAGTACAGCAGCTGTAGTGGCCCCCCAAAACAAGTATCGAGTATTTTTTTGTCTCTCCATAACAACCTGATTTTGAGCCAATTGAACATCTTGCGTATGCTTTTTCTCCAGCAGATCTATACGAGCAGAAACGGCATTCATATGATCCAGGCTATCCTGATGATAAATGCTGGTTAAGTAATACAGCGCTTTCTCAAAATTCTTTCTTTTAAACTCCAATTCATAGTTAGTATACTGAAAATCAAAGTTTATCTTTTTATTCTGTGAGTATGAAGTTCCCTCTCCTATATATTTTTCAGCCTGATCAAATTTATTCGCAGAAATAAACAACGATGCAAGCGACAGATCAATGCTGGCAATAGATGAGCTCATCTCCAGCTTAACCGCACTGTCATGAGCCTGCATCAGCAGATCTTTAGCAGTGTCAAACTTTTTAAGCTTAAAATAAGCCACCCCGGTATTTTGCTCAGCAATTACCAGGTTTGCCTCATCGCCCAGCTTTTCAAATGTAATGCGTGCCTTGTCCAACAAAAACAAGGCGTTATAATACATGCCTTTGCGCAGGTAAACACTGCCTTCGTTTAAATAGATAGATGCCTGTAAGCTTGGCTGATTTAGATTAGAAACGAGATTATCCGCCTTTTTAAAATACTTTAAAGCAGTTTCGTTATCATTATCACGGTATAAATTTCCAATGTTATTATAAACCTTTGCCTCGCCGGTTTTGTTATTGCTCTGCTGATATTGTGAGAGTGCATTTAGATAATAATCAAATGCCTTAACCTGATCATACTGATAACTGTAACCTATGCCTATTGTACGATATGACTCTGCCATACCGGTAGCATAGCCCATTTTTTTTGCTAAATTAAGAGCCCTTGTGGCTATTTCTATGGTTTGATCAGCATCAGTCTGCCTTAACTTAAATGCCTGCGCGTTAAGCTGATCAACCTGCATGGTATCCTGTTGGGTAACATTTTGAAAACCAAAAGCGTAGAACGGGGTAACAGCTACCAGGAAAAGAAAACAAATGGAGTAAATAATCTTCATTAACAGGGTTGAAAGATACTGTGAGCCACCAAATATAAATCTAACAAATATTGATTGAATTAAGTGTATACGTAAAAAAACAAAAAAAGATATAAATATTTTTTTTCAACATTTTTTTTTAAATAAAAAAACATTTATACATTTGCATAAGTTCTTTAGATAAACGCTACAACGTTTTATAAAACAATAACTTATGTAGATTATATCAAGGGGATTTATATGTGTTTCAAAAGGGATTTTAACTTATATTTTATAAAGGAATTATTATGAAAAAGCTATTCATTTTGGCCGTTATTGCCTTATCATCTGCAGCTTTTACTGCCTGCACAAAAGAAAACGTTGCACCTACTCACAAAGCTACTGTACTTGCTGCTAAAGGCGACTTAGGTACTGCTGATGAAAAAGGAGATTTAGGTACTGCCGATGGTAATCCAAACATCAACTAATCAATACCCGCAATAAATAACTAATAAGATTTACAGCACACACATTAATAAAACACGTCATGAAAAAATTAATATATATCGCCATCCTTGCTTTCGGTTCTGCTGCTTTCACTGCCTGCACTAAAGAAAACGTTGCACCTACTCACAAAGCTACTGTACTTGCTGCTAAAGGCGACTTAGGTACTGCTGATGAAAAAGGTGATTTAGGTACTGCCGATGGTAATCCAAACATCAACTAATCAATAATTAGGTAAGAAATAACCCTAACAGATCAAATAAACCCATATTATAACAACACTCATACATAATCACATGAAAAAGTTAGTCGTAATTTTAGGCATCATTTTAACTTCAGGCATTGCAGCATTTGCTTTATCTGGCAACAAAACAGAAGTAATCGATAACGCTCAGGTTAAAGCAGACAGAATTATTTTGGAGAAAAGCCAGGCACAAAATAACGCTAGTGTTCACAGCGATATCGCAACTGCAGATTAATAAAATAGAAGAAAGTTTAGGCAACAAGCAGGTGGCTTTATTTTAACAGCAGCAATTTTTTACTAAACTGCTGACCGCCAACCCGCAAAACATAGATATATACACCGGCCTTAAGGTTGGTTAAATTAGCCTGAACTTCATGATAACCGGCGCCCTGGTATTCATCCGCCAATTGCATTACCTGAGAGCCCAACATACTATAGAGTTTTAGCTGTACATGGCTGGCTTGCGACAAGCTGTAACCAATACGAGTTTTACCATCAGATACCGGGTTTGGATAATTTTGATTAACACCAATAACCAACAACTTATCCTCGATGGCCCTGTTCATGGCATCAAACCAAACAAAGCTAATTAATCTGAACCCTTGTTCATTGGGGTGCACCGGATCCTGATAAAGCGAAAAGTTTCTACCTAACGCAAGATTAATATCTGCCAGGTAAATATGATACTCCATAGCCAGACGTTTATATAGCGCATTAATCTGCTTCACATACAAGTTACAATCGCGCAAAAACTGACTGTTTTTATCGTTATAAAACTGTATAGTACCCAAAATAGGTATCAAACCGTGCTTCATTGATTCTTCAATGTAATATCGCATATTATGCTCGGTTTCACTCAACTTCATTTTCTTGTTTGCTATCGATTGCGCATCATTAGCACCCATCAGTATCAGTAAAAACCCGCTACGGCCCTGTATCGCAGTAGGAAACCGCACTAAGCCCTGGGTAGTGGTTTCGCCATACACACCATTGTTGGTAATGGTCACCACCTTGCCGGTATAGCAATTTTCAATATTTTGTTGTAAAAATGATTCAAAAGAAAAGCCCCCTACACCAGCTACTGTACTGGCGCCAAAGGCAGTTACGTTGATACTATCTTTACTGTAAAACTTAGACGCAGCGCTACAAGAGGGTGTTTGAGCCCTGGAAATGAGGCTTATAGCCATAAGGAGACCTGCACTAAAAACTACCCGCAGACAATTTTTGTAAAACTTTTTCAACGTCTAAATCAAGAGTGAGTGAACAAATATACAATTTACCACACAGTTAAAATATCTTAGCTAATTCATTTACAATAAAATTGCACCTGTGTTGAACACATATTGCAAATTGGGTACCAAATGGCGTAAAATTTTCCATATTTCCACAAGAGCTTACTTAATTAAAGATTAAGTAAGACCAAGCCAAATTTTTTACGGCGCTAGAGATAAAAAAACTGGAGATAGAGGAAAAATCTCCACAATCTATATTCCCAAAAACAATCGTTTATATTTGCTACAAACTCAAAGTTATGGACCATATTAAGCAATTTATAGACGCCAATAAGCAGCGTTTGCTCGATGAGCTTTTTGAACTGCTGCGTTTCCCATCGGTAAGCGCCGACCCGAAATATAAAAACGACGTACTTAATACAGCTAACTACGTAGCCCAAAAATTGCGTGAATGTGGCGCTGAAAATATAGAGGTTTGTCCAACTGCAGGTTATCCTATAGTTTATGGGGAAAAAATCATCGATCCGGCAAAACCTACCGTTTTAGTCTATGGCCACTATGACGTACAACCGCCAGATCCACTGGAACTGTGGCACACTCCTCCTTTTGAGCCAACCGTGCGCGATGGCAAAATTTTTGCCCGAGGTGCCTGTGATGACAAAGGTCAGTTTTATATGCATATAAAAGCTTTTGAGCTGATGATGCAAACCGATACCCTGCCCTGCAACATTAAATTTATGATTGAGGGCGAGGAAGAGGTAGGTTCTAATAATCTGGGCATTTTTGTTAAGGCCAATAAAGAGCGACTGAAGGCAGATGTAGTACTGATCTCAGACACGTCAATGATCAGCATGGAAACCCCATCGCTGGAAACCGGTCTACGTGGCCTTTCCTACATCGAAGTTGAAGTAACCGGCCCCAGCCGCGATTTACATTCAGGAGTGTATGGCGGTGCAGTGGCCAACCCGGCTACCATTTTGGCCAAAATGATTGCCTCATTACATGATGAGAATAATCATATTGCCATCCCAGGTTTCTATGATGATGTTATTAATCTGACTGATACCGAGCGCCAAGCTATTAACCAGGCTCCTTATAATGAGCAGGAATATAAAGATGACCTGGGTGTAAATGAGCTTTGGGGCGAAAAGGGCTACAGCACCATTGAGCGCACCGGAACGCGCCCCACCCTTGAGGTAAACGGCATTTGGGGTGGTTATATTGGCGAAGGAGCCAAAACCGTACTGCCATCAAAAGCCAACGCCAAAATTTCTATGCGTTTGGTACCCAATCAAAGTTCAGACAAAATTACAGAGCTCTTCACTAAACATTTTGAAAGCATCGCCCCGCCATATGTTAAGGTAAAAATAACACCGCACCATGGCGGCGAACCTGTGGTAACCCCAACTGACAGCGTAGCGTTCCGTGCGGCCGAGAAAGCCATTACCGAATCATTTGGTAAAGCGCCTATTCCAACCCGTGGCGGTGGCAGCATCCCTATTGTTGCTTTATTTGAGGCTGAGCTGGGCATCAAAACCGTCCTGATGGGCTTTGGTTTGGATAGCGACAATCTGCACTCGCCAAACGAGAAATACGATATCTTCAATTATTATAAAGGCATTGAAACATTGCCGCTTTTCCACAAGTATTTTGCGGAGTTAAGCGCAGAATAAACAATTGAGATATGCTGCGACTTTGGTATTCCGTCACCGATTCCTTTTCGTATTCAACTTATACTAAAGACGAATTGATTGACGATATCTACGCGGTACTCAATGAATGGGGCTACCAGGTTACCGAAGAAACGGATGACCAGGTAGCCTTTATTCGTAATACGAAAATCTCAAATACCAGAACGCCAAACCCCGCGCGACACGACTAGGAAAGCTTTGCACATAGGGGCAGAATTGAAAATGTATAAAATGCTGAAATATCATAAGCATCTATTAATCAAACACTCTGGGCCATCACTCAAAAAACGAGTATCTTTTAATTCAAATTGATTAATTAATTTAACCTTAAAGAAAACAAAAATATCCCTTAGCCTATTGTAAAATTAATATTAACTTAAATTTTATAGTTATGGCAACTACCAAAGAAAAAACCGGAACTAAGACAAGTAAATCATCAACCAGCAAGTCTACTACAAGCAAGTCTGCCGCATCAAAAGAAATGCGCGATCCTAAAGCTTCTAAAGAACAGAAAAGCAACGCGGCCAAAGAGATGGCCAGCGGCAACCACAGAGGTGGTAAAAATACTCACCACTAATAAAAAAGCCCCGCATCGGGGCTTTTTTATTGATTTGCTGTTTTGACTTGCCATTATTTGTTAATAGCTTTAGCCTAACCAACCAACTACATTAACCTAAACGTTAACTAATATGGCCTTAGGCTTAGCTGAGATTGTTTTTCTGCTTGTTAGTTTTCTTATAACGGTCATCATTCCATCTGTATGGGGTTACAAGGTGGGTGCACAACGCAGCATCGGGGCCGCCGTTGGGTTACTATTAGGTTTCTTTTTAAGCTATATAGGTATTATTATTATTTATCTGACACCTTTAAGCAGCCAGTCCAATCCCGGTAATTCTCCGTTCAATTCTACCGCTGATGAATTGCAGAAATACAAACAACTGTTAGACAGCGGCGCTATTACCGAGCAGGAATACAATCAGCAGAAAGCAAGAATATTAGGCTAAATAAATATCGTTTTAATCATTTACTTTAACCACTACATACACATTATGACTTTAGGATTTTTGAACTTAGGTGTACCAGAAATTATTTTAATACTAATTATTTTTTACTTCCCATTCGGCATCATCCCGCTCATTTGGGGATACAGGGCCGGTTCAAAAAGAAGTATCGGTGCCATTGTAGGCTTATTACTTGGATTATCCCTCAGCTATATTGGCGTTATCATTGTTTATCTTACACCATTGGTACAACAGCCTGGCTTTAACAACTTATCGTTTAACAGTCCAGCTGATGAATTACAAAAATACAAGCAATTACTAGATAAAGGTGCTATTACCGAGCAGGAATATAACCAGCAGAAGGCTAGAATATTAGGTTAATAAAATTGAATACACTAATCTCCGGTTAACTAATCACTAATCTGCAGCCAACGCTTGACAACTAAAACAAATCGCTTATATTTGTATTACTACAATAATTCAATTTTGGCCTCGCTAACCTGTTAAATGCCGGGAAAGATGTCTGCGCCGAAATATTAAATTCCACTTATTAAATTTTTTTGCATGGCTCAAGACATTAAGCCTGGTGAGTTTGATTACAACTCTACCCGGAAAAAACTGATATTATCTGAGTATGGCCGCAATGTACAAAATATGGTAAAGTACATTGTTGAACTGCCTACTAAAGAAGAACGCAACCGTTACGCACAAGTGGTGATAGACCTGATGGGCTTCTTAAACCCACACCTGCGTGATGTGGCCGACTTTAAACACAAATTGTGGGATCACCTGCACATCATCTCTGATTTTAAGATTGATGTAGACTCTCCCTACCCGGTGCCTGCGCCCGAGGCGATACATATTAAACCAGAGCCCCTACGCTACCCACATCAGCGTATGCGTTACCGCCATTACGGCAAAACCATTGAGTTGATGATGGAGAAAGCAAAAAGTATTGACGAGCCGGCACGCAAACAGCACATGGTACAGGCTATTGCCAACTTTATGAAAATGGCTTATGTACAATGGAACAAAGACTCTGTTGCGGACGAAAGCATTCTGGCCGATCTGCGTGAAATGTCTAAAGGCGAACTGCAACTGGAAGAAAACGTGAACCTGAACCGTGTTGACCTGCGTAGCGTTAACCCTAACCCGGCACGCAACAAAAACAGCAACCAGAATAATAAAGGCGGTCAAAACAGCCAAAACCGCAATAACAATAACAACCGTAACAACAACCAGAACCGTAACCGTAATAATAACAACAACGGCAGAAAGTATTAACGGTAATAGTTGACAACATTTTAATAGTTTTGACGCCGGACAATAACCCGCAACCATAAGCTGTTAAAACATTGACGGATATCTATTTATGACTAACGCATTTGAAATTATAGGCGGAAAACCGCTAAAAGGCGAGATTGTGCCGCAGGGTGCCAAAAACGAAGCGCTGCAAATAATCTCGGCCGTGTTGCTGACGGAAGAAAAAGTAACTATCAGCAATATACCTGATATTAAAGATGTTAATAAGCTGATAGAGCTATTAGGCGATATGGGCGTAACTATAGAACGCCTTAACGAGGACACCTACAGCTTTGAAGCCAAAAACATCGATCTGAACTTTTTTGAATCAGAGGCCTTTAAACAAAAAGGCGGCAGCCTGCGCGGCTCTATCATGATTGTAGGTCCGTTGTTGGCACGTTTTGGCAAAGCTTCTATACCTAAGCCAGGTGGCGATAAGATCGGTCGCCGCAGGTTAGATACCCACTTCCTGGGATTTGAAAAACTGGGCGCACGCTTTGATTATAATCCGGAAACAGGCTTTTTTAACGTAGATGCCAGCAACCTGCGCGGTACCTACATCCTGCTAGACGAGGCATCGGTTACCGGTACGGCCAACGTAGTAATGGCAGCTGTTCTATCAAAAGGCGAAACCATTATTTATAATGCCGCTTGCGAGCCTTACTTGCAACAGCTTTGCAAAATGCTTAACCGCATGGGTGCAGACATTAAAGGCATTGGCTCTAACCTACTCACCATCAACGGTGTGGAACGTCTGAGTGGTACCGAGCACCGTATGTTGCCGGACATGATTGAGATTGGCTCTTTCATTGGTCTGGCTGCCATGACAGGTTCTGAGATCACTATTAAAGATGTGCAATATAAAGAGCTTGGCATTATTCCGGATGTATTCCGCCGCTTAGGCATTAAAATGGAACTGCGTGGCGATGATATTTATATCCCTGCTCAGGAGCATTACGAGATCGAGACATTTATTGATGGCTCTATCATGACCATCGCTGATGCACCGTGGCCAGGCTTCACGCCGGACCTGCTGAGCATCGTGCTGGTAGTGGCTATACAGGCCAAAGGATCGGTACTGATTCATCAGAAAATGTTCGAGAGCCGCCTGTTCTTTGTAGACAAACTGTTGGATATGGGTGCTCAGATCATTCTCTGCGATCCGCACCGTGCAACGGTTATCGGCCTTGACAACCAGGTAAAACTGCGCGGCATCTCTATGACCTCGCCTGACATTCGTGCCGGTGTATCGCTGCTTATCGCGGCACTGTCTGCCCAGGGTAAATCAACTATCTATAATATCGAGCAAATAGAGCGCGGCTATCAGCACATTGATAAACGCCTACAAGCGCTAGGTGCTGATATTAAACGCATTTGAGATTGATGATCGGCTAATCAGTGGTTGGTTCGATCGCGCTTATTATGTATAAAACACAAAGCCGCAATGCCGGCTTTGTGTTTTATACATATTTATATCTACAGATGTCGTCATTAGTGAAATGCAAGCGACAGCGTATATACTAATCCTCACCCTCTCATAAACGGATTAAAATTGCGCGTACCAATTTCCATTCCTGCTGCCCGGCACACCGTTTTATCACCAAACCTAAAGTTGATTTTATCCATAGCCTGATAAAGGCGAATCCGCTCCTCGTTATCTTCAAACAAATTGATCTGATAACTTCCCGGACAAAGGTTACTCAGCCTCACACCAATCAACCGTACCGGCCGGTGCCCGTTCCAGGCTTTGTTTAGCAAGTTTTTGATGCCTGGAATCAAAATATGCTCCGCAGCCGTAAGTGCAATTTTCTCTTGTATGGTGTGCGTCTCGAAATTATTATAACGGATCTTAATAGCCAGGCAAGACGCTACCATACCCTCGCGCCTCAGTTTACCGGCCAGTTCTTCGGTCATAGAAACCAGCGTGCTTTCCAGTGTTTTGCGTTCAGACACATCGCTTTCAAAAGTATTTTCAGTAGAGACTGACTTACGTTCTGAATGTGGCACAATCTCGCCATAATCAACTCCATTGGCCTTCTCATAAATAAACAACCCCGATTTGCCAAATATGGCTTCCAGAAATTTCAAGTTTACTTTTTGCAGATCACCAATTTTTTCGATGCCATATTGATAAAGTTTATGGCAGGTCTTTTCGCCCAGCATGGGTATTTTGCTGATAGCTAGTGGAGCCAGAAACTCCTTTTCTTTACCGTGCGGTACAAATAGCTGCCCGTTAGGTTTTGCCTGATTGGTAGCCATTTTGGCAACCGTTTTACCAGATGCCATACCAAATGAAATGGGCAGCCCCGTTTCGCGAATTACTTTCTGTCGCAAGGCGCTGGCAAACTGGTAGCAATCATAATAGCGATCCATACCGGTTAGGTCGATATAAAATTCATCAACTGACGTTTTCTGGTAAAGCGGTACCGTATCATGAATAATTTGCGTTACCTCTCGGGAGGCTTCGCCGTACCGGCCATGCGAGCCGCGAATTACAATAGCATCAGGGCACAACCGTAACGCCGTTTTCATAGGCATAGCCGAGTGGATGCCAAACTTGCGTGCCTCGTAACTACAAGAGGCCACCACTCCCCGCTCTGCCGATCCGCCAATTAACACAGGCTTGCCAATGAGCGACGGATTAAACTTCCGTTCAACCGAAACGAAGAAAGAATCGAGATCAATATGGACGATATAGCGCTTGTGATCCATCACCACAAAGTTGAAAAATATTTTGCACAAATACTAAAATAATTAGCAATTTTGTTACCCATTTTTATCCTGAGAAACATGACATCGTACACTGATTACTTGATGATTATCTCGCCACCGGCAGAGATCAAAGCCGAGATCGATCGCTATAAACGTGCATCGGCCCGTAAGATAGGTGAGTTTAACAGCCTGCATTCCAAGGCACACATCAGTATTAACAGCCACACCCGGTGCAAGCCTTTCCATGCGCAGCCTGCTATTATGAGGATGGCCGGTCCGTTAGGACTGCTACCTCCTATCAAACTCAAAATCGACGGCTTTAAGCATTCTATGAGCGGCGATAAGTACACTATTTTTGCGGCCCTGGCTAATGATGAACGCACCAGCAACTGGTTTAAATTATTACGACAGCAGATGCGCATTACTACCAAAAATTTTATACCGCATATAACAGTTGCGCGCAGTATTCAGGGGGATGTATTTAACTACTTGTGGCCATTCTTTAAAGACCGGCCTTTCACCGCTGAATTTATGGCCGACCGACTAACGGTGCTGGAACGAGAAACTTATGTATTACAATCAAACTGGCACATTTTTACCGAATTGCACTTCGGCACGCAGCTATTATAAAATGTGCAGATATGCTAATGTGCGATAACAAAGCACAAGTAGACAACCTGCAGGAACATACTGAACGTGTAGCACTAAAATAGAAACTACTCGTACTGAATCTACATCTTAGCTGATACTAATAGGGTTCTGAAATTCACAGGATGCTTGGTTACTTACAACGAGCATCCGGTATATATCTGTCAGATTGTTTGTAAATAAATAGCCAACCGAAAATTTTCACCGTCAATAGATGTTATCACACATTAATTTTCTCTGAAATATCATTTATTTGTAAAAAACGCTTACCTTAGGTACATCAATCTTGCTTACTTATGACTTTTAAACCCAACAAGAAATTACTCATAACACTGGGATTAACCGGCCTGGTGGTGTTTGGCTCAATGGCTAATATGCAACAACCGCAAGAGCAAAAAGCCAAAAATCTGAAGGTGCTGCCAAAAAATTTAACGCACAAGCAGTTAGATCATATCATGGATGAGTGGGCACATGCCCTTGGCGTACGCTGCGGTGCCTGTCACGTACGAGATGCTGCTACCAACAAAATGGATTTTGCCAGCGATGCGAAGCCAGAGAAAAACGTAGCCCGCGAGATGTTTAAAATGACATCGGCCATCAACAAAAAATACTTTGAGGCTAAAAAAGACTCACTGGGTATGATGATGGAAACCGGCATTGCATGTGTTACCTGCCATAACGGTAAAGCACACCCGGAAGGCGGCATGCACCATGACGAGGCTGAAGTCGAGAAAAAATAAGCTGTATTTAAGTCTAAATTTTATATCCTAAAAAGGCCGGGGCGATCCCGGCCTTTTCTTGTTTTAAATAGCCTCCTCCAACTATTTACTTGCGGCGATCAAAGCACGCAACGCATTAATACATCGGTTTGCTCATCGGTACCCAGCAAAAAATGGTGGCTCCCAAACCGTACAAAACCATAACGTTCATAAAACCTGATAGCGCCATAGTTGTGTTCCCACACGCCTAACCAGATAGATTGCATTTTATCCTCACGAGCTTTTTGCAGGGCAAGTTCCATTAAACAATGCCCTATTCCCTGCCCTTGAAAATCAGCACTTACATAAATCCGCTCCACTTCTATTGAATCGCTTTCATGTAAGTCGCTTTGCGCCGATCCATAATTCAGTTTCAAGTAACCCGCGCGCAGATCATCAGCATAAACAAAATAAAACTGGCTGCCTATTGTGTTTAATTCTTGCCGGATACGTTCTGGCGTGAAGCTTTTGGCAGCGTAAGCTTCCATATCCTCAGGCCGGTTCTGATGATAAAAGGCGTCAAAAAACACCTGTTTGCTCAGTTCTAAAAGCATATGGGCCTCATCGGTCTCAACTCTCTTAAAAGTGATGTTTGGCATACTTATTCAAACTGCCCCTGCAGGCGCTCAAGGCGATCAATCATCAAATTCAGTTTTTCTTCCTCGCTTTTAAATACTCTCTTTTTGTAATAAAAAGTAAGAAACAGCAGCCATAATATAGATAGCCCATACACAGCAACCTTATATTGTAATGAAGAGTTACGCAAGATCTCGATAAAGTAAAGCGACAAACCCAAACTGATGAGCAGTACATAAATATAGTAGAACCAGCCGTTAGTAGTGGCGCGATTACGCTGATATTGTTTGAGATCCTGCAGATAATCAGCAGGATG
>Ga0153918_1000520_pt1 | contig 18204 bp, 8 predicted proteins | sample TSFL002MetaG_FD_104687 | JGI IMG/M metagenome (GOLD analysis project Ga0153918, IMG submission 104687) | Attine ant fungus gardens microbial communities from Florida, USA - TSFL002 MetaG | ecosystem: Host-associated > Fungi > Mycelium > Unclassified | place: USA: Florida, Paynes Creek Historic... | reverse complement strand
CGTCCTCCGCGGCGTTCGCGAGTCCAGCATGTAAATTTTCTCCCACGCTACGATGGCTTTGTTCGAATCATAGAAATATCTGGAGCGAGTGGCTTTGTGCTGATCAGGGTTGGTTTGTCGGTGGGTGCACCCTCTCTGATCGAGCGTGCGCACTGTGCAACGAGATAGTCGAACGCGCTGTTGTTGGGCATTTGCCTGAGATATACGATGCACCCCGCGTGTAGCGTTGAACGCCGAAGCCTCCGTCGAACCCTCGGCGGACCCCGTCGGGCGACGGCGGCTGCGCGGTCGACAGCAGCACCTCGCATCCGCCCCGCCGGCACGGGCGTTCGGCGCCGCATCGCGCGGCGCACCCCACGAATCCGTTCGACGCGGCGTCCCCAAGCCAGCGTCAACCCTGAGGAGAAGCGATGACCTACCCCAGCGAAGCAGAGCTGCTCGCCAAGGTCCCCGGACAGCTGTACATCGGCGGCGAGTGGATCGACGGAGCCGGCGAGCCCTTCGCCGTCAACGACCCCTCGACCGGCGAGGCGATCAAGCACATCGCCAACGCCTCGCCCGAGCAGGGCATCGAGGCGCTCGACGCGGCCGTCGCCGCGCAGCACGACTTCGCCCGCATGGCGCCCCGCGCCCGCGGCGAGATCCTCCGCCGCGCCTGGGAGATCCTGCAGGAGCGCCGCGACGAGATGGCCCTCCTGATGACCCTCGAGATGGGCAAGCCCCTCGCCGAGGCGCAGGGCGAGGTCACCTACGGCGGCGAGTTCCTCCGCTGGTTCTCCGAGGAGGCCGTCCGCGTGCACGGCCGCTACGGCACCCAGCCCGAGGGCACCGGACGCATGATCGTCACGAAGCACCCGGTCGGCCCCGCGTTCCTCGTCACCCCCTGGAACTTCCCCCTCGCCATGGCGACCCGCAAGATCGCCCCCGCGCTCGCCGCCGGCTGCACCGTCGTCATCAAGCCTGCGGCCCTCACGCCGCTCACCACGCTCTACATGGTCAAGATCCTCGAAGAGGCCGGCCTGCCCAAGGGCGTCGTCAACGTCGTCACCACGCGCAACACGGCCGGCGTCTCCTCGCCGATCATCGCCGACCCGCGCCTGCGCAAGATCTCCTTCACGGGCTCGACCTCCGTCGGCATCGCCCTCATGAAGGAGGCCGCCGAGGGCGTCAAGCGCACCTCGATGGAGCTCGGCGGCAACGCGCCGTTCGTCGTCTTCGAGGACGCCGACCTCGACAAGGCCGTGGAAGGCGTCATCGCCGCCAAGTTCCGCAACATCGGCCAGGCCTGCACCGCGGCCAACCGCATCCTCGTGCACGAGGACATCGCCGACGAGTTCGCCAAGCGCGTCGGCGAGCGCGTCGCCGGCTTCAAGCTCGGCCGCGGCACCGAAGAGGGCGTCGTCATCGGCCCCCTCGTCGAGGACAAGGCCGTCAACAAGGTCGCCGAGCTCGTCGACGACGCCGTCGCCAACGGCGCCGAGATCGTCACCGGCGGCAAGCGCGTCGAGGGCCCCGGCTCGTTCTACGAGGCCACCGTGCTCAACCGCGTCACCGAGGCGAGCAAGATCTTCTCCGAGGAGATCTTCGGCCCCGTGCTCCCCATCATCACCTTCTCGAACGAGGAGGAGGCCGTCGCCCTCGCCAACGACACCGAGTACGGCCTCATGTCGTACGTCTACACCGAGGACTTCAAGCGCGGCCAGCGCATGATCGACCGCATCGAGTCGGGCATGATGGGCCTCAACGTCGGCGTCGCCTCCAACGCCGCCGCCCCCTTCGGCGGCGTCAAGATGTCCGGCCTCGGCCGCGAAGGCGGCTTCGAGGGCATCGAGGAGTACCTCTACACGAAGTACACCCTCACGCCCGACCCCTACGCGGTCTAGGCCCCGCGCCTCACCGCCGATCGCCCGCCGGGGCGGCGCGCACCCGCCTTCGGGCGGCGCGCGCCGTTCACGGCGCGATCCTGTTCTGCCGGGCGCCCGCAAGGCGTAGCCTGGAGACGTGACCATCGACTCTTGCCGGTCGAACGGTCTCGAACGCGAACGCCCCCTCCGAGTCGGCGGAGGGGGCGTTCGTCATGCGTGCGGGAGTGTTCGGTTGGCGGGGTTGATCGGAGTCGCTGCGCGGTTGTTCGTGCGGTGGGGTTGATCGGAGTCGCTGCGCGGTTGTTCGGGTGGCGGGTCTTGGGGTCGCTTCGCGGCTGTTCGCTGGTGTTTGTTCGTTGATGATCGTGCGGGCGGGGCTGCGGGGCGCGCTTGCTCCTACCGGCCCTGCTTGTTTCGGCGGGGCACGGATGTCGCTGCGCGCGCCCCTCCGCCCCGCCCGCACTGCGTCGCGAGCAGGGCGGAGGTCGGCACGCCGGCTGGGGTGGGTGGGGAGTTTTGGAGCTCGCTGCGCTCGCGGCTTCTTCTGCTGGCTCGCCGGCGCTCGCGCGAGGTCTGTGGAACCGAATTCCTCCTTCGGCACGGTGCCGAAGGAGGAATTCGGTTCCGTGGATGGCGGTGGGAGGCGTCGGCGCCGGCGGGTGGGGCTTGACCGAGGCGGTCGGCTGAGCACTCGCAGCGGCGGTGCGGGTGGCCGGGCGCCGTGGCTTCCCTGCGGGCGAGATCGCCGAACCCGGGCGTCTGGGGCGGGCGGACGCACTATTCGCGGTGGGTACGCTGTGCGGCCCGGGTTGGGCGACGTCTGCGGGCTGAGCAGAGCGGAGGTTCCCGGTCGCGCACCGGACTCCGCGGACTTGCTTCGCCGGCGGTCTGCTTGCAGCCTGCTCCGCGAGTCGCCGAAGTCGGGCGTCTGGGGCGGGCGGACGCACTATTCGCGGTGGGTATGCTCTGCGGCCCGGGTTGGGCGATTTCTGCGCGGGCCGGCGCGAGGGGAGAGCCGGCGGGGGCGGGAGTGCGCGGCGGGGCAAGGGGAGTGCGCGCGGCGGCACGAGCGGGACGGCGGGCTGGGAGAGAGTGACTCGAGCGGCGACGAGCCGCACGACCGGACGAGCGCGCGACGCGAGCCCGGCATCCAGGCAACGGCGCCACGGAGGAGACCGCATGACCGACACCGCCCCCGACCTCATCGTCAGCAACGCGCGCGTCACGACGATGGCACCCGCGGATGCCGGAAGCGGCGGCCCCGACGAGGCCGAGGCGTTCGCCGTGCGCGGCGGCCGCATCGTCGCCGTCGGCTCCGACGCCGACATCGTCGCGCTCGCAGGCCCCGCCACGATCGTCCGAGATGCCGGCGGCGCCCGCATCATCCCCGGCATGACCGACGTGCACAACCACCACCACTACGCCGGACTCGGCGAGCTCTTCCAACTGCGCTTCGCCGACACGGCATCCGTCGCCGAGATCCTCGATGCCGTGCGCGCCTGGGCCGCCGCCCACCCCGACGACGAGTGGATCGCGGGCGGCAACTGGGGCTCCGGCCTCATCGGCGAGCTCTCCACCGTCGAATCGCTCGCCGCCCTCGACGAGGCCGCCGGCGGCCGCAAGGTCGTGCTCGCCGACGACTCGCAGCACAACCGCTGGGCCAGCTCCGCCGCGCTCGCCGCCGCCGGCATCGACGAGTCGACCGCCGACCCCGCCGGCGGGCACATCGTCCGCGACGCCCAGGGCCGTGTGACCGGCGTGCTCCTCGAGGCCGCCGGTGCACTCGTCACGGCGCTCGAGACCGCCGCCAACCCCATCGACGCGGAGCGCGCCGCCCAGTGCTCGGCCGCCGGCGTGCGCACCCTCCACTCGGTCGGCGTCACCGCCTTCCTGGACGCCGCCGCGAGCGAGCCCATCATGGCCGGCCTCAAGCGCCTCGACGACGAGGGGCGGCTGCAGGCGTGGGTCTCCACCGCGCTCGTCATCAACGACTTCATCTTCGGCACGCAGAAGCTCGGCCAGGAGCTCTTCGACGTGCGCGAGCGGTACCGCACCGAGCACCACGCCCCCGACTGGGCGAAGATCTTCCTCGACGGCGTGCCGCCCGCCCGCACCGGCGCCTTCCTCGAGCCCTACCTGCCCGACGAGGCCCACGGCGCCTGCCACCTGGGCGCGACGACCATGCCCTACGAGGAGCTCGAGGGATGGCTGCGCACCTGCGCCGCGCAGGGCATCGGCGTCAAGGTGCACTGCACCGGCGACGCCTCCGTGCGCGCCATGCTCGACGCCGTCGAGGCCGTCCGCCGCGACGGCTTCGCGAACGCCCGCTTCCACGTCGCGCACGGCCAGTTCATCGCCGACGACGACCTCGCCCGCTTCGCGCAGCTCGGCGTCACCGCAGACATCTCTCCCGCGCTGTGGTTCCCGGGCGTCATCGTCGAGGCGATCCGCACCGTGCGCGCCGAGCCGCAGGCATCCGAGCTGCAGCCGAACCGGTCGCTCCTCGACACCGGCGCGATCGTCGCCGGCGGATCCGACTGGCCCGTCGCGCCCGACCCGAGCCCCTGGATCGGCATCTGCGGCCTCGTCACCCGGCAGGATCCCTCGCGCGTCTTCCCCGGGGAGCTGTGGCCCGAGCAGGCCGTGACGCTCGAGGAGGCGCTCGCCGCGTACACGATCGACGGCGCCCGCGCGATCGGCATCGACGAGTTCGCCGGCTCGATCGAGCCCGGCAAGTCGGCCGACTTCGTCGTGCTCGACCGCGACCCCTTCGCGATCGACCCGCTCGACCTCGTGCACGTGCGCGCCGCCGAGACCTGGTTCGCCGGCGAGCGCGTGCACTGACCTCCCGGATCCGCTCCGCCCGCTCGGAATGGCGGGGTTCGGTGCGTTCGGCGGCCGCCGAACGCACCGACCCCCGCCATTCCCCGTTCTCGCCGATTCGGCCGCTCGGGCACCCGGGCGGGCGAGGCTCCAACCGCGTCGTGGGCGCCGAACGCTGGAGCATGCGCTGGGGCGGACCGCTCTTCGGAGCGGTGCGGGGACATCTCCGGAGTTCGGCGGAACCTCGCGCCGGTGATGCGGGTCAGGGGCGCTGGCACATCGGGCAGAAGAAGCTCACCCGCGTCTCCACCGGCTCGCCGGAGGCGCCGACGTACCCGGTGTCGCCGAGCGCCGCATCCAGTCGTCGCCCGCCGTGCCGCGTGCGCTCGATGCGCGCCCCGCACCGCCGGCACGGCTGCCCCTCGCGGCCGTAGACGTGCAGATTGCGCCCGCGGCGCGTATCGCCGGTCGTGGTCCGTGGCACGCGATCCCGATTCGCCGCGATCAGCCGACGGCCGAGATCCACGACGCGCTCGAGTCCGCCCGCCCGCGCCGCCGCCTCGGCGACCGTCGCCGACGGCGGCAGCCCCCGCAGGAAGAGCAGCTCGTTGACGTACTCGTTGCCGAGCCCCGCGAGATTCCGCTGATCGAGCAGCGCCGCCGCGAGCTCCCGCTCGGGCGAGCGCGCGAGGTTCGCGACCGCCCGATCCGCATGCTCCGCCGACCAGCCCGGATCCAGCAGATCCGGACCAAGGTGCCCCACCGCCGCCGACTCGGCGCTTCGCGCCAGCAGCTCGACCACGGGCAGCTGGAAGCCGACCGCATCCGTCCCCTCGACGCCCACGACCGCCCGCACCGTGTGCGCGGGCCCCCGCCACCTGGCCCCCGCCGGCATGACGCTCCACTCCCCGTCCATGCCGAGGTGCGTGTGCAGCGACAGGCTCGGCGTGCGCAGCAGCAGATGCTTGCCCGCCGACACGACTTCGTCGACGCGCTGCCCGCGCGCATCGCTCGTGGCGAACCGGGGTACGCGCAGCTCCCACCGCGTGATCTCGCGGCCGGCGAGCGCGGCGTGCAGGCGGCGTGCGGTCTGCCAGACGGTGTCGCCTTCGGGCATCGGGGCTCCTGGGTCGGTTCGGTTCGGTCGTGGATGCGGCTGCGGCGAGTCAGGTGCGCATGCGGAGGCCGCGGGGGGTCGCGGAGAAGCCGGCCTCTTGGAGGAGGGAGGCGAGCGGCGTGCCGAGCACGTACTCGCCGTTCACTCGCTCGATCACGAGGTTCGGGATGCGGGCCCGGCGCACGGCATCCGCCAGCGAGCGGGACGCTGCGCGAAGGCGCTCGTCATCGGCCGACGACGAGGAGGACGGCGCGGCCCCGGCGGTGCCCCGGGCGGGCTCCGAGCGCGCGTACGAGCTCTGCGCCGTCCGCGGCGCGCCCCCGGCCCCTGCGTCGGACGCCGCTCCGGTCCCGACCGACGCAGCGGATGCCGGCGACCCCGCATCCGGTCGATCGAAGACGAGCGCCGTCTTGCCGCCCCGCTCCACGTAGAGCACGAGCTCGCCGTCGACGAGCACGACGAGCGCCCCCGCCTTGCGGCCCGGACGATGCTTGGTCGCGCCCTCCGCCGGGGGCGCGGGCCAGTCGAGCGCCGCGCCGAACGGATTCGCCGGATCGGTGGAGGCGAGCGTGACGGCCTCGAGCTCGCGCTTCGGATCGCTCGCATCGACGACGTTCGCGCGCAGCCGGTCGACCGCGCCCGCCGTCGAGAACTGGGCGGCACCGAGCCCCTCGATGAAGTAGCCGCGGCGCGCGCTGCCGGACTCCTCGAAGCGCGAGAGCACGCGGTAGGCGAGCGCGAAGCCGCCGTCCAGCGCCTCGGCGCCCACCGATCCGCGCGTGACGACGCCGTAGCGATCGAGCAGGAGATCGGCGGCCGCGTGCGCGCGCCTCGTCGCGTCGGGCGTGCCCCGCGGCGCGAGCGACCAGCGACCGGCGGTGTTCGGCGGAGCGGGACGGGCGAACGCGCTCGACCCGCCGAACCCGGCGGAGCCCGCCGTGCCCGGCGCCGCCGAACCCGACACCGTGCCGTCGCCGGACGCGCGGAAGGAAGCGCGGCCGCGGTAGAGCCGCCCTCTCGCTGCCCGGCTCGGCGCTCGGTGCGCCGACTTGCTGGGCGACGACCCGGTTCCCGCGATGAGCGCGCGCACCGGCGCGAGCGAGTCGTTCGTGACCGCGCCGCGCCAGGCGAGGCGCCACAGCGCCTCGGCGATCGCGGCGTCGTCCGGGCGCGACGGCGCATGCGCGCCGCGGGGCGCGCCGCCGGCTCCCGCTCCCGCTCCTGCTTCCCCGTGCGGTTCGGTCTCGCCCGAGCCCGGGGCGCTCGACCCTCCGGCGCTGCCTCGGCCGGAGGCGGCGGAGCCGGCATCCCGATCGGAGGGCCCGCCGCCCGCGGTCGTTCCCGCCGCGCCGCCGGCGGTCGACGACGCCCACGCCTCCTCGACCGCATCCGCGATGTGCCGGAAGAACGAGGCCCCCGTCGACGACATGACCGAGAGCACCATCCGTTCGACGGGGTCGCCGTGCGCCCCGTGCACGTCGCCCGGGTCGTCGGGCGCGGGGGGCAGCGTCCACTCCGCCGTGTCGGCCACGTGCAGGCTCAGCCAGCCGTCGCTCGTGCCGATCGCGCCGTGCCCGCGCCACACGATCTCGCCCGTCGTCATGAGCTCGTCGAGCAGCGCCGGCGAGTAGTCGACGACCCGGGCAGGCAGCACGAGCGACTCCCACGCCGACGCCGGGATCGGCACGCCCGCGAGCTGGTCGATCACCGTGACGACGCCGTCGAGGCCGCGCAGCCCGCCGCCGACCTGCTGCCACTCGGGGAGGAAGCGCGCGAACGCGGCCTGGTCGACGGGCTCGACCTCGCTGCGCAGCACTGCGAGCGAGCGCGACCGGATGCGGCGCAGCACGCCCGCGTCGACCCACTCGGCTCCCGTGCGGTCGGGTCGGAACTCGCCCGACACGATCGTTCGCGCGAGCTCGAGCCGGCGCAGGATGCCGGTGACGACCGCCGCGCCGAGGCCGAACCGGGCGGCGACGTCGTCGGCCGTGAAGGGGCCGTGGGTGCGCGCGTAGCGGGCGACGAGGTCGCCGACGGGGTCGGCGACCGGCTCGACGAAGGCGACCGGCACCCCGATGGGCAGGGCGACGCCCACCGCGTCGCGCAGGCGGCTGGCGTCCTCGATCGCGGCGACCCGCGGGACGCCTGCGATGCGCACGACGAGGGCGCGCCGGCTCGAGACGAGCTCGTCGACGAAGCCGCGCACGCGCTCCGGAGTCTCCCGGGGCTGGGGCTCCTCCGCCGTGGCGGGGCCGAGGGCATCGCTCGGCACCGCTCCGAGGCCGGCGTCGGCATCCGCGTCGCCATCGCCGTTCAGCCGCTCGGCGAGCTCCTCGACCGAGCACGGTCCGAGGATGCGCAGCAGGTCGGCGACCCCCTCGGCGCCCGCCAGCCGCCGGTCGGGGGCCAGCCGCTGCAGCTCCAGCTCGACCCGGGCGATGACCTCCGCGTCGAGCAGCTCGCGCAGCTCCACCCGGCCGAGCAGATCGGCCAGCAGGGCCGGGTCGATCGACAGCGCGGCCGCGCGGCGCTCGGCCAGCGGCGAGTCGCCCTCGTACATGAACGCGCCCACGTAGCCGAACATGAGCGTGCGGGCGAAGGGCGAGGGGTGCTCCGTCTCGGTCTCGACGATGCGGATGCGGCGGGAGCGCACCCGCGCGAGCACGTCGACCAGCGCGTCGAGGTCGTAGACGTCGTGGAGCACCTCGCGGAGCGTCTCGAGGATGATCGGGAACGTCGGATGCTGCCGGGCGACGTCGAGCAGCTGCGCCGCCTTCATGCGCTGCTGCCACAGCGGCGAGCGCTTGCCCGGATGCAGCTTCGGCAGCAGCAGCGCCCGCGCCGCCGCCTCGCGGAACCGCGACGCGAACAGCGCCGAGCCGCCGACCTCGCGGGAGACGGTCGGCTCGACCTCCTCGGCGTCGAAGACGAAGAGGTCGGCGCCGGGCGGCTCCGCATCGCCCTCGGGGATGCGCACGATGATGCCGTCGTCGTTCGCGACGGCGGCCGCGTCGATGCCGTACCGCTCGTGCACGCGCGCCGAGATCATGAGCGCCCACGGCGCGTGCACGGGCGTGCCGAAGGGGGAGTGCAGCACGACGCGCCAGTCGCCCAGCTCGTCGCGGAACCGCTCGACGACGAAGACGCGGTCGCTCGGCACGGTGCCCGTGGCGATCTGCTGCTCGCGCACGTAGTCGACGAGATTGGCCGCCGCGCGGTCGTCGACCACCGCATCCACGGTCGCGGGGAGCGCCGCTCGGGCCGCCGCGGTTCGACGGGCGTCGGCCTCGGCGCGGCGCCCCGGATCGCGCCGGGCACCGGCATCCGGGCCGTCGCCGCGGCCGCCGTTCCCGGTCTCCCCGCCGTCGCCCTCGCCGGGCTCCGCGGACGCTCGCTCCTCTGCCGCCGCCGTCGCGGGCGTGCCCAGCGCGGCCGCGATCTCCCGCGTCGCCCGCCCGATCGCCTCGCCGAGCTCCGCCGGCCGGCCGAGCGCGTCGCCGGTCCAGAAGGGGAGCCGCCCCGGCTGCCCGTGCGCCGGCGCGACGAGCACGCGGTCGTGCGTGATCTCGGTGATCTGCCAGCTCGAGGCGCCCAGCGCGAAGACGTCGCCCACGCGCGACTCGTAGACCATCTCCTCGTCGAGCTCGCCGACGCGCAGGCCCCCGCGCCGCCCGGAGGAGGCACCCGGGCCGCCCGCCGCTCCCACGGCCTCCGCCGGCTCGGCGCTCGCGGCGCCGACGTCGCGCGACTCCCCGGAGCCGGCGAGGAAGACGCCGAACATGCCGCGGTCGGGGATCGTGCCGCCGCTCGTGACCGCGAGTCGCTGCGCGCCCGGCCTGGCCGTGAGGACGCCGGTGTCGCGGTCCCACACGATGCGCGGGCGCAGCTCGCGGAAGGCGTCGGAGGGGTACTTGCCGGCCAGGAGGTCGAGCACGGAGTCGAAGAGGGCGCGCGAGAGCGACACGAAGGGCGCCGATCGCCGCACGACGTCGAACCACTCCTCCGCGTCGAGGTCGTCGACCGAGACCGCCGCGATGGTGTGCTGCGCGAGCACGTCGAGCGGGTTCGCGATGACGTGCATCTCCTCGATGCGGCCCTCGAGCATGTTCGCCGTCGCGACCGCGGTGTGCAGCACGTCGGCGCGATGCTTGGGGAAGAGGCGCGCCCGCGAGACCTCGCCCACCTGGTGGCCGGCGCGGCCCACGCGCTGCAGCCCGCTCGCGACCGAGGGCGGCGACTCGACCTGGATGACGAGGTCGACGTCGCCCATGTCGATGCCGAGCTCGAGGCTCGCCGTCGCCACGACGCAGCGGAGCCGGCCCGTCTTGAGCGCCTCCTCGACCTCGGCGCGGGCCTCCTTCGAGACCGAGCCGTGGTGCGCCCGCGCGAAGGCGGGCTCCGCGCCCTTCGTCTGCCCCGACTGGGCGATCATCTCGGCGGGCCCGAAGAGGCGCCCCGGACGCTTCGCCGCCCCCCCGGGGCCGTTCGCGTCGCGTGTTCGCGGCGGCTCGTCGCCGCGCCAGACGATGCCCGCGGCCGCCCCGGGCCGTCCCGGGGCGTCGTCGCTCCCCGCTGGACCGCCCGGTCCATCCACGGCGAGCGAGTCGTCGGGCCGGCCGAACGGGGCCCCGGCTCCGCCGTCGTCGTCCTCGTCGTCGAGCGCCGCCAGCCGCTCGCGAGCCTCCTCCGCCGCCTGCTCGTCGGCCGCCCGCCGGGCCTCCGCGCGCTCCTCGGCGATCTCGTTGAGCCGCGCCGTGAGCCGCTCGGCCAGGCGCCGCGAGTTCGCGAAGACGATCGTCGACCGGTGCTCGAGTACGAGGTCGGCGATCCGCTCCTCGATGTGCGGCCACACCGAGCCCGTCGCCTCGGGCGGCCTGCCGGCATCCGCGTCGAGGTTCGGCGAGGGATCGCGCGACGACCTCGGGGGAGGGGGCGCGCCGGGGGTTCCCGTGTAGGCGCCCTCGCCCGTGCGGGTGAGGCCGATGTCGGTGAGATCGTCGACGGGCACGAGCACGCGCAGGTCGAACGACTTCGCCGAGGCCGGGGCGATCGTGGTGACGGGTGCCGTGCCGGCGAGGAACCGGGCGACCTCGTCGAGCGGGCGCACGGTCGCGGACAGGCCGATGCGCTGCGCCGGCCGGTCGAGCAGCGCGTCGAGGCGCTCGAGGGTGAGCGCGAGGTGCGAGCCGCGCTTCGACGCCGCGACCGCGTGCACCTCGTCGATGATGACCGAGGCGACGTTCGCGAGCGTCCGCCTCGCCTGCGAGGTGAGCATGAGGTAGAGCGACTCGGGCGTCGTGATGAGGATGTCCGGCGGGTTCGCCAGCTGCTGCCGGCGCTCCGCGCTCGTCGTGTCGCCCGAGCGCACGGCCACCCGCACCTCCGGCGCGTCGAGGCCCAGGCGGCGGGCGGTCTGCGTGATGCCGACGAGCGGCGACCGGAGGTTGCGCTCGACGTCGACGCCGAGCGCCTTGAGCGGCGAGATGTAGAGGATGCGGGTGCGCGGCCCGCCGCCCGGAGCGCCGCGCCGCCCGGCACCGGTCGCGGCTCCGGCGGCCGACTCCTCGTCGTGGAAGAGCGCGGGGGCGTCTCCCGTGCGCTCGACGAGCAGCCGGTCGATCGCCCACAGGAAGGCCGCGAGGGTCTTGCCCGAACCGGTGGGCGCGACGACGAGCGTGTGCTCTCGCCGCGCGATCGACGCCCACGCCTCGCGCTGCACGCGGGTGGGGGCGGGGAAGGCGCCCCGGAACCACTCGCGCGTCGCGTGCGAGAAGCCCTCGAGGCCGTCGATCTCGGTCATGCGCCCACCCAACCACACGCCTCCGACATCGGGTCTGGGGCGGGCTCGCGGCCCGCCGCGGGGCCGATCCCGGCGCGGTCGCCGCAGCGCGACGCCGTCGGCGCACGGGCCGCGGCGGCCGCTCGCCGCGCGATCGCGCGCGGTAACGCATCGTCGAGCCCGGCCGGTGCAGGACTCGCCGCCCGGAGCCGCGCGCGGGAGGATTCGCAGGTCGCGTGACGCTGGGCAGGGTAGGCATGACGGCGGAGCGCGGGCCGAGCGAGCGCCCGCCCGCGGATGCCGCTTCGCATCCGCTCCGCTCCCGATGCCCGGCACCGTCGCCGCTCCTCGCGGCGAGGCCGGAGCCGGCATCCGCGTCGGCATCCGCCGAAGCCGACCGCACCGCGACCGGATGGACACTGAGGAGCCCGATCATGACGGAAGTGCACGACTCGCACGCGATCGACCCCGATCGAGTCGTGTGGACCAGGCCGCCGCACGAGGCCGACGGACGCGACCTGGTCGTGCTCCTGCACGGTTACGGGTCGGACGCGCGCGACATCCTGAACATCGCCCCGTACCTGCCGACGGAGTTCGTCTACGCCTCCCTGCGCGCGCCTCGGCAGACGCCCCCGCCCGGCCTCGGCTTCCAGTGGTTCCCGCTCCGCTTCGACGAGGCCGATCCGGGCTCCGTCGCGGTCGACGAGCGCGCGCTCGAGCTGCTCGCCCGCGGCGCCTCCAACGCGGCGGACGCCGTGGCGGACTGGATCGAGGATCTCGAGGCCGCCGACATCCGGCCCGCCCGCATCATGCTGCTCGGCTTCTCGCAGGGCGCGATCGTCGCCTGGCAGACGCTGCGCCGCCACCCGGAGCGCATCGCCGCCGTCGTCGGCATCGCAGGCCTCGTCTCGCCCGACCCGCAGGAGGGCGACGAGCTCCTCGCCGCGAGCCGGCCGCCCGTCTACTGGGGTCGAGGGCTGCTCGACGCGGTCATCCCCGGCATCGCGATCCGGCCCACCCGCGACTGGCTCGAGGCGCACACCTCGCTCGTGCTGCACGAGGAGCCGGGGCTCGGACACGAGTTCTCGCTCGACGAGCTGGAGGGCGTGAGCGCCTTCCTGCGCGAGCACTCGGTCTCCTCCGCCGTCGACGACGCGGACGGCGCCGATGCTCGCGCGGCAGCGGACGAGCGTCGCGGGGCCGGTCCGGCCGAGGCCGTCGCGCGACCCTGAGCCGCGCGCACGTCGTCCGCGCGTCGGGCGGCGCGGCGCACCGGCGCGGACGGGGCCGCCGGCGCCCCGCCTCGGCGCCGCCCGCGCCCGGAACCCGCATCCGGAACCCGCGCCCGAGGAGGATTCAGCGGGACCGGGCGGGCCATGGGACAGAATGGTCCGCATGACGGTGCGCACCCCAGACCCGGAATCCGGCTGGCTCAGCGACGACGAGCTCGAGATCGCGAGGCGTCGGGTTCCCATCCTCTACGTGGAGGCCATCCCGGTGCGCGTCGACGCCGTCGGCAACGTCGAGCACCTGGGCCTGCTGCTGCGGGCCGACGCGGACGGCGTCATGACGCGCTCGTTCGTCTCCGGCCGCGTGAAGTACGGCGAGTCGATCCGGGACGCGCTCATCCGCCACCTCGAGAAGGACCTCGGGCCGATGGCGTTCCCCCAGCTCCCGCAGGCGCTCGTGCCCTTCACGATCGCCGAGTACTCGCCCGCGCCCTGGTCGAAGTTCCGCGACACGCGCCAGCACGCCGTCTCGCTGGTCTTCACGGTGCCGGTCGCCGGCGAGTGCGATCCGCGCCAGGACGCCCTCGAGCTCTCCTGGCTCACGCCGCGCGAGGCCCTCGACCCCGACCTCCTCGACGAGCTCGAGGGCGGTCGCAGCGCGATCCTGCGCACGGCCGTGGGGCACCTCGGCCTCTGGCCGTAGTCGCGAGGAGCGCCTGCGGGCGCTGACGGCTCGGCCGGTGTCGGCGCCGGCACTGGCGCCGCCGAAGCCGGGAGAATACGCGAACAGATCGCCTATGCGCCGATCTGCCGGCGCATGCTCCCCGCTTCTGCGAGATGCGCTCCGGCGCATGCCCGCCGCTCCGCGACGCAGCGAGCCGCCGTCGCCGTCGCCTCGTTCTCGCTGCGCCGGCCGCCGCTCGCCCGCGGATGAGCGGATGTCGGCGGTGCGTCCTACGCTCTTCCCATGAGCGATGTGGACGTGAACCCGGTGGAGCTCGTGCTCCAGGGCGCGATCGAGACCGGGCAGGTCTTCGAGGGCATCGAGCTCCTCCTGCCCCGCGAGGTCCCCCTCGGCGGGCCGCGCGCCATGCCCGTGCTACGGTCGCTGCCCAACAAGTACCGCCACTTCATCGGCGCGTGGTGCTTCGCCGACCACTACGGCCCCGTCGACCTCGAGGCCGCGCACGGCATGGACGTCCAGCCGCACCCGCACACGGGCCTGCAGACCGTGAGCTGGCTCATCCGGGGCGACGTCGTGCACCGCGACTCGATCGGGTCGGTGAGCCGCATCGCGCCGGGCGCCGTCAACCTCATGACGGCGGGCCGCGGCATCTCGCACTCCGAGGTCTCGCCGGATGCAGGCGACCGCGATCCCCTCCTGCACGGCGTGCAGCTGTGGGTCGCGTTGCCGGAGGCCGTGCGCGACCGCGCTCCCGCCTTCGCCTCCGCGGGCGGCGCGGAGCTGCCGACGGTCGTCCTCGAGCACGCGGGCGCCGGCGGCTCGGGCATCGTCGCCACCGTCTTCCTGGGGGAGTACTTCGGGCAGGCGGCTCCGGGCGAGACGCACACGCCCATCGTGGGGGCCGAGCTGCGCTTCACCTCGTGCTCGGACGCGCTGCTGCCGCTGGAGGCGCGCTTCGAGCACGGCATCCTCGCCTGCTCGCCCGGCATCCGGGTCGACGACGTCGAGTTGCCCGTGGGCACGATCGGCTACCTCCCCGCCGGGCGGGAGCGGGTCGCGATCTCCGCAGGGGACGACGGCATCGCGATCCTCCTCGGCGGCGAGCCCTTCGACGAGGAGATCGTCATGTTCTGGAACTTCGTCGGCTCCAGCCACGACGAGGTGCGAGCGGCGCGCGAGGAGTGGCAGGCCGAGATCGAGGCCGACCTGACGAGCGCGGCCCGTCCCCGCTTCGGGGTCGTCGAGGGGCACGGCCGCACGGTCATCCCCGCTCCGGAGCTGCCGACGGTGCCGCTGCGGCCGCGCGGGCGCGTGCGCGAGCAGCGCGAACAGGAGGAGGGAGCGGCGGGCGCCGCCCGGCCGACGGGCGACGGCGGGCGGGCATCCGAGCCGGGCGCCGGCGCGTCGGGGCAGGGCTCCCGTTCGGCGGCGGCGGAGCCCCGACCGGGCGATCCGCCGGCGAGCAGCGCCTGACGTGGCGATCCGCTACTGGCTCGTCGTGCAGCCGCTCGACCGGGCGAGGGCCCTCGTCGACGGCGGATTCGTGCAGCTGCCCTGGGGCGTGCGGGATGGGCTCGAGGAGATGCGGGAGCTCGACGGCGTCGTCGTCTATTCGCCGCGCACCCGCAACCCCGACGGCGACTCCATCCGCTGCTTCGTCGCCGCGGGGCGCGTGGCCGACGACGAGCCGTGGCGTGCCGGCTCGAACCCGGCCGCCCCGTGGCGTCGAGCGGTCGACTGGCTGCCGGAGGCCGTGCCCGCCCCCGTCCGCGGCCTGCGCGACGCCCTCGACCTGACCCGCGACGACCGCTACTGGGGCGAGCGCCTGCGCGACGGCTGGCTGGAGATCACCCGCCGCGACTTCGACCTCGTCGAGGACGCCGTCCGCCGCCGCCCGCCCGAGCCCAGCCGCCTCGCCATGGGCCTCCCGCGTCGCTGACCGCATGCGACACGCGCGGGCATGCGTGCGTCGGCGCTCTCGAGCCGGTGTCCGCGACCGCGGCGCGGGCGGCGAAGCGCAGGTGTTCGAGGCCGAGTCGGCCCGATCGAATACGTGACAGGCTGATCCTGATCCGCCGCTGCGCGACGTATCGGCCGGTCAGGAGGACAACTCGCGATCTGGGGAAAAAGCCCGGAGAACGCTCCGCTCGTGCGGAGAAAAAACGAGCATCGCTCAGTGAATACTGTTTATTAAATCCGCCCCTCCAGGGCCTCGTTCGCGACTTATCGTTCTGGTAACTTCCGTATTCGTGCGGCTTCCTGAGTGGAAGCTGTGACCCGGATCCGACGGTTCCGGGGGAGATCACGATCGGAGCAGATGTGCGTGCAAGAAGACTCTTGACGTTTACTGCCGTCACAGCGTTGACCGCGGCATCCGTCGTCGTCCTCGCACCCGCCGCGAACGCGGCACCGGGAGACGGCAGCATCACACTCGACGTCGTCGTGGACGCCAATCGCGATGGCGCGTTCGGCGCGGGGGACACCCCGCTCGCCGGCGTGCAGGTCACGGTGAGCGACCCCGCCGGCGCGCAGGTGGTGCGGACGACCGACGCCAACGGCAAGGTCACGGTGGATGCGGCAGCGAGCTCGCTCACCGGAGGGAAGTACCGCGTCCAGGTGGCCAACCCGGACGCGGCCAAGTACACCGAGGCGCAGCTCCTCGACGGCAACGCCTACCCGCAGCTCGCGCCGGCGGTGTCGTTCGTCGACGTCTCGGCGGGCAACGACGCCCATGTAGCCGTCGGCTACTACGACACGACCGCGGCGGGCTCATCGACGAACCCGACGGTCTACTCGGCCATCCAGCCCGACAACATCTGGGGGCGGACCGCCAACGGTCCCGAGATCTACTCGATCGACTACAACCTCACCCAGACCGGCCCGACGCAGATCACCCCCCAGGGCACGGTCGGCTCGGTCTACGGCATCGGCGTCGACCCCAAGGGCGGCGACGTCTTCGCCGGGGCCTACGCCAAGCGCGGCTCGAACTACGGTCCCGGGGGCCCCGGCGCCGTCTACCGCGTGAACCCGGCGAGCGGAGCGGCCTCCGTCTACGCCACGGTCGCCGACGCGGGAACGACGGCCCACGACACGGCGGGCGCCCTGCAGGACTTCGACTTCCGCACCGCGGTCGGCCGCGAGGCCCTCGGCGACGTCGACGTGAGCCCCGACGGCAAATGGCTCAGCGTCGTGAACCTCCACACCGACTCGGTCGTGGTGTACCCGCTGCAGAGCGCGCCGAACCCGGCGCCCGTGCAGACCCTCCCTGTCACGCCGCAGTCGTGCGACGTCGACTGGACGCCGTTCGCCCTCGCGCAGAAGGGCTCCCAGGTCTACGTCGGCGCGACGTGCGGCAGCACCAACCGGACGTACGTGCTCAAGTACGACCGCGCCGCCAACGGCTCGCTCTCGAACGAGACCGTCGTCATGGACGCCGACCTCGCGACGGCGCCGGCGCGCAACGTCCCCCAGTCGACCTTCTCCCCGGCGGCGTGCACGAACGCGACCTGGCAGGCCTGGGCCGATCTCGTCCCGCAGAGCTGCCGCGACGTGGGCACGCTCTACAACGCGCCCCAGGTGCCGAGCGGCGCCACCCACACGCTGCAGTTCACCTACGCCCAGGCGCTCCTCGGCGACATCGAGGTGCTCGACGACGGTCGTCTCGCGCTGAGCTACCGCGACCGCGCGGGCGACCAGTACGGTCCCATGCTCTACTACGGGCAGCAGACCAACGGCTCGCAGGCCTACCGCCACTACACCCCCGCCGGCGACATCCTCGCGGCATGCCCCTCGGGCGCGACCTTCCAGTTCGCGTGCGGCGGCGACTGGGCCGACAACGCGGCCGGCTGGCACAACGAGGGCGCGATGAGCGGCATCGTGCACGTGCCCGGATCCGACCGCGTGCTCACGAACTCGATCGACCCGCGTGACGTCATCGACGAGAGCGGTGTGCGCGCGTTCAACGTGAACACGCGCGCGGTCAGCGTGACCCCGGCGCCCGCCGCGACCGGCCGAGTCGTGACCACCGCGTTCTTCAAGGCGCAGGGCCTCGCCGACCTCGACGCGTTCGTGCAGCTCGTCACGCAGCAGATCGGCAACCGCGTCTGGATCGACACGGACCGCGACGGCGTCCAGGACGGCGGCGAGCCCGGCGTCGGCGGCGTTCAGGTCTCCCTCTACAAGGGCGACCAGCTCGTCGCCACCACCGAGACCGACGCGAACGGCGAGTACTACTTCGCCACCGCCGACGGCCTCGAGGCGAGCACCGGCTACCAGATCCGTCTCGACCGCCCGGCCGACTTCGCCGCCGGCGGACCGCTCGCGGGCTACACGCCGACGACGACCGAGGCCGGCGCCGACCGGTCGATCGACTCGAACGGCGTGCAGAACGGCGCGATCGTGACGGCGGACGTCACCTCGCCCGCCGCCGGCCGCGACGATCACACGTTCGACTTCGGCTTCGTGCCGCCGCTCGTCTCGATCGGCGACTACGTCTGGATCGATCAGAACCGCGACGGTCAGCAGACCACGGGCGAGCCCGTGGTCCCGGGCGCGACGGTGAAGCTGCTCGACGCGCAGGGCAACGTCGTGAAGACGACCACGACCGACGTGAACGGCTACTACGCGTTCACCGACCTTCCCGCGAACACGAAGTTCACGGTCGAGTTCCCGACGACCGTCACGGTCGCGGGCACGACCTACGCGCT
>Ga0153918_1000519_pt1 | contig 18254 bp, 22 predicted proteins | sample TSFL002MetaG_FD_104687 | JGI IMG/M metagenome (GOLD analysis project Ga0153918, IMG submission 104687) | Attine ant fungus gardens microbial communities from Florida, USA - TSFL002 MetaG | ecosystem: Host-associated > Fungi > Mycelium > Unclassified | place: USA: Florida, Paynes Creek Historic... | reverse complement strand
GGCCGCACTCGACGGGCCACGCAAGCGAGAGATCCTGCCGTACCTGGAACGCCTGCACGACGAGCTGGACTTCCCCCGGGTTAACTTAGGCCATGCCCAGGCCGAAGTGGCGCCCCTGCCCGCCCCCCTGGTGTTGCTCGGGCAAGGCCGGGCCATGGCCAGCGGGCCGATCGGCGAGACCTTGGCCCGCCTCGACTTGTCACTGGCCCAGGGCGAGGATGCCGGGGTGGTCTTCGAGGGCATCGTGGTCGGCCACGATCCGCACTACGGCCTGCTCGACCTGCGCCTGCCCGGCCATGAAGCGCCGCTGCTGCGTATTGCCCACCCGGCGCACAGCATGGGCAGCACGTTGCGGATCAAGGTCCAGGCCAGGGACGTGAGCTTGGCACTGCGCGCCGACAGCACTTCGAGCATTCTCAACCGGCTAGCGGTGCGGGTGCGCGAAACGCGCCCGGCAGACAACCCGGCGCATGTGCTGGTGAGCCTGGACGCCGGCGGCAATGCCTTGCTGGCGCGCATCACCCGGTTCTCGGCGGACCAGCTCGGCCTGCACACCGGCCAGGCGCTGTTCGCGCAGATCAAGTCGGTGGCACTGCTGGGTTGAGCATCATCGAAGCGGCCGTTGTCCATTGATCAGTGACCTGATCGAGGCCCGCCGCCGATGCTCGACTGCCCCCTGCCACCCAACCTGCACTATGTCGACGACAGCCAGCCGGGCCTGACCCGGCGCCGCTGGCGCGACCGTTTCATTTACCTCGATGCCCAGGGGCAGCGCATCCGCGACAAACAAACCCTGGCCCGCATCGCCGCCCTGGTGATCCCACCGGCCTATACCGATGTCTGGATCTGCGCCGACCCGCAAGGTCACCTGCAGGCCACCGGCCGCGATGCCCGCGGCCGCAAGCAGTACCGCTATCACGCGCAGTGGCGCGAACTGCGCGACCAGCACAAGTACGGGCGCATGCTGGCCTTTGCCCAGGCCCTGCCGAAACTGCGCGCACAACTGGAAACGCACCTGGCCCGGCCGGGGCTGGACCGGGAAAAGGTCATGGCACTGGTGGTGAGCCTGCTCGACCACACGCTGATCCGCATCGGCAACGAGCGCTACCTGCGCGACAACCAGTCCTACGGCCTCACCACCTTGCGCAATCGCCACGTTCAGGTGCAGGGCAGCACCGTACGCTTCCAGTTCCGCGGCAAGCGCGGTGTCGAGCACAATGTCACGCTGCGCGACCGGCGCCTGGCCAACCTGCTCAAGCGCTGCATGGAACTGCCCGGGCAGGCGCTGTTCCAGTATCTGGACGAGAACGGCCAGCGGCACAGCATCGGCTCCAGCGAGGTCAACCAGTTTCTGCAGCAACTCACCGGCGCCGACTTCACCGCCAAGGACTACCGCACCTGGGCCGGCAGCAGCCTGGCGCTGAGCCTGCTGCGGCCATTGGCTTGGGAGCCGGAGAGTGAAGCCAAACGCCAGGTCGCGGCCATCGTCAAGCAGGTGGCCGCACGCCTGGGCAATACCCCGGCAGTGTGCAGGCGCTGCTATATCCACCCGGCCGTACTCGAACACTACGCCCTCGGGCGCCTCGCCGACCTGCCCGAGCGCCGCGTGCGCAAGGGGCTGGATGCAGAAGAAGTGGCCTTGCTGCTGTTTCTTCAAGCACTGGAAGCAAAAGACGATGATTGAGCCGAACTATCCAGCCCATCATGCAGAGAAATTTCCCATAAAGCCCGAAGCCCCCTATTCTTGCCGTCGAGCACCTCGCCGACCTGCTTTGCAGCATTTCTTCGGCACCTGCAACTAAAGACACGCAACAGAATTTGTCTTCCGGGGAATTACTATCCGCCGAAAGCGTCTTTAATGAGAAGGAAGAGGGACCAGCTCCCACCGTTGCGGTCCAATGGCCCGACGGATTTCGACATTACCAAGGAGAACTACATGCTGATACTCACCCGTAAGGTTGGCGAAAGTATCGTCATCAACGATGACATCAAAGTCACCATTCTGGGCGTTAAAGGGATGCAGGTGAGGATTGGCATCGATGCACCAAAAGATGTCCAGGTGCACCGGGAAGAGATCTTCAAGCGCATCCAGGCCGGCAGCCCGGCTCCGGAAAAGCACGACGACCAACACTGACCCGAGCCTCGTTTCAAGCCGCACGGACGCGCTTGACCGACTGGCACAAGCCACAACCTGAACCTCAGGTGCCGAGCAGCTCACGCACCTTGGCGATCATCTTGTCCATGTCGAACGGCTTGTCGAAGACCGCAGCGAACAGCCTGGGGTCGGCCTTGCTGGCCTGGGCGCCGCTCATGAGAATCACCGGCAAGTCATTGAGCCCCAGTTCGTCGCGGATGGCCCGCGCCAGTTCCCCGCCGTCGAGCACTGGCATCATGTAGTCGGTGATCACCAGCTCCACGCGCTTTTCCTGTAACGCCTCCAGCGCCTTGCGCCCATTGCTCGCCTTTTCCACCAGAAAACCTGCGTCCTCCAGGGCAAAGCCGAGGATATCGGCGATCAGGTATTCGTCATCGACGATCAGGATGGTGTTCATCGGCAGGCTCCGTCAGCCACCCCCTTGCGCTACCGGGGTACCCGAAAGCACGCCTGTGGCACCTTCGAACGCCTTGCGCAGCGTGATGCCCTGCGGGCCGATGCGCAGTTCGTGCAATGCCGGGTCGTGGTGGCTGTCGCGCACCTTCAAGATCGACAACATGCGACGCAGCTGGGAATCCAGCTCGACGAAGCGCATCAGCATCAGGTTGTCGACGATGCTCGACAAGTCCGGCGCCGGGGCGGTGATTTCCGAACCGAAAATATCACGCATCTCCCAGGTGAGCATGACGCTGACATCGCGCGCCCGCAACTCACCCGCCAAAGCCCGGAAGAACGCATTGAGCCGCGCCGGGTCGACCGCCAGGCGGCTGAACGCGCCCAGGCTGTCGATCAACACACGCTTGCTGCCATGCTGCTCGACTTGCTTGAGCAGACGAGCACCCACCTGGTCCAACAGGCCTTCGGTGGTCGGTTGCCAGCACAGGTGCAACGCGCCGGAACGCTCCAGGGCGGCAAAGTCGTAGCCCAGCGCCGCAGCCTTCAGGCGCAAGCGGGCAGGCGTTTCGTAAAAACCGAAGTGCAGTGCCGGCTGCTCCACGCTGCCTGCGGCCAGAAAAGCCAGGCCAATCGAGGTCTTGCCAATCCCCGAGGGGCCCATCAGCAGGCTGACCGAGCCCAGCGTCAGCCCCCCGCCCAGCATTTCGTTCAACGTCTCGACACCTGTGGACACCCGGGTCAAGGAGGCTGAGCCCAGCTGGCTGGGGTGGCTGTAAAGCGCCTCCAGGCGCGGGTAGACGTGCATCCCGGCTTCATCGATCAGGCACTCGTGGCGCCCGGACAACGCCCCGCTGCCCCGCGTCTTGCGCAACTGCAGGTGGCGCACTGCGCGGCTACCGACCAATTGCTCGCCCAACTCGATCACGCCGTCGACCATGGTGTGTTCCGGGCTGTTGTCGTCCAGCCGGGCACTGGTCAGCAGCAACACGGTACAGCCGGCGAAGGCCGCGTGCCCTTGCAGCTCCGAGACGAACTTCTTGGTATCCAGCGCCGTTTCGGCACGCACCCGGGCATTGAGCACGCCATCGACGATCAGCAGGCTCGCCTGCTGCTTGCCGATTTCCTGGCGCAGCAACCGGACCACCGCATCGAGCCCCTCTTGTTCAAGGGCGTCGAAGGCGCTGACGAACTGGATCTGGTCACCCACCATGCCTGGGTCGAAGAATTCGAGCGTCGCCAGGTACTGGAACAAGCGCTCATGGGACTCGCTGAGCAACGTCGCCACCAGCACCTTGCCACCGCCCCGCACGTGGCCGCAGGCCAACTGGTTGGCCAGGATGGTCTTGCCCGCACCGGGCGGGCCTTGAACGATATAGGAAGCGCCCGCAACCAGGCCGCCCTTGAGCAAGGCATCGAGCCCTTCGATCCCCGTGACCAGCCGTTTGAGTGCTTGAACCATGGTGACTACCTGTCGGATTGTGCCCGCGCATCGGGCTGATAGGCCGGCAGATACAGGCGCATGCACGTGCCCTGGCCGAGCGTGCTGTCGACACGGATGGCGCCATTGCTCTGCTTGGCAAAACCGTAGACCTGGCTGAGGCCGAGGCCGGTGCCCTTGCCGAAAGCCTTGGTGGTGAAGAACGGCTCGAAGATACGCGGCAGCACCAGCGGGTCGATACCCTCACCCGTGTCATTCACTTCGAAGCACACGAAGGTGCCATGCAGCCCTTCGACTTCCCCTGCCAGTTCGACCGTGAGCACCGCCAGGTCGATCGTGCCCCGCTCGCCGATCGCATCGCGTGCATTGAACAGCAGATTGAGCAGCACCATCTGCAGCTGGCCGGCATCCACCTCGACCAGTGGCAGATCGGGCTGCAGGTATTCTTGCAACACGATCTCACGCGGCAGCGCATGCTCCAGCAAGCCACGCGTGGAATCCAGCAGCTTGGCCGGGGCGATCAGTGACACATCGAGTTGCCGGTGGCGGGCGAAACTGAGCAGCTGCTGGGTCAGCTCGGTGCCGCGCTGCCCGGCATCGAGGATATGTTCGAGCATGCGTTGCACCCGCGCCGGGTCCTGGCTGGCCTGGGCCAGGCGCGCCGAGCTGATGATGATGGTCAGCAGGTTGTTGAAGTCGTGCGCCAGGCCGCCAGTCAGCTGGCCCAGCGCTTCGAGCTTCTGCGCCTGGAACAACTGGGCCCGCACGGCGTCGAGCTGCAGCGCCGATTCGCGCCGGTCGGTGATATCACGGGTGACCTTGGCCAGGCCGATGATCTGCCCCTGCTCGTCGCGGATCACATCCAGCGCAGCCAAGGCCCAGAATTGCGTGCCGTCCTTGCGCACGCGCCAGCCCTCGTCCTGCGCCACGCCCTGCTCCAGGGCCATTTTCAGCAGGCGCTCCGGGCGCCCTTCGGCACAATCCTGAGGCGTGAAGAACAGCGAGAAATGCCGGCCTATGACTTCTTCGGCGCGGTAACCCTTGATCCGCTGGGCGCCAGCATTCCAAGACACCACATGGCCGGTGGGGTCGAGCATGTAGATGGCGTAATCCACCACTGATTGCACCAGTTGCTCATAGCGGCTGGCGGGCATGACCGGGTGATCGATACAGTCGGCTGAAACCATGCATACTCCACAGGCACAGCAGGGGGGGCCTGATTAGCTTAGCCAAGCGTACCCTTCTGCAACAGCACGCGCTGTAACAGATTATCAGCGCTCGGGTTCGACCATGACCAGGCTGATGCGCCTCGGCATCGCCACTTTCAACAGCCACAGGCCCACCAGCAGGATCAGGCCGCCACCTGCCAACGCCATCACGCGCTGCGGTTGCTGCTGCTCGCCATCGAACCCCAGTAGCAGCAGGTAGCTACCGAGGCTGATCAGGCTGAGGTACAGAAAAGCGCCCAGCAGTAACACCTGCGCGAACAGCAGGCGCCAGAACAACCGGGGACGAACAGCACGCCCGGGAAGAACCGAAGGAGTGGCCTGGGACATGGCGTCACACTCATTGGATCCAATGAAGTGGGCAACAGTGGCGTAATGACAGCAAGGTGTCAATTGCCCTATCGATCGACCCCCTCATTCCTTTGATCATAGGCGCTGCGTTTGACTCAACTATAACAATGGGTTATAAAGCGCACTTGATTGTCAGGCCCTTCTGCCTAGAAGCGCGCCGGTCGCCACGACCCTTTCAAGCGTGCGAGTGTGGTGGAATTGGTATACACAGCAGACTTAAAATCTGTCGGCGTGAGCCTTGCGGGTTCGAGTCCCGCCACTCGCACCAAACTCCTTTGAAAAGGCGCCCTTGCGGCGCCTTTTTGCTGCCCGGCAGCAATCCACCGGGCAACTGCTAAAGTGGAGCTTGTCCCCCTTCACCGGTATGCCGCCATGCGCTACTCCCTGTTCGATGGTCAACGCGACATCATGCTGCTGATTGCTCGCGTGCTGCTCATGATCCTTTTCCTGCTGTCCGGTTGGGCCAAGCTCACAGGCTTTGAAGGCACGGTCGGCTACATGACCTCGCTGGGCGCCCCTGCCCCGATGCTCGCGGCAGCGGTTGCAGTGTTCATGGAGTTCATTGTCGGCATCCTGCTGATCCTGGGCTTCTACACCCGTCCGCTGGCCTTCCTGTTTGCCCTGTTCGTGCTGGGCACCGGGCTGCTTGGTCATCCCTTCTGGAACATGATCGACCCGGAGCGCGCCGCGAACATGACTCAGTTCCTGAAAAACCTCAGCATCTGCGGCGGCCTGCTGGCACTGGCAGTCAGCGGCCCAGGGCGCTATTCGGTCGACGGGCGCTGATTCAGTCGTCCAGGTCGTCGTGCCAGGCTGGGTGATCGCGCTCTTCGTCATCGAGGTCATCCAGCAGCGCCTCGTCTTCCTCGATTTCGTCCTCGGCGCCTTGAGCGTCCGCTTCAGGGTCGTAGTCTTCATGAAGGAATTCGTGATCTAGCAGATGATCGTGTTCGGGTTCGTACAGGTCGTCTTCGTCGCGCATGGTGGCTCCTGGAATGCTGGCACGCCTTATAGGCGCATCGTTCGCCGTGGTCAATGGCGTGCCATTAATGCTGACTTAATCAGCGGGCCTCAGCCTGAAAGCTCTCCCTTCAAAACGTTCGTTGCCCGCCTCGATGGCGGGCTTTTTTATGCGCATCGGGTGTCGACACACCGCCAACGTGAACTTCACGAGTTTATGACACGCACTTTGGCAATCTGACCCTGCTCCGTACTTTCTTTGGACCCGCCACTGGTTGGCGGGTTTTTCTTTTTCCGGATATGTGAAATGTGTACCGAAAGTAGTCGCATCACTTGGCTGACTGCATCAGTCGAAACCACGAACGCCCGAAAAAAATGAGTAAAGCCCGGCATTGAGCCGGGCATTCACCAACCTGCCAGCTGCAGGTCTGTGCCATTTGCTTACCCGTCACTTCGCTGTACCCGCTTGCGGGGGTTGAAAAAAGGCCACTCGAATGTACTGTATATACATACAGTCATTGTGGCTTCCAAATCATCCGCCTGCGCATTCACGAGTGCCCAGCCGGATGCGGAGGAACGCATCACGGTTGGATGGCAATCGTGCCAGGCCAATGATTTTATCGTCAGGAGTATTTATGACCGTAAATATCAGTAATCTAACGATCACTACCCCCGTAGCCGTCTCTTCAACGAACCCCGTCGCGCTTGAACTCAACGGTGCTGTGGCCATCGCCGAGTTCCCCAGCGTGGTTAAAGTGCTCAGCGACGGGTCCGTCCAGTTCACAGCACCGACCAAAGGCGCTTCGAGCAAGAGCACCCATAGAACCCGTTGCGAGTGGTCAGAGACTCAGAACTGGACACTGGCCAGCGCCCCAGACCACTGGAACCGCCAGACAATGACGTTGACCAAGGTCAACTCGGCGCAAAAGGTCGTCATCAGCCAGATGCACGTCAGGGGGGACGACAGCCCGCCAGTAAAGGTGTTCTGGAACAAGGGCAACATCACCATCGGCTTCCGGACGTCTTACAACCAGACCAACCCGGTGAACAGCACCCTCCTGCAGGGCGTGCCGCTCGGCACGAAATTCGACGTGATCATCCACGCCACTTCTGCCGGCATGGTCAAGGTGACCGCCAGGTGCAACGGTGTTTCCAAGTCATCGAGCGAACTGCAACTCGATGATACCTGGGACACCCACTTGTTCGAGTTCCATGGTGGGGTCTACAACCAGGTCGACTACACCGATGCCACGCCGGCCGATGATGGTTCAGTGTGCATCATCAGCGACCTTTCGCTTAGCCATGGCTAAATGCAGCGCAAAATGAAAAACCCCGCAGATTTTCATCTGCGGGGTTTTTCGAATAGTGGAGGCCGAGGTCGGAATCGAACCGGCGTAGACGGATTTGCAATCCGACCCAAGAATCGCCGCCTCATGCAGCCTAAACGACAAAATTAGTTCCAAAACGAATCGAGTTTGGCCGGGCTGTAACCCGCATTCTACAAGGGTCGCCGGAGAAGTTTTGGAACCGAAATTTCTGTTGCTTGGTACGTTAGCTTTCCCGAGCAATGCAGCGGCTACCGCCCACATTTTGAAGATTGCGGGACTGGCATCAATCGAAGATGATGGCGCTTAGCCAATGTCAGCTTGGTATCGTACGATGGATCGAAATGAGTTGTCGCGCCGCGCGCTCTTGCTCTTGGCAGTGGGCCTAATTAGCGACCAAGCAGCTGCGCGGGGTGGTGGACGAGGTGGCGGCAGGGGCGGATGGCGAGGCGGACGGGGCGGACGAGGCAATGGCGCAGGTGGACTCGTCATCTTCCTGTTTATTGCTATCGTTTGGGGCGGACTGTGGGCATTCGGCAAACTCTTTGGCCGTAAGCCTGACACCGTCGTTGGCAAAACGTCTTTACCTAGTTCGGCGGCATTACCAGGAACTACACCTCGCGAGCTCGCGCCCAGCAACCCTGCTAGACCTCCCCGCGAAAAATGGAGTGAACTTGGCCTTTGCCCTCGCTGCGGCAGTTCGATGCGCTTAAAGACTGCAAAAACAGGGCGATATGCAGGTCGCAGCTTCATGGGCTGTTCAACATATCCGCGCTGTAGAGGCATTCGAAACACATGACGACTGACCAGGTTTGAGTTAGCCCAATCTAACTACCAGTAATGCAGCAGTAGTGTGGAAAATCGACCTCAGGCCGCGCCAGCAGCGGCCTATGCGTCGAACCTATCTAATATGCATGGGCGAGTTTGGGCGACTTTCGCCCAGTAAAACCGAGAAGCTTTCGAGCGGTATTAGACAGCCTATGCCCCCACCCCGGCGTCCTGCCGATCACGATCCGTCCTGGCTCGTCACCTTCGCTGCCTTTTGGAAAACTCGTCACTGGACAAGCCGGATTATTAACCTGATCGATTGCTAGCCAGCCCACGCCCCTACCGAGGCTACGAGCGGCAAAAATGGTCAGCCTCGACCGACCGTTTTCGACCCATAGCTGCCGGTCAGATACCTACGAATTCAGCCAGACGCGATTATTGAAATGCTGAGCCTGTACAGTTGAGGTCCTTGGAACCGAGGCATGATTGAACGTACCTATCAATGACTAGCCCAACGTCACTATGGCTGTTCTATCAGCACCATAGGATTTTAGCGGCCCGCTTTCTCATCACATTCAAGAAAACCGTTTTCGATAGTCACTCGGACCGACCCCGAGACGACGCGTGAAGGCCCTTCTAAAACCATCGGTATTGGCATACCCCACGGTGTCGGCTAGGCGCTTGAGGGACACATCTGAATCCTCGATTAAGCGCCTGGCGGCATCGATGCGCGCCAGCTCCACGAACTCGGCCGGTGTCGAGCCGGCTTCGGCCTTGAAGGTCCGAGCAAAGTTACGCTCGCTCATGCCGGCGCGGGTAGCGAGAGCAGGGACGCTGAGGTCGGCCTTCAAATGCTGCAACACGTAATCCTGCACTGCCCTGATCACGCTGCGTTCAGCAGTTTGGGCTGCCAACTGCGCGCTGAACTGCGATTGCCCGCCTGGTCGTTTACAGAACATTACCATCTCTCGCGCCACTTTCAGCGCCAGCTCCCTGCCGTGATCCTCTTCTACCAGTGCCAAAGCTAAGTCCATACCCGCGGTGACACCAGCCGAAGTGTAGAGGTTGCCGTCCTTGATAAAAATGCTATCAGCGTCGACTTCGGTCTGCGGGTGCTCTTTGGCGAGTCTGGCGCTGGAATTCCAGTGGGTCGTGACGCGACGTCCGTCAAGCAGGCCGGCGGCGGCCAACAGGAAGGCGCCGCTGCAAACCGAGCCGATGCGGCGCACCTTCATAGCTTGTGCGCGCAGCCACTGCTGCAAGGCAGGGTTGAGCGCGATCTCGTCGATCTGCGGACCTCCGGCCACGAGCAAGGTATCGATCCTGCCTTTATAGGTTTCGAAGGTCTCGTCGATGGCGAGCTTCAAACCGCTTGAGCCTTTGATCATGCCTTTTTCGGTGCCGATCACTTCGACTCGGTAGGCCCGCGGGTTGCCCAATTGCTTAGCCGCCTCGGCGAAGACATCAGCTGGACCGACCACATCCAGCAGTTGAACGCGGGGGAAGGCAAGGAAGGCGATGCGCATGGTGTCTGTCCTCGTCGAATCATTGGCTGAAAATGTCGTAATGCTACTGTTTCAGCCAGTTTCTGTTTGGCTGAAAATAGCCTCCACAGCAAATTCAGTCAAACGGGAGACTCCCATGAACGCTCCATCCACACCCAACATTACTGGGGCTCAATCTGTAACCACCAGCACGACTTCCATCAAAAACTTGCCCATCAATTTGTTTGGCTCAGTTATGGGACTAGCTGGTCTGAGTATGGCCTGGCGATTGAGTGGCCAGTACTTGGGTATCGGCGGCGAGCTGGGTGAGGCGATAGGCGCGTTTGCCGGCCTGATCTTCGTTCTGCTGACCCTCGGCTACCTGACTAAATGGTTCAAACATCCCGAAGCGGTACGGGGCGAATTTAATCACCCGGTTGCCAGCAACTTTTTCGGCACTGTCACCATCGCGTTGTTGTTGCTTTCCGCTGTGGTGGCGCCTCACAGCTCGCTGGTCGGCGAAGCATTGTGGGTAGTGGGCAGCGTATTGACCGTATTGCTCGCCGTGCTGGTGGTTTCGCGCCTGCTGTCGGGCGCGCAGGACACGTTGAATGCAGTGCCGGTCTGGTTAATCCCGGGCGTTGCGACGCTTGATATCGCGGTCACCGGTGCGCACATGCCTATGGTTTGGGCTGCCGAGTTCAATCTGTTTGCACTGGCCGTGGGTGCGGTGCTGGCATTGGTTTTCTACACTCGGATTTTCTCGCGCCTTGTCCACAAGGCTCCCCTGGCCAAAGGCATGGTGCCTTCGCTGATGATCCTGATTGCGCCGTTTGAAGTCGGTTTCCTGGCGTACACCAATGTGTTTGGCGAGATCGACCGGTTTGCCAGCGTGCTGTTCTACTTCGGCTTATTCCTGTTCGTGGTGCTGAGCTTCAAAGTATTCCGTCGCGATGTGCCTTTTGCTCCTTCGTGGTGGGCAATCAGCTTTCCCATCGCGGCCCTGAGCAATGCTGCTCTGAAATACGCACATGCCCAGAACAACACTGTGCTGATGGCCATCGCCGTACTGATTTTGCTGTTCCTCACCGTGGCACTGAGCGTGCTGACTGTGAAAACACTGTCCAGCCTGGTGCGTGGCAAACTGTTAGCCAACTGACGTTTCATCTCCGTTAACCTCTCCTTTGGCGAGCCCTCGTGGCTCGCCTTTTTTCTGCCCTGAAAGGTCTCGACCCATGACTAACACCACCTCCTGGTTACTGCTGATCGGTGCCGGGTTCCTGGAGATCGCCTTTGCGGTTGGACTCAAATCCGCCAATGGCATGGAGCGGCCTTGGTTGCTCGCCGGCACCTTCGTGGCGTTGGCCGGCAGCTTGTCTTTACTGACGATGGCGCTGCGGGTCCTGCCAGTCGGCACCGCCTATGCGGTGTGGACCGGCATCGGCGCCGCAGGCACGGCCATCGTTGGCATGTATTGGTTAGGTGACGGGGTTTCGTTCTGGAGGTTCTTCTGGATTGGCGCGATTCTGGTGAGTGTCGCCGGGCTACACTGGTGGGCCTAATCAGGTCGAATCAACTTTCATTTTTTATGAGAAAGGAAAGTAATCGATTTTCAAATGCCAGCAGCGATGCGTACTTTAAGCAGAAAGCTTTGTGTCGATTTCCGTCTGTAACAACGGGCAGCTAAGGGTCGATGGCGGCATGTCACGTACGGCAGCTTTCGACCCATAGCGGACATTCCGGGCATAGCGCTTAGATCGAGCGCTGGTTCACACGAGCAGATAGCTGCTCGGCGTTTTCCTTCCGCTCCGAATAGCGATCCACCAGGAATTCCTGGCGGTCACGCAGCAGCATGGTGAACTTCACTAGCTCCTCCATAACATCCACCACGCGGTCATAATACGGCGAAGGCTTCATCCGCCCAGAGTCGTCGAACTCCAGGTAGGCCTTGGGTACCGAGGACTGGTTCGGGATGGTAAACATCCGCATCCAGCGGCCAAGCACACGCAGCTGGTTGACGACGTTGAACGACTGCGAGCCGCCACATACCTGCATGACTGCCAAGGTCTTGCCTTGTGTGGGGCGAAGCGCACCCAGCGCCAGGGGAACCCAGTCGATCTGCGCCTTGAACACGGCAGACATCGCGCCATGACGCTCAGGCGAGCACCAGACCTGGCCTTCCGACCACTGCACCAGATCACGCAGCTCTTGCACCTTCGGATGCTCCACCGGCACGTCGTCAGGTAGCGGCAGGCCAGAGGGATTGAAAATGCGAGTCTCGGCTCCGAAGTGCTCCAGCAGGCGCGCTGCTTCTTCGATCAGCAGGCGGCTGAAGGAGCGCTCGCGAGTCGATCCGTATAGCAACAGAATGCGTGGTTTGTGCTCGCTGGAACGGGTTGCTGCTGGTGGCACATCGAACAGCGCGAGGTCGAGATTAGGCAATTGCTCGGACATGTTTCCTCCTGCTCAAAGCGTACCGATGCGATCCAGCTCATGCTTGAGCTGATCACGGTCGAGGTGATCGAAAGGCAGTGCGAAGAAGGCCTGGCAGCGAGCCTCGATGCGGGCCAGCGTGGCGCAGAATGCTGCGTCCACCGACGCCTCGTCAGCCACGACATCGGACGGATCCTCCAACCCCCAGTGCGTCTTCAGTGCAGGGCCGAAATACACCGGGCAAGCTTCGCCGGCTGCCTTGTCGCACACCGTGATGACGATATCAGGAGGGCAGTCGACGAACGCGTCGTTGCCCTTGCTGCACAGCCCATCGGTTGAGATACCGGCATGCTGCAAGGTGGTCAGGCTGCGAGGCAACACTTGGCCCTTCGGAAAACTGCCGGAACTGACGGCTTCAAATCCGTGAGGCGCCAAGTGATTGAACATGGCTTCGGAAAGGATGCTGCGGCAGCTGTTGGCCGTGCACATGAACAGGACTCGCATGGGGGCTCCTCCGCTTCGTGGCGGATGTCAGAGGCTCAGGCGCAATGCCAGGGCCGAAAGGGTGATCAACAGAACCGGCAGCGTCAGCAGGATGCCGACCTTGAAGTAGTAACCCCAGGTGATGCGCACGCCTTTGCGCTCCAGCACGTGCAGCCAGAGCAGCGTGGCGAGGCTGCCGATGGGCGTGATTTTCGGGCCGAGGTCGCAGCCGATGACGTTGGCGTAGATCATCGCCTCACGCACCAGCCCTTGCGCCTCGCTGGCCTGGATCGACAGGGCGCCAACCAGCACGCTGGGCATGTTGTTCATGACCGAGGACAGCAATGCAGCAATCAACCCGGTGCCAATGGCGGCACTCCAAAGCCCTTGCTGCGCGAGGCGATCCAGCAGCTGGGTGAGCATGTCGGTGAGGCCGGCATTTTTCAGCCCGTAGACCACCAGGTACATGCCAAGAGAGAAGATCACCACCTGCCAGGGCGCTTCGCGCAGTACCTTGCGGGTCGAGATGCGATGCCCGCGAGCGGCGACGGCAAAGAGGATTGCCGCACAGGCTGCGGCTACCGCACTGATCGGGATACCCAGTGGTTCCAGGGCGAACAGGCCGATCAGCAACACCACCAGTACCCAGCCACCGACATTAAAGGTGGCTCGGTCATGAATCGCCTCGCTTGGCGACTTCAAGGCCGCGACCGTGTACTGCCTTGGGATGTCACGGCGGAAGAACAGAAATAGCACCAGCAGCGTTGCGGCCACGCTGGCGAAGTTCACCGGCACCATCACCGAGGCATACTCGCTGAAACCCAGCCTGAAGTAGTCGGCCGAGACGATGTTCACCAGGTTGGAGACTACCAGCGGCAGGCTCGCCGTATCGGCAATGAAGCCGGCGGCCATGACGAAAGCCAGCGTCGCGGCAGGAGAAAAACGCAGCGCGAGAAGCATCGACATGACGATGGGCGTGAGTATCAGCGCCGCACCATCGTTAGCGAACAGCGCCGACACGGCAGCACCGAGCAGCACGCAGAAGGCGAACAGGCGGTAGCCGCAGCCGTTTGCCCAGCGCGCCACGTGGAGCGCGGCCCACTCGAAGAAACCGGCCTCGTCCAGCAACAGGCTGATGATGATGACGGCGATGAAGGTGGCGGTGGCGTTCCAGACAATCGCCCACACGGTCGGGATGTCGTGCAGCGAAACGGCACCCGCCGCCAAGGCGATGAGGGCACCGAGCGCGGCACTCCAGCCAACGCCAAGCCCCTTCGGCTGCCAGATAACCAGAATGAGGGTGAAAACAAAGACGGCAATGGCGACCAGCATGAAGATCTCGCTCGGTGATGATCAGCAGCAGGCAGCGTCACGAACGGGGCGGCCGTCCATGTTCTTCAGCCGAAGAGAGTTGTCTGCCAACCACTGCGAGTTGGCCTGCAAGGTCACCTGCAACATTTCATGCACCCAAGCGGGCAGATCCGGGTTCAGGCGGTAATACACCCATTGCCCCTGGCGACGATCCAACAGAATGCCATTGCTGCGCAGCTGCGCGAGGTGGCGGCTTATCTTGGGTTGGCTGTCGTTCAGCGCGCACATCAGTTCGCAGACACATAGCTCACCAAGGCTAGTGATCAGCAAGGTGGCGCGGACACGGGTCTCGTCGGACAGGCTCTTGAACACATCTGGCGGGGTAATCATGACTATACCTGTACATATGGAAAATCGAATATACGGATTTCCATATGTTTTAGGCAAGCATATTTGGCCTGAACGTCTGCTATGGGTCGAAAGCAGCCGTTCGCGAGTCATCGTTATCGATCGGGATTAGGCGAAATCTGTCTCGGTCAACGCCCACAATCTGGCGGCCTCAGCGAATTCGAGCATCTCAACAAGATCCTCATCACCGACATCCCGTCGGCGATGCGCCGCGTGTGCCATTTCACTCAGGACAAGTGCACGACCATCCGGGTCTGCCTTAAGTGCCGTCTGGTCATTTAACTCGTCAAGCCACGCGCCAGGAAGATTCAGCACTTGACGGTCCACAGCTGATCGATCCGCGTCGTATAGGATTGGCTCATCATCTCCCTCCTCATTCCCCAGTCCGGTGTCGCAGGCACGCTGGCGGCTCGCATTGTCCCCCTCCCCCAGCGCTCGTTTATTCCATCCATCACCTGCATCAGCCGGTCACATGCCACAGATTGCTTGAGCGCGAACAAATCCTCTGAAAACTCACCTGGTTGCCGCAGGTCCATCAGTAGTACCTCGGCCTTGCTGTAGCGAAATCCAGGCCTAAAGATCCGCCCGACCGCGTAGGTGGCCAGTCGAGTCATCAGCAGTGTGTCGCAAGTGGGATATGGAAGCTCAACCAGAGCCCCCTGAGCGTGATGCGCTTCGTCTGGATTGAACATGCCGGTGCGGATGCTCACGCGCATGCGTTTACACACTGAGCCCTGGGCGCGAAGCTTTTCTGCGGCCCGACCAACATAGGTAGCCACCGCCTGCTTGATGGGCGCCAGCTCAGTGAGGCGCTTGCCGAATATCCGGCTGCAGCAGATTTCCTGTTTTGGGGGTTCCGCCTCGTCCAGGTCCAAGCACGGTGTGCCAGCCAATTCGCGAGCAGTCTTCTCGACCACCACACTGAATTTCTGGCGCAGCGTCCAGGCATCAGCCTTGGCCAGGTCCATCGCCGTGTGAATCCCCATCGCCTCAAGGTGGGCAGTCATACGTCGGCCTACGCCCCATACCTCTTTCACCTGGGTGTTGCGCAGCACCCAATCGCGCTTGAACGGATCAGTGATGTCGACCACACCGCCAGTCTGCGCTTGCAAACGCTTGGCCGTGTGGTTGGCCAACTTCGCGAGCGTCTTGGTGCCAGCGATGCCCACCCCCACCGGGATGCCCGTGCACTGAAAAATCCTCGACCGCAGCTTCCGCCCGAACTGCGTCAGGTTTTCCTGAATGCCAGAGAGATCAGCGAAACACTCATCGATGCTGTAGATCTCTGTCGCCGGTACCATCGACTCGATCAAGCTCATGACGCGTTCACTCATGTCACCATACAGCGCGTAATTACTGCTGAAGGCCATGATCCCGTGGCGGCGGAGCTTCTCCTTCGCCTGAAAATACGGCTCACCCATCTTCACGAAGGGCTTCGCGTCGTATGACCTGGCGATCACGCAGCCGTCGTTGTTGCTCAATACGACAATCGGCGTCTTGGCCAGGTCAGGCCGGAACACGCGCTCACAGCTCGCGTAGAACGAGTTGCAGTCGATCAGCGCGAACACTTGGTCACTGCGCATGATCACGAACGCTATAGCGCACAACGCCCCAAACGACGAGCTCATCACCCTCCATGATGTACCGCGGCGGGTATGCTGGATTCTCCGATTTGAGGATTACCACGCCATCGCGGCGGTGCAGACGCTTGCAAACAGGCTCGCTGTTGACCGCAGCAATGACAATGTCCCCATGCTCTGCCTCACGACTGCGGTCGACGATGACGACGTCACCCGAGTAGATCCCTGCGCCTTGCATGCTGTCGCCCTCCACTTTCACCAGATACACATGGGGCGCGCGCAGGTCGAATAGCTCATCCAGGGAAATATGGCCTTCCAGATGGTCCGCCGCAGGCGAAGGAAAACCCGCAGGGACATGGAACGAGTAAAGCGGTAGCTGTTCGGTGCCGCCGGTTGGCGTACCCAAGAAAGTGATGGTCATGATGGAAGGTCCAATGCAAACTGTATGCATATACAGTAAATCCGGCATCGTTCCTCCGGTCAATCCTGGACAGCGATAATTCTGACAGGCGAGAGGTGAGCTATGTGTGGACGTTATTCGATCTACGATTCGATGGATCACTACCTACGCCAGCTATCGCTGGACCTGGTGGTGATCAATGGCTATGACCATGAGGCGATCAATCGCTACAACGTAGCGCCGTCGACCCGAGTCGAGATCATTCGCCAGGTCGGGGATGGGTTGATCGTAGATCGGGTGAAGTGGGGATGGTCACCATTCTGGGCGAAGGGGAAGCGCCCCGATCCGATCAATGCACGGGCCGAAACAGTGGTGACGGGCAAGTTTTTCAATGGGCTGTGGCCAGGGGGTAGAGCTTTGGCGCCGGCCAACGGCTGGTTTGAATGGATACCGGATCCGGCCGACCCTAAGCGCAAGCAGCCGTATTACATCACCAGCGCTGACGGAAGACCGCTCTACTTCGCAGCGCTCGCCGAGGTTCACGAGAACATTGAACCGGATGAGCGCGATGGATTTGTGATCATCACAGCGGCCGCAGACCAAGGACTGGTCGATATCCACGACAGAAAACCCTTGGTGTTGCCCCCTAAGCTTGCCCAGGAATGGCTCGACCCGACTACATCACCGGAGCGGGCGTCGGAAATCGTGGAACAGAGGTGCAGGCCGGCAGCGGACTTCCGCTGGTATCCCGTGGGCAAGGCGGTGGGTAATGTCAGGAATGAGGGTGTAACGTTGATTACACCGATAGACAGCGAAGATCAGCAGGGTCAGCTAGAGTTTTGATGAGTGAAAGCACCGCGAGATAACCATCATGCTAAAACAAGAAGCAGATGACGTAATTGAGCGTATCAGGGACGATCTGAAAAGACACGGCGTGCTGATCGGCTACGATTCAGAGCTGACTTCTGCGGATTTCGGTTGCGACCTGGACCATCACGTTGCTGTGGTCAGAGAGGATCCGAGCAACCGCGTTTTGCGCATCTCGATACATGACGAGGGCTTGTGGGACCAGCTCCGGCAGGGCGCCGTATATCGTTGTATCGTAAGTGAATGTCATGGAAAGCTATTCGGCATTCCAATTACGATAGAACCAAGGACTGATGCGTCCTACACCATCCAGTACAAACTCTAGGCGCCAGCAGGGTGGCCTGGTTGCCGGACTGTACGCTGAACAAATTCAGTGAAGCGGTGGCAGATCTTTACCGCGCGCTTTGGCCACCACACGCAGTTGGTAATCGCACACCACTTGAAATAGCGATTCGGCCAGAAGATGCAGCCGCTCGACTTCATCAGCGGGTCTGCCTTCATCCTGCGCCTGGTGATAAGCCCGCATGGCGTCTAGAGCTTCTTTCATCAGGGGCTCTCCCGCTTCAATCATTCCGATGAAGGTGCGCTTCTCCATTGCCCGCTCCAATCAATTGATTAGCGCATTATAGGACCTCTCGCAGAGCTGGCCCGCTATTCGGGCTTGATCAT
>Ga0153918_1000518_pt1 | contig 18256 bp, 16 predicted proteins | sample TSFL002MetaG_FD_104687 | JGI IMG/M metagenome (GOLD analysis project Ga0153918, IMG submission 104687) | Attine ant fungus gardens microbial communities from Florida, USA - TSFL002 MetaG | ecosystem: Host-associated > Fungi > Mycelium > Unclassified | place: USA: Florida, Paynes Creek Historic... | reverse complement strand
CGAACCAGAAGGGCGGCGTCGGCAAGACCACGACCGCCGTGAACCTCGGTGCGTCGCTCGCCGACCTCGGCTTCCGTGTCCTCGTCGTCGACCTCGACCCCCAGGGCAACGCCACCATGGGTTCGGGCGTGGACAAGCGGGCGCTGACGACCACGGTCTACGATGTGCTGCTGGAGTCGGCTCATATCCGCGATGCGGCCGTGTATTCCGACAAGTGCAAGTACTGGGTGCTGGGCGCCAATCGCGAACTCTCGGGCGCCGAGGTGGAGCTGGTGGAGCTGGAGCGCCGCGAGAAGCGCCTGCGCGCGGCGTTGGAGCAGGCGGGGGCGGACTACGACTTCGTGCTCATCGACTGCCCGCCGAGCCTGTCCATGCTCACGCTCAACGGCCTGTGCTCGGCCCACGGGGTGATCGTGCCGATGCAGTGCGAGTACTTTGCGCTCGAAGGCCTGACCGACCTGGTCAACACCATCAAGCAGGTGCATGCCAACCTCAACAAGGACCTGCAGATTATCGGCCTGCTGCGCGTGATGTTCGATCCGCGCATCACGCTGCAGCAGCAGGTCAGCGACCAGCTCAAGGAGCATTTCGGCGACAAGGTGTTCGATACCGTGATCCCGCGCAATGTGCGCCTGGCCGAGGCCCCCAGCTATGGCGTGCCCGGCGTGGTGTTCGATGCGTCGGCCAAGGGCAGCAAGGCCTTTGTCGAATTCGCCAAAGAGATGGTGCGCCGCATCAAGAAGATGTGACGTTTCACGTGAAACACCCCGATCAGGCAAAGGCAGAAGGCTTGGGCAGCTATGGAATCCGAAGCATTGCAGGCTGAAGACGTCTGGCTGTTGCCCGGCTGGCAGAACTCGGACGCCGATCATTGGCAAAGCCGTTGGCAGGCCCTGTACGGCTACCGGCGGCTGGAGCAGCACGACTGGCTGCGTCCGCTGCGCGGGGACTGGAGCATACGCCTGCAGGAAACCGTGCTGGATGCGCCGCGGCCCGTGGTCCTGGCGGCGCACAGCCTGGGCTGCGTGCTGGTGGCGTGGTGGGCCGCCCATGCAGCGGCGGGCAACGAGAAGCTCGCCCGCAAGGTGGCCGGTGCGCTGCTGGTGGCTCCGGCCGATACCGAGCAGGACAGCCTGCGTGCCGTGCTGCCGGGCTGGGCGCCGGTAATGATGCAGAAGCTGCCGTTTCCCTCCATCGTGGTGGGCAGCGAGAGCGATCCCTATTGCACGCTGGCGCGCGCCCAGGCCATGGCTCATGCCTGGGGCAGCCGTTTCGTGAACGCGGGTGCCGCCGGTCATATCAACACGGCCAGCGGACTGGGCAACTGGGACAGCGGCCATGCGCTGCTGCAAACCTTTCAACCTAGAAATGGCAGTTGACCGCTTGCCTTTTTCACGAGAGCCGCATGAACACTGATTTTCACTGCTTCGTTCGCATTCACCCGTGTGGTGAACAGCGCTACACGCCCGCCAGCACCGCGCCCGGAGCGCCATGCGGCGTTGCAAATCCTCGCAATGGCAAAGCCATTGCGAGGATTTGCGCCTTGCCTGGCATACCGGTCACGGCACTGGCGGACGTGTTCAACTACCGTTTCTAGGTTCAAGGAAAGAACAAGCCATGGTGACAAAGAAACCCAAGGGGCTGGGACGCGGCCTGGAAGCACTGCTGGGCCCCAAGGTCAGCGAAAAGGCCGAGGCCGGGCAGGGCGCCGCGCCTGCCGGCGTGCCGACCAGCCTGGCGCTGGAAGTGATGGTGCCCGGCCAGTACCAGCCGCGCACGCGCATGGACGAGGGCGCGCTGTACGAGCTGGCCGAAAGCATCAAGGCCCAGGGCATCATGCAGCCCATTCTGGTGCGCAAGCTCAGCAAGGGAGAGCACAGCGGCAAGTACGAAATCATTGCCGGCGAACGGCGCTTCCGCGCTTCACGCCTGGCCGGCCTGACCGAGGTGCCGGTGCTGGTGCGCGAGGTGCCAGACGAGGCCGCGGCCGCCATGGCGCTGATCGAGAACATCCAGCGCGAGGACCTCAATCCGCTGGAAGAGGCCCAGGGCCTGTCGCGCCTGGTCAAGGAGTTCGGCCTGACGCACGAACAGGCCGCCCAGGCCGTGGGCCGCTCGCGCAGCGCCGCGACCAATCTGCTGCGCCTGCTGAACCTGGCCGAGCCCGTGCAGACCATGCTCATGGCCGGCGATATCGACATGGGCCATGCGCGGGCGCTCCTCACGCTGGATCGCGCCACGCAGATCACGGCGGGCAACCAGATCGCGGCCAAGAAGCTGTCGGTGCGCGAGGCCGAGTCCCTGGTCAAGAAGATCGGCGCGGAATTCAGCCTCACGCGCCAGAAGGCCAAGAAGGACGTCAAGTCGCGCGACGTCAAGCGCATCGAGGAAGAGCTGTCAGACCTGCTGATGGCCGACGTGGAGGTGCGCGTCAAGAAGACCGTGCGCCGCGGCGGCAAGGTGCAGGACGTGGGCGAGGTGGCGATCCAGTTCGGCTCGCTCGAAGCGCTCAACGGCATCATCGAGCGCCTGCGCGCCGAAGGCTGAAGCGCGCGCCCTGCCAAACAAAAAGGCCTCCGCAAGGAGGCCTTTTGCATGGGACGGAGCCCCGGAGCGATTACTGGCCGACCTTGAGCTGGCCGCCGCGGCCCAGGCCGCCCTTGACTTCCTGCGCCTTGTAGTTGCGCAGCGAGACCACCATGTTGTTGTAGGCGTCCATGAAGGCGGCCACGGTGGCCTTGCCTTCGGGCGAGCGAGAGAAGCCGCCCAGGCCGGCTGCAGCGCCGCCGCCGAAGGCACCCATGGCCGCGCCGAAATTGGTGGCCGTGGCATTGCCTTCGGAGATCGAGATCTGCACGCCCGAGCGGATGTCGAACATGCTCAGCGTCACGACCGAGGCCTTGCTCTGCATGGCGCCGCCGATCAGCGTGCCTACGTTGCCGAACAGGCCGCCCACGCCGGCAGCCAGCTGGCCCGTGGCGTCGTTGTCGATGATGATGGACGGCTCCATGTAGTAGTCGGCCGCCACGCGCTGGCCCTTCTGCTGGCGCGAGCCGGCGCGGAATTCGCCCGAGTTGCGCTGCTTGTCGGTGATGGCGCTGAGCTTGCTTTCGGTGCGGTTGTTGCCGATGGAGGTGATCACGAAGCAGTTGGACTGCTGCACGGCCAGGCGGATCAGCGGCTCGATGGTCGTGATCTTGGTGGCGGCGCCGAAGCTGGCATACCACTCCTTGCCGCGGCCGTCGTCCACGGCCAGCGTGCCCAGGGGTGCGCTGCAGCGCTCCAGCGTGGGGTTGGCATTCACGCTGCTGGCGCCCCCGGCTGCGCCGGTAGCCGCCGTGGGGGCCGTGCCGGTGCTGATCGTGCCGCCGCCGGGGGTCACGCAGCCGGCCAGGGCCAGGGAGGCAGCCAGGGCTGCAAGGCGCAGAGTTGTCTTCTTGGACATGAATATGCTTTCAGTTGTGTAAAGGATTTTGAAAAAAGGCGCTGAAGCGGCGCCGCCGGCTTTCAGCGCAGATACCAGCCCGACGTGCCCCAGATCCAGCTATAGGGCGTATTGGCGTACCAGGCATTGAGCGATTTGCGGTCCTCTTCGCGCACCCGGTAGTTTTCCTGGGCTTCGCGCTTGGCTGCCTGGGCCTGGGGCAGCAGGCGCTTGGCCTCCTTGTTGCCCTTGGCCGCGGCACGCGAGAGCCAGGCTTCGGCTTCCGCGGGGTCGGAACCCATTTCCTCGAAGCCCAGCAGGTAGAGCCGGCCCAGGGCAAACTGGGCGGGACCGTAGCCGCGGTCACCGGCCTTGCGCATCCATTCGATGGCCTGGTAGGTGTTGCGCTCCACGCCGTCGCCGCGCAGCAGGCGCAGGCCGAGGTCGTATGCCGCCTTGGGGTCGCGCTCGGCCAGGGCGGCCAGCGCGGCCATGCGGCGCTCTGCTTCGGGATTGACGGGCTCGCCCTGGAAGGTGGCGATATGGCGCGGCTGGTTCACGCACTGGTCGCCATTGCAAAGGCGCACCGTGGGTGCCAGCGGTGTGAGTTGCTCTTCCGGTGTCTGCGTCGCACAACCCGTCAGCATCAAGGCAGCCAGTGACAGGCTGGTGAAAACAAGGCGCATGAATATTCCTCGGAGACTCTGATTCACAGAGTAAGAAAAAGTATACCTATACGTATTGCGTAAATTCTGTGCAGATCGTATGGAGAGGTGCCCGATTTTCCACGCAGTTCGCCATGGCGCAAATACCGGATGGCCTTAAATGGGCGATTTGAATATCAATGAGATTCCGGGAATTAATAGTTTCAACGGGTTTTGTTTCAGAACATTACATTTTGTTTTTAGGGCACCATCGCCCACCATGCTCCGTTTATCCGCCATGACCTTCTGGCCCTTGCCGGCCTTGCTGACCTGGGCTGCCGCCTGGACGGCGTATGCGCTGTGCAGCAAATTCCTGCCCTGGTGGCTGGCTTTTCTGCTGGCCGGGAGCCTGGGCTGCCTGGCCAGCCTCCGGGGCTCTACCTGGTGGCGCCGGCTGATGATCGCGGGCGGCTTTCCGCTGTCCTTTGTCGCGCTGTCGGCCAGCATGCTGCCGGGCTGGGCCTGGCTGCTGCCGCTGGCATTGCTGCTGTTGGTCTATCCGCTCAACGCATGGCGCGATGCACCGCTCTTTCCCTCCCCGCTGGATGCGCTGGACGGCCTGGCCGAGAAGATCGCGCTGCCGCCGGGCTCGGCGGTGCTCGACGCGGGCTGCGGCCTGGGTGACGGGCTCAAGGCCTTGCGCAGGGCATTGCCGCAGGCCCGGCTCCACGGCCTGGAATGGAGCTGGCCGCTGCGCTGGCTGTGCGCGCTGCGCTGCCCCTGGGCACGCGTGCGACGCGCGGATATCTGGCTGGCGGACTGGAGCGGCTACCAGCTCGTGTATCTGTTCCAGCGGCCCGAAAGCATGGGCCGCGCGGCGGTCAAGGCCGCCACCGAAATGCAGCCCGGCAGCTGGCTGGTAAGCCTTGACTTTCCCCTGCCCGGCGTGGAGCCCAGTTTCGAGCTGCCCGGCGCGGGGCGCCACCGTGCCTGGGTGTATGCGATGCCGTTGGGCGGTCCGGAGGAGGCCCTGCAGGAACCCGGGCCGGGCCGCCCCAGGGACGGCCGTTTCTGACGCGGCCGGGGGCGGTTCTAGGCGTCCGGTGGCGTCCCGCTGTGCATGCCGAAAAAGCGGGCGGGCGGCATGCCTACGGTGCGGCGCACCATGGCACTGAAGGCACTGGGGCTGTAGTCGAGCTCGGCGGCAATGCGCTGTATGGGCCAGTTGCGCGCGGCCAGGCTGGTGGCATGAGCCAGCACCACCTGCTGGCGCCAGTGGGTGAAGGTGCATTCGAGTTCCTGGCGGAACAGGCGGGCGACCGTGCGCGGACTGGCACCCGTGTCGCGTGCCCAGTCCTCCAGCGTCACATGGCGGGTCGGATCGGCCAGCACGGCCTCGCACAGCAGGCGCAGGCGCTTGTCCTGGGGCAGGTTCACACCCAGCGGCACGGCGCTGGCGCGGCGCAGCTCGTCCAGCAGCAGGGCGCTCAGATGGCTTTCGCGTGCAAGGTCCGCGCTGCACAGCGGCGCACCGTCGTCGGGCTCGGTGGACAGTTCCCGCGCCACGGCGCGCAGCAGGTCCGAGGCATTGAGCACGCGGCACTGGCGCCAGGCGGCCTCGTGCGCGCGCGGCACGTCGGGACCGCAGCGCCCTTCGGGCTGGTGGAAATACAGGGTGCGCAAGTCGGCGCTCTCCACCATGGTCACTGCATGCTCCACGCCCGGCGGCACCCATAGCGCACGTGACGGCGGCACGATGAAAGTGCCCTGCGCCACCGTCAGGCGTATGGTTCCGGTGGTGGAGATGGCCAGCTGTGCCCAGGGATGGCGGTGGGGAACGACCTGGGTGTCCACTTCCAGCCAGCGGCATTTGGCCCGTACGGGGCGCCGGGCCGTGGGCACGAAGAGATGGGGCGTGAGCGACTCCACGTAGCTGGAGGCCTTGCCTGCGCGCAGCGGTTCGATGGGCATGGTGCTTGGCATGTTTGCAATAGCAATTGGCAGACTATCGCATACAAGACGCGGAAGCACTGCCTAAGATGCGATCCATGAACCGCCCCGCCTCCACCACTTCGTCTCCTGCTGCGCCCGATACGTTGCGCAGCGATGCGCGCACCATCGGGCTGATCGGCCTGGCCCATGGCTCCTCGCACTTTTTCCACCTGCTGCTGCCGCCGCTGTTTCCCTGGCTGATCAAGGACTTCGGCTACAGCTATGCCGAACTCAGCGTGCTGGTATCGCTGTTCTTCGTGGTCTCGGGCACGGGGCAGGCGCTGGCCGGCTTTGCGGTGGACCGCTTCGGCGCGCGGCCCATCCTGTTCTCGGCGCTCGGCAGCTTTGTCGTGGCCGGCCTCATCGCCAGCACGGCGCAGGGCTACGCCATGCTGCTGGCCGCGGCCTTTTTTGCAGGCCTGGGCAATGCGCCGTTTCACCCCGTGGACTTCACCATCCTCAACAAGCGGGTCTCGCAGCAGCGCATAGGCCATGCGTTCTCGGTGCATGGCCTGTCGGGCAATATCGGCTGGGCGCTCGCGCCGGTGTTCATGGCCGGCATCACCTCGGCCACGGGCTCGTGGCGCACGGCCTGCTTCTGCGGCGCGCTCTGGGCGGCCGTGGTGCTGGCCATCATGGTGCTCAACCGCGATGCGCTGGACGATCGCGCCCAGACCGCCGGCGCGCCCGCGGCCCGGCCCGGCAGCCATGCCGCGGCGGTGCCCAGGGAGCATCCGATGGCCTTCATGAAGCTGCCTTCGGTGTGGCTGTGCTTCTCGTTCTTTTTCTGGAGCACCTGCGCGCTCAGCGCCATCCAGAGCTTTGCCAGCCCCGCCATGCAGGCCATGTACGGGCTGCCGCTGAGCGTGACGGCGCTCATCGTCACGGGCTACATGCTGTGCGGGGCCGCGGGCATGCTGGTCGGCGGCTTCCTGGTGGGACGCGTGCAGCGGCTGGAGAAGGTGATCTCCATCTGCATGATGGGCTCGGGCATTTTGCTGTTCATCGTCGGCACGGGCTGGCTGCCGGGCATGGCGGCCGTGGCCGTGGCGTCCATCGCCGGCCTCGGCACGGGCCTGGCCGGCCCTTCGCGCGACATGCTGATCAAACGCGCCGCGCCGCCCGGCGCCACGGGCCGCGTCTACGGCACGGTCTACTCGGGTCTGGATCTGGGCTTTTGCCTGGCAGCGCCGGTGTTCGGCTGGATGCTCGACCATCAGATGCACAACAGCGTGTTCTACGGCTCCGCCATCGCTCTGGTGCTCAGCGTGGTATCCGCCGTCATCGTGGGCGACGGCGTGAGCAAGAAAAGCCGCGCCGCGCTGGCCGCGGGTTAAGGCGCGGCAGTTGCCGGCCGCAATGCCTCCGGAAGGGATTCCGGGGGCTTTTTTTCGGCTGCCGGCGGCGCTCCGGTCATGGCGTGTGCGTGTTTTCCCCTGTCTCGTTCTGGCGCCGGCATGGGCGGTGCGCTGCTAAGCTGGCCCGTTTTCGGGGCTTTGCCGCTCCATGCCCACCGGCATGTGCGCGGCCGCCCGCAATCCAGAGGAGACACGCCATGGTTGGCACCCCCCGCCGCGCGGCCCATGCAGCCGCCGCCCTGTTTCGCATTTCCCCGCTGGCCCTGGCCCTGCTGCTGGGCACAGCCCAGGCCGCACCGCAGGCGCCCGTGCTGGAGCTGGCGCAGAAGGAGCAGCAGCCGCTGCTCGACACCTTGCGCGACCTGGTGCAAATCGAGTCCGGCAGCAAGGACGTGGAGGGCGTGAAGAAGATTGCCGACTACGTGGCCGGCAAGCTGCGCGCGCAGGGCGGCAAGGTGGAGGTGATACAGCCCACCGACGTATACCGCCTGGACGACACGCCCGAGCAGGTCGGCCCCATGGTGCATGCCGAATTCAAGGGCAAGGGCACGAGCCGCATCATGCTGATCGCCCACATGGACACGGTCTACCTGCCCGGCATGCTCAAGGACCAGCCGTTTCGCATCGACGGCGACAAGGCCTACGGCCTGGGCATTGCCGACGACAAGCAGGGCGTGGCCCTGATCCTGCACACGGTAGAGCTGCTGAAGAAGCGCGGTTTCGACGACTACGGCACGCTCACGGTGCTGATCAACGGCGACGAGGAAATCAGCTCGCCCGGCGCGCGCAGCACCATCACGCGCCTGGGCGCCGAGCAGGACGCCGTGTTCTCGTTCGAGGGCGGCGGCACCGACGGCAGCCTGCGCCTGGCCACCAGCGGCATCGGCGCGGCTTACCTCCAGGTCAAGGGCAAGGCCTCGCATGCGGGCGCCAAGCCCGAGGACGGCGTGAATGCGCTCTACGAGCTGTCGCACCAGCTGCTGCAGCTCAAGGACCTGTCCCGGCCCGAGCAGGGACTCAAGCTCAACTGGACCGTGGCCAAGGCCGGCACCAACCGCAACGTGATCCCCGCCGAGGCCACGGCCCAGGCAGATGCACGCGCGCTGCGCGTGGCCGACTTCACGGCACTGGAGAAAGCCATGCACGACAAGGTGGGCCACAAGCTGCTCGAAGCCAGCAAGGTGGAGCTCAAGTTCGAGGTGCGCCGCCCGCCGCTGGAGGCCAGCGAGGCCGCGCGCAAGCTGGCCCGGCATGCGCAAGGCATTTACGGCGACGAACTGAAGCTGCCCATGAAGGTCATGGACAAGGCCACGGGCGGGGGCACCGATGCGGCCTTTGCGGCCCTCAAGGCCAAGGGCGCGGTGATCGAAGGCTTCGGCCTCAGCGGCTATGGCGCCCACTCCAACGATGCCGAATACGTGCAGGTCAACACCATCGCGCCGCGCCTGTACCTGGCCGTGCGCATGATCGAGGACCTGTCGCGCGGGCAGGTGAAGTAAGGCCGCCCGAGCGGCTCCGGCAAAAAAGGCTTGCCCTGGGGCAAGCCTTTTTTGCTGCTGCGGGGGCGCGCGGCCTACTGGGCGCTGATGCCCTTGTCGTTGGCGATCTTGCTCCAGCGCGCGAAGTCGCCGGCCAGGCGTGCCTTCATCGCGGCGCTGTCCTGGTAGCGGGCAATGGCGCCGGCGGCCAGCATCTTCTGTTGCAGCGCCGGATCGGCCAGCACCACCTTCAGTTCCTTGTTCAGGCGGTCCACCACGGCCTGCGGCGTACCCAGCGGAGCCACCAGGCCGCCCCAGGTGTCGGCGTCAAAGCCGGGGAAGCCCTGCTCGGCCACCGATTTCACGCCGGGCAGCAACTGCTTGGCCTGGTTGGAGCTTACGGCGATCGCGCGCAGCTTGCCGGCCTGGATATGCGGCAGCGCGGCCACCACGTCGGCAAACATCACGGGAATCTGGCCGCCGATCAGGTCGGTCACCGCGGGCGCGCTGCCGCGGTAGGCCACATGCTGCATGTCGAAGCCGCCCAGGTCCTTGAGCTGCTCCATCGACAGGTGGCCGAAGCTGCCGGTGCCCGAGCTGGTGTAGTTCAGCGAGGGCTGGGCCTTCTTGGCATGGGCGATCAGGCCGGGCAGGTCCTTCACGTCGGGCAGCACGCGCGGATTGACGATGATGGCCATCGGCAGGTCGTACACCGTGGCCACGGGCAGGAAGTCCTTGCGCACGTCGTACAGATTGTTCTTGAACAGCACGGGCGCGAGCAGCGCCGGCATGCCGAACATGGACAGCGTGTAGCCGTCGGGGGCCGACTTGATGAAGCTGGCCGTGCCGATCGATCCCGAAGCGCCCGCGCGGTTCTCGATGATCACGTTCTGCCCCAGGCGCTCGGACAGGCTTTGGGCCACCAGGCGGGCCGCGGTATCGGTGGGGCCGCCTGGCGGGAAGGCCACGACCATCTTGACCAGCTTGTCCGGCCACGGGCCGGCCGCCTGGGCCGGGGCCAGCAGGCCGGCGGCGAGGCTGGCGCAGCAGGTCGCCAGCGCGGTGCGGCGGGACATGCGGGAGGTGCGGGGGAAATTGCTTTGCATGGTTGTCTCCTGAAAGCTGATGATGAAAACGGTGCGGTCAGACCACCTGCCGGGCGCGCAGCGCGGCCACGGCCTCGGGCGCCAGGCCCAGCAGCTCGCCAAGCACCTCGTCGGTGTGCTGGCCCAGATGCGGAGGCGGGCGGCGCACGGGCAGGCGCTGGCCGTCCATGGCGTAGGGCGGCGCGAGCACGGACTGGGGTCCGGCTTCGCTGTCGTCGAAGTGGTGCAGCAGGCCGGCTTCGCGCGTGCGCTCGGAGGTCAGCGCCTCCAGCAGTCCGAACACTTCGCCGCAGGGAATCTGCGCGGCGCGCAGCTTCTCCAGCAGCTCGGCGCGCGTGCGCCGGCGCAGTTCGGCCTCGATCAGCGGCATCAGTTCGGCGCGGTGGGCCGAGCGCGCCACATTGGTCGCAAAGCGTTCGTCCGCCGCCCATTCGGGCCTGGCTATCACCTCGGAGCAAAAGCGCGCGAACTGGCCGTTGTTGCCCACGGTGATGACCAGCGGTCCGTCGGCCGCCTCGAACACGCCGTAGGGCACGATGGACGGATGGGCGTTGCCGAACTTGGGCGGATCGCCGTCCTTGAGCAGCGCCTCCATGCCGTAGTAGCTGGTGATCATCAGGCCGCAGTCGTACAGCGCCATCTGCACATGGCGGCCCCTGCCGGTGCGCTCGCGCTCCAGCAGCGCCGCCAGGATGGCCTGGGCCGAATACATGCCGGTGAACATGTCCACGGCCGCGACGCCGAACTTCAGCGGGCCCTGGCCGGCCTCGCCGTTCATGGCCATGATGCCGGACTCGCCCTGCACCACGAGGTCGTAGCCGGGGCGCTGCGCCTCGCTGCCGCCGCGGCCGTAGCCCGAGATGGAGCAGTACACCAGGCGCGGGTTCAGGGCCGAGAGCTGCTCGTAGCCCAGGCCCAGCTTCTCGGCGCCGCCCACCTTGAAGTTCTGCACCACCACGTCGCATTGCGCGGCCAGCTCGCGGGCCAGTTGCAGGCCGGCCTCGGACTGCAGGTCCAGCGTGATGGAGCGCTTGTTGCGGTTGGCGCTGTTGAAGTAGGAGGTGTTGCGCGAGCCCACGCGCACGCCCCAGTCGCGCGTGTCGTCGCCGCGCGCCGGATGCTCGACCTTGATCACGTCGGCGCCGAAGTCGGCCAGCGCCATGGCGCACATGGGGCCGGCCAGCACACGGGACAGGTCCAGCACGCGGATGCCGGACAGCGGTTGGAGGGGAGAGGAGTTGTTCATGCCTGCCTGTCTTGCCGCCTGGGGAACGGCGGCAGCAATATCCAGGCGCTGATTGTCGATATGTTTAATTAATTTGACAATTGTGCTGATAATTGAAATGTATGTTGACTGAGATTTGACAATGGATGTGAATGCATTGGGCCTGCTGGTGGAGATCATCGATGCCGGCAATCTGAGCCGGGCCGCGGCCCGCCTGGGCATGAGCCGCGCCAACGTGAGCCACCGCCTGAGCCAGTTCGAACGCGAGCTGGGCCAGCAGCTGCTGCGGCGCACCACGCGCCAGATCGAACCCACGGAGCTGGGCCGGCGCCTGTACGAGCACGGCCGCAGCATCCGCCACGAACTGCAGGCCGCCGACGAATCGGTGGCCGCGCTGGGCCAGGCGCTGCAGGGCCGCGTGCGCCTGAGCGTGCCCAACGGCTACGGCCAGCTGGCCATGGCCGGCTGGCTGACCGACTTCATGCGGCGCTATCCCGGCATTGCGCTGGAGGTGATCTTCGACAACACCGTCGAGGACCTGATGGAAGGCCGCGTGGACTGCGCGGTGCGCGTGATGAACGACCCGCCCGAGCATCTGGTCGCGCGGCACCTGGGGCCGGTGCAGTACGTGGCCTGCGCCACGCCCGCCTGCATTGCGCAGTGGGGCCGGCCGCAGACGCTGCAGGAGCTGCTGCGCCGGCCGCTGATCGCCTCGGGCCTGACCGAGCAGAAGCTGCGCATGGCCGGCCTGCAGCCGCTGGCCAAGGGCGATGCGGCTCTGCCCATGCGCCTGGTATCGCCCAATTTCCACTTCCTGCGCGAGGTGCTGCTGCAGGGGCTGGGCATGGGCATCGTGCCCGATTACATGGTCAGCGAATCCATGGCCTCGGGCGCGCTGCAGGAGCTGGACCTGCCGGCCGGCAGCCTGGACTTCCTGGCCACGCACAAGTATCTGCTGTACATGCCCACGCGTTTCCAGACCCGCGCCATCCGGACGCTGATCGACTTCGTGCACACGCGGGCGCTGGAAGATGCCGCCTGACATTGCACTCCGAAAACAGGAGCTTGTGGCGCTTTCCTGTCGGACATCTCACGTTGGAAAGAGCCTGCCATCAGCCATGGATGCGCGCTGGCAGCTCACTTTTCAGGTAGAGCGCTGTCATCTGCCGAACAGTCCCGATGCGCGCGGCTGGCTACAGTGCCAGCATTACGGCAAACACCACAGGAGACACCCATGAGCCAACCCCTGCCGGCATCGGCCGAACTTCCCAGCGTGCAGCATCTGGTCAGCCCCGAGGAGTGGCAGCTGCGCGTCGACCTGGCCGCCTGCTACCGGCTGGTGGCCCTGTACGGCTGGAGCGACCTGGTCTTCACCCACATCAGCGCGCGCCTGCCCGGGCCCGAGCATCACTTCCTCATCAACCCCTACGGGCTGATGTTCGACGAGATCACGGCCTCGTCGCTGGTCAAGGTGGACATGCAGTGCAACAAGCTCATGGACTCGCCGTTTCCCGTCAACCCCGCGGGCTTCGTCATCCACAGCGCCGTGCACGAGGCGCGCGAGGACGTACAGTGCGTGCTGCACACGCATACGCGCGCCGGCGTGGCCGTGAGCGCGCAGAAGAACGGGGTGCTGCCCATCAGCCAGCAGAGCACCTTCGTGCTGGCCTCGCTGGCCTACCACGACTATGAAGGGGTGGCCTTCCGCCCCGACGAGAAGCCGCGCCTGCAGGCCGATCTGGGGGCTGCCAACTTCCTCATGCTGCGCAACCACGGGTTGCTGACCTGCGGACCCACGATCGCCGATGCCTTCCTGGCCATGTACACCTTCGAGGCGGCCTGCAAGATCCAGATCGATGCGCAGGCCGGCGGCGAGCTCACCGAGGTCGATCTGCGCATCGTGCAGGGCGTGGCCGAGGCCATGAAGGTGCAGACCGGCGGCCTGGGCGGCCAGTTCGTCTGGCCGGCGCTGCTCAGAAGGCTGGATCGCACCGATCCCGGCTATCGCCGTTGATCTGTTTTCGGAAATGGCAAAAACTTGAATTCAGGCTCTTCGCAGCGCGCACGCCCATAGAGGTTAGTCGGTGTGCTGTCACTCGGCATTGCGCTGCTTGATGAGTTTGCCGATATGCGCGCGTTTACGTGTGCCCTCGATTCTCTTGAATGGCTGTATAGCGAGCGCCTCGGGACTGAGTTTCTCGTGAACCATGTCGAGAATCTTCTGCCCGTACAGCATGCCGTCGGCATGAATCGCTTCCTCCAACCGCTCCAAGTCGCGCTTGCGCAGTGCTTCGATAATGTCCTCGTGCTTGTGCCGCCCGTCGAGCACTAGAGGCTCGTCTGCCTCATATAGGTAGCGGATGCTGGGGCCCGTGATAGCCCAGAGCTGGCGCAACATCGACGTCAGATAAGGCATGTTCGCGGGCTCATAAAGCGCGAAATGAAACTGCACGTTCTTTCGCAGAATATTGTCGGCATCGTGCGCCTTCTTCGCCTTCATCATGTCGCGATGGATGCTGGTGAGCTCCATCAGCCTCTTCCCATCCCAGTGGGCCATACCCGCAGCGGCGGCCATGATTTCGAGCTGGATACGTATGCCGCGCACTTCGGCAAGGCTTTCCACAGTGGGCGAAGGCACGCGGATCGAAAAACCACGCTGACCCACCAGAATGCTTTGTGCAACAAGCTGAAGCAGTGCCTCTCGGATAGGTGTCTGGCTGATCCCCTCAAACTCGCCTGACTCCGTCATTTCGCGCAGCTTGAAGGCATGGCCGGGCCGGTACTCGGCATGGATCAGCTTGTTGATGATTTTTTCTCTGACGAGATCTGTCAGATTGACTTCGCTCACGACGAATCTCCTGTTGCCCTGCCGGTTGGATGTGGTTCCACTGTCCTGTGTGGGCACATGCTCGGTATTTTCCCTCGAACACACCTTGGCAAAAGAACTTTTAATCTGGTCTCATGCAGTATTTTATAAAAAACTGCATGAGACGAACCAGTGAAAGCGCATCGCCATGACAAAACCTCTTCGCACCCCGGGCCTCAACAAACACGACACTATTGGACACACTGTCGCTAGAACCCTCAAGAAGCACGGCATCACGCAGTTTTTCGGCCAGAGCCTGCCCAGCATGTTTGTACTTGCCGCAGAAGAGCTCGGGTTGAAGCAGATTGCGTATCGAACGGAAAACGCGGGTGGCTGCATGGCTGACGCAGCAGCGCGTGTGAGCGGCAAGCCATCGGTCATTACCGCGCAGAATGGTCCGGCCGCCGCCCTGCTGGTGGCGCCGCTCGCGGAGGCCCTCAAGGCTTCGATCCCGATCATCGCGCTGGTGCAGGACGTGGCGCGCGATCAAACCGACAAAAACGCATTCCAAGATCTGGACCATATGGGTCTGTTTAAGCCCGTTACCAAATGGGTACGCCGCGTGGATGTGGCATCCCGCGTGGAGGACTATGTGGAGCAGGCCATCATCGCTGCATGCAGCGGCCGTCCTGGACCGGTGGCGTTGATGCTGCCGGCTGACCTGCTCAATGAGCCGGCAATGCCCTCGTCCATGCCGCGTCCCTCGTCGCTTGGCTTCTTTCCACTCGATCGCCCCACCCCGGATGTACAAGCTCTGGAGCAGGCGGTCGACCTGCTCGTGAGTGCCAAGGCCCCGGTGATCATTGCCGGTGGAGGTGTGCACATTTCCGGTGCCGCTGAAGCGCTGTCTTTGTTTGCTGATGCACTGTCGATTCCTGTCGGCACGACCAACATGGGCAAGGGAGCAGTGGATGAAACATCAGAACTCTCGCTTGGTGTCATAGCCAACTGCATGGGGCCGAATGGCTCTGGCCGCCATCTCAAGGACTTTGTGACAGAGGCAGACGTGGTGTTCCTCATCGGCAACCGCACCAACCAGAACGGCACGGACAGCTGGACGCTCTATCCCAGAAACGCGCAGTACATCCATCTTGACATTGACGGGCAGGAGGTGGGCCGTAACTACGATGCGTTGCGTTTAGTGGGCGATGCCAAACGTGGTCTTGAAGTAATGCTGAAGATCGCGATGCACAAGCAAATTTCAGCACGCAGCGCACAACGCGCCGCCATAGTCGGCCGCATTGTTTCGGGCAAAAAAAAGCACCTTGAAGAATCGGCCTCTGTGCGCCTCAGCGCCGAAACACCTATCCGTCCCGAGCGCATCATGCAAGAACTCAATGCGCTGCTCGCTCCGCAAGACACCGTGGTGGCCGATGCGAGCTATTCCACGCTTTGGGTCACCAACTACCTCACAGCGCGCAAAGCAGGTCAGCGCTTCATTACGCCGCGAGGCCTAGCTGGGCTGGGTTGGGGTATGCCGATGGCCATGGGCGTGCGAGCCGTACAGGAAGCGGGCCATGTTTTTTGCTTGGTGGGCGACGGGGGCTTCGGGCATGTGTGGTCCGAGATGGAAACCTGCAGGCGCATGGGTATCAAAGTTATTGTGCTGCTCATCAACAATGGCATTCTTGGCTACCAGAAGCACGCTGAGAATGTGAAGTTCGGCGCGCACACATCAGCCGTGCATTTTGCGAGTGTGGATCATGCCGCCATTGCCCGAGCATGTGGCATCCATGGGCAGCGCGTGACCCTGCCCGATGAAATTGCACCGGCACTCAAAAACGCCATGACCGCCGAAAGTGCAACGCTCATCGAAGTGATGTGTACCGAAAATGCTTTTCCGCCAATCACCTTCTACACGCCGGAGGCGAACTGATGGACACAGCAGCCAACACGCCAACAACTTCTGCGCGCATCGCGCTCGTCACGGGTGCTGCCCAGGGTATAGGTATTGCGAGCGCGATTGAATTGCTCAAGAACGGCCGCAAAGTCGTGCTGTCGGACTTGAAGTTACCCGATCTGTCGCAGATTCCCACCGCACTACGTGCCAATGCGTCGGCGGTCGAGCTCGATGTGGCAGACGAAGCTCAGTGCCGTGAGGTTATCGCGCAGATCACACGAGAGTTTGGTGGCGTGGACATACTCGTGAACAACGCAGGTATCAGCCTCAAGAATGCGTCGGGCCAGTCCAATGGCATTTTGGAGATCGACATGCCGGAAGTGCAGCGCATGATCGATGTAAATGTGCTGGCCATCGTGCGTCTGTGCCAGCTCGTCCTGCCTGGGATGAAGGCGCGGGGCTGGGGCCGCATCGTAAACGTTTCCTCGCTCGCAGGCCGCAGCAAATCGGTGGTGGCAGGCCCTGCCTACATGCTGACCAAGTCAGCCGTGCTCGGCCTAAGCCGTTCCATTGCATCGGAGATGGGGCAGTTCGGTATCACCACCAATTGCGTTGCGCCTGGGCGCATTCTTACGCAGATGGCGATGCAGGCGGGCGAGGAGGTCAATCGACAATATGCCGCGCAGATCCCGGTGAAGCGAATTGGTGAGCCGCATGAGGTGGCTGCGGCCATTTGCTACCTCGCCAGCGAAGCAGCCGGCTTCACCAATGGCGCCGTTCTTGACGTGAACGGTGGCTTCTTCATGAGCTGATGCTCAGCGCCAGCTAACGGTCGACGCAAGACCCAACTGTCCATCCACAAAGATTCAGTGAGACGAACCCAATGACCGCAAACCCCAATATCAGCAAACGCGCTTTCCTGGCTGCCTGCTCGGGCACGCTGCTTCTGGGCATGTCTGGCGATGTGCTGGCGCAAGGCATGGATTCTTTCCCCGAGCGCGAAGTCGCCATGGTCATCAACTACGGGGCGGGCGGCAATACCGATGTGGCGGCACGCGCTATCGGCAATGCGATGGAGCGCCTTCTCAAAAAACCTATCATCCCCAACAACCGCCCAGGAGCATTGGGTACGCTAGGCGTCAGCTACCTCGCCAAGCAAAAGCCTGATGGATACACCATGGGCATCGTGACATACTCCACCGTAGCGATCACGCCGCATCTCTTGAAGGTGGACTACAAGGCCGATGATTTCGATTTCATTGCCGGGATTGCGCGGTACCGGTATGGGATCGCGGTACGTTCCGATTCCCCGTACAAGAGCATTGCCGACCTGGTGAAAGCTGCCAAGGGAAGCAAGGGCATATTCTTTGGTGCCCCATCCGCGCCGAACAATCTTGCCATGTATGAGCTGGGTCGCAAGACGGGCGGTAAATTCGAGGAAGTCACCTACAAGTCGGGCTCTGAAACGCTTGCCGCGCTGATCGGCGGACAGGTAGACGTGATCGTGCAGAACCCATCGGACATCGTGCCTTATGTGAAGGCCGGCAAGATGCGCTTCCTCGCAAGTGCAAGCCCCATGCGCTGGAATGAATTTCCCGAAGTGCCTACGCTCAAAGAGCAAGGCTATGACGTCGAAATCGATTCCTGGATCGGTCTGGCTTATCCCAAGGGTACGCCCAAGCCTATCCGCGACAGGATGGAGCACATTGCGACAACTGCTGCGCAAAGCACCGAACTCGCCAGAATCTTCGAGAGCGCGGGTGTCGATCCGATTTCCATCAGCGGGGAGGAATATCGCAAAAAGCTGCTTGAAGGGCGTGAAGTCATGGGCGCGGCCATCAAGGCCGCGAACCTGCCACGAATGAACTAACTGGCTTGGCGTGACGCAGGCCGGCTCATAGCGTAAAGATCTTGCCGGGATTGAGGATGTTGCGCGGGTCCAGCGCCTGCTTGATGGCGCGCATCATCTGCACGGCGCCGTCGCCGGCCTCCTCGCGCAGAAAACCCTGCTTGTGGATGCCCACGCCATGCTCGCCCGTGCAGGTGCCGCCCAGCGCGATGGCGCGCTGCACAAGCTGGCTGTTGAGCTGCTCGGCGCGCGTGCGCTCGTCCTCGCTGTCGGGGTCGATCAGGTAGCCGAAGTGGAAGTTGCCGTCGCCCACGTGGCCGACGAGGAAGTAGGGAATGCCGCTGGCGTCGGCCTCGGCCACCGATTCGAGCAGGCAGTCGGCCAGGCGCGAGATGGGCACGCAGGTGTCGGTGCTGATGGCGCGGCAGCCCGGGCGCGAGGCCACGCCGGCAAAGTAGGCGTTGTGCCGCGCGG
>Ga0153918_1000517_pt1 | contig 18257 bp, 19 predicted proteins | sample TSFL002MetaG_FD_104687 | JGI IMG/M metagenome (GOLD analysis project Ga0153918, IMG submission 104687) | Attine ant fungus gardens microbial communities from Florida, USA - TSFL002 MetaG | ecosystem: Host-associated > Fungi > Mycelium > Unclassified | place: USA: Florida, Paynes Creek Historic... | reverse complement strand
AGCCAGCGCTCGTGGATAACCTTGAGAGCACATGCACACCACCTTGAGTTGCTTGGGCTATTGATGAGGCTACCGTGAGTGTTAAAAAAGACGAAGGACACACTACCTGGAGTCATGGCTGTGCGCATGGGCTCTATCAGAGGATAGCCAGTGAAAGAGATTCTAGGACCTGGGTTTTGAGAACCTATGCCAGCTTTCAATGCATATCTTACGTTTCTCCAATTGGGTTATCGATCGAGTTATTTCTCCAGTTCTCGTAATTTTGACGCTCCAGGGAATCAAACCCACGAATGACATCGTGTGAAGAGTAGAGACGTCTCTGCATGGTATGCGCGTTGAAGCATCAAAGCATACGATACTGAAATCATGGTTTACCTCAATTTGTCCCGAAGGGATCGTGAAATTCGCTATATCGTGGCAGAAATTTGTATCAACATTGACCGGGAGTATTCCACCGATCTCGGCAAATGCAGGGAGGTCTGCGCCTATTCCAATGTGGGATCCATAACCATTTATACTTATATTATGCTGGGGTGTACGAGCTCTACATAGTCAATTTCTAGGTGATACTTCACGAAGAAAACATGAGACGAACCGAAGGGCAGATGTCACAGTTTCCATGTGAGCTGCAATGATGCTCGATGAAAAATAAGGCGACTAGGAGATGTATGTCCCAATCCTTCATTAAAAGATCAAAAAGCCATCCACACCTTTGGCATCGGAGATCCGGCCCAAGCCATCCTTGACCAAGCATGAGGCATATTGATGGGTATGGATAGGTTCGTGTGCTCTCGTAAGCTCCGCAGATAAAGAGCTTCATTGAAGAGGCGGCGTATACGATATACCTGATATATTGTCAGCCTTCTGAGTCTCTATGATGAACGATGTGGAAGCGCACATGATTAGCATCTAAAGGTGCTCTATCTAGTATAGGGAAGACGATTGCAGATGTCTTCAAAAATTCATCTTCTAGATGAACCCTGAGTGCATTGGAGAATCCACCGAAGGCTGAAACATCGGTCATGAGGTGAATACCCTACCATCCCATTAGGACCGATTATCAGGAATCAGACCTGAACACGAACCTGGATGCTATCGCTCTCTTCAAGAAATGCCCGAACAGATGAGTCCATCAAATCGCTGTCCTGAAGGATTCAATGATGACGATGGCATTCATCAATGGATGAACAGACTTGCTTTGTTGTACTGCCGGAATTGTTCTTGGCTCTGCTTCCAATTATCTGCCCCACCATTTATTGGCTGATTGACTCGATGAACACTGCGTGGTAGATAGTGAACGTGACTGAAATCAGACCAGTACCTGACCTCTTCGAGACTTGTGAGTTGGAGATCAACTTGATCTTTCTGAATGTGATACGGGCTTTTGGCCACTTCGTTCTGTCTTATCTCTTCCACTGGTTGATCCCTCGAGCAAGCATATCAGGAATTGCAAGAGAAGTTCTGTTGGAACATACCACAGACCATGGTTGGAAGCTACATCATCTATCATACCCGTTGCCGCATTGGATCGAGCCAAAGTACCAAAACTCTCTAACCGGAACAAGCTCAAATGAAGTTGACCGACACGTATAATGTATCCAACCTTTCAAATCAAACATCAGGACCCTCGGGTAGAATACGACACCCTTGAACAATCTCAACAACCAAAAAAGGCATAGATAAAGAGGCAACTGAAGAGTCTCACATCAGGATTCTGTCGTTCAGTGAGTGAGATCTGATCATCAATTGGACCTTCATCTCCTGATTGTTGGGAAGGATATGCCTCTTGAATATTCCAGAAATGCGTTCCAATATAATTGGAGTAATTTCCCAGCTGAAAATAGAGAATTTCTCTCATCAACGTCGTTGGTAGCCCTCAGCAAAAATAGTCACATACCATTGTCACATTCTGATATAAAACGACATCAACTGCAGTAATTTTCTTTGGAAAATTATCGGTATAATTATGAGGTTTTCTCCAGTAATCCCACATATGGAACAGTCAATCTATACGTCCCGATGCTTCTACTCTAAATGCTTCTTTACCTTTACATTCAATGGGAAAAGGTATCATATAACAACAGGATTAAGACTCGGGGACATAATAGTGTTGTTGTAAAATGGAAACTACTACTGACCATTTACAACACCACACGAAATCTATCTAGGGCTCTACGATCTTCAGAAGACAACGGTGCCCATGACCTATTCTGTTGTTGGGTAATATCTTGTGGATCGGGTAAAATATGCTTCTTCGGTTCCTGTGGTGATGCCTGTGGTGATGAATTGAGAGGCGGCAGTGACAGCCTCAGTCCCAGATGGTGATTTTGTGAAGGTGGAGTGGATGTTTGCACTTCTGGACAATAGTTCTGAGGACGATATGCATGAGCCAATGGAGCGTCATCATAAATCTCGCTGTCATCAGAACCATATGAAGGCCGGTCAGGTTTTCCACACAAAGTCTTGTTACTTATAAAAATGGCATCCGGCACACGGATGTTCCGGAGATAATCGTAGTACTCGATGACCGGCAGCCGCGAGTAATCAGATTCCTATTGGAGTTGTGGAAATATACCCAACTCCCCGGATATCCACTTACCGAAAAGTATGCGACAACATGCCATTTCCTGGTCTCGCTGGTTCCTGGCAGGTGGACGAGCACGGAAAATGTTTGTTTCGTTAGCCCATTGGGCTTAGATGGCCTGTCTTTTCGCTTGATGGACAAAGGGATGTCTACATTTGGGTCTAATGACCGATAAGCTCTACAAACGAAGATTATCAACACCACTCCCCAAATCTTTGCTTGAATAGGTTGACTTGCCGTCGCGCAGCTTTGGCATCCCTTTCCTCTTGCGTGATCTCAATTTTTTCTTCATAAAATAAGTGGTCGCCACGCATCCTACTTTGAGACCTTTGTTTAATAGTCAGCATGACAGAAAAATAAACAGTTTGTGGAAGATGACCATCTACGACCATCGGTCCATCGCAAGAGACCACCATCATCTTGCGCTTCTTGCCAGACATAAACATGACCGCTTCGGAGCTGCTCCCGCTCACTTGCTAACAAACGTCTTTTAATCAGTGGCAAGATGTTTCGCCTCACTGCTTCAAGAACGACATGGGCATCATAAACATTTCTAATATCTTTGCCCTTATGAGCCATGGAAATCATAGAAGGTATGATACCTACGAAGAGAAGGGTGTGTAACACAGGACGGATTATACAAAGATGGAACGGTTGGCCCAGACGACATTTCGGACACAGGAGATACATGGAGATTTTGTAGACTTGGTTTATATGGAGCCTTCTGGATGACATCAAGACTCACACGAATCCGGAGAGTTAACGGGACTCCCCAACACCTAAAGTGACCTCATCAAGGATAAAAAAACAAGCATTGAGACTATTTAAGCGGAGGGAACAATTAAATTCTGACATCGAACGGCCCGGAATCGCCCTCGACCTGAGTTCCGACGATAACGCTTATTCAGCAATCAACTGAAAATTTGGCCTGAGATGAACACTTTATTTCTCACCCATACTCTGACCAAATTCTTTCACATGGTATTTGATATACTCAATTATTCCACGCAAAATTTCTTGGCCACCAGAGATTTGTTGAAGGCGTATATTAAATTCACTCATGAATACACACAACTATGCAACACCGTGGCCTACATGCAACCGCTTCAGTAATGTTCAAATTTGTAGTGACTCGAAAAAATATATAACCCAGTTTAAATATATCTCTCCTCACCCTGATTGCAATGTTGACAATCAACGAACCAATCAGCAACTACTTTGAGGATACATTGACACGGTCGCCCCTTAATCCATGTTGCTAGGCAATAGCACGAAAACGTGATCTGGCTTTTAGAGGGCCATCTCCCCTTCGTGTATTGCCACAGATCAAGAGACTGAAAAACACTGTGCACTTTCATATCTTATATCTGTCTTCTAAATGCTAGTAGAATAACTGTCTCGAGGCCCATTGTTGATGACATGCGTGTAGAGACGAATTCTAACAAAGACACGTACATAAAAATAGTGGCGGAACAAGAATAGATTCCGAGATATCCGATAAGCGTGCGCTCAAATGGGTTCCGGTTCCAGAATTTGACCATTGAGCCATGACCTACCGCAATATAGGATCCCCCTCCTGGTGTAAGGGAGCTGTGAGAGTGACCATGTCATCCTTCATCATTTTCGTGGAATGAAGCCACGATTTAATTCCAAAGGATTCTGATAGTTTTACTAAAAATAGGCCGATCGTTGAAGTGCATGAAGCTCCGTTTGCTCGTTTCGTGATTGTTGTTAAACAAGTTACAAAATCTATGATACAACTATCACCACTATTTTCTAGGAGGAATATGCTTGGATAGCGTTGTTGAGTGCTGTCTGCATGTCTTCATATATGCTGACAGCTTCATGTTTCTTGTCCGCCTTTTTATATCATTAGGATCGTCCAATAGTCATTGAGTATGATTATATTCTCACTGGGAAATCACTGATGAGTGCTTCTACCGCCCCTTTAGCATGAACGCCAAAAGTCTGCAAATCAGCCGCAATGGTAGAGTGGAGAAGAGTCGGGATGTTGTTCTTGTCGATAATGACTTCATTGGAGAGTTGAATAATTTCTTTGTCCAGAGATTGGGCAGAGTCCAATACCGCGACGGCCTCGGACGGTGTAAAGCTTTTTGCGGCCTGAGTCAGAGTCAACCAGAAATTAACTTCCATCCTCCTTTTTTCATCCCTTTACTCACTCTTGCATCCGTAGCAATGCGGTCGAGACCTTCAATAATGTCTTTCTTGTCTTGCACCATGTTCTAAGTTTTATGAGTGACTAATCATGTCAAACACATTGTGCCTCACAAGTAGATCAACGTTATGGACGTGATTACCGAGACTCACTGCTTTGTCACGAAGTGCGTTCAAATCACTGATAACGTCACGAAAATTGGCATGGGATGTAGCCAGAGCCAAGGTCGTAAGAGCGACAAGACCAAAGAGGGAGGAAGAAATATGCATATTGAAACAAATTTGTGAAGGGTTTTTTAGTGTACGAGCGAATCCCTTTGGTGAGCTTTTATCCCTCCAGTGAGGAGAATTTTAGGCCACATCATTTAGATGTCCGATCGCGAGACCATGCATGTCAAACTCCAAGGAGCAAATAATCAATGAGGTTCACCTGCTTCCGAATCGATCAACATTCAGTAAATACTTCTTCATACTAGAACCGCCTTCTGATTAGTGTATGGTCGAACTTTGATTCATGAAAGTTCGAATTAGTTGTGTATATATTAAGGCGAATCTCCATGAGAAGTTCAAAAGTAATAACAAAACCGTCAAAGGGTTGTAGGCTCTACACCATCTGGTTTAAACCTCAAACGAGATACAAGAACCGTGTCCCAGGGGCCTCCACGTACAGGAGAGACCTTACTGGCTGATTGCCATAACGATTGATCTGGTATATCGATATCGGGACCGGCACTCTCATATTCTGAGTCAGTGGTAAAAATACCCCAAGGTCTACCTTTTTTCGGAGAACTGAATACGTTGAAATGCGCCTGGTATAATTAAGAAAAGGAGACGCGACGGATGATAAGTAGTACTCACATGACCTTCTGGATGATTATGACTGACAAAAAGAGCATAGTTAGGGGCTCGAAGGGTACCAACAACTAGTCCATATGGTTCAGAATCCAAGGATCACGAAAATGTCGGTGTGCCACCTACCCAGAAAGAGTTCTTCACGCTGGATCTGGTGTTGACCACCGAAGATCTTCATAATGACATCCACGTTGGCCTTGAACCATCGCTTAGGTGCATCTAGCTGTCCACCTTCCTCGGAGATCAAGTAGCGATATTCAGTTGCTTCTGCACAGAGGAAAGCTGCTCTGTGGCCAGTTTTGAGTGGAAACGAATAACGACGGCTAACTTGTTGACTAATTAATACCAATTAGTTTCGGTAAACATCTCTAGCTAGTGAACACGATGCAACATACGGGAAAATGCCAGTGCCTTGTCTCTTTAGTGTGAGGAAGCCCATGATGGTGTCGATTAACTGGTTCCGCTTCGAGACCCGTTGACTACCACTATTCACACGCCCATATCCATCGATCTTAGGTAGAGCCCGAACGGTACTTAGAGAAGACATATTGGGATGAAGAGCATTGAACAAAGTGATAAATTCGCCTCGGGGTTTGGAGAGATATCCAACAGCCCCCACATCAACACGGGATGGCTCCCACAAAGGTAAAACAACTGCGAATCGATTAGTTTGGCTCTATGAAAGAGATGACATGCGGACTGACGTGAAGGATGGTAGTCATGGGTGAGAATCATTCGGTACCTTCTCTCGTTTCGTATTTGGGCAATGATATCACTCGCTGGTGGAGGAGAGGCGTGGGTCTCTTGAATGGGAGCCGAGGTGTTCTGGCTGTTTCCCTCAGAATTCTCTGAGGAAGGCGAGACAATCTCAGAGGACTGCCCACTACCCGCGCGGGAGAAGAAGACTGGTTCAGGGAACTTGATTTCGGGAGTAGGGACTGATGTTTCCTTGTGCGGCCGTTGGTCAGACTCAACAAGACCAGACTCATCAGACTGCTTAGAAGCTATCATGGGATGTTAGGGGAAGAAACGAAAGCAATATAGGCAGGCTACACACAGGGGAGTTCTTCAATAGGAAGGAGAACTGGTCTAATGTCGGGTGAAATGACTGGGTCCTCAGGCACTAGTTCAGGTAATTCAGATATATAGGAAGGGGTGAAATCTTCTATCGACAACGGGGTAGTCTCGTGGATGATTTGCGTAAGTGGCACAATATCAGCAAAAGAGGGCCGCTTTGTGGGATCTTGGTCCCAACAGGCCCGCACAAGGTCTTGCAGCTGAGGTGTCACGTACTTGGAGCTATTGGGCCATGAAGGTCGTTCATCATTGTCTATAGGATGAAGATTGTGAGTACAAAACATACGTGTTTGTGATTTATGAACCCATACCCAGGACCAGATGACGGATAGTAAAGTCATTTACATACGGCCACGGTAGAGCACCCCAATTCAAAATCTCAATACAGGTGATAGCAAATGAATATATATCCATTTCCTTAGTAAGGTGTGATGGTCCACGCATCAATTCAGGAGCTTGCCAACGGAGGGTACCATCTGCGCAAGGAGTTTCAACAAAAAGAAATATATGAGGAAGATGAATACCAACGAGGAGGCGCCACACCACTGATACTGAAGGCTTCCGATTTCATTTCGCTTTGGCCGAAATCAGATATCACACAATGAAGTTTGTCATCTACGAGAACGTTTGCAGTCTATGTCAGAAGTTAGGGCGCCAATAGTGAGAGCACAAATGATAGAATGACCTTGAGATCACCATGATGTACGTTTTGGCTATGTAAATAATCCATCCCTTTTGCAATCTCATGAATGAACCTGTGTAAATCTTGACTTCGTCGATGCTCATTCGCGTTTTGGATTGGAGGGATCCTCGATTGTATTTGTTGAACAGAATTTACACCTGACCAAATGGGGAAGGTTGTTTGCCTTTCCGTTTTCGAAGAGCCGGGTAAACTGTTACCAAGTAAACTATTACCGAAACGAGGGCTTTTTCTTGATCCATGGGAAGAACCGGACAACCTCGTCTGACTTCGAACCTTTTTCAAGAACTCGTTCAGGCTCCCATTCTTCTCGTAAGGGCTAACGAAGAACCAGGGTGGATCACCAGCAGTACTGCTGGCACCGTAAAGCTCCAGTACGTTAGGGTGTTTGAGATTTTTCCATATAGCTACCTCTCGCTTGAATAGTCCACGTGGAGTGGTGTCTGCGAGAACTTTGATCGCGACTGTGCGGTTTCGCCAGGAACCCTTGTATACATCAGAGAAGAAACCGACGCCTATTTTTTGGTCACGATCAACTTCATATCTGGAGATTGGAAAATTATTAGAAGCGGAATCATGACACAGGAACGAACTTACTTGGTGATCGTCCAACTTGGTAGGTTCGTATCCACACCTCGGCTCATCCTCACGAGTGCCTCGATCCCACTCTCTAAAAATTCTCGATCCAAAGTATCCTCCTTGCCCGCTGCAGCGAAGCTTGCAGCAGAACTACTACTATCTAAAGTTCCCGAGCGCTGTTGACTGGAAATGGCTTTCCCATCCTTCATGGAAGATCTTCTAGACACGGGAGGGGGCTTTGGAGTGAGAACAGTAGAGCTCTGTCGCTCCCGGTCACGTTCAGTGACCCGCTCAAGTGCACGCTGAAGCGACTTAATGGCCTCTGGCATATCCTGACGTTTTATCTGGAGTATGTCGAGAATGTCGGCGTCTCTCGTGGTATGGAGAGCAAGGCGCATGAGTTGACGTAGATTCTCTGTGTCTCGGGCTTGATCGGAGGCATTCTGAGCTAGGTGCAAGGATGCTATTCCGGCACGAAGCTGTTCCTCTGACATCTGTGAGATCGAATTCCCTGGAACTGCAGGAGGCTGAAAAAGAGTCAGAACTAAGTCAGGAGGATAGATTTATTCCTACCTTCATTGAACCAAACTGAGGGCTTTGGGGTGGCGACGAGACGATGTCTTCTGTTATACCAGTTAACATGAGGGCATTACTGGAGTTCGGTTCTTGTCTCCTTTGAGAGGACATGGCAGCGAGGAGAGCCTCAGTCTCAATATGTCGATTTCTTTCCGACTCCTGAGTTTGCTTGAGGATGCGAATTGAAACAGAGAGCTGCAGATGATGACAGGGATATATAAATGATGATAGACCAGAGGGGAAAAACATACATTGAACATGTCCAATGCCGATCGTATGTCCGCATCGCAGGCACTAATGTTACGCATGATATCGTCTCGTTTAAGGTAACGTTTAATGAAGGGTCGATGTGATTCTTTGATAAAGAGTTGTTTGACATTTTCAAAAGCTCTGATGATATATCGTAAGATCCAGGATAACTGAATAGTGGGAAATACTGACTCCTGCAGCTTGTTAAGAGGTCCCTGTAGCTCGACGGTGACAGAGCTTCCTGCATCATGGACTTCCTGACGAACTGAAATGAGAGTTTCGGCGCACCGTCCAGTCAGTCGTAAACAAGTCAAAGTATTTAGCTAAACATATCTGATGATCTATACCGTCGGGCATTCCAGGAAAAGACTTACATCGACTTTCTGCACTGCATCCCAGATTTCAATTAACGACTTTGCTGCAGGTGAGAGACCCGGAATGGGAGCCAGCTCAAGGAAATCTGATCCGACGACGAGTAGCTCATGGACGACATCCAAAGATACATCGAGAACAGATTTTATTGCGGTAGAAACACGCTAGGGAAAAGGACGGGTTAACGTTGTTTCCTCGCTCGGGTAAGATTGATATCACAAAATGATCATCATGTCATGACCCATTGCACGGAGATGCACAAGAGATGGTCAACTTACCTCCTTCGTATGATTCCACGCTTCTGTTACTTCTGGTGATAAACCAATGACTTTCTGTGGTGGATCATCCCAAGACTTTGCATTTGTGTTTTCACCCCACCAAGAGGCTGAAGGAGAATCAAATTGACGTGTGGACGTGTCTGTTTCGTTAACTTTTTTTCGCCACACATCGCTGATGTGCCAAGACTGTGATCCCAACCGTGTTCTCTGGGAGAGATCTAAGGTCAAGGGGTTGCTTTCGTGCTGATTGTTGGATAGGGCGATGGCCGTAGATGTTGAGCTTGATGTGATATTCACTACTCGATCAGAACTCAACGAAGTAAGAGAAAGCGGCTTTCTGGAGGAAGATACTGATGTGGTGTACGATCGTCCTGAAGGAGGGTCCGGAAAATCATCCAGGTCGTCTAGTTCCGGTAGAGATGAGAGTGGCACTCTATTCGACAGGGGAGAGGAGGCTTGTGGTGTAGTAGACAACGACGATTCTACAGAGGAGGGGCTTAAACTTGAATACCCTGGGGGGGTAGACATTGATGAGTGAAAAGTTGGCAGAGAAGACGATCTCTTTATATCAGCGCTAAGCGCCACGAATAACTGCGGCAGAGCGTCGCTTTGGCAGCGTGAGAGTCAACAGTCTGCCTATTGCAACATCTCAAAGTAGAATCTGTCAGTTATCACGTTCACGGTGCCAGGGCTGAATTCCACTGAACTTCACAGTCCTCTTCTTAATGAGTCAAACTGGGGGCGAATCCTCCGTCATTTGGGTGGGCGCTCCATCCTAGTAGACCTAAGACCAACTTTACCGAGTCGCTCGCTTTTTAATTTACTTCAAGATATGGACCCAATCTAGAAACACTAAAGAGAGGATTATCGCTCCTTATAAATGTGTGTTGGTCAAAGGGGCATTAAAAGGATTATTTGACCTGACTAAATGACCGGATGTCCCAAAATAGGGCTGCGCAGTCACAACTGCATGAAATATAAGATTCCAATTGCACAAGCCTATTACTCGAATCGTATTTTAGTAAGACCAAACAGTGCAATTTGTGTGGATCTTCGAGTGGTTAGTATGTGGATAGTATTCTGTCCCTCTAGGTGGCTCTCTTCCGATAACTTCAAAATTACCATGAAGCCGAGTCGATCTTAGTTATTGCATAAGCAGCAGCTAAATGACCTCAGTTCGAGGGACTGCATTTAACATTGTTCCACCTCGAGAAGCAGTATGCCCAGGCGTTGAGATGCCTTCGTTAGGATATTATACGAAATCGAAGCAAATGGTATCAAAAGTCCGAGAAGCCGGAATTCAAAGACCGAGTGACTCCTCAGAAAAGAAGTTCAGGCAGGGACTATTCCCAAACTAGGGATGCTGGCAGCAGGCTCAGAGTAACACGATACTGTATGACTTGATTCGTTCGACGTTAGCTACGCCCCAAATGCCGAGAATGACTAGGACGAATGTTACAGGTTTCTCTGGCGGGAAGCCAGACAATATGATGACGTCATACAGAGCCTTCCCCACATCTTCGTTTCATTCCCTCTCTAGCACTGGTATTACAGGAGATACATGAGTGGAAACTACTAAAAGTATGACGTGGAGTATCAATGATGTAAATTTTCCAAGTCCGATGCCCCTCGAAAGGGTTTGAAGTCCGCAGTCATTCCCCTATATTCGCAGTCCATAACACTCCATTGCTCGAACAGGCGGAGGCTATGACCTACTGATTCTCAGCGTCTGGCATTTTGTCCGACGTGGATACTCTACTTTTTATGTTTGCCTTAGACAACACAATATCAGCTGGAACATTGATTCCCGAGAAAATTCAATTCAAATAGGATGAGTATGATCAGTGTAGATTTTTCGACCACTTGATTCTGCCACGACAGCTGATTCACCCAAATGTTTTTTCCGCTGCCACACGTAACCGCTTCAACAACCCTTCCATCCGACTTGCCTGCTCCGTTGCTTCACAACGCGCACCCTCCAGACTTTCACCAACCCGAACTAACTACCGCTTTCATATCTCCAGCACCCTGTTTTCTTGACCATCCCTTCTTGGTGCCTATGATGTCCACATAATCCTCATCTCGGGAAGTCTGCATCCTTGTTTGGCCGACTGACAAGCGGCACAATGGTAGGGGTTAGTGCAAATTTTTGATTTCTTGGGTTTTTAAAATAAACTCACTCTTGCTCCTGGCGTTCGCATGATGCGTCGTGCGCAGGGGTTTTTGACCCATCCTAATGATTTGTCTGTCGTCTCAATGATTTCCGTGGGTACAGACGCGTTTATCTGCATTTTCTTGGACCACAGGGCAGCATGGCAACATTTTCTTGATCCTGTTAGGAGGAATGGCAACATATAGGAGTTGGGCCGGCTTCTTCAAACTTCCTTAATTAATCTAAGCGTTTGTGTTCTTTCTGTTCTCGGGCCTTCCTCTCTTTCTCCTTACGAAGTTGAGTTTCCTCAGCTGCTTGGGCTGCTTCCCTGGCTTCTCGTTCCAACTCTTCTTGTTCAAGATGGGCATCTTCAGTAGCACACTCTGCTCTGCACAATTTCTTTACTACCGTAATCCAGAACCCGTAAGACTCATCCTTGGAGTCAGAGGGCAATTTGGGTCGAGGTACAACTGGCTGAGGAGGGGACATGGAGGAAGACGTTGAAAAACAAAGTTTTCTCTGAGAAGCAATTTTGACATCTAATCATGTGATGTCAATGTGGGCCTACAAACTATCTAGCTGCTGGGACATAATGTCATCCCTTAAAACTCCCCTCAGCAATGAGTTTCAATTTTTTCGTGTCAAAGAATAGCAATGATGAGCACTACAATATTGCTGTTGTAGTGTCAGGGTCGTGCCTGCCAAGACTTTCCTATACAACCAAGAAAGCAAAATGGCTAATGTCCTTCTGGCAAACCAGAAACAATCCCTGCACGTAGTCATACGAGTGATTATTCGACAACTTATGGGTACCACAAACTGGCATATCCATGATCAAACACTTTGCTGCATAGTATGTGTAAGCACTGTGTGGCACAAGGACCCCAGGACTTGCTTTACCAAAAATGAATCATGCGGAGGCGGAATTAACACTTCCCCAAATCAAAAACTGATGCCGGAAGGAAAGCAGAACACATCATGAGAATTTGGAAATCGATTGCTTTTTGCATCCACAGTAGAAATTTACATAGTCAAACATTCTTATGTAGCCTACATTCCGGAAAACGGTATTCGAGATCACATAGGCTCTACAAAAATTAACAGGAATGAACGAATGACAGACGCCAAACATGAGTGTTCTGACCAATAACAATATAGACGAAGCGAATGAGTGAAGTTTTGTCCTACTTCAACCCATACTAGTTGGATATGCGTTCCGTAGCACATTGGTATCTGTGGCACCAGAACCTTGTCCAGTCCCATCTGATTCAATAGGGGGTATCCTGCGTGAGCTCGACATAATAGGTTTGAACAGTAAGATGTGAGCAGAAGTGGTGGGAGAGATCAAAGAAGTCGAAGAAGTCGAGGTTATTGAAGGGAATGGAGACATAGAATTGTCCTGATCATCACCTGATGGAGAACCCTGCGAATTTTGCCCTAACGGATTGTTATCGTCCGGGATGGATGACTGGTGGCGGCGATGATCGATCCGAATACCAAAGACAATCCCTAATACAATTCCGATTACGATAACATTGCTGAGGAGTACAATGAGTGCAATCCCCTTTTTCGTACGCCAGAACGGCATTCTCGGTTTACTCATGTGGCATACAGGTTGGTCGTCCTTAGTGTCAATGCCTTGGAATGGGTACGGCTCGCACGCCAATATGGAGACTTTTGAGCTGTTGTCAAAATGTAACGGTCGAAGGGAAATCGGTGGGTCATTGTATTCAGGTGGTGGCGTCCTCACACAGGCCACTGGTGCAGAAGTGTGAAGATGTTGATCGAGGGGTAGAGAGTTGGGCAATCCAGTAATAGAGGAATTCTAGAAATGGAATGAGATAAGGGATGGCAGAAGACAAGAACTATTTCAACGTCACCTGGAGCGACAAGGTCTCCTGCTGAGCTGACTTATCCCATCGTTGGGCCTTGGTCATTACTGTCCTGACTGGCTGAATGGATGCCATTGGACTGCTGAGGAGTGAACTTGTGTTAGAGCGAACGTAAATTTAAAAGAGTGACGAGGTGAGGTTTTCAATCAAGAAGAAGGAAAAAATTACATTTCTAGAGGCTGCTTCGAATGGGTGTTATATAGCAAGATATATCGAGACTAGGCGATTTTTATTTTTGGTCACAATCCATCGAGATAGATGGTGGGCTTCATGGTTCCTGATTTATTATTGAGGCGATTGACTGTACACGGGTGCAAGACTGTACACGGGTGCAATAGTATGTATGACGAGTGAGTGCCATTCTGTTCAAGGGCTTTCAGAAAACTTAAATGTATGTGCTTAGGAGGAATGCTCCCACATCAGGAGGAGAATTATGTAAGGCTTCCAGAATTGGCATTTCCTAGAAAAGCTCCATAGTGGGCTCCATAGTGCACTACTCACCGATCTCACGGTACTGACAGGTCGATTTAAATCGACGCCGACTAATGTCAAATCTTTTTTAGGAAGACATTTGGGTCTATGAATCATGTATCAAAGTATCCTTCCACAATTGGGGAGAAGGACGTTGGTTGAGCCTGGTGATGGGTCCTGGGGTTCGAGACTAAATACTAGATCATGTTATATAAGCATCCCAAAACGTTTCCTTATCCATTGCCCATCAACGAAAATACTGTATCAATCGATCGCTTATGCAGCAGAACGAGGATGTGAGACTGTATGCCAAGACAAAAATCCAACTAAACTTGACCATCTGCAGAGCCAAGACATATTTACAGCCGTTTTAATACCTCTTGCTTGGTACTTGTTCAGTACTGAATATATCTCTCATAAAATCCTTACCAAGATTTTCCATTCTTATCAAAACCTTTCAAGACAGGGTCAGTCTCAGTAAACTATGACATTTTACTTGTTGCAGGCACATGGTCGAGCATAGTACCACCCAACTTGGATTACCTCTGAGTCCAGCTCCTGGGAAAAAAATCTCTCTGAATGCAATGTGTTTCATATCATAAACAGACTCCGTCATAAGGATCAGCATAGCAATCGACAGTTTCGCAATTCAATTAGGTGATTCAAGCTTACGTTGGCCACTAGTTAGTTTGGCGGAAATTGAAGCTTTGCACTACTGTCACTACTAGTCTTCATGCTCATGTGAAATATTTGCTTTGCTGGGATACTGCTTGGTCTTTCATATTCGCAGCTTTCTCTATCACGCGTTTATTAAAATCGGGGGAACAAGAGATGTAGGTGTACAACCTACTCGAGCGGTATACAAAGCAAACTGTAGAGGCAGCAGCATCGAAGAGGCCGTTCAGAGGATGAAAGCGTGACAGTGTGAGAAGAAATCTCCATGTGACTGTCTGCCCGATACATTTTCCTCTCGGCATACAAGACGTCGAACATTCTGATTGTCCAGAAGATATTGATCTCTTTTTTTGGATCAACAATTTGTTACACGGTGCTCGATCGCAGTCCGTGAAGATATTGATCTCCGTGTAGTTTATTAACCTCCGGACTTTTCGGTGGCGGTACTTCAGACGAAATTAGATATTGGGCTAGACACTGCTAGAAGAAAACAAAGTTATTGGCTGAAAGGCAGGACCCTGGTTTGGGACGGAAAGGGTTGGTGAGACGGTGTACGTGGACCGATAAATTCTCCGTATCTGCTTCTCAAAGACTGGATGAGTAAACATTTCATCAAATTATGAGCATCTGAGAAACGACCAAGATGGTCAAATTAGTGATAGTGATATTAAATCAGTCAAATTATATGTTGTGTATAATATTTACTTAATCACGAGAGCAATGAGGCGCTTCGCTCTTATGAATGACGAAGAGACTTCATCCGTAATGAATGGAGGCTGTCTTACATGCCGAGAAATAATACCTGGCCGTTGTGCTAGACCTATCGATAGACTTGGGGTCCTCTTTGTGCGTAAAGTAATTTCTTCTGGAGACAAGCGCATCTCTGAAGATAGCAATACCGACCGACAGAGGCGTATCTTGTGTATCGGTTGGTATAGAATCTTCGACATCCAGTATACCGTTCATGCATTGATGGCATTCATTGGGAAGCACTTTGTGTAACATAGAACCTTTTTGTCCAAGAAAAGGTCTAATGTGATGATATTCATTGGCCTTAACCGAACAGTCTGAATCTTTGTTGAGGACAATCATGTTCAAGCGAAGTTGTGCATATTTTTATAAGTTCACACGCAGCAATGTTGTGCTTTGTCGCCACAAGCGATGGCAGCACAGCCAGTCCAGGTATTTCCCCTCTACCCACTTACATTGCAGCCCCGCTGACTAACAACTGACACAGCGTAACGATTCATTCATGACCAGATTCATAGAATCGGTGCCGAGAAATTCATCTTCATTTCCACCTTCTCCGATATCATTTTCCGAACTTCACACTCAGCCGCAGTCGAAGCCGCAATTCCCTTCGCTCTCACCTACATCGAATGAAGGAAATGTAGCAGGCCCAGTTCGATCTGACTCTAACAGATCAATGCTATCTCGCAGACTTCGCCACGCCTCTCTGCGTCTTTCCCCAACAACACCGGCACGCTCCAGCACAAGAGATAATCATCACACACGGAATTCCTCCAGTATGCTCACGCCAGCTGCTAAGCCCTCGCAACGTATGAAACAACCCCAGCTTCCTCAAATCAGCCCGATAATTCCCCCGCTTTCGACAACTAGAACATCCTCAGAAGTTATGTCAACTCACATCGCGACACAGAGAGACAATACTCTTGTTTCATCTTTGACTAGAAAACACAAATATGACGATGAGGAAGTTCCGCCTTCTCCATGCTCTATCGCTTCCACACGGACTCTCATGTTGCAAGACTCACAATTCGAAAGTCGAACGGATGAAACAGTGAACATGTTTACGCACAACAGAACCCATGATTCCATACTCCTTGCTGAGACTGCAGACAAGATGACGTCTAAGAAAAGTGAAGCAACGCTATCTCAAGACCATTCCAGTTATTCCCAGTCGCAGTCCACAAGAGACACATCCCAACACTCAAGAAAGCCAGGAATTCGTCTGTCATTATCGTCGTCACATAGGTCCAGGTCTCAAAGAAACTCTTCCCAGCCTATGTCATTGACCTACTCTGATCAGTTGCTCGAGCAACCTCAACTCCTTGCAATGCAAACATCAGGCCAACAGCACGACGATCAAAGTACAAGCATGCTATCCTACGCTTCCCTACCTGTCAACCCAGGACCACCGATTCAGCATGACTACATTCCATCTCGTTCCATGTTTCTTCCATCCACCTCGAGGACTGCTTCGGATAACCAGACAGAGATTCTCAAGCACCCTCTTCAAGATCTTATAACAAAGCAACCACAGGTCCATCAGGCTGCTGAAAACGTTGAGGATAGAGAGGGTGTGAAAGTCGCGCTGTCTAGTGTCCCCGGATCTCCAAGGCGTTCCATTTCACGCTACGATTCTCCAGAAGTAACTGGTCGCGTCACCGGTCTAGGCTCCAGTTCAGATCATATGACAACGCTCACGTCTATAGGGCCATGCAGGAGAAAACGGGAGAACGTTGCAGTCCCTCGAGGTCATTTTGTGTCCCCATTTGCGCGACGACAGCAGCCCGGGAATCTTGTCACGGGTAACTTGCATGAAATGAGCGTGATGTCATATACAAGTTCACAAGGACAATCAGCGGATGGGACTCATACAAGTGGAGATTCTCAACCAGCTCGAGCTTTGCTTTTGGTTAACCCGCCTCCAACAAGGACCTTGGATTCTGTGCGTAATCAAGTCGCTACTGAAATTGCATACCGTGCTGTATCCAAGTCCAATGTAGTTGATGGTGAGTTGACCAACTTGAAGCCACTACAGTTTTGTCATTGGACATCATGTAGGCGTGCGTGTGGCAGTGGCAGACGCTTCATCAGCTTGGTCGGGTCCGGATGATATCTCCTTCATTCACCTGATCTCATCATCCCTTAATACCTCATCCATTCTTTCTTCTACACCTTATCTGTTCATAATCACGGCTGCATCTTTCTCCCCTACGTCCCCGTCCCCTTTCGCTTCCTGCTCCGAGCCAGAGAACGGTAGCGCCACCGCGGCTCCCGCTACTGGTCTATTGTACATAACTTCTTCGTCATGCAAACTAGCTTCGCGTGCTGTACATTTGACCTGTTCAAAATTCATCGGCCGCATAACATCGTCCTCCTATACCTTTTCCACTCCAGATATCGATATCGAGAAAGCAGGGGACATAAGCTTAGGTCTAGCAACGAAAGAGCTCGAGTGGATGGCCCGAATAAGAGAACTCCATTTTTCTTCATTTGATTCAGACATCATACATTCAATCCTTCTCACCGCTTCCCGCACACCACTCGATCCTACCGTCCCTCCACCCAATTCGAAATCTATCAATATAGCACTCGAGGAGGCTCGAGCTCAATTGACGAGGATCACACCCAGACAGGCGTTGACGGAATTGGGGAATCCTGTCATGCAAGTTCCAACACTGTTGGTGGATATACGGCCCCAAGCTCAGAGAGAGGAGTTTGGTGAGATACTAGGAGCATTGATCGTGGAGAGGAATGTGCTGGAATGGAGATTTGATCCGAGGTGTGAGTCAAGGTTGCCTATAGCAGATCGGTATGATTTGCGGATTATTGTGTTTTGCCAGGAGGGGTATGCATCGAGGTAAGCGTGTTCAATTTT
>Ga0153918_1000516_pt1 | contig 18266 bp, 17 predicted proteins | sample TSFL002MetaG_FD_104687 | JGI IMG/M metagenome (GOLD analysis project Ga0153918, IMG submission 104687) | Attine ant fungus gardens microbial communities from Florida, USA - TSFL002 MetaG | ecosystem: Host-associated > Fungi > Mycelium > Unclassified | place: USA: Florida, Paynes Creek Historic... | reverse complement strand
TTTGTTTGGTGGCGATAGCGAAGAGGTCACACCCGTTCCCATACCGAACACGGAAGTTAAGCTCTTCAGCGCCGATGGTAGTCGGGGGTTTCCCCCTGTGAGAGTAGGACGCCGCCAAGCAAGCTTAAACCCAGCTCATTGAGCTGGGTTTTTTATTTTATATCTGTGCCGATTTGCTTTCATCAGTATCCATTTTATCAAGCTTCTGCTTTTTAAGTTTTCTAATACTTTTGAATCCAATACAATCACCAGCATGATCAACATGAGAGTCATAAATAATCAAAATGCAGTTTGTACGGGAGACTCATCCAGACTCCATCCGTCTGCAATTGGCAGAATAGAGCCGCCAATCCATTGACAGCGAGCAGCATGCCTGTCGTTTGTTCTGTTTTTCCATGATGAAATTGATTGGTGACAATTAAGATAATGGCGAACATGCCGGCCATAAATAAGTCCTAAGAAAAAACTAAGAATAATCCCTGCAAAAGCTGTTTTATTGATTGCCAAAATACAGAGTTAAATGAGGCCGCTCATATTTATCAGCCTGAGATAATGATGATAGGTTATTTTTTCGGAAACCGGCTCGGATTGCCAAATGAGAGAAAAGATATTACTGTCATTAAAACGATTCTTGGTTTCATCCGGATATGATAAAATGTCTCAGACTATATTTGAGCCATTTTTTTCTTCAGCATTCATCTTGCGTAATTGATAAAAATTTATTATGATACTCTTTGTATGACAACTCATTGCCTCAATACAATATACTCAACGTTTCCCCGTTTTCTCCGGTCGTTTTTCTTTTCATTTTCTCCCGTAAAATAAAAAAAGCTCCCAATACAATAGATATGGTGCGGATTTATTTTTTACTAAAAAGGAGTCGTTATATTTGAATCATAGTTTTACATTAAAACAGCAATGGTTCGGGAATATCCGAAAAGACATTCTTGCTGGCATTTTAGTTGCGTTAGCGTTAATACCTGAAGCGATTGGCTTTTCTATTATAGCCGGTGTGGATCCGATGGTCGGTCTTTATGCGTCATTTTGTATAGCCATTATTATTTCTATTTTTGGCGGCAGACCTGGCATGATTTCAGCTGCGACAGGCTCAATGGCAGTCGTTATGGTGTCGCTGGTTGCTGATCATGGGCTTCAGTATTTATTTGCGGCTACGATTTTGACAGGCATTATTCAGGTGATTTTAGGTATCAGTAAAATTTCAAGACTAATGAAATTCATCCCGCGTTCTGTGATGATCGGGTTTGTGAATGCGCTGGCGATCCTTATCTTCTCTGCGCAGCTTCCCCAGTTTGAAGGTGCTTCTTGGAGCATGTATGCGATGCTTGCCGGGTCGTTGGTTATTATTTATGTGCTGCCAAGGTTTACGACTGCTGTTCCGTCACCGCTTGTGGCGATTATTGTGATGACAATTATTGCGGTCACTTTCCATGTGGATGTGCGGACGGTTGGTGATATGGGCAATATTTCTAGTTCATTGCCTCATTTCTTAATCCCTGATGTTCCGTTTACCTTTGAAACACTGCAAATTATTTTTCCTTATTCAATTGCTTTAGCGTTTGTCGGGTTGCTTGAATCTTTGCTGACAGCGCAGATTATTGATGAAATGACGGATACGGACAGTGATAAAAATAAAGAGAGCCGCGGACAGGGAATTGCGAATATCGTGACTGGATTCTTTGGCGGAATGGCAGGCTGCGCTATGATCGGACAATCTGTCATTAATACAAAAGCGGGCGGTCGCGGACGTTTGTCAGCATTTGTTGCCGGTGCTTTTCTGATGTTTTTAATTGCGGTGTTAAGTCATGTCGTGGTGAAAATCCCAATGGCGGCGTTAGTAGCTGTAATGGTTATGGTGTCTGTCGGCACTTTTGATTGGTCTTCTTTAAAAGGTCTCAAAAAAGCGCCGCTCACGGACTCGATTGTCATGGTTGTGACTGTGGTTACGGTTGTTGTGACGGATGACTTATCTAAGGGTGTATTTGTCGGTGTTCTTTTAAGTGCCGTGTTCTTTGTGGCAAAAATCTCGAAGCTGAAAATCGTTTCTCATGCAGAGGATCAAAAGCTTAGAACGTATCAAGTGAAGGGGCAAATCTTTTTTGCATCAGTGACGGATCTTGCAAATGCGTTTATTTATCAAGAGGATATTGAACGGGTCGTGATTGACTTAACTGAAGCTCACGTTTGGGATGATTCAGGAGCGGCCGCACTTGATAAGATTGTTGCGAAGTTTAAGGAACAAGGCATTGAAGCTGAGTTAAAAGGTTTGAATAAAGCGAGTAAATCTTTAATGAAACAGATGGCATAAAATAGAGAAGCCCAGATGAATGAGATCTGGGCTTTTTTATATAACATACACTTAAGCAGCATTGATATAATAGAGAGAAGAGAAATTTTAAATAGGGGACTTGCATATGATGCTTCAGAAGCTGAACCGTGTATTGGGGAGGGTTATGCCGCTGTTGACGCCGACTAGTGTGGTGCTGGGCGTGCTGCTGTCTCAGTTTTTAAATGGGTATGAATGGGCTGTGCCTTGGATCTTTGCTTTTATTACGTTTGCAGGCAGTTTGAGCGCGAACTTTCAATCTTTGAGACATGCATTGTCTCATCCTCTCCCTATGATTCTTGCACTATTCGTTCTTCATATTTTCATGCCGTTTTTTGCTTGGGGCAGCGGCCATCTTATATTTAAAGGTGATCCTTTGACGATTACCGGTTTAACATTGGCTGTTGTGATTCCTACGGGGATTACAAGCTTGATTTGGGCAGCGATGTACAAAGGGAATGTCGGTTTGACACTTTCGATTATTTTAGTTGATACTGTGCTGTCACCGCTAATCGTACCGCTGAGTCTTTCGTTGCTGGCCGGCGCTCAGGTTCACATGGATGTGTGGGGAATGATGAAAGGTCTGATTGTAATGGTCGTGATTCCTTCTTTTTTGGGCATGCTGTTTAATCAGATGTCATCTCCAGAAAGAACTGCGTCTGTGAGCAGTGCGCTGTCGCCTTTTTCAAAGCTTTGCTTGATGGCAGTGATTGCGATTAACAGTTCAGCGATTGCTCCTTATTTCAAATCCATTGATTTGAGATTTGCAGGAATAGCTGTAACGGTATTCTTTATCGCGTTAACAGGCTATGCCGCTGCTTGGCTGATCGGAAAAATGATGAAAAGGCGGCAAGAGGAAATAGTCTCTCTTATATTTACGGGAGGCATGAGGAATATTAGTGCCGGCGCAGTTCTTGCCGTTACGTTCTTCCCGTCTCAGGTTGCCGTTCCTGTTGTGATCGGCATGCTGTTTCAGCAGATATTGGCTGCTTTGTTTGGCTATATGCTGAATCGTTTTGAATTAAAACCAATGTTGCAGAAAGCATAAAAAAACCGCTCATAGGGTTGAGCGGTTTTTTCCGTATAGCCATTCGAGCGCGTTGATGAACTGTTTGCAGAAATACTTGCGGTGGTGCACCGCTCCTTTTTCAATTGAAAGACACAACTGGTCTTCAGTGAAGCCTTTTTCTTTTAGACTTTGATGAACTTGCTTTGTTTTTTTCAGCATATGTCGCTGAATGGATTGTTTTTCACGGCCTTCTTCACTCCCGATAGACATGAAAACACGTGCAGTTCCGGGCTTTAAAGAAGATATATGAATGGTTTCCGCTGCGTTCTCGTACCAGTATGAACCTGATATAGAGCCTATTTTCCCGAACATTGACGGATATTTTAATATGGCGAACATGGAGATGAGGCCGCCTAATGAGGCACCGATCATTCCTCTTGACTGCGGTTCCCTGGTGACGTTCCAGTTTTCTTCGATTAGCGGAATGAACTGGTTCGTTATATCAGACAGATAGTGATATCCCATTCCGCCGAAGTCCGTGAACCGATCACTGAGTGATGCAGCCGGCCATGGGGTGTATTCATCAAGCCGGTTTTCGGGTTCGATACCGATCAGCACGAGTTCAGGGAGCCTTTGCTGTTGAAATGCGCTTTCTAATAATTCGATTTGGTTTTGGAACAAAGAACTGCCATCCTGCACGTAAACAGCAGGAAATCCCCCGCTGTCTGAGCTGTAGGAAGGAGGGAGGTACAGCGTGAACCTCCTGTTGCCGGCTTTGTGTTCTGAAAGAGATCCTTTCAAGCATTCTCCCCCTTTTTTTGCTTGAAAAGCAGATATAAGAAATAAGGAACTCCGAGGATCGCCAAAATGATGCCTGCGGGCACTTCTGCCGGCTGAAAAAACAGTTTTCCAGCAAAGTCTGCGCTTATCACAAGAAGCATCCCGATTAAACCGCTCAGTGGCAGGATATAGCGATGTTCGACGCCAGCCAGTCTCCGTGAGATATGGGGAGCAATTAAGCCGACAAACGCCATGCTTCCCGCTACGGAGACACAGGCGCTGATGATTGCTACACAGGCAACGAGCAGGATGGTTTTTTCTTTATTTGATGAAATGCCGAGGCTTCTGACTGTGTCTTCATCAAAACGAATGGTGTCGAGCAGGCGGGATTTGCCGATAAGAATCGGTATAAACAGCAGCATCCATGGGAGTACGGCTGAGATATACGTCCAGTTGGCAGACCAGATGCTTCCGTTTTTCCACACCATGGCCATTTGATAGTCTTGCGGGTCCATTTTTAAAGATAAAAACAAAGACAGGGCGCTGAATCCTGAATTGATCGCAATCCCTACCAGAATAATTCTTCCTGAATCTAAATTGCCTCTGTGCCATGCAAATATGTAAATCAGGATCGCCGCGATGAGCCCGCCTATCAATCCAAAGAGCGGCATTCCCATCGCTGCAGCTATGGATGTCACTTCCTTCTGACCTTGGAATAAGAGCATAAACGCTACAATGCCGGCTCCTGCCCCTGCGTTGATTCCGAGAATTCCAGGATCAGCAAGCCCGTTTCTCGTGATGGCCTGGATAACAGCGCCTGCAATGCCAAGACCGAGTCCAATAATAGCAGCCATGACAACCCGCGGCAGCCTTAAATCGAACAGCAAAATTTCATACTGCGGATTCGGGTCGATTTGAAAAAGAGTGGAGAGCAGCTCAGCAGGACGAACAGAAAATGATCCGCTCGTTAAGCTGAAATAGCTGACAACAAGAATCAAAGCGATGAACAATGCATATTTTTTAGCCATTTTGCTCCCCTCCTTTTCGTTTAATTAAATAAAGGAAGAAAGGTACGCCGATAATGGATGTTACGACCTCAATCGGTGTTTCAAACGGATAGTTGATAAATCTGCTTGCGAGATCACACAGGGTTAAAAAGATTCCGCCCAAAAGACAGGAGCACGGAATCAGCCTGCTGTAATCAGAGCCGACGAGAAATCTCGTGATATGCGGAACAACCAACCCGACAAACGCAATTTTTCCGGCCAGCGCTACGGCACTGCCGGTTAAAATGATGACGGAAAGCATCGCCATGATTTTAATGGTTTTTTTCTTTTGCCCTAAGCTTTTAGAAATGTCGTCCCCTAATGATACAGCGGTCACCTTTTTGCTGAGAGAAATGGCCATTATAATGCCAATCAGGAAAAACGGAGCGGCAAGCTTCAGGAAATCCGGACTCATTTGATGAAGTCTGGCACTGTACCAGAAACTGAGATCCTGAGAAATTTGAAAATAAATCGACATGGCCGCTGATAAGCTGCTGAGCAGCATGCTTGTGACTGTGCCGATGATGGCGAGCTGCACGGGGGTAAATCCGTTTGGCATCATGGCGGCAAGGCCGAATACTAACACAGCTCCTAACGCTGAGCCGATAAAAGAGTATATCATCATTTCAATCGAAGATGATTGCGGGAGCAGAACCATGCAAAGCGTAATGATAAACGCTGAACCATCTGAAACACCCATAATGGATGGCGAAGCTAAATAATTGCGCGTAATGCCCTGCATAAGCGCTCCAGAAACAGCAAGGGCTGCCCCTATGAGCAGAGCGCCGGCAGCCCTTGGAATCCGGGAATGCCATATAATTTGATGGTCTGTGTTTCCCGGATCGAAATGAATAAGAGATGTAAAAACAATATCTGTGCTAAGATGCTTTGCCCCATAAAGGATTGAAAGCAAAAGTGACAGCGCTATAGCAAATGGAGAAGTAATCAATATGATACGTGTCCACTGTTTTGAATACATACAAAAACCTACTCTGAATTAGTTTTGTGTCAATTTTTCAGTAGCCGCTTTCAGGAAACGGACTTTGCTCCAAGCTGTGCCGCCTTGTGCGAGAGGGTCCACTGAGTTGACATACACATGATCTTCTTTGACTGCTTTAAGGCTTTTCCAGATTGGATTTTTCTCTAAATCTTTTAAGGCATCAGGTTTGTCTGCATTTTCATCATCAGAAAATTGGACGAAAATATGGTCCGGGTTCATTTCACTTAATTTTTCTAATGAAATCAGCTCTTGCGCTTTTGCAGCTTTTACTTCGTTCGGCGCCTTAAGGCCTAAATCACCGTATAGTGTGGAGTTGAAATACACCTGTTCAGGGTAAATGTAAATGTTGCCTTGTCTAATTCTAATGACAAGCGCTTTTGAATCTTTCGCTTTATCGTTGATTTTTGTTTTTGTTTCTTTTAGATCCTGTTCATAGTCTGCAATAATTTTCTTTGCTTTTTTCTCTTTTCCGGTCAGTTGGGCAAGCAGCATCATGTTTTCCTTCCAGTTTGAAGAGATATGAGAAACTGGGATCGTCGTGCCTGCTGTGCTGATTTTTTGCAGCGTTTTTTCCGGAAACTTTGTTGAAGCAAGGATAACATCTGGCTTCATTTCAAGAATCTTTTCAATATTTGGCTCCATTTTTTCTCCGGTTGGTTTGGCTTTATCAGTGATGTCTTTGAACATATCAGGGAATTTGCCGGAGAATGAAATTGCGCCTTGCGGATGAACGTCAAGCAATTTCGCGTCTTCCATTGATTCAACGCTTCCCGTAATGGCGATTTTGTCTGTCGGTACAGTTACTTCATATGTTTTATCAAGGTATTCAATTTTCTTCTTCTCAGATGCTGTGCCGCTTGCCTTGCTGGCAGTTGATTCATTTTTGCTGCCGCAAGCTGCCGCCGTCAGCGCGAGAAGTAAGATTAATAAGGTAAGAGATATCTTTTTCATCTATAGAGCCTCCTGTTCAATTGATAACTATTATCAATTGGAATTATAGAGAATGAACAGATATAACACCATGGACAAATTCCTGATTTATCATGGACAATCTCCGGATAGTAAAGAAACAGTTTGCTGAACGATGCGTTCGTGCCCGCAAGCTGAGTATTCATTCCACGGGTCAAGGGATAGAAGATAAACACGGTTATCTCGTACCGCGCTTAGGTTTTGCCATGCTTCTGTCTGCTGTAATTGCTGGTAGTAAGCTATGGTCTCCGGCTCTTTAAAAAGAAAAAGCATCATACAGTCAGCTTGGTAATTTGCGATATTTTCTAACGAAATCGCTTGTTCTGAAGGTGTGTCAGCCGTTGTTGCCGAGCTGAATCCTAAATCTCCAAAGAAAACTTCGCGGACGCTTCGGTTATGTGCCAGATAGAAGTTTTGCTTATGCAGCCTCAAAAAGAGAAAACGCAGCCCTTGAACGTGCTGAAGTGTTTTATTGGCGGCTGTTGTCTGCTGGTCATAATCCGCTAGCCACTTTTCTGCTTCGGACTCCTCCTTTAAAAATGAGGCAGTTTGCAGAAAGTGGGTTCTCCAGCTTTCTTCTGAAGGAAGGTACATGACTTCTGCGATGCGATTCAGGCGATCTTGTTCTTCTGGAGAAATAGAATCCATGCTGACAATCACATCTGGTTCTGCCTGCGATAACGTGTACAGGTTTTCTTCCCACTTTTCATTAAACCGGTATGCACTGAGCTGGACGGGTATATCTGTCGAATAATGCTGATAGTAGTAAGACGTCCATTTCGGATGCAGAGCGGCCGCAAAAGGTATGTGGTGAAGAGGGATGAGATGGCCCATTGTGCCCCTTCCGTATGCGGCGATTTTCTTTCGGCGTTTTTTCATATAGCTTGTAGGTGAACAGCCTGTATATTTTTTAAAGATTCTGCTGAAATAAAATTCATCTTGATAACCGGTTTGGTGTGCGATTTCTTTCAATTTGCAGTTTGATTTTGCCATGAGCCGTTTTGCCTTTGTGATTCGTGTTTTCGTAATAAATTCTGTTACGCTCTGTCCTGTCCATTTTTTAAAGCTTTCACTGTAGTGTTTGGCACTGATTCCTGCCATTTGCGACAGCTGGGCAAGCGTGATTTTTGTATCGGCATGTGTTTCGATATAGTGTTTTGTTTTTTCGATTGCTGAATGTGTATCCGTTTGATCAGATAAACTGGCAGTAAAAAGATCATAAATCAGGCTTTGTACTTCAATCACACATTTTAGCTGAGAAAGCTGAGACGATTCATTCCATAGTGCGGCAAGCTCTTGAAGCCGGACTGCAAGATTTTCGATATGTGAAACATTCATAAGCTTCAGTTTGGCTAATTCCGATTCTGTGCACGGTGTGTAAATATCTTGGCCGGCTTCCTTGATATAGCTTTGAAGCCTGATCAGACAGGCATCTATATGTCCATCGGCTGCTGGCATAAAGCCAAAGGTCTCGTTAGGCGGACAAACATAAAGTGTCTTTTTTTGCAGAGGATTGGTGTTTGTTCCGATCGAAATATAGCCGTTTCCTTTTAAATGAAAAATCAGCACGAATGAATCGGCTAATTGCTGTTCTGAGAAGAGATCACTTGTCTTTTTTAGATATTCAATTTGTATCGGTTGATAAATCACTGCATTTTGCACGAGTAGACCACCTTTTCAGAAGCTTTCAATTGATAATCATTTTCAATAAAAATTGTACCAAATAAATGAAAGTTTTCCTATATAAAGCGGGTGGGTTTTTAGCATGAAAAAAACCCTTACTTATGTGTAAAAGTAAGGGTCTTTCGTTCAGTAAGAATATGTTACACGTGTAACATACGATGCTTACGTTCTAATAAATGAGATATTTTTTTCTTGTTTTGCTGAATTGTTGGAGTGTTTTTTCATAGCTGTTTATGATGCCCTCAACCGAAGTTCCATTTTCAATTTTTGTCCTGATCCAGCCGTTGCCTGCCAGTTTATCGAATGAACCTGTTGACAGGAACTCAAAATCCTCAGGATAGAGATCGTGTATGGTTTTAATGACTGAAAGACCCGTTTTAACGGCTTCAAACTTATCTCTGTCTGTCACATAGAGCTGCACACCGTGGCAAAGCGTTCCTTGATGTTTAGAAAACGTCGGTGTGAAGGATGCTGCCCTAAATGTTACGCCCGGCAAATGGAGGCTGTTTAATGTTTCTTCAAGTTCTGTGCTTTTGATAAAGGGAGCTCCGATCAATTCGAATGGCTTTGTTGTCCCTCGCCCTTCGGATATATTTGTTCCTTCAATCAGCCCGGTTGCAGGATAAACAAATGTGCTTTCCACCGTCGGCATGTTAGGCGAAGGGAGGACGAAAGGCAATCGGGTATCGTCAAAATCCATTTTTCGTTTCCAGTGTTTCATTTTTACCACTGTAAGATCGGCATCAATATCAAATTCTTTGTTGAACAGTAAAGCCAATTCGCCTATCGTCATCCCATGCTTCAATGGAATGGGATACAATCCGACAAATGAGGCGTATTCAGGTTCTAAGATTGGCCCTTCAATATGATTCCCGCCTTGGGGATTCGGACGGTCTAGCACCATAAATGGAATGCCGTTTTCTTTAGCGGCTTCCATTGCGTATGCCATTGTATAAATGTACGTGTAGAAACGGGTCCCGACATCCTGAATGTCAAACATTAGAATATCGACATTTTTCAGCATTTCTGGAGTCGGTTTTTTCGTTTTTCCGTAGAGGCTGTATACGGGAACCCCGGTTTTTTCGTCAATGTAAGAGCCTACTTCGTCTCCAGCCTGGGCGTCACCGCGGACGCCGTGTTCAGGGCCGAATAAAGCTGTCAGTTTGATATCTGGGTTCTCGTAAAGAATATCGACACTGCTTTTCAGAGATGCGTTTACTCCGGTTGGATTGGTGATCAGTCCGATGCGTTTTCCCTTGAGCTGTTTTTTATAGTCTGGCAAGAGCGTGTCTATCCCAGTCTGGACTTTAGGTTTTTTAGCCGTTTGATTCTTTGAATCGGGTGAAGCAGAGGCAGCGGTTATCGTTCCGAACATCATGAGCCCTGTCAGAAAAGCGAATATTGTTTTTCTCATGTGTCCCTCCTTATTAAAGCGGTCTTCCCGTTTTGATATTTAATCCGTAGCCATATGGATAAAGGGTGTCCCCCGGGTTCGTGACTGATGGGATGTTAACTGGAAGTGTGCCTTTAGGTTTTGCCTGGCCGAAAATCGCCATCACTCCGGCCGGAATATTAGGTTGAAGATAACGGCCATTTGCGTATCCTTTAAAGCCATAGACTGCAATCAGTGCCTTTGCTTCTTCGAAATTGGCGGCATCATATGGGTTGCGCAGGCTCATTAAGACAAATGGTTTGTTGTGCTGCAGTGCGGCTTTCATGACAGCTCTCGGAAACACGGTGGCCCATTTGCTTGAATCTGATATTGTGTCGTCGATGACACCGTCGTTGACGACAGGGTCATTTTTGACGACATAGGAGCCGGTTATGATATAATCAGCCTTTTTTACTTGTTTTGCATGCTCGGCATTAAATACTTGGTTGGCAAAATTCATTTTGTCGACAGATACGGGTTTGATTTTCTTTCGCTTGATGAGATCGTGAATGGTTTGTTCGATTGAAGCAGTTTGTTCTTCGTAAGGTGCCACAATTAAGATTCGGCTGCCTTTTTTAGGCTTGAACGGCAAAGTGTGCTGTTCATTTTTTAATACAGTTACTGCTTTTTCAGCTATTTTTTTCTCTGTTTTCAGGTGCTGCTGGCTTCCTACGATTTTTTTGGCTTTGGCTATTTTTTCTTTTGTACTGTCGCTGTTTCGTGCTGGATACATGCCGCGTTTTATTTTCAGGGAAATGATTCTTTCAACTGATTTGTTGATTTGTTGTTCAGGAATATCCCCGTTTTTCACGGCTTCTTTCAAAGCTTGAATGACACGTGCGAATTTCTGTTCTTCTTTCATTGAAGTGACTGAGGCTGGCATTAATGCAATATCGACACCAGCTTTTACGGCCATGACCACAGCCTCCTCCTGTCCGAAATGATCTGCAATTGCCTTCATATTGAGCGCATCGGTAACGATGACCCCATTAAAGCCCATTTCCTGACGAAGAAGACCTGTCATCACTTTTTGCGAAAGTGTAGCTGGAACCAGAATGTCCGATCCATCGAGTTTGCTTTTGTATGTGGTGTCGTCGAAGGCAGGGAATTGAACATGGGCTGTCATCACCATATCAGCACCAGCATCAATTGCTTTTTGAAAAGGATAAAGCTCGACCTCGCGAAGCCGTTCTTGGCCATGGGAAACGAGCGGCAGTCCATAATGGCTGTCAACGTCCGTGTCTCCATGTCCCGGGAAATGTTTGAGGGCAGACGCGATATCCTGCCGCTGCAACCCTTTCATCGTATATAGACCGAGGCGTGATGTCAGTTCTCGATTGGAGCTGAATGACCGTACGCCGATTACAGGATTATCAGGATTATTGTTAATGTCCACGACAGGGCTGAAATCTGTATTGATGCCTAAGGCAGAGAGCTCTTTCCCGATGATGCTGCCGGTCTGATACGCATTGATTCTGCTTCTGGCTGCGCCCAGCGCCATATTCCCTGGGAAATTAGTGCCCTCCCCTAACCTCGTTACAATGCCGCCTTCCTGATCAATACTCAGCATGAGCGGGATTTTTGGACTTGCCTTTTGGTAATCGTCTGTCAGTTGGACAGTTTGTTTTGGTGTTTTTACATTTTCTGCAAAAAGGATGATGCCTCCGAATTGATATTTCTTGACGAGGCTGGCGACTTCATCATTCATTTCTGTAAGGGCTTGCGGAGAGGACTCGCCTTCCTTTTGCCAATTTCTAAAATCAGGCATCAGCATCTGGCCGAGTTTTTCATCTAACGACATACGATTGACAATCTGATTGGCATCGATTGCACGTTTGGATGCAGAGGCTTCTGTCTGTCTGGCCCCGAAAAAGCATGAAAGAAAGAGAACGGCTGAAAGGATAAGCGGAAAGACAGGTCTCATAGAAACTTCCTCCTATCGTCTAATCATTCACTCCATCGCTTCATAAATCGCGGTTATGACACTTCCATAACTGCCTGTTGCAAATTGATCACCCTCAAAGACGTTTGGATTTTCTTCCGGATCAATAACTGGTGTATGCTTTTTATTTGTTAACAATGCGATGCCTAAATTGTATGCTGGATCAATAATTGTAACTGTCCCCGTCCAGCCGGTATGCCCGTAAGCATTTTCACTGGCATGAGGGCCAAACATCCATTCCATGCTTTTACTTCCGTTCCGCCTCCAGCCAAGAGCGAATGTCAGATCTGTTGCTGAAGGTGCTGTAAACAGGTCGGCTGTTTTCTGATCAAATAAAGAAATGTTTCGATATGAACCTTTGTTTAACATGACTTGCAGCAGTATGGCCATATCATCTGCATTTGAGAACAATCCGGCATGCCCAGACACGCCACCCATTGAGTAAAACGCTTTTTCGTCATGCACCTCTCCTTGCAGCGTGTTTGTGCGGATGTTAGGGAATTGAATAACGGCGTCACGTGTATTGCCCATTCGTTCAGTAGCTGCGAACTGTTTCGGTTTAAAGCCCTTTTGCAGCGGATTGTACAAGGTATGCTTCAGCCTGAGCGGTTTGTAGAGCTCTTGCTCCGTGTAGACATCAAGCGGTTTGCCAGTGAGTTTTTCGACAATACACCCAAGTAGCATATATCCAATGTCACTGTATACGTGCTTTGTCCCGGTTTGATAATCGAGCGGAATTTTCGTCAAATATTCAATCGTTTTGTCCCGTTCCTGGGAATAGTACTTGCCGGCTTTTTCCGGCGTGTAAAAGTAAAAACTTGATGGGAGCCCTGATTGGTGCTGGAGGACATCGATGACACGTATCTTGTCTTTTCCTTTTATGTGGTCACCCGGCTGATCCTTGAAACCCGGCAAATATGCAGAAACTTTTTCATAGACGTCAAGTTTTCCTTGGCTGACTAAGCGCTGCAATGCAAAATTTGTTGCGTACATTTTTGTATTTGAGGCTAAGTCAAACATCGTGCGGGTTTTCATTTTGGCCGGACGGCGCAGCAGTTCTGATCCTTCGTACTTTTTACTGTAGCCGTATGCTGCTTTTTTTATGATGCGTCCATCCTTCACCACCACAAGAACGGCGCCTGGAAATCCTGCTGCAATATCCCGTTCTATCATCTGATCTACCTTCCTTAGCTTCTTCGTCGAGAATTGTGCAGTTTCTGCATTTATGATTTTCGGCTCAATCAAGTTGTCTGCTGTTTGTGCGAAGGTTTCATTTGGCGCAAATATCGATAGGGTTAAAATGGCACTGAATATGAACAGTGTCTTTGTTTTCACAGGCTAGCCCCTTTCTGTGCTTCTATCCCGTTTACTATCCCTAAAACAGAAACAATTTAATCGAACTGAGAAGCCATTTCATCTTTATATCCGAATGCATAGGTCAATAAAAAACCGGCCGCGTAGGAAATAAAGAGCCCAACGATATACAGGATGATTTGCGAAGGCAGGACTAGAAAAGAAAGCGGCAGTCCGGAGACACCAATCGCAATGGTGGCTACTTGAAAATAAGCTTGAAAGGCGCCGCCGATTCCAGCTCCTAAACATGCTGTTAAAAACGGACGGCCAAGCGGCAGCGTGACTCCGAAAATAAGCGGTTCACCAATGCCGAGCAGTCCCGATGGAAGCCCGCCGGCGATTGCTTTCCTCAGTGTTGTTTTTTTCGTCTTCACGAAAACGGCAAAGGCCGCGCCTACCTGTCCTGCACCTCCCATAGCCAAAATAGGGAGCAGAGGATCATTGCCAATTGAATTGATCAGTTCCATGTGCACAGGCGTCAAGCCTTGATGCAGTCCGGTTACGACGAGAGGAAGGAAGGTTGCGCCCAGAATAAAGCCTGCAGCGATGCCGCCGATGTCCAGGATGGACAGAAGGCCGGATGTAATGGCATCAGAAATGAATCCGCCTAAAGGCATAAATACGACATACGTTACGATTCCGGTGATTAACAGTGAAACGGTGGGTGTGACAATGATATCGAGTGATTGAGGGATAAAACGGCGAATAAATTGTTCGGTGTAAGCAATGAATATGGCTGCGAAAAGGACGCCGATCAGACCTCCCCTGCCCGGGAGAAGCTCTTCTCCAAATAAACTTATTTTTGCGATCTCCGGATTGATAATCAAGATCCCGGCCAAAGCCCCAAGTGCGGGTGTCCCGCCAAATTCTTTCGAAGCGTTAATACCGACGAGAATGCCGAGATAAGTGAACAGCCCTGATCCGATGACTGTCAGGATAATCGCAATTTGTGAGTCTGCAGAGAGCCAGCCTGCTTGAATAATTGCTTTGGTAATCCCAGTAATTAAACCGGAAGCGACTAGAGCGGGAATAAGAGGGATAAAAATGCTGGCAATTTTACGTAAGAAAAGTTTAAAAGGAGTGGCATTTTTCCGATTGATATCGGCTTTCTTTTTGGCGGCTGCTTCTTTGACATCGGCACCTTCTTCTGCTGACACGAGCTTTGAGAAAGCAGCTGTAACATGATTGACGACTCCTGTGCCGAGGATAATTTGTAAGGTTTCAGCTTCAACGACCCCCAATACGCCGTCAAGCTTTCTTAAAGCCTGAGCATCCGCTTTGCTTTCATCGTAAGGCGTAATGCGCAGGCGTGTCATGCAATGCGTATATGAAGAAATATTGGATTTTCCTCCGCATAGCTCAAGGATTTTCTGTGCGAGATGATGGTAGTTATTTTCTTTGCTCATTAAAACCCCTCCCCTTCAAGATGCTTTATTTTATTCTCATAGATTGTATGGCTGCTCTCGTTTTATCGATATAACCGGTTGTCGTTTCATACTGCTCAGCCGCCATGCCTAAAAACAAAACATCAATTATAAAAAGCTGGGCGAGGCGGGAGGAAGTGGCTGCACTTCGAATCAAGGCTTCATTGGAATGGGCTGTATACAAAGGGACATCAGCCAGTGCGGAGACGGATGTCTGACTGAATTGTGTGAGGCTGATCGTTGTGATGCCTTTTTCCTTAGCCATGGCAAACAGTTCAATGATTTCCTGTGTCTCTCCTGAAAACGAAATGGCGAATACGATGTCGTCTTTATCTGCATTTGCGATTAAAGATGCCACAAGATGAGTGTCTGTAAACGCGGTTGCTTGTTTATGAATGCGAAGCCACTTTTGCTGGGCGTCCTTGGCGACAATGCCGGAAGCCCCGAGGCCGATAAAATGCACGGTATGAGCTTTGAGAAGCAGAGAAACCGCTCGCTCAAGCTCTTTGTAGTCCATCAGGTCTGAAGTATCCTGAATGGCTTGAATGGCATTGCCGGCCGTTTTTTCGGAAATGGAGGGCAGCGGCTCGTGGGGAACAATATCCCGGTAGCCCTGAAAAGTAGGCTTTGCCAGATCGCCCGCTACTCTCATTTTTAAATCTTGAAATCCTTTTAAACCGAGTGATTTGCAGAGCCTGATGACGGCAGCGTCACTTGAATTGGCTAAGGCGCTGATTTCGTTGACCGTGCTTTCGATTGCTTTGTGGGGATGGGCTAGGATATAATCTGCAAGTTTGCGCTCGGATGGAGGGAGCTTATGCTTCATTGATTGGATGATCGCTAAACCGCCTGTGGCCATTCTAGTTCTCTCCTTATCATGGATGGTAATGTTCGATTGCTTTGTCAATGAAACCGTTTGCTTCATCGAGTAATGTCTTTGCTTGTTTCTGATCTGTGCTTGTTTTGAGCATGACGATTGCTGTTTTAACGTGATGATCGGCTTGTTCCAGAGTGTATCTGGCTGTGTCGTATGAAGCGTTTGTAAGGCTTTGGATGATGCTGATGGCGCGTTCTTTTAGTTTTTTGTTGCTGACGTTGACGTCTACCATCAAGTTTTCGTAAACCTTGCCGATTTTGACCATTACAGCGGTAGATATCATGTTTAGAATCATTTTATGAGCGGTTGCGGCTTTCATACGTGTTGATCCTGTAATGGCCTCAGGTCCGACGACAACCTCAATGCTGTGATCCGCATCCTTGCTGATGGCGGAATTTTCATTGCAAGTAAGGGCGATGGTGTGTGCTCCGACTTTGCGGGCGTATCTTAGGGCGCCTGCGGCGTAGGGTGTGCGGCCGCTTGCTGCGATGGCAATGACGGTGTCATTTGAAGTGAGCTGTATGTTTCTTAAATCTTCAGCTCCTGCTTCTTCACTGTCTTCAATGCCCTCTGCTGCCTGTAAAAAGGCTTCGGGGCCTCCAGCCATGATTCCGATGACCTGATCTGGGCTTACGCTGTAGGTGGGAGGACATTCAACAGCATCCATGACGCCGAGTCTGCCGCTTGTGCCGGCGCCTGTATATATGAGCCGGCCTCCATTTTGAAACGATTCATATGCGCAGTCTACAGCTGTTTTGATGTCGGGGAGAACCTCCTGAACGGCTGCAGCGACTTTCATATCTTCGTTGTTGATCATTTTAAGGATGCCGAGAGTGTTTGCTTTGTGGATTTCAACTGTTTGGCTATTGCGTGATTCCGTTGTGAGACGGTGAAGGTTTAATGGTTCTGACATGAGGATGCCCCCTGTTTTAAAATGATATATCTCAATATTCAGTATATTCATTTCTGTTATGATATTTCAACTATGTTTTTAAATTTTTGAAATTTTATTTCACTTAAGACTATAAGAAATGATGAAGGATCAACTGTTCTCCAAGCGGCCCGATTCTTCGCCGTCCTTTATCAAGGAACCCGCTTTTCATATAAAGGTGTTTTGCGCGTATGTTCAGATGATTGACGGCCAAGATGATTTCGTCGCACCATGGAAAATATCCGCTCACAAAAGCGGGAAGCAAAAGCATGGCTTTTTTCGCATAGCCTTTTCCGTGATGCACAGCGTTTAAAGACAGGGAGCTGAGCAGTAAAGCAAATGGATTGTTAGAATAGGAAGCAAGCGTTTCTTTTGATGCATGTAAAATGAAAAAACCGACTGGAAGGTCGTCTTTTAAGATGACAACCGGGTATCGGTCCTGTATGCCCAGAGCCTGAGACAGCACCTCTTTCGGGAGGGAGGTAAAGCGTTTGTCATCGTTGGTGAGCGTGAATGATTGGAGCTCGGGCAAGTGTTCAGGCTTATAGAAGGATAAAGAAATGTCTTGAGTCATGGGGTGGCCTCCTTACAATATGTCGTTAAGCTCGTTTTCCGAAATGACGCGGTAGCCCGCTTGTTTTAACAGTGCGGCGGTTACTCCGCTGCCGGTGATTTTTTTGCCAGAGAATGTGCCGTTATAGATAAAACCGCTTCCGCAAGATGGACTGTTTTCTTTTAATATGACGGCAGAAGCGTTGATTTCTTTTGCGTAAGCCAATGTTTTCGCGGCGCCTTCCATATATAGTTCTGTGACGTCTTCTCCTGAAGCTGTCACGATTTTCGCTGTTCCATTGAGGACATCCTCGCCAGTGCCTCCTATGATTTCTGCGGGTTCGCGTGGGGTAGAGAAGCCGCCGAGAAGTTCAGGGCAAGCCATGACTGCTTTCTTTTCATCGACTAGTTTTCTGATTTTCTCCGACGCTGCGTGAGAGCCGTTATATCTGCATTCAATGCCTCCAAGGCAAGAACTGACTAGTATCATATTGGTTTCTCCTCTCTTGCTTTGCTTGTCTCTATCATAAAATAAATGGCTTTAGTTGGGAGGCTTTTTCAGTTAAAAAAGGAGTTAAAAAGTTTGAAAATAAAAAATTTAATTTTTCTCTTTACAAACAGGGGGTGACCTGTATATAATAACTTTTGTCAGCTCGACGAGAACACAACGGCCCGTTGGTCAAGCGGTTAAGACACCGCCCTTTCACGGCGGTAACACGGGTTCGAATCCCGTACGGGTCACCATTTGGAGGATTAGCTCAGCTGGGAGAGCATCTGCCTTACAAGCAGAGGGTCGGCGGTTCGAGCCCGTCATCCTCCACCATCTTGCCGGTGTAGCTCAATTGGTAGAGCAACTGACTTGTAATCAGTAGGTTGGGGGTTCAAGTCCTCTTGCCGGCACTGTTTTTTCAAAATTTAATGTGG
>Ga0153918_1000515_pt1 | contig 18286 bp, 15 predicted proteins | sample TSFL002MetaG_FD_104687 | JGI IMG/M metagenome (GOLD analysis project Ga0153918, IMG submission 104687) | Attine ant fungus gardens microbial communities from Florida, USA - TSFL002 MetaG | ecosystem: Host-associated > Fungi > Mycelium > Unclassified | place: USA: Florida, Paynes Creek Historic... | reverse complement strand
CGACTACTCATTCAGGTATTACTGTGACGAAAGATGAACTGCGCGCAGAACTCGAGCGCCAGGCAGAACGTTACAAGGAAGTTTACGGTGGTGAAGTCACCACTTATGCCGCGCAACCGGAACCGGAACGCAAGCCGTGGCGCAAACGTGCCACTGTCCAGGACCAGGCGTTCAGCCAGGAACTGGAAAAAATGGAAAAGGAACTGCGCAGCGAGCAACCCTGATCTGCTCGCTGCACGGCCATCACGTCGCGGGCGCAGCGCCCTCGACGCGGCTTATCTTTACTGAAAAGCCGAGGATGAAATGGAATCACACAAATTTCATACAACCGTTTTAAGCCTGGCCGCTCCGAGATTTTCGCGGACATTTGCCGTTTTTTTGCCTTTTTCTCGTTTTTTTGCGGCATTTATTCCGCCAGATCTCGCCGCCTGCCAGGCTGAGAGGGCACTCACAACGCTGCCATCGGTCAGCAGTGGGTGCATCGATTGCCAAGGTTTTCTGGCATAATCCCGCCCCCCTATGACCGCCAGACAACCTTCATGATCGATTTATTCAGCGGACTGGATGCCTGGGTATTGGTGAGCCTGCTGCTCGCCCTGACCTTCGTGCTCGCATTCGAGTTCATCAATGGCTTTCATGACACCGCCAACGCGGTAGCCACCGTCATCTATACCAAAGCCATGCCACCACACCTGGCCGTGTTCTTCTCCGGGGTGTTCAACTTCCTCGGCGTTCTGCTCGGTGGTGTCGGGGTGGCCTACGCCATCGTGCACCTGCTGCCGGTCGAGCTGCTGATCAATGTGAATACCGGGCATGGCCTGGCCATGGTCTTCTCGTTGCTGGCCGCCGCCATCACCTGGAACCTCGGGACCTGGTACTTCGGCATCCCCGCCTCCAGCTCGCACACCCTGATCGGCTCGATCCTCGGGGTGGGCCTGGCCAATGCACTGATCAACGACATCCCGCTGGGCGATGGCGTCAACTGGCAGAAGGCGATCGACATCGCCATGTCGCTGGTGGTCTCGCCGATCGCCGGCTTCGCTGTCGCAGCCCTGGTGCTCATCGGCCTGAAATGGTGGCGCCCGCTGTCGAAGATGCATAAGACGCCTGAACAGCGCCGCAAGCTCGACGACAAGAAGCACCCACCGTTCTGGAACCGCCTGGTCCTGGTGATTTCGGCCATGGGCGTGAGCTTCGTGCACGGCTCCAACGACGGTCAGAAAGGCATCGGCCTGATCATGCTGGTGCTGATCGGCATCGTTCCGGCCAAGTTCGTCCTCGACCTGAACAGCACCACCTACCAGATCGAGCGCACCCGCGACGCCACCTTGCACATGAGCCAGTTCTACCAGCGCAACGCCGCCACCCTCGGCGAGTTCCTGGCACTGGGCAAGGCCAAGTCGACCGACTTGCCGGAGCAGTTCAGCTGCAACCCGCAACAGACCGAACCGACCATTGCCGCCCTGCAGTCGTCGCTGCAAGGCGTGACCGATTACCATGCGCTGGATGCCGAGAAGCGTGTTGAAGTGCGCCGCTATTTGCTGTGCCTGGACGACACTGCGAAGAAAGTCGGCAAGCTGCCTGGCCTGGAAGCCCGTGAAAAGGCCGACCTCGAGAAGCTGCGCAAGGACCTGACCGCCACCACCGAATACGCCCCGTTCTGGGTGATCGTGGCCGTTGCCCTGGCCCTGGGCCTGGGCACCATGGTCGGCTGGAAGCGTGTGGTACTGACCGTCGGCGAAAAGATCGGCAAGCAGGGCATGACCTATGCCCAGGGCATGTCGGCCCAGATCACAGCGGCCTGCGCCATCGGCATGGCCAACGTGTTCGCCCTGCCGGTGTCGACCACCCATGTACTCTCGTCCGGCGTTGCCGGCACCATGGTCGCCAACAAGAGCGGCCTGCAAGGTGGCACCGTGAAGACCATCCTGCTGGCCTGGGTCCTGACCCTGCCGGCCTCGATGGGCCTGGCGGCCGGGCTGTTCTGGTTAGCCTCCAAGGCACTGGCCTGACCGATGCTGCTGTACTGAAAAAGGCGCCCTCGGGCGCCTTTTCCATGCGTGCTTTCCTGTATCCATGATGAGGCGGCACAGGTGCCTACCGCTTCTTGCTCCCCAGCAACGACCCCATCAACCCACGCACCAACTGCCGCCCCAACTGGTTGGCCGCCTGGCGCACCGCCGACTTGATCGCCTGCCCCGCCGCACTCTGCAAAAAGTCCCCCGCCTTGTCGGCGAAACTCTCTTCATCCGCTTTCGGCACCGGCACCGGCTCCACCGCTTCACCTTTGCGCTGAGTCAGCATTTCATAGGCCGACTCCCGATCGATCGCTTTGTCATAGCGCCCCAACAAGGGGGAAGCCGCAATCAATGCACTGCGCTGCGGCCCACTCAACGGCCCGATCCGCGATTGCGGTGGCGCGATCAGCACCCGCTGGACCATCGCCGGCGTGCCCTTGTCTTCCAAGGTGCCCACCAATGCCTCGCCAATCCCGAGTTCGGTCAGCACCGCCAGGCTGTCGAATGCCGGGTTGGGGCGAAAGCCATCAGCCACGGCCCTGAGTGACTTCTGCTCCTTGGCGGTGAAGGCGCGCAAGCCGTGCTGGATACGCAAACCCAGCTGGGCCAGGACACTATCGGGCAAGTCCCCCGGTGACTGAGTGACGAAATACACGCCAACACCCTTGGAGCGGATCAGCCGCACCACCTGCTCCAGACGGTCCTGCAGCGCCTTCGGCGTGCCATTGAACAACAGGTGGGCCTCGTCGAAGAACAGCGCCAGTACCGGCTTGTCGGCATCACCGCGTTCCGGCAGCTGCTCGAACAACTCCGCCAGCAGCCACAGCAGGAAGGTCGCGTACACCTTCGGCGCCTCATGCACCAGCCGGCTGGCGTCGAGCAGGTGGATACGCCCGCGGCCATCGGCATCCGGCCGCAACAAGTCCTCCAGTTGCAGCGCCGGTTCGCCAAACAGCGCCTCGGCCCCCTGCTGCTCCAGTGTTGCCAGCCGGCGCAGCAAGGCCTGGGTCGAGCCAGTGGTCATCAACGCACTGTCTTCGCCGAGCAGTTGCGGGTTGTCCTTCAGGTGCGCCAGCAGGGCCTTGAGGTCTTTCAGGTCGAGCAGCAGCAAGCCTTCGCGATCCGCCACCTTGAATGCCGCATACAGGGCGGCCTGCTGGCTGTCGGTCAACTCCAGCAGGTTGCCAAGCAACAGCGGTCCCATTTCGCTGAGCGTGGTCCGCAACGGGTGGCCGGACTGCCCCGCCACATCCCAGAGCGTTAACGGATAGGCTTTGGGGGTATGCCCGAGCCAAGGCATGCCCGCGATTCGCTCGGCCACTTTGCCTTGTGGCGCGCCTGCAGCACCCAGGCCGCACAAGTCGCCTTTGACGTCTGCCGCGAACACCGCCACCCCGGCATCGCTGAACACCTCCGCCAGGTGCTGGAGGGTCACGGTTTTGCCAGTACCCGTAGCACCGGCGACCAGGCCATGGCGATTGGCCAGGCGCATGGCTTGCTGGACTGGCTGACCGCTTGGGTCAGCACCTACAACTATGGTCGAAGTATCCGACATCTCTCTCATCCCCGCTCAAGCTTTGGCTTAATTCGGCCGATACCACTGGGTGATATTCGCCTTAATAGACAGGAGCAACCGAAAAGGACTTTTCGGGATGTTGCACTGTTTGCAGCGATACCGTGCGAACGCCCGATAAAACCTTAGCGGAATCGATTACGCCATGAACAAAAACCTGCGTTTCAGCCACAAGATCCTTCTGGCTGCGTCATTGATCGTGATACTCGCCTTCAGCCTGTTCACCTTTTACAACGATTACCTTCAGCGTAATGCGATCCGCCAGGATCTGGAGAATTATCTGGCTGAAATGGGCGAGTCCACTTCGACCAACATCCGCAACCTGTTCGATGGCCGTATCAAACTGGTCGAAAACCTGGCGCAGAACATTGCCCAGCAACCGGCCAACGCTGAAACACTGATGGGCCAGAATGCCCTGATCTCGAGCTTCCTCACCGTCTACCTGGGCAAGGTCGATGGTGGCTTCAGCGTGCGCCCTGATTCCAAGATGCCCGATGGCTACGACCCACGCACCCGCCCCTGGTACAAGGACGGCATGAACGCGCAGGGCACCATTCTCACCGAGCCCTACATCGACATGGCCACCAACAAGATGGTCATCGGCATCATCAGCAAGGTGTCCGCCAGCGTCGGCGTGGTCGGTGGCGACCTTGCGCTCGATGGCCTGGTACAAATCATCAACTCGCTGAACTTTGGCGGCATGGGTTATGCCTTCCTGGTCAACGACCAAGGCAAGATCCTGGTCCACCCGGACAAGGATCTGGTGATGAAGTCGCTGTCGGACCTGTTCCCGCAGGACACGCCGAAACTGTCCGGCGCGCTCACCGAAGTCAACTCCGACGGCCAGGCCCGCCTGCTGACCTTCACCCCGATCAAGGGCCTGCCCTCGGCCAACTGGTACATCGGCCTGTCGGTGGACAAGGACAAGGCCTTTGCAATGCTCAGCACCTTCCGCACCTCGGCAGTGATCGCCACGCTGGTGGCAGTGGTGATCATCATCGGCCTGCTCGGCCTGCTGATCCGCGTGCTGATGCAGCCGCTGCTCACCATGACCCGCGCCATGGAAGACATCGCCGAAGGTGAAGGCGACCTGACCAAGCGCCTGAGCATCCACAGCGACGACGAGTTCGGCATCCTCGGCAAAGCCTTCAACCGCTTCGTCGAACGCATCCACGGCTCGATCCGCGAAGTGTCGTCGGCGACCGAGCAGGTCAATGAGGTGGCGCTGCGCGTGATCAGCGCCTCGAATTCATCGATGGCCAACTCCGACGAGCAGTCCAACCGTACCAACAGCGTCGCCGCAGCCATCAACGAACTCGGCGCCGCTGCCCAGGAAATCGCCGGCAATGCCGCTCAGGCCTCGCAGCACGCCAGCTCCGCGCGCCTGCTGGCCGAGGAAGGCCAGCAGGTGGTGGAGCGCAACATCGCCGCGATGAACCGCCTGTCCGACCTGATCGTCACCTCGAGCGCGCACATCGAGACGCTCAACAGCAAGACCGTGAACATCGGCCAGATCCTCGAAGTGATCACCAGCATTTCCCAGCAGACCAACCTGCTGGCGCTCAATGCCGCGATCGAAGCGGCCCGTGCCGGTGAGGCCGGGCGTGGTTTTGCCGTGGTTGCCGACGAGGTACGCAACCTGGCGCACCGCACCCAGGAGTCGGCACAGCAGGTGCAGACCATGATCGAAGAGTTGCAGGTCGGCGCCCGCGAGTCGGTCGATACCATGAGCCAGAGCCAGCGCCACAGCCAGGACAGCATGCAGATCGCCAACCAGGCCGGCGAGCGCCTGGACAGCGTGACCGTGCGCATCGGCGAAATCGACGGCATGAACCAGTCGGTGGCCACTGCCACCGAAGAGCAGACCGCGGTGGTCGATTCGATCAACATGGACATCAACGAGATCAACATGCTCAACCAGGAAGGTGTCGAGAACCTGCAGGCCACCCTGCGCGCCTGCTCCGACCTGGAGCAGCAGGCCACCCGCCTGAAGCATCTGGTCGGCAGCTTCCGGATCTGACCGTCAGACCGCGTCGCCTGCTTCGCGGCTGAAGCCGCTCCTACAGGATCGTGCAATTCCCTGTAGGAGCGGCTTTAGCCGCGAAGAATCCACCCCCTGCCCTCCCGCCCAACCCGATCGAACAAACTATCCTTCTGGTAGGTCAACCTTTAGGCGCGTCATCGCCAGATGACAAACCCGAAGACGATCCCGGAGGGATGCTGATCGTGCACATCGCCGACATCACCATGTTCTACGCCCCGGCCAGCGGCGGCGTGCGGACTTACCTCGACGCCAAACACCATCGCCTCGACGCGCTTGCGGGCGTACGCCACAGCCTTCTGATACCCGGCCCCAGCGCCAGCCATGCCGATGGCATCTACCAGGTCCCTGCACCGCCCCTGCCATTCGGCAACGGCTATCGCTTCCCGGTGCGCCTGGCGCCCTGGTGCAACGTGCTGCGCCGCCTCAAGCCCGACCTGATCGAAGTCGGCGACCCTTACCTCACCGCCTGGGCGGCGCTGGAAGCCCGGCGCAAGCTCGACGTGCCAGTGATCGGCTTCTACCACTCCGACCTGCCACTGCTGGTGAGCAACCGCATGGGTAACTGGTTCACACCCAATGTCGAAGCCTATGTCAGCAAACTCTATGGCAATTTCGACCGGGTGCTGGCGCCGAGCCTGGTGATGGCCGACAAACTGCGCCGCCTCGGCGTGCGCGACGTGCATGTGCAGCGCCTGGGTGTCGACCTGCAGACCTTCCACCCTGACCGGCGCGACCCGCAACTGCGGGCCCAGCTGGGCATCGCCGATACCAGCCGCCTGCTCATCTATGCCGGGCGTGGCTCACGGGAGAAGAACCTGCCCGTGCTGCTCGAATGCATGCAACACCTTGGGCAGCCCTACCACCTGTTGTTGGTCGGCTCGAACATGCCGGCCAGCGTGCCCGGGAACGTCACCGTCATCGACCAATTCCGCCCGCCGCAAGAAGTCGCCCGGCTGATGGCCAGCGCCGACCTGCTGGTGCACGCCGGCGACCAGGAGACCTTCGGCCTGGTCATCCTCGAAGCCATGGCCAGTGCCACGCCGGTGGTCGCGGTTCGCGCCGGGGCGTTCGGCGAGATCGTCAACGAACAGTGTGGCCGTCTGTGCCCGGCCAACGATGGCCGGGCCATGGCCTTGGCGGTGCGCGAGGCGTTCGAAGCCGGCGTGCGCAAGCTGGGGGCACAGGCGCGCCGCCATGTGGAGCAACATTATTCATGGGACAACGTGGTCTCCGGCCTGCTGCAACACTACCAGGCAGTGCTCGGCCACCAGCCTCAGGTCCGCGCCCATGGCTGAGGCCGCTATCGCCTCGGGCAGCCTGATGCTGGTGCTGCACGATGTGGCACCCGAGACTTGGCCGGACTACCAGCCGTTCGTGCAGGCCGTGGACGAGATGGGTGACGTGCCAATGACATGGCTGGTGGTGCCGGACTTTCATCACCGCAACCCGCTGACCCGCTCACCAACCTTCTGCCGCCTGCTCGAACGGCGCCTGGCGCGGGGTGACGAGCTGGCCCTGCACGGCTTTTACCACGCCGACGACGGGCCCACCCCGCGCAGCCTCGGCGAGTACTTCATGCGGCGTATCTACACCCACGAAGGCGAGTTCTATGCGCTGGATCAGGCGCAAGCCCTGCAGCGCCTGGAACAAGGCCTGGCGCTGTTCGCCGGGCAAGGCTGGCCAGTGGCCGGTTTCGTCGCCCCGGCCTGGCTGATGAGCCAAGGCACCCGGCAGGCCCTGAGCCAGCTCCCGCTGCGTTACACCAGCACGCCCCAGCACCTTTACCGCTTGCCGGACTTCACCGCCTTCGACGCGCCGGGGCTGGTATGGAGCGCACGCAGCGCGTGGCGCCGGGGGCTGTCGAAAGTGGTCTGCGACTGGCAGTGCCGGCGCTGGCGCAGCGCTGACACCCTGCGTCTGGGTTTGCACCCTGTCGACATGCGCCACCGCTCATCGCGCAACTACTGGCTGCGCACCCTCGATAACTTGCTGCAGCAAGGCCGAGAGCCACTGACCAAGTCGGCGTGGCTGGAGCGCCAGGTGAGCGCATGAACCGCTTCGGCTGGCTGGCCCTGGCACTGGCCGGCGCCCTGCTGGTGCCGGCATGGCTCGGCGGCGACGAACTGCTGCCCAGGCTGGCGGCCTTCGACACCCGGTTATTGCTGGCACTGCTCGGCATGATCCTGCTGTGCTGGGTGATCAATGCCATGCGCCTGCGCCTGCTGCTCGGCCAGCAGGCAGCGCAGCTGGGTCGGGTGCGCAGCCTCGGTGTGGTGATGGCCACCGAGTTCGCCATCTGCACCACGCCAGGCGGCAGTGGCGGCCCGATCACGCTGATGGCCCTGCTCGCTCGCGACCGCATTGGGCCGGCTCGCAGCGGTGCGGTGTTTGCCATGGATCAGTTGAACGACCTGCTGTTCTTTTTCTGCGCAATGCTCGCGATCGCCGGCTATGCGCTGTTCCACAGGCTTGGGCACAGCCAGCAAAGCATGCTGCTGGGCAGCGCGCTGCTGCTGTGCGCTGCCCTGGCCATTATCGTGGTAGTGCTACGTTATCGCCGGGCGCTGATGCGCTTCAACGGGCGCGTGCTGCGACGCCTGGGCATGCCTGGCAGACGCAGACGCCGCTGGGCCCGCAAGGTCTTGCATTTCATCGATGCGCTGGCACAGACCTGGCAATTGCCAAAGCGCACCCTGGCGCTGGTGTTCACGCTTACCTGCCTGCACTGGAGCCTGCGCTACAGCGTGCTGTACCTGGTGCTGCAAGGGCTGGGGGTGGAGCTGTCGTGGATCCCGAGCTTCCTGGTGCAGATGCTGGCGCTCAGTGCCGGCCAGTTCAGCCTGCTACCCGGTGGCGCCGGTGCCGCCGAGCTGACCTCGGCCAGCCTGCTGACACCGCTGGTGGGCAGTTCGACAGCCGCCGCGGCGATCCTGGTCTGGCGTGCGGTCACTTACTATTTTTATCTGCTGGCGGGTGGGCCGGTGTTTTTCTGCCTGCTGGCGCGTCCGTTGCTGGAGCGCTGGCGGCGTCAGGCGGGTTGAGCTGGCGCCACAATTGGGCTGCATCGGGGAAGTCGGTACCGTCGTCGTCGCTCAAGGCTTCGGGGTCGTAGCGTGCCAGGCAGCCTTCGCCGAGGGTGGGGGGAGCTGAAGCGGTGGGTTTATTGCGCTTGGCCATGAATCCCTCCCGTTGCAAACGAGGGGCTGCTGCGCAGCCCCACTCACTGTCAGTCGAATACCACTGTCTTGTTGCCATGCACCAGCACGCGATCTTCCAGGTGATAGCGCAGGCCACGGGCCAGCACCATCTTCTCGACATCACGGCCGAAGCGGACCATGTCTTCGATGCTGTCGGCGTGGCTCACACGCACCACGTCCTGCTCGATGATCGGGCCGGCGTCCAGCTCCTCGGTCACGTAATGGCAGGTCGCACCGATCAGCTTCACGCCACGCAGGGCGGCCTGGTGATACGGCTTGGCGCCGACGAACGACGGCAGGAAGCTATGGTGGATGTTGATGACCTTTTCAGCATAGTCCTGGCACAGTTGCGGCGGCAGGATCTGCATGTAACGCGCCAGCACCACCACGTCAGCCGCGTGCTCCTGAACCAGGCGCGACACTTCGGCAAAGGCCGGGGCCTTGTCCTTGGGGTCGACCGGCACGTGGATGAACGGAATACCGTGCCACTCGACCATGCTGCGCAGGTCGTTGTGGTTGGAAATCACACACGGGATCTCGCAGTCCAGTTCATCGGTGTGCCAGCGGTGCAGCAGGTCAGCCAGGCAGTGCGATTCGCGGCTGGCCATCAAGACCACACGCTTCTTCTGCGCCGAGTCGGTAATACGCCAGGTCATGGAGAACTCTTCGGCGATCGGCGCGAAGGCCTCGCGGAACGCCTCGATACCGAATGGCAGCGATTCGGCGCGGATTTCATGGCGCATGAAGAACCAGCCGCTCTGTTCATCAGAGTGGTGGCTGGCTTCGTTGATCCAGCCATTGTACAAGGCCAGGAAATTACTGACTTTCGCCACGATGCCAACACGGTCGGGGCAGGCGATCACCAGACGATAGGTGCGCATGAATTAAGACTCCAGAACTTCGCAAAGGCGCTCATTCTAGCGGCCCGACCAGAAAAACGCAGTAATCATCGCGCCCGCCGGCCGTGACGTGCCCGGCCACTCGGGCTGTCAGCTCGCTGGCTACAGCCTGATGGCAACCAGGACGAAGTGCAGGGCCATATGTAAAATTTTCTTAATCTTGAGATGTTTTGTCACAGGGTTAATAACAGTTAAGTACTGAATATTATGTTTACTTGAGAGGATCGCCTGTCTATTATTGCCTCACACATTTCTGAACACGCATTAAAGGAACACTCCATGTCCCTGATCAACGAGTACCGCGCTACCGAAGAAGCCATCAAGGAACTTCAGGCCCGCCTGGCCAACCTGTCGCAGGATGACAAGCTGAAGAAAGAACTGGAGTTCGAAGGCAAACTGCGCAACCTGATGGGCGAATATTCCAAGTCGCTGCGCGACGTCATTGCCCTGCTCGACCCAGAGTCGAAACTGAGCAAAGGCCCACGCGGTGCAGCGAAACCTGTTGCTACCAAGCGTGCGCGCAAGGTCAAGCAATACAAGAACCCGCACAACGGTGAAGTGATCGAAACCAAAGGCGGCAACCACAAGACCCTGAAAGAATGGAAAGCCAAATGGGGTGGCGACGTGGTTGAAAGCTGGGCGACCCTGCTGGACTGATTGTCCGCAGCAACACGCTACATATACCAACAAGAACGCCGGCATGATGCCGGCGTTTTTGTTTGTTCACTCAACGCTGATGGCAAACTGCTCAGCCAAGTTGCGGGCATGCACCTGCCACGCCTCCAACACCCGCCGTCCGGCCTCGTCGGCGTTGGCCCAGGCGCTCAGCCTGGCCTGCTCGAAATCCCCCAGCGTGTTCGGTGCGCCCCACTGCGGGTCGCTCAGGCGTTGCTGGCAGAAGCCATACCAGCGTTGGCGCTCTTCGCTGTTCAAGGTCTCCGGGAAGTTACGGGCGCGATACCGGAACAGCAACTCCGGCAGGCGCGGATCATCGAACATCCAGTGGCCATGCGCTAATTGGGCAGGGTCCAGCGTGCGAACTTGCTCGCACAAGCGACGGTCGCGATCACCTATGAAACCGCCATACAACTGCTGTTCCGGGTCTTCCACAGCAGCGAAATCTTCCTTGCCATAGATAAACTCCAGCTTGTCTTGCCACAGCGCCTGTTGCTTTGCCAATTGTTCAGCACGTGATTGCAACCGTGGCAAATCGATGCCCAGCCGCTGCTGATCGGCAGGGCGCAATACCGAAAGCGGAGCCACTACTGGGCAGCGATTGATCTGCACCAACTTGAGCGGGACCGGTAATTGCCCCTCGGACAATTCTTCATGCCGGGTGTACAAACGTTCGCGCAGTACCTCGGCACTTTCCCTTATTAACGGTAGGGTTTCCTGATGCAGGTCGCACACAATCAGTGCATTGCGATTACGCGGGTGCCAGGCCAGCGGCAAGACTACGCCCAGATAATTACGCGCCGCAGAAAAGCGCCCGGATATATGCACCATCGGCTGCAACAGGCAGATCTGTTCCATCACTTTGTGCTTGCTGCGCAGCTGGAACAGCCATTCGTACAACTTGGGTTGTTTCTGCCTGATCAGGCGTGCCAAAGCAATGGTGGCCCGTACGTCGGAAAGCGCTTCATGGGCGTGCCCGTGGTCGATGCCGTTGGCCTGGCTGAGCAATTCCAGGCGCAGGCTGGTGCGCCCGTCCTGCTGTGGCCAGACGATACCCTCCGGGCGCAGGGCATAGGCAGTGCGCACCACGTCGATCAGGTCCCAGCGGCTGTTGCCGCCCTGCCACTCGCGGGCATAAGGGTCGAAGAAGTTGCGGTACAGGCTGTAGCGGGTGACTTCATCGTCGAAACGCAGGGTGTTGTAGCCGGCACTGCATGTGCCGGGGCGCGCCAGTTGCGCGTGCACCCGGGTCATGAACTCGGCTTCGCACAAGCCCTGCCTGGCGAGTTGCTCGGGGGTGATGCCAGTGACCAGGCAGGCCGCCGGGTGCGGCAGAATATCGTCCGAGGGGCGGCAGTAGAGGTTGATCGGCTCTTCGATCTCGTTGAGTTCGAAATCGGTGCGCACTCCTGCAACCTGCAGCGGCCGGTCGCAGCGCGGGTTGATGCCTGTGGTTTCGTAGTCGTGCCAGAAGATGCTGGAAGTCACGGGGTCGTCCTGTTCCAAGGTCGACCGATTCTAGCGGAGACAGGCTCAGGCGGAAGCGTTGGCGGGGCGGAAACTGAAATAGTCGCGCAGCGAGCGGACGAATTCATCGTATTCGCGCGGCGCCTGCAACAGCATGAAGCCAGAATCGTAGTGGCCCGGGGTCTGGTCTTCCCGGCACCACAGGCAGCTGGCGGTCAGGTTGATGAACTGAAACCCGCCACCCGCCAACGGCAGGCGCAATTGCAGTTCAAAGTCCGGCCCGACCAGCACAGGTAGCGAGCTGATCAGCATGATGCCGTCTTCGGAGGCATTGCCCAGCTGACCGATCGGCTGATCGGTGAAACGGTTGTAGACCGTCAGCACACAAGGCAACTGATGGCGTTCGATATGGCGCTGGATGAACATGATAGCGAGTGCAGTCCTGTACCTGATGCCAGGAATGCGAGGTACTGGCGGTTGTTGTAACGACTGAGTTACAGATTAGCGCAGCAGCCCGGGCAAATCCCGTGAAATTAACGACACCTTGGTGTTAACGCCAAGTGGGGGTAGTCACCGGGTTGGCCACCGCCGCCTCCCCACCCCGGTAGTGACCGAGCTTCTGCAGGGTCTCCAGGCGCGCCTTGGCGCGGTAGGCGTATTCGTTGCCCGGGTACTGCTGGATCAGGTACTCGTAGGTTTGCGCGGCATCCACATAAAGCATGTCACGCTCAAGGCACTGACCGCGCAGCAGCGACACTTCCGGGTGGATGAACGGCCGCGCACGGCTGGTGCGGTCGACCTGCGACAACTCCAGCATGACCTTCGAACAATCGCCCCGGTCATAGGCGCGGTAGGCGTTGTTCAGGTGGTGGTCCATGGACCAGCGGGTGCAGCCGACGGTGCTGGCCGCCAGGGCAATGATGATCAGGGCGCGCATGGGGTATCTCCTTTGATGCCAGTATATCGGCCATTGCCGGCAAATCTTCACAGCGTTTTGCAAGGATACTCCCACCCGTTCAAATGCCACCCTGCATCGGCCGCAGGTAGTGCAACGGAACAATGACTACAGCGTAATTGAGGAGTAGCCTTTCGCTGCGCTTCACTATAGGAGTCTGTGCATGAGCATCCGCCGTACCAAAATCGTCGCCACCCTTGGCCCCGCCAGCAACTCGCCGGAAGTGATCGAACAGCTGATCCTCGCCGGCCTGGACGTGGCACGCCTGAACTTCTCCCACGGCACGCCGGACGAGCACAAGGCACGCGCCCGCCTGATCCGTGACATTGCCGCCAAGAACGGCCGCCATGTCGCACTGCTGGGCGACCTGCAGGGTCCGAAGATCCGCATCGCCAAGTTCGCCAACAAGCGCATCGAACTGAAGATCGGTGACAAGTTCACGTTCTCCACCGCCCACCCGCTGACCGAAGGCAACCAGGACATCGTCGGTATCGACTATCCCGACCTGGTCAAGGACTGCGGCGTCGGTGACGAACTGCTGCTCGACGACGGCCGTGTGGTCATGCGCGTCGAGACCGCTACCGCAGATGCCCTGCACTGCGTGGTGATCATCGGTGGCCCGCTGTCGGACCACAAAGGCATCAACCGCAAAGGTGGCGGCCTGACCGCTCCGGCCCTGACCGAAAAAGACAAGGCCGACATCAAGCTCGCCGCGGAAATGGACCTGGACTACCTGGCCGTGTCGTTCCCGCGTGACGCCAGCGACATGGAATACGCCCGCAAGCTGCGTGACGAATCTGGCGGCAGCGCCTGGCTGGTGGCCAAGATCGAACGCGCCGAAGCCGTTGCCGACGATGAAACACTCGACAAGCTGATCCTCGCCTCCGACGCCGTCATGGTTGCCCGTGGCGACCTGGGTGTGGAAATCGGCGACGCCGAGCTGATCGCCATCCAGAAGAAGATCATCCAGCACGCCCGCCGCAACAACAAGGCGGTGATCGTCGCGACCCAGATGATGGAGTCGATGATCCAGAACCCGATGCCGACCCGCGCCGAAGTGTCCGACGTGGCCAACGCCGTGCTCGACAACACCGATGCGGTGATGCTGTCGGCCGAAAGCGCCGCAGGTGCCTACCCGATCGAAGCCGTACAGGCCATGGCCCGTATCTGCTCCGGTGCCGAAAAGCACCCGACCAGCCAGAAGTCCAGCCACCGCCTGCACACCACCTTCGAGCGCTGCGACGAAAGCATCGCCCTGGCGGCCATCTACACCGCCAACCACTTCCCGGGCGTGAAGGCGATCATCGCCCTGACCGAAAGCGGCTACACCCCGCTGATCATGTCGCGCCTGCGTTCGCACGTGCCGATCTTCGCGCTGTCGCCGCACCGCGCCACGCAGGCCAGGGCCAACATGTTCCGCGGCGTCTACCCGATTGCCTTCGACCCGGCTTCGCTGCCGGCCGACAAGGTCAGCCAGGCGGCCGTCGACGAGCTGCTCAAGCGCGGCCTGGTGGAGCAAGGTGACTGGGTGATCCTGACCAAGGGCGACAGCTACCACACCATCGGTGGCACCAACGGCATGAAGATCCTCCACGTCGGTGATCCGCTGGTCGGCTGATAGCCCTTGAGGCCTCATCGCGACCTGCGGTCGCTCCTACGGGAAATCGCAATCCCCCGTAGGAGCGACCGCTGGTCGCGATGAGGCCCGATCAGGCAGCACACATGCTTCAGGCATGCTCGACAAACACATCAGCAAACACCTGCCCCCGCGGCACCCCGGCAATGAACAGTCGCCGGGCAAACCGCTCGACACGCCCCGGCGCCCCGCACACCAGCGCCACTGTCTGCCGCGATGACGGCCGCAACCCCGCCAGCGCCTCCTCCATCTGCTCCGCCAGCACCAGCTCGACCGTCACGCCCTGCAGTTGCAGCAACGACTCAGCCATGTAGTGCCCAGCGCTGTCCCGCGCCACATGCACCACCCGAATCTCACCTTGATGCCCCTGGCGCAACGCTTCGCGCAAGATGCCCCACAACGGCGCCAGCCCGGTGCCCGCTGCCAGCAACCAGAGCGGCCGCGCCTGCCAGTCCGGGTCGTAGTGCAACGCCCCGCCCCTGAACTCCCCCAGCCGCAACTCGTCACCCACCTGCAACCCACGCGCCTTGTCGCAAAAGGCACCGGGATGCTGGCAATCGATATGAAACTCGAGGAAGTCATCCTCCCCCGGCAAGCTGGCAAGTGAGTAAGGCCTGGCAACAGCGCCATTCCACAACACCACATGCTGCCCCGCCTGATAGCGCAGCGCCCGTTCCGGTCGCAGCCGCAGGCGCAGCACATCGCCAAACCAGTCCACCGCGCATACCTGCGCCGGCACTCCGTCCTGCTGCGGGTCAAACACCGCCACGTGCAGGTCCTCGACCACCCGGCACTGGCAAGCCAGGCGCCAGCCCTGGGCGTGCTTGTCCAGCGCCAGCGCCTCGGGCAAGGCATCCGCCGGCTGGCCATCCAGGCAGTGCACCAGGCAGGCGTGGCAACTGCCGGCACGGCAGCTGTAGGGCACATTCAGCCCGGCACCGTTGAGGGCATCGAGCAGGTTGCTGCCGGTCGGCACCGCCCAGCGGCGCTCGCCCACGCAAAGTTCGGGCATTATTGATCGTTCTGTAAGTGTCGGGCCATGACTGTACGACAAGTTTTCGATTGCGGCAAATTGCGCCAACCTTTGCCAGAGCCAAGCCCTTGCCTAGAACCTTTCAACGTGCAACTGTCATTTTTACCAGTAGACTCCCAGCATTTAATCCGTAACGTATGTCGAACCAACATGCTTGTTTCCGGAGACTATAATGATTAATGCAAATGAGCTTCTCGACCCTGAATTTGCTGAAGGAGGAGTTTTCACCGCACCTTACCCCATCACTTTAGTTTACGCGTCATTGAAGACAGCGAAAGGGCGAATTATCGCAGCTAAAACCCCTACCCAATTCGTCCTATTCAGACTTGATCAAGACAATCAGTTGGATAAGCAATTCGGCAGCGATGGCACGGGTTTGGTAATGGGGACGTTCAAAGAAAATAATGTATCGTACTGCCAACACCTCTTGGCACTGGACAACGATAAATTCGTACTCGTCGGATTCACAACCGATGGCAGTTACTGGGGTACGAAGCCGGCTTTGGCGTGTTTCACCAACGACGGCATACTGGATGACCAGTTTGGTAAAAATGGCTTTGTCGTGATAGATCCAGAGGAGCTTTCACCAGGCTTCCCTCCTGCCCCACGACCTTTACCCGACTTTGATTTCCTCGACAGTCAGCAGTTTGTAAACATGCGACATCAGTCTACCAAAGTGACTGCAAACAGCGCCGACGGTTCTTTCTACGTTTTAGCGAACGATTTATTAAGAGAGCGGGGCATCATCCTAAAATACCTCAAAAACGGAGATCTCGACCTTTCTTTCAACAAGAAAGGCTACAAGCACCTCATGCGCAACACGCTCGATTACGGCTTCGCGACCACGCTGCATGTGGACGAAAAAAACATTCTAGTAGGGGCTAATATTAAGCGAGGGCTGGAGACTAATTATGAGGCAGTTATTATCAAATTAGCGCACAACGGCGAATTTGACAAAACCTTCGGCGAAGAAGGGTTCGGATACTTTACGGACCAGCTTCTTTCGCTTAACGACTTCGTCGTATTGCCTACCGGAACTTTAATCGCCTGCGGTGACACTCTTGACTGGGGAGGCGTGCTCGCCGCTCTAACGCCGCTCGGGAAAATTGATGAGAATTTTATTTCAACTCCCTTCAATCCAGGCGACGCCGTTAGATGGAAACATATGACCTATATTGACCAGCCTTCACCCAGCCTCGTCCCTATCGGTGCGCTATCCAAAGATGCAAACTTCCCTATAATCGTTGCTCGTTATGATACCAAAGGGGTGATCGACCCAACGTTCGCCGATGGCGGCTATGGCACTGTCACAGTGCAGAGAGTCACTTCCACACGTGGCTGCGAAAGCGATGGCGACGGGGCAGTGCTGGTGTTTGGATTTGCCCAACTTGACAGCCCCTCACAACCCTTCATAGCACGCCTGCGTACCAACCAATAGTAAGGTTGCGATACGTTTTTTGCCCTGAGCCCTTTGACGTAACGCTCAGGGCTCTTTGTTTCGATTCGTGACAGCACGAGGCGCAAGGCCCCATCCATATCTGCCAACCAATGCCGACTTCAGCAAAAACGATGCCTATACGCGGCCGACCATAGTCCTGACCACGCGCAGGTGTTTCGCGCGGTGAGGCGCGCTATACTGCCGCGCCCTTTTGCGTCGGCCAGCCTGCCGGCGCGCCTTGCAAGGCGCTTCGACACGCTGGTCGGCACCGTCGAGCGTCTTTTTGAATGTTCCCGTCTTTAAGAGGAGCGCGCTGCATGACCGTGATCAAGCAAGACGACCTGATTCAGAGCGTCGCCGACGCCCTGCAATTCATCTCGTACTACCACCCCGTCGATTTCATCCAGGCGATGCACGAAGCCTACCTGCGTGAAGAATCGCCTGCCGCACGCGACTCGATCGCCCAGATCCTGATCAACTCGCGCATGTGCGCCACCGGCCACCGCCCGATCTGCCAGGACACCGGTATCGTCACCGTGTTCATCCGCGTGGGCATGGACGTGCGCTGGGACGGCGCCACCATGAGCGTCGACGACATGATCAACGAAGGTGTGCGTCGCGCCTACAACCTGCCTGAAAACGTCCTGCGCGCTTCGATCCTGGCCGACCCGGCCGGTGCCCGCAAGAACACCAAGGACAACACCCCGGCCGTCATCCACTACTCCATCGTCCCTGGCGACAAGGTCGAAGTCGACGTTGCAGCCAAAGGCGGCGGCTCGGAGAACAAGTCGAAGATGGCCATGCTCAACCCGTCCGACTCGATCGTCGACTGGGTGCTGAAGACCGTTCCGACCATGGGCGCTGGCTGGTGCCCGCCTGGCATGCTCGGCATCGGCATCGGCGGTACCGCCGAGAAGGCTGCGGTCATGGCCAAGGAAGTGTTGATGGAGTCCATCGACATCCACGAACTGAAAGCCCGTGGCCCGCAGAACCGCCTCGAAGAGATCCGCCTGGAGCTGTTCGAGAAGGTCAACCAGCTGGGCATCGGCGCCCAGGGCCTGGGCGGCCTGACCACCGTGCTCGACGTGAAGATCATGGACTACCCGACTCACGCCGCCTCGCTGCCGGTGTGCATGATCCCGAACTGCGCCGCCACCCGTCACGCCCACTTCGTGCTCGACGGCAACGGCCCGGCCGAGCTGGAAGCGCCGTCGCTGGACGCCTACCCGGAAATCGTCTGGGAAGCCGGCCCAAGCGCCCGTCGTGTCAACCTTGACGACATCACCCCGGAAGAAGTCGCCAGCTGGAAACCGGGCGAGACCATCCTGCTCAACGGCAAGATGCTCACCGG
>Ga0153918_1000514_pt1 | contig 18288 bp, 12 predicted proteins | sample TSFL002MetaG_FD_104687 | JGI IMG/M metagenome (GOLD analysis project Ga0153918, IMG submission 104687) | Attine ant fungus gardens microbial communities from Florida, USA - TSFL002 MetaG | ecosystem: Host-associated > Fungi > Mycelium > Unclassified | place: USA: Florida, Paynes Creek Historic... | reverse complement strand
TTTTCTGGTCCTGCTGTACCTGGTGGCCTACGTCGATCGTTCGGCGGTGGGCTTTGCCAAGCTGCACATGGGGGCCGACATCGGCCTCGGTGATGCGGCCTACGGCCTGGGTGCCGGGCTGTTTTTCATCGGCTATTTTCTGTTCGAAGTCCCCAGCAACCTGTTGCTCGATCGCTTTGGCGCACGGCGCTGGTTTGCCCGCATCCTGCTGACCTGGGGGGCGATCACCGTCGGCATGGCGTTCGTCACCGGGCCCAGCGGCTTCTACGTGATGCGCTTCCTGCTCGGCGCGGCGGAGGCGGGGTTCTTCCCTGGCGTGCTGTACTACATCACCCAGTGGTACCCGGTGCGCCATCGCGGCAAGATCCTCGGCTTCTTCATCCTGTCGCAACCGCTGGCGATGCTGATCACCGGGCCGCTGTCGGGCGCCTTGCTGGGCCTGGATGGCAACCTCGGCCTGCATGGCTGGCAGTGGCTGTTCATCTGCATCGGCGCCCCCGCCGTGTTGTTGGCCTGGCCGACCCTGCGCCTGCTGCCGGACGGCCCGGACAAGGTGCGCTGGCTGGATGATGCGCAGCGCAGCTGGCTCAAGGAGCAGCTGGCCGAAGACCAGCGTGCGTTCGGCCAGACCCGCCACGGCAACCCGCTGCACGCCCTGAAGGATGGCCGGGTGTTGCTGCTGGCGCTGTTCTACCTGCCGGTGACCTTGAGCATCTATGGCTTGGGCCTGTGGCTGCCGACGCTGATCCACCAGTTCGGTGGCAGTGACCTGGTGACTGGCTTCGTTTCGGCAGTGCCGTACCTGTTCGGCATCATCGGGCTGTTGATCATCCCGCGCAGCTCCGACCGCCTCAATGACCGCTATGGCCACCTGGGCTTGCTGTATGCGCTAGGCGCGACGGGCCTGTTTCTCAGCGCCTGGCTGACCCTGCCGGTGATGCAGCTGGCCGCGTTGTGCCTGGTGGCTTTTGCGCTGTTCTCCTGCACGGCGATTTTCTGGACCTTGCCTGGGCGTTTCTTTTCCGGCGCCAGCGCGGCGGCCGGCATCGCCCTGATCAATTCGATCGGCAACCTCGGCGGGTACCTCGGCCCGTTCGGCATCGGCGCGCTCAAGGAACACACCGGCCAGCTGTCCTCGGGCCTGTACTTCCTGGCCGTGATGATGGTGTTCGGGCTGGTGCTGACCGGTGTCGTCTACAACCGCCTCGAGCGCCGCCAGCGCCAGGCTTCCGTGAACATTGCAACCGACAAGCGAGCACAAGCATGCGACTGATCCAATTCGAAACCGCCGCCGGCCAGCGCCGGGTCGGCGTGGTGGAGGGCGAGCGCGCCCTGGAAATCCGCGGCGTGAGCAGCACCCGCGAACTGGCCCTGCAGGCCATTGCTGCAGGCCGCGACCTGGTCAGCCAGGTGCAAACCGCGGGCCTGGGCGAGGGCCATGACTACCGGGCGCTCCTGGCCGAAGGCCGGGTGCTGCCACCTTTGGACCACGAAGACCCGGCGCACTGCCTGGTCACCGGCACCGGCCTGACTCACCTGGGCAGCGCCGCCACCCGCGACAAGATGCACCAGCAGCAGGCCGAGGGTGCCGTCACCGACAGCATGCGCATGTTCCAATGGGGCCTTGAAGGCGGCCGCCCGCCCGCAGGCGAGCAGGGCGCGCAACCGGAGTGGTTCTACAAGGGCGATGGCGCCATTGTCGTGCGCCCCGGTGCCGATCTGCCGCTGCCGGCCTTTGCCGAAGATGCCGGCGAGGAGCCGGAACTGGTCGGGCTGTATGTGATCGGCGAGTGCGGCACGCCGTTCCGCCTGGGGTACGCGCTGGGCAACGAGTTCTCCGACCACGTGATGGAGCGGCGCAACTACCTGTACCTGGCGCATTCCAAGCTGCGCGCCTGCAGCTTCGGCCCGGAGCTGCGCCTGGGCGCGCTGCCGGCGCACCTGGAAGGCCGCAGCCGCATTCTGCGCGACGGCCATGAACTGTGGAGCAAGCCGTTCCTGTCCGGTGAGCAGAACATGTGCCACAGCTTCGAGAACCTGGAGTTCCACCACTTCAAGTACGCCCAGTTCCTGCGCCCGGGCGATGTCCACGTGCATTACTTCGGCACTGCCACGCTGTCGTTCGGCGACGGCATCCAGGCCCGGCCGGGCGACACCTTCGAGGTCAGCCTGGACGCGTTCGGCGAGCCGCTGCGCAATGGCATCGTTGCCTCTGAACACGCGGTGCGCCCAGGCCTGGTGAAAAGCCTCTGAGCCTTCAATCGTTGTCACAGGAGTCAATCATGTCGGGAAGCAACTTCATCGGCGGCGCCCGCAGCGCCGCTGGCAACGTACGGCTGCAGAGTTTCGATGCGCGCACGGGCGAGGCCCTGCCGGTTGTCTTCACCCAGGCCACGCCTGACGAGGTGGATGCCGCCGCCCGCGCTGCCGAGCAGGCCTTTGCCGAATACAACGGCCTGGCGCCGGAGCGTCGCGCGCAGTTTCTGGACGCCATTGCCGGGCAACTGGATGCGCTGGGCGAGGCCTTCATCGACACGGTCTGCCGCGAAACCGCCTTGACTGCCGCCCGCATCCAGGGCGAACGCAGCCGCACCAGCAACCAGCTGCGCCTGTTCGCCCAGGTGCTGCGCCGTGGCGACTACCTGGGCGCCCGCATCGACCGCGCCCAGCCCCAGCGCCAGCCGCTGCCGCGCCCTGACCTGCGCCAGTACCGCACCGGCGTCGGCCCGGTAGCGGTATTCGGCGCCAGCAACTTCCCGCTGGCGTTCTCCACGGCAGGCGGCGATACCGCTGCCGCGCTGGCTGCCGGTTGCCCGGTGGTGGTCAAGGCTCACAGCGGCCACATGGCCACTGCCGAATACGTCGGTGAAGCCATCCAGCGCGCGGCCGAGGCCACCGGCATGCCGGCCGGTGTGTTCAACATGATTTATGGCGCCGGTGTGGGCGAAGCGCTGGTGCGCCACCCGGCGATCCAGGCGGTCGGCTTCACTGGCTCGCTCAAGGGTGGCCGGGCCTTGTGCGACCTGGCGGCAGCGCGCCCGCAGCCGATCCCGGTGTTTGCCGAGATGAGCAGCATCAACCCGGTATTGGTACTGCCGGCGGCGTTGCAGGCCAGGGGCGAGCAGGTGGCGGCGGAGCTTGCGGCTTCGGTGGTACTGGGTTGCGGGCAGTTCTGCACCAACCCGGGGTTGGTCATCGGCATGGTCGGGCCAGAATTCTCGGCGTTCGTGGCCGCACTGGCTGCACGCATGGCCGATCAGCCGGGGCAGACCATGCTCAATACTGGTACTTTGCGCAGTTATGCCAGTGATGTGGCGCGCCTGCACCAGCACCCCGGTGTACGCCACCTGGCAGGGGCCGGGCAGGGCGGTGATCAGGCCCATGCGCAGCTGTTCCAGGCCGATGTCAGCTTGCTGCTGAGCGGTGATGAGCTGTTGCAGGAAGAGGTCTTTGGCCCGACCACGGTGGTGGTCGAAGTGGCCGACGAAGCCGAACTGCGCCGTGCGTTGAGCGCCTTGCATGGCCAGCTGACGGCCACGCTGATCGGGGAACCTCAGGACCTGCAGCGGTACGCAGCACTGGTGCCATTGCTTGAGCGCAAGGCCGGTCGCCTGCTGGTCAACGGTTATCCGACCGGGGTCGAGGTGAGCGATGCGATGGTACATGGCGGGCCGTATCCGGCCACGTCCGATGCGCGGGGAACCTCGGTGGGGACGTTGGCCATTGATCGTTTCTTGCGGCCGGTGTGTTATCAGAACTATCCGGATGGCTTGCTGCCAGAAGCCTTGAAAGACGCAAACCCGCTCGGGTTACTGCGTCTGATCGACGGCAAACTGAGCCGAAATGCGCTTGTAGGCAACTAGCATTTTTGCCAGTTCTTTTTTTCTTGCTGTCCTAGTTAGCATGAGGAGTCTTAGCACGAGAATGGCCGATGACCAGCATCGTACAGTTACTGAACCGGAACACACCGGCAGGCACGGTTACCGATAATCGTGGTTTGACCATACGCACGGTTGAGTACCTTCGTCGGCCTGACAAGCTGGAAGTGACGGACCAACTCATCACTTGCTATCAGCTCGATGCCCGAGGCGCCCTGAAACACAGTAGCGACCCTCGGCTGGCGGCTGCGGGAAGGACGAACTTCAACTACCTCACAGGTCTTGCCGGTTCTGCTCGGTATACCCGAAGTGTCGACGCCGGCATCTCGATAACACTCGATGATGCTGCTGGCCGTCCCTTGATGGCGCTATCCCAGATAGGTATCGATCAAGAGGGGCGCGAGGACCTAAGCCAGGCAGTTACCCGCATCTGGCAGTATGAGAGTTGTACGTTGGCCGGTCGCCTATTGAGTGTGACGGAGCGATCCGCCAACAACGATGCACTAATTACCGAACGCTTCGTCTGGGCCGGCACTACACCAGAAGAGCAAGCCAGTAACCTGGTTGGTCATACTACGAGTCATTACGATCCGGCTGGGCTGGTGGAGACCACTCGAATTGCTCTGAGCGGTGTGCCCATTTCAGTTACCCGGCATTTACTGAAATTTGCTGAGGACTCCGATACCGTCGCCAATTGGCAGGGTGTAGAGGCCGCCGATTGGAATGTCAGGTTAGGCCCCGAGATCTATCCGACCCAGACCATGGTCGATGCGTCGGGGGCCGTGCTGACAACCCTCGATGCCATGGGCAACCTGCAGCGCATGGCCTATGACGTGGCTGGCCAACTTAGCGGTCGCTGGTTGACGATCAAGGGCTCGGCCGAGCAAACGATCCTCAAGCGCCTGAGTTTCGCTGCGACTGGCCGGAGACTGCGCGAGGAACATGGCAACGGGGTTCTGACCTTCAACACCTACGAGGCCTTGACGCAGCGTTTGTCCAGCATATTGACCGAGCGTCCCCCCAGGCATGCCCGTGGCGCGAAAGTACTGCAGTATCTGCACTATGCCTACGACCCGGTTGGCAACGTTATCAAGCTGCGCAACGATGTCGAGGCAACCCGATTCTGGCGCAACCAGAAGGTGGTGCCGGAAAGTGTGTACGCATACGACAGCCTCTACCAACTGGTCCGGGCCACTGGTCGTGAAATGGCCAACGCCGGCCAACAGGCATCCGATATCCCGTCGTTGGCCATCTTCGACAGCACCATCGGTACTCAATACACGCGCACTTACTGCTATGACAATGCGGGCAACATGACGCAAGTTCGTCACAGCGCGCCTGCCACTAACAACAGCTATACGACCGACATCACAATCAGCGACTGCAGCAACCGAGGCGTGCTGGGCACCCTTGCCAAGGACCCGGCAGCGGTTGAAGCGTTATTCACGCCTGGCGGCCAGCAGCTTTTGCTTTTGCCCGGGCAGCGATTGGACTGGACTGCGCGTGCGGAGCTCAGGCAGGTGTCTTCGATAATGGATGATGGGGAGGCCAAGGACACAGAAAACTACCACTATGACGGCAACAGCCAGCGTGTACTGAAAGTTGGCACACGGCAGACAGGTCGCAATTCGCAATTGCAACGGGTTATTTATTTGCCGTGGTTGGAGTTGCGTACGCTGCAGCTTGGGGGAAAGGTCATGGAAGACCTGCAGGTGGTCATCGTGGGTGAAGCTGGCCGAGGGCAAGTGCGGCTGTTGCACTGGGAGGCAGGACAACCTGCTGAAGTAGAAAGCAACCAATTGCGTTACAGCTATGAGAACCTGCTGGGCAGCAGCGCGCTGGAACTTGACGGCGACGGTAATTTGATCAGCCAGGAAGAGTATTACCCGTTCGGCGGTACCGCATGGTGGGCTGCGCGCAATGAAGTTGAGGCGGGTTACAAAACGGTGCGCTATTCGGGCAAGGAACGTGATACGACGGGGCTCTATTACTATGGGTATCGCTATTATCAGCCTTGGGTCGGCAGGTGGCTCAGCTCGGACCCTGCGGGTACTATAGATGGCCTAAATCTCTTCTGTATGGTTAACAATAGGCCAGTGAGCCATCTTGATGCTGACGGTCGAATGACTGTAAAAAATACGTTGACTGCCGACGGTGTGCTGCTGACAGACTTATTCGAAGATGGCCACGTTTTGTACGGTTTGAGGGGCTCCATTTTTTCGGCCATGCGTAAATTGAACGCTACTCAGTCTAGGACGCCCGAGGGCAGTGGCGAGACTGGGGACAGGATGAATATATTCTACCAAGGGCAGATAACTGATGGCGTTTGGGATGGAGAGTTGTGGCCTACCAAATATTCATCCGATACTGATATCAAGGCGCTTTTTAATGACTTTGAAAGAGTGCTTGCGTTCAAGAGGTTTCTCCAAGCGCATCCTAAATATAATGTTCGAGAACAGCGCGCTGCAAAGCAGCTAAAGCGCAATTATTCCAAGGCCATTCATCAAGGGCTGTGGAACAAGACCAGCAAGGCAGGGTTAGAGTATCAGCTGCTTGAGAGGAAGGCCCCGGTTCACTTTCTGATGGATGACCTAAACAAAGAAGATATCGCTGCAAAGCGTGGTCTGGCTGGGAAGAGTGTGACGGCGAGTGAACTTCGATGGCTGTATCGACATCGGGAGGTTCCGGAGGTCAGGGAGAATTTATTTTTCCATAAGGAAGGTAAGAAAATATCTCATGCCGAGGTTTTTGGAAGTCCGGAGTGGCAAGCATACTCCCCCAGAAGACAATATCGTCAGTCGTCCCTTGGCGGCCATGGGTTCAATAGGGCGTTTGTCAGGCTGATGAATTACGCGCGCTCTAGGTTTCGATGAGACACATTAGTGCAATTTCGGAAGGGGTTCGATAACCGTTGTTCAAAGGTGAAGAGATTGTGCAGTCCTGGGTACCACTCTCATGCCGCTAACGGGCCAAGTGCAAGCGAGAGGCTCGTGAAGCGCCAGGCTAGCTTGGCTCAATCGAAACACAAGTAACAGTATCTGACGGTAAACGCTCACGTCTCCACCCCAGCCTGTGAGAGGATGTCCATCCCCCGAGCCAGGACCCCGAACGCAGCCTGATGAAGACACCAAAACGAATCGAACCACTGATCGAAGACGGCCTGGTCGACGAAGTACTGCGGCCCTTGATGAGCGGCAAGGAAGCGGCCGTTTACGTGGTGCGCTGCGGTGCCCAGGTCCGCTGCGCCAAGGTCTACAAAGAAGCCAACAAGCGCAGCTTCCGCCAGGCCGCCGAATACCAGGAGGGCCGCAAGGTCCGCAACAGCCGCCAGGCCCGGGCCATGGCCAAGGGCAGCAAGTACGGTCGCAAAGAAGCCGAAGACGCCTGGCAGAACGCCGAAGTGGCAGCGCTGTTCCGCCTGGCCAATGCCGGCGTGCGGGTACCCAAGCCGTACGACTTCCAGGACGGCGTGCTGCTGATGGAACTGGTCACCGACGCCGACGGCGATGCCGCGCCCCGCTTGAACGACGTGCACCTGGAGGCCGAGGAGGCGCTTGAATACCATGCCTTCGTCATCCGCCAGATTGTGTTGATGCTCTGCGCCGGCCTGGTGCATGGCGACCTGTCCGAATTCAACGTGCTGCTTGGCCCGGATGGCCCGGTGATCATCGACCTGCCCCAGGCGGTGGATGCGGCTGGCAACAACCATGCGTTCAGCATGCTGCAGCGGGACGTGGCGAACATGGCGCATTACTTCGGGCGTTTTGCCCCGGAGCTCAAGGCCACCCGCTACGCCGATGAGATGTGGGCGCTGTACGAAGCCGGCGAACTGCGCCCGGACAGCCCGCTGAGCGGGCAGGTCGAGGAAGACGACCATGCCGCCGACGTGGCCGGGGTGATGCGCGAGATCGAAGCCACCCTGCGCGATGAAGCCCGCCGCCGTGCCGCACGGGATGAGGCCGAGCAGGGGCCGGCCAAGGCTGAAGAGCCGACGCCGCCGTGGATGCAGTAATGGTTTGACCGCACGTGCACTGCCGAGCATTTCGCTCTTTTCGGGGCTCCACCATTATCTGGGTAGGGTGGGGCTCTGAAGGAGCTGGCATGTAACCTAAGTAAGCGCCAGTAATCCGCTTCAATTCTAATGTTCCTGCATATAGTCCTACTTTGCAGGTAATAAATTCCTACGCGTAAATTCGCTCTTCTCGGAATCCTCCTACAGGATAAGTCTGGCCTGCGTAGGGCTATTATCCTATTGCCAAGCGCTACTATCTGCCCCTGTTCAAGTCGCACATGGGGTGGGCAGATGTCCGAACTATCTGAATTCAAACAACTCAGTCATGAGTTCGCAACTGATGACTGGCCATTTTCAATTGCTCAAATACTGACGGCGGTTCACGTATGCTGAAGGCTTATGTGGTTCGGTTATATGTTGTCGCATGGCAAACGCTGAGAGTCTGTGCAGGTTTGATCTTGGCGATGCGGGTCATTCTATATGGTTGGTTGATCTATCATGCGTATACAAAACCAGTGCAGTCTTATGTACCTCCTCCAGTTTTCTGCGGAAAACTGGCGGGCGAGGTGTATGAGTTCTCCCGGCTCTATTTTTCGTTTTGGCCGGAATACGAGGAAAGGTCTTCAAAGGGTTCGTACTATGTAAAGGAAAATGACTGCGATATCAGTATCAAGTCAATTTTCATTGCGATGAATTGGCCGAAGTTGGAGCCGGTAGACAATCGTCGGATTTATGAACGGCTTTTGGACCGGGGAGGTTTGTTGGTTGCCGTTACTCCGATTGCGGTCAATGAAATCGACCTGCGGCAATGGCGAGACCAATTGCTGGAGATGCGCTCATTTGGGGAGGCGCCGGTTGTTGAATATGACAGTCAGTTAGGTCTCTATCGAGATGTGGGAAGCGATTACGCTTGGGGGAGGCGAAGCAGAAGAATCTTTTGGAGCGAAGCACTAGGGGAGGTTTCCTCTGTCACTATTTGTAATTGGCAGGCGCGGGAACCCGATTTTTATGCTTGTGAAATGAAAACTTGTGCAATGGCACGAGGTCAGGCGTGCGATCGAAGCGTTTCTTGTCAGTAGCAAGAAGGCTGGGTGATGTGTGATTGATCTAGGAGGCTGCCGCCCCGCAAGCAGCCAGTACCAACCTGCTTGCCGAGGCGCCCATGCTGCGCTGGGACTCGACTATCGCCGTCGCGGCATGATTGAGCTCAAGCGCCAAGCGGTACAAAGTCGTTGCGCTGGCAGGAGCGCTCCAGCTCATGTGCCGCCGGTTCCTCGGTCACATTTCGAGTTGAACAGTTCGCAGTTCAGCCAGCAGTCCAACACGTTGAGGATCGCTTCGGTGATCGATCCGTAGATGTTGAGCAATGCCGAGCTGGGCAAGGCACTGGATGCGAACATCCAGGCATTGCATGGCAGTGGCGAGATTGCGCGGATGCTCGAGACCCATGAGCTGGACCGACAGGCGGCTGAGGTGGGGGGCCTAGGTTAGTAGATTGATTTTCCTGTTCCGGCCTCTTCGCGGGCTTGCCCGCTCCCACAGGTACGGCGCCAGCCCGAAGGCCTGAGTAATCCTTGTGAGAGCGGGCGAGCCCGCGAAGAGGCCGGCACAGGAAAAAGCTTATAACTTTTGACGCAAGACATAATCTCGTCATCCGGCCTTTTCACTGGCGCCCGACAGGCATAAGGTATACGCCGTTAAAAAATGCCCTGGAGCTGTCATGTCCAACCGTTTCCCGTCCGTTCGTCCCCGCCGCCTGCGCCAGAACGAATCCCTGCGCACGATCTTCCAGGAAACCGAATTCCGCCTGGAAGACCTGATCCTGCCGATCTTCGTCGAAGAAGGCATCGATGACTTCGTGCCGATCACCAGCATGCCGGGTGTCAACCGCATTCCGGAAAAACGCCTGGCCCAGGAAATCGAGCGCTATGCCCGCGCCGGCATCAAGTCGGTGATGACCTTCGGCGTGTCGCACAACCTGGACGCCACCGGCAGCGACACCTGGAACGAGAACGGCCTGGTTGCGCGCATGTCGCGCATCTGCAAGGACACCGTGCCAGAGATGGTGGTGATGTCCGACACCTGCTTCTGCGAATACACCAGCCATGGCCACTGCGGCGTGCTGCACGACCATGGCGTGGACAACGACGCCACCCTGGCCAACCTGGGCAAGCAGGCGGTCATCGCCGCCGCTGCCGGTGCCGACTTCATCGCCCCGTCGGCGGCGATGGACGGCCAGGTGCAGGCCATTCGCAGCGCCCTGGACGGTGCCGGTTTCCACGACACCGCGATCATGGCCTATTCCACCAAATTCGCTTCGTCGCTGTATGGGCCGTTCCGTGAAGCGGGTGGCACCGCGCTCAAGGGCGACCGCAAGAGCTACCAGATGAACCCGATGAACCGCCGCGAGGCGGTGCGTGAGTCGCTGCTCGACGAGCAGGAAGGGGCCGATGTGCTGATGGTCAAGCCGGCCGGCGCCTACCTCGACGTGATCGCCGACATCCGCGCTGCATCGCGCCTGCCGCTGGCGGCCTATCAGGTCAGCGGCGAATACGCGATGATCAAGTTCGGCGGCCTGGCCGGTGCCATCGACGAAGGCCGGGTGGTGCGTGAAAGCCTCGGCGCGATCAAGCGCGCGGGTGCCGACCTGATCCTGACCTATTTCGCCATGGACCTGGCCCGTGATGGGATCTGATCGCCTCTAGAGGTTTGTCGCCAGCGAGATCGAGCGCCGCCCGCGCGGCGCTCGGTTTGCGCATCACCACATCACTCAACACAGACAAAAAAGCACTAAGCGCTGAATTATTTAGTGTCCCGTTGTATCAGATCCCATAGAGCTATCAGCAACAGGGAAACGGGCATGAAATCTCGCAAGAAAAGTGTCAAGCCGATCGGTTTGAAGGACATCACCATCGTCGACGACGCCAAGATGCGCAAGGCAATCACTGCAGCCGCGCTGGGCAACGCCATGGAATGGTTCGACTTTGGTGTTTACGGCTTCGTCGCCTATGCACTGGGCAAAGTGTTTTTCCCCAATGCCGACCCCAGCGTGCAGATGATCGCGGCACTGGCCACGTTCTCGGTGCCGTTCCTGATCCGCCCGCTGGGCGGGCTGTTCTTCGGCGCCCTGGGCGACCGCTTCGGGCGACAGAAGATCCTCGCCGCAACCATCGTGATCATGTCGCTGAGCACCTTTGCCATCGGCTTGATACCGTCCTACGCCTCGATCGGCATCTGGGCGCCGATCTTGTTGTTGCTGGCGAAGATGGCCCAAGGCTTCTCGGTGGGCGGGGAGTACACCGGGGCATCGATCTTCGTCGCCGAATACGCCCCGGACCGCAAGCGCGGCTTCCTCGGCAGCTGGCTGGACTTTGGCTCGATTGCCGGCTTTGTCCTGGGGGCGGGGGTGGTCGTGCTGATTTCCACCGTGCTCGGCGAAGAGAAGTTCCTCGAATGGGGCTGGCGCCTGCCGTTCTTCCTGGCCTTGCCGCTGGGCATCATCGGCCTCTACCTGCGCCACGCCCTGGAAGAAACCCCCGCGTTCCAGCAGCACGTCGACAAACTCGAGCAGGGTGACCGCGAAGGGCTGGCCTCGGGGCCGAAGGTGTCGTTCAAGGAGGTTGCCACCCAGCACTGGCGCAGCCTGATCACCTGCATCGGCGTGGTGATCGCCACCAACGTCACCTATTACATGCTGCTCACTTACATGCCCAGCTACCTGTCGCACAACCTGCACTACAGCGAAGACCACGGCGTGCTGATCATCATCGCGATCATGGTCGGCATGCTGTTCGTGCAGCCGATCATCGGCCTGCTGAGCGACAAGTATGGCCGCCGCCCGTTCATCGTGGTCGGCAGCGTCGGGCTGTTCGCCCTGGCCATCCCGGCGTTCATGTTGATCAACAGCGGCGCGCTGGGGCTGATCTTCTCCGGCCTGCTGATCATCGCCGTGCTGCTGAACTTCTTCATTGGTGTGATGGCCTCGACCTTGCCGGCGATGTTCCCCACGCACATCCGCTACAGCGCCCTGGCCAGCGCGTTCAACATCTCGGTGCTGATCGCCGGCCTGACCCCGACCCTCGCCGCCTGGCTGGTGGAGAGCAGCGGCAACCTGTACATGCCGGCGTACTACCTGATGGTGATCGCCGTGGTCGGCCTGGTCACCGGCGTGACCATGAAGGAAACCGCCAACAAGCCGCTGCGTGGCGCAGCGCCCGCGGCGTCGGACATCGAAGAAGCCCGCGAACTGTTGCAGGAGCATCACGACAACATCGAGCAGAAGATCGAAGACATCGACGCGCAGATCGCCGAGCTCGAGGCCAAGCGCCAGGTGCTGGCGCAGCAGCACCCGCGTATCGACTGAGGCTCAGCGCGGCATGTAGCCGCGCTGCCAGGCGCGCGGAATGAAGCGCGACACCAGCGCCAGCAGGCAGGCCAGCGCGGCACTACCCGCCATCGCCTGCAGGCCCAGGCGCTGCTGTAGCCAGGCACCGATGGCAGCGCCGAGCAGCATGCCGGCCCAGGGCACCAGTTGCACCCGCCAGCCGTTACGCCGCTCGCCCAGCAGCCAGCGGCCCAGGCCACGGCCGAAGCGCGACAGGGCGCCGGTGACGTAGGTCAGGCCGATGGGCAGGCCATTCACCTGTTCCACTACCGCATTGATCATGCCCATGGCCAAGGTGGCCGCCAGCAGCGCCGGGAACGTCGCCGCAAACGGCCACCCCGCGGCGCAGGCAAGCAGTGTGGCGACCACCAGCAACACGGGCCAGGCCCGGCGTCGGAAGCCACGGGCCAGCATGACACCCAGCGCGTTGCCGGCCACGAAGCCCAGCACGGCGCCGCTCAGGCGCAGCACCATGGCCAGGTCCGCCTCACTGATGGCCACGGCCAGGCGCGTGGTGTTGCCGCTCATGAACGAGACGAAATCGCCCAATGCCAGCAGGCCGATGGCATCCGTCATGCCGGCCAGCACCGACAACCCGGCCACCAGGCCAAGGCCGACGCGGCCACGCAGGACCTGCAGGCGCAGGCGCCTGGCCGTGCGCGCGGGGAGGGCGTTGGGCAGCATGTGCGAGCTTCAGCGCGGCAATTCGCGGGCGAGGGTGCTCTTGATAGTGCGCTCCACCACATCTACCAGCACCATGGTCTGGTGGTCCACCTCGATATTCAGCAACTCGCCGGCCTGGTAGCGGGCAAAGGTGGTCTGGCGCAGGGTCTCGGGGATCAGGTTGATGGTCACCACGTTGTCCTCGACATCGGCGACGGTCAGGCTGCAACCGTTGACGCCGATGAAACCACGCGGGAACACGTATTTACCCCACTGCGGCGGCATGCGGAAGGTGATGAACGCGCCAGTCTCCTTGATCGACAACTCGACGACCTCGGCGGTAGTTGCAATGTGGCCGGCCATCAGGTGGCCACCCACTTCGGCGTTCATTTTCGCCGAGCGTTCGATGTTGACCCCCTGGCCAGCCTTGAAAAAGCGCAGGTTGGTGCGTTCGAGCGTGGCGGTCATGGCGTCGAACCTGACCTGGGTGCCGTCGATTTCAGTGACCGACAGGCAGGTACCTTCGACACTGACGCTGGCGCCGATCTTCAGCTCGTCGAGCAGTTCCGGGGTGAGGTCGATGGTGAACTGGTTGTGGCCCGGGTAGCTGGTCACATCAAGCAGAGGGCGGACGGCCTGGACGATGCCGGTGTACATGGAGTTGCTCCTGGGCACAGAGTGGGAAAACATCAGGAAGCTATGCCCATGGAGCGGCAAATGCAAGTTGCCCGTACCGGCCTCAGAGGTGCCCGCTGCTGTTCACGATCCGCAAGCACAGGGCCTCGTAAGGGTCCAGGTTGATCATCAGGCGGCCATCTTCGCTCAGGTCGCCTTCGACCGTTTCGTTGATCATGTCCACCACCGTCCCGGGGGTGAAACCGGTCAATTGCAGCTCTTCGGCAATCACCGCCTGGCCGAAGTTCAGCGCGCTGATCTGGATGCCACGCCCGGCCGGCAGCTCATGCACCATCACCAGCAGCCCCGGGCTGCTGACCTCGGGCACCAGCACCTGGCGGCTGGTGGCGATGCCATAGGCCTGGCGCACGGCCAGCAGTTTCTTCACCTGGCTGGCGAACGACGCGGGGTTGTCCAGCTGGCTGTCTAGGCTGCCATACAGCGAACGCGCGCGCGGCATGCCGCGCACCGATGTCTCTGCCTGCGGGGCGAGCCCGGCCAGGTCGTAGCCGCCGCGGTGGATCCAGCGGGTATCGCCGTCGGCCATGCGATCGGCCACCGCCTCGGCCGGCAGCGGCAGGGCGCCGACCATGTCCCAGCCGGACAGCGCGACCACGCCCGGTTGCATGGCGTTGTACATCACCAGCAGCAGGTGCACCTTCTGGATCAGTGCGATGTCCGCCGGGCTGATCTGTTCGAGGTCGCGCATGCCCAATGCTGCAGTGATCAGGCTGGCGGTGGTGCAGGCGATGCCGTTGGTGACGAATCGCAGGTTGTACGGTGCATGCTCACCGGACAGGCGTTCGTAAATTTCCTCGCGGATGTGCTCGCGCAGGATGCTGCCAGGCAGCGTCTGGCCCTTGTACAGGTACATGTCGTGGGCGTGCAGGGTCCAGAAGTGCACCAGCTCGACGGTCAGTTCGTCGTGGTTCTGCAAGGCGTGGATCAGCGACGCCGGATCGATGCCGAAGGCGTGCATTTCCTTGAGCATCAGGCGCAGGAATTCAGTGTCGCCGGTCAGCAAGGCGTGCTGGTAGGCGGGGCGGGTGATGAAGTCGTAGGACAGGTCGGCACCGCCCTTGGACATCTGCGCGATGTCGTCCAGGGTCAGGTTGAGCTCCTGGAAGCTGAAGCCGCCGGCCTTGCGGATCATGCCGCCGATCAGCTGGTTGCCGACGATCGACAACGGGTGGCTCTCGGACCAGGCGCTGCCGCTGGCGCGGGTTTCCACGCCGAGAAAACCGTTGGCATCCAGGCGCAGGCCGCGGGCTCCCAGGCAGTCCAGCGCGTGCAAGGCGTCGCCAATGATCATCTGTTGGGCGGCGAAGCTGGGGTCGAGCCAGTTCAGGGATGGCTGGCCTTCCTTGAAGTAATGCAGGTACACCCAGCGCCGGGTCTTGCCGTCGACCCCGGTGATGGGCGCGGTGGCGCTCCAGTCGGTTTCCTTGACCCCGGGTTCGAAGAAGATCACCCGCTGCAGCTGACCGACGATGTAATGGCGCGCCTTGAGCTCGTCGCACACGGCCGGCGACAGGTTCACGGCATCGCGGCCCTCAGGCACCTCGGGCAGCAGCGGCCAGTCCTCCTCGCGGATCTCGACCATGTGGTAGAGCCCGGGGTAGGCACCGTGGGCCAGCTCGGCCAGGCGAAAATCCGCGCCCTTGCCGGTGTGCGAGGGGATCAGGTCGTCGATGGTCACGGCATTGTGCGCGGCGGCCAGGCGGCTCATCTGCACCAGCTCCTGCTCATTGCCGTAGAGCGGGTCGATGTCAAAGCTGATGCGGTCGAAGTTGCCGTCGATACTGGGTGTGAATTCACGCCCGCGCACCCCGCCAGACTGCTTGATGGGGCCGGTGTGGATGCCCTGCACGCCAATTTCCGACAGGCGTTTCCACAGCGCTTCATGGCCGAGGGCGGCGAGCACCGAGCAGCCTTCGGGAGCGATGATCGCGTCGGGGTAGACCGTCAGCCACACCGAGGCGATTGCGGTGGCGCGGCGTGGCTGGGCTTCGGCGTAGGGGTTCTGCCACAGGCGTGACTGGCCGGAGTACAGGCGGGCTCGCTCCTGTGAGGCCTTGAGCATCGAACGGTCTTCGAGCCATTGCAGGTATGACGGGTCGGGCTGGGTCATTTCGCGTCCTCTTTGCGTGGCGGCACCGGCCAAGGTTATGACGGCACTGCGGGCGGATCGTTCGGCTTGAGGCAGGTCATTGCTGCGCCACGGCCCACAGTTGTTGACGAAACCATTGTCGCAGCGGGTCGGCATGGGTCCGCTCATGCCAGATTTGCATGAGTTCGATCTTCGGCACGTTCAGGGGCAGAGGATGCAGGCGCAGGTCCGGTTCCCGCTCGGCGGCCTCTTCGGCGACCGAGCGCAGGCAGGTGAGCAGCAGGTCGGTGCCCGGTATCAGTCGCGTCGGGGCGATGAAACTGGACAAGCCAGCCACGATTCGCCGGCTGCGCCCGGCCGCTCGCAAGGCACGGTCCACCAGGCCGTCAAGGTCGCCGGTGAGGGTCGTCAGCAGATGGTCGCAGGCCAGAAACGCCTCAAGATCGAGCCCTGCATGCAGGCGCGGATTGTTGCGCGACGCCAGCACCACGAAGTCCTCGCTGAGCAGGCGTTGCTGATGGAAGGTGTCTGGCAGGTCAGTGAAGAAGCCCGCGATGGCCAGGTCGCAGGTGCCTTTTTCCAGCGCCTCGCGCGGCAACTGGCCAGCGGTGTTGTGGGTGATCAGCACCAGGTTCGGCGCCTGGCGGCGCAGGATCGGCAGCAGCCTTGGCAGCAGGGTCTGCTCCATGAAGTCGGTGCTGTACAGGTGCAGGCGCGCCGGGCGGGCGAGAAAGTCCTGGCCGTCACAGCGTTCGTAGAATGCGGCCAGGCTTTCGACCAGCCGTTGTACTTCGGGGGCCAACTCATGCGCCCGCGGGGTGGCGGCGAGGCCACGGGGGGCACGCACGAACAGCGGGTCGCCAAACTGGTGCCGCAGTTTGTTCAGCTTGTGGCTGAGCGCCGGTTGGCTCAGGGCCATGCGCGAGGCGGCGAGGGTGGCGTTGCGTTCCTGGTAGAGCACGTGGAACAGGTACAGCAGGTTGAGGTCCTTGCTGGCGATATTCATTTTATGGATCACAGGAATAAGAGCTTTCGAATTATCGAATTCTAGCGGCCTGATTACGATGGGCCCAGTTCCCCTATCTACTCAGGTGCAAACGATGAACAAGCTCAATACCCTGGCGCTGGCAATGACCGGTGCTCTGCTCGCCAGTACGGGCAACGCCGCCCCCAAGGGCGAGGTAGTAGTGCTGTTATCCAGTGAACACCAGCTGCCGTTGCAAGACGGCAAGCAATACCCTACCGGTTATTACCTGAACGAGTTCGGCGTTCCTGCCGATCAATTGCTCAAGGCCGGTTACAAACTGGTGCTGGTGACCCCCAAAGGCAATGCGCCAAGCGTCGATGTGCGCTCGGTCGATCCGCAGTACTTTGCTGGCGATGCAACGGAAATGCGGCGCATCGAGCAAGTCGTGAAGGGCCTGCCTGGCATCGACGACACCTTGTCAGTGAAGCAACTGCTGGCAGGCGGGCTGGAGCGCTATGCCGGTCTGTTCATCCCCGGTGGCCATGCGCCGTTGATTGACCTGGCCAACGACCCCGACGTAGGCACCTTGCTGCGCCATTTCCATGCGGCTGGCAAACCGACCGCAGCCATCTGCCACGGGCCTATCGCCTTGTTGGCCGCGCAACAGGACCCGGCCGGTTACCAGGCTGCCTTGGCACGTGGCGAACAGCCGGCGGCCCGTGACTGGGTGTACCAGGGTTATCGGATGACGATTTTCTCTGACCCCGAGGAGCAGGTTTTCGAGCGCTCGCTCGCGCCGCAGCGTTTGCAGTTCTATCCGGCCAAGGCCATGGCCGGGGCGGGCGGTGCCATGAGCTATGCCCAGGCCTGGCAGCCGTATGTCCAGGTTGACCGGGAACTGATCACTGGTCAGAACCCGTTCTCAGACAAAGCATTGGCCAAGGTGCTTCTGGACAAGCTGGCTGAGCGCGAGCAGAGGCAGTGACTGCCCACACGCCAGCGCCCCGGCCTTGAGTGCTAGAACGTGTACTTGGCCGTCATCATCAGGTTGCGCGGCGCGCCCCAGGTGTCGCCGGCGTAGTCCACCGAACTGGCAACGGCCGAGTAGTACTTGCGGTCGAACACATTGTTGGCATTGAGCTGCAGGTCGAGGTGCTGGTTGACCCGGTAACCCGCCATCAGGTCGGTGACGGCATAGGCGCCCTGGACCAGCCGGTACTCGCTGCCGTCGGCCACGGTGAAGTCGTTGTAGATGCGGCTCTGCCAGGAAATGTTACCCCCGACGCGCAGCTTCTCGAGCGGGCCCTGGAAGTGATACACGGTGTTCAGCTTGAACATGTGTTCCGGGGTGTCGGTGTCGAAACGCTGGTTGACGTTGGCAGGGTTGGCGGCGTCCTTGATGGTATGCGCGCGGGCGTAGGTGTAGCCAGCGCCGACCTGCCAGTTCGGCGTCAGTGCGCCTTGCAGTTCCATGTCGATACCCTGGCTGCGTACCTCGCCCGAAGCTTCGTAGCAGGAGGTTTGCGGGCAGTTCGCCACGAACACCTGGGTGCCGCGGTTTTCCTGGTCGATACGGAACAGCAAGGCGCACTGACGCCG
>Ga0153918_1000509_pt1 | contig 18346 bp, 6 predicted proteins | sample TSFL002MetaG_FD_104687 | JGI IMG/M metagenome (GOLD analysis project Ga0153918, IMG submission 104687) | Attine ant fungus gardens microbial communities from Florida, USA - TSFL002 MetaG | ecosystem: Host-associated > Fungi > Mycelium > Unclassified | place: USA: Florida, Paynes Creek Historic... | reverse complement strand
GAGGGCGCGGCCCGCGGTCGAGCCGTCGAACGCGGCGAGGCGCAGCCCGGCGAGGCGCTTCGCGTGCTCGCTCCGGTCGCCGCGCACGACGAGCTCGGCGAGCTCGCGGGCGCGCGCGTCGTCATCGCGGCCGTAGGGCGGGAAGAGACGGGCCGGCGGGAGAGGACGAGCGGTCGAGGCCGCGGCGTCGCGCGGTGCGCCGAGCGCGCGGGCGGCACCGGTGCCGCCACCGGCATCGAGTTCCGCCGGGGCCGCGGATCGGCGCCGCGGATCGGGGTCGGGCACGGATCCGACGACGCCGAACGCCGCCTCGTCGAGCGCGGTGGCGGCGGATGCCGGAGCATCGAACCCCGGCGCGGGAGCGGACGTCTCGGCGGCGGAGATGTTCCAGGGGTCGTCGGACGGCGCGTGGACCGCCTCGGCGATCACCGGGGTCTCGCCGGTCTCGAGGCGGATGCCCCAGGGGTCGGCGCCGCCGCGACGGCCGCGACCGTGCGCCGAGGCGTCGGCCGCTTCGTCCGCGGCGGGACGGCCGCGACCGACGCCGGCGTCCGAGCCCTCCCCTCGTTCGGCGGACGGCCTCTGCAGGACGGTCCGCTGCTCGCCGCGGCCGACGGCCTCGTCGCCCGTCACGACGGCGGCCGAGCGGGTCCGAGCCGACGGGGCCGCGGGGGGCGCGGCGGGCGCCGTCGCGAGCGCCCGCGCGACGATCCCGTCGGGGATGCCGCCGGGTGCCCGGCGTTCGAGCGCCAGCACGTCGTCGATGGTCCACGGGGCCGCGTCGAGCCGAGACCGCAGCGCCGCCGGGATGCCATCCCACGAGCCGTGCCCGTCGAGCAGCGCCGCGGAGGCGACGGCGACGACGCCCGGGTCGAGCATGCCGTGGCGCAGGCGCGCGATCGCAGCATCCGTCTCGAACGGCGTCGCATCGGCGACGAGCGCCGCCGAGCCGGGGTACGGCGCGGGCGGCACGCTCCCGCCCGCGCCCTCAAGCCAGACGACGGCCTCGGCGGGGGTCGTGCCGAGCGGCCGCGGCGCAGCGGCGCCCGACGCGGGGGCCCCGGACGCCGATACGGCCGCGGAGGCGCCGGACGTCCTCCCCGCGCTCGCCGCCTCGATCGCCTGCACCACGAGCGCGCGGGCGAAGGCGCCGAGCGGGCCGGCCGCGGCGGCGAGCGCGCCGCTGTGCGCCGGCAGCACCGGCAGCACGGTGCGCTCGACGGCCGCGGTCGCGGCGCGCACGAGCTCGTCGGCGCCCGTCGGGGACGCCGAGCCGTTCGCCGAGGCGAGCACCGCGGCGAGCGCACGCGCAGCGGCGGGCCCCGCGCCGGCGCCGGCGCGGACGCGTCCGTCGCCGAAGGCGCCGGCGCGCGCGAGGAGGTCGATCGAGCGCACGGTGCGGAGCGCGCGGGTCAGCCGCTCGGCGTCCGATTCGCCGCGGACCGGCGCTGTGTCGGGCGCCTCGTCGGCGAGGTCGGAGGCTGCTGCCGGGCCGAGCTCGGCGGCGACGGCCTCGTCCTCCTCCCCGTCGCCGGAGGAGGCGGCGACGGATGCCGCGGCCCCGCTCGCGGCAGTCGTCGCCGGACCCCGCGATGGGGACAGGGACAGCGCCGCGAGCGCCGCCAGCGCGCGGCCCCGGTCCGTTTCGCTCGCGGGCGCGCTCGCCCGCTCCGAGACGGGCGGCGTCGACCGGCCGAGCAGCCATTCGTCGTCGCCGAGGGCGCGCACGACGTAGTCGCCGGCGAGGACGTCGAGGGCGAACGAGCCCTGCGCCGCAGCGGACTCCTCGGCCGCGAGCCTCGCCCAGGCGCCCGCGGCGTCGGTTCCCGGGGCGAGGAGGGCCGACGCGGCCGCGTGCGCGAGCGCGCCCGCGACGGGGTCGGCGAGCGCGGCGCGCGGGGTCGCCTCGGCGAGGATGCGGTTCGCGGGCGCGAGCGCGTCGTGCGCCGGCTGCTCGGCGAGCGCGAGGGCCGCGGCGACCGCGAGCGGCCAGTCGATGCGGGCCTCGTCGGCGCCCGGCACGGCGCTGACCGCGTCGAGCAGGCCCGTGGTGCGGGTCGCGAGCTCAGGGTCGGAGAGCACGGCGAGCGCGAGCTCCGACCAGTCGCGGGCGCGCACGCGCTGCCCGAGGTGCGTCTCGTGGGGCGTCTCGTCCTGGCCGAGCCGCGGCTGCTCGAGCTCGTCGAGCACGACGGCGCGGGCGCTCGGCACGGTCGGGTCGCCGAACCGGTCGACGAGGTCGGCGCGCGGCACGACGGCCAGGTGGATGCCGCGGTCCCAGGCGCCTTCGAGGTCGCTCGCCCGCTCGTAGACCGACCAGGACAGCGTCCGGGCGCCCTGCGCGGAGCTCAGGAAGGAGACGACGCCGATCCACAGCGCGGCGTCGTCCTGGTCGTCGACGCCGAGCACGACGCGCGGCCCGCCGTCGAGGGCGCCGAGCACGGCATCCAGGAGCACCGCGGCGAAGCCGGCCCGCCACACGGGCGCGGGCTCGACGAGCAGGAACGAGAGCACGCGCTCGCGCGTCACGACGCCCGCGGGCAGCAGGCTCGCGCGGTCGTCGAGGCGAGCAGCCTCGACCTCCCGGCCGCCGAAGGGGCGAAGGAAGAGCGGCGAGCGCCACAGCTCGACGGCGCGCACGGCCGAGCGGCGGGCGGCGTCGGCGCGCTCGAGCACGGCGTGCGTGAAGACGTTGCCGGGCCGGCCCGTGGCGTCGGTGCCGGCCTCGACGGCGTGCCACAGGGCGCTGGACCCGTCGGCGAGCGCGAGGTGCGCGAGGCGCCGGAGCGCACCGTCGCGGTCGCGCTCGCTGGCGAACTCGGGCAGCGCGATGTGCCCGTGGAACTGCGTCACGACGCCGGATTCGAGCACGGCGGTCTCCGCCGGGCCGGGCGAGCCGGTGGTGCCGAGCACCTGCCAGCCGCCGTGCCCCGTGGACCGTCCGGATGCCGAGACCGAGGCGTAGGCGAGCTGCACGACCGGCGAGGCGCCCGCGGCCGAGGGCCCCGCCCGACCGGGCCCCGAGGTCCCGGGATCCGAGCCGAGCCCTGGCGCGCCGGCCGGGCTGCCGGGCATCGCCGGCTCAGCCATGCCGCATCCCGTCCGCGAACGCCGACACGTGGAGCGTGCGGATGTGCGGGTCGAACACCGCGAACCGCTTGAGATGCTCGGCGGGAAGATCGGCGAACAGGCGCACGAAGCCGTTGCCGCGCGAGAGGATCGGCTGCCAGGCGCCCGACGGCGACAGGAAGGTGGCGTCCGGGGACTCGACGTCGCGCACCTCGCCGGGGGTCACCCGCGGCAGCGCCTGCGAGGTCGTCGCCCGCGTCGCGACGACGAGCGGCACGGGCGTGCCGTCGCTCGCCGACATGGGCAGGCGGGTCGGGTGGTGGACGAGCACGAACGCGGGCGCGCCCATGCGCCGCTCGCTGGTGAGCGCGACCTCGATCGCCGGGCCGCCGTCGGGCCCGGCGACGAGCCCGACGCGATAGCCCATGCGCAGCACGCCCTGGTAGGTCACGACGGCGGGCGAGCCGTGGACGCGCCGGCCGGCGTCGTAGGCGGCGGGCACGACGTGCACGTCGCAGCCGACCGGGTCGAGCTCGTTGTAGGCGAAGGTGAGCCCGCCGCGCTCCTCGTAGTCGTGCCGGGTGATCTCGAGGGGCGTGTCGGCCATCACGATGTCGCTGGGCACCCCGACCGCGCTGCGGAAGGCGAGCACGACGTCGGCGCCCTCGGGCCACTCGAAGGTGAGCACCTGATGGTTGACGCGCTCGGTGATGCGCGGCCGCCCCACGGGCGGCACGCGCACGCCGTGCACGGTGTTGCCGACGAAGGCGTCCTCGCCCTGCACGACGACGGCCGTGAAGTAGGCGCGGGTCCACTCTCGCGGCCAGGGCACGCTGCGCATGCGCGCGCGGCCGTCGCCGGATGCCTCGATCGGGTGGCGGAGCACGGTGTCCGGCCCGAGGCCGGCCTGCTCGAGCACGCCCACGTGCTGGATCTGCCGCTCGATGCCGGCGTCGGGCGCGTGGCTCGTGCGGTGCACGACGACGCGGCCGCCCGGCGGGACGCTCCACTCGAGGTCGAAGAGGGGGCCCTCCTCGCCGTCGTGGAGGGTGAACGAGAGGTCCCGGATGGGCTCGTGGATGGTGGAGATCTGCAGCTGCCGGCTCTCGGCGGCCGAGAGCCGGGTCACGCCGTCGACGTCGGCCTCGGCGAGCACCTGGTAGAGGTACTGCTCGCCGCGGGTCGGGTTCGTGTCGACGAAGCCGAACATGTTGGGCGAGTCCGCTGCGATGCGGTAGCGCGGGTCGCCGCGGAACTGCGCGGCCTCGCGCGCGGGCACGCGGAAGATCTGCACGCGCTTCGTGCCGGGCAGCACGGTCCACTGGCCGATGACGCGGCCCTCGTCCTCCTTGAGCTCGAGGCCGAGCACGCGGCCGACGGAGGCGCCCTGCGCGTATGCGACGGGCTGCGCGGCGCGCGCCTCGTCGAGCGTCTCGCCGGGGTTCCACCACACCTGGTAGTGGCGCACGGCCGAGCGGTAGGGCTCCTCGTCGATCGCCGTGACGTCGGTCGTCGCGGCGACGACCCGGGCGAGGTCGGGCGAGTAGGGCGCGTGGTCGTCGCTCGAGACGACGCGGTAGACGCCCGGCTCGGGGCGGGCGTCCCAGGTGAGGCGCACGGTGCCGCCGGGGCCGGGCGAGACGCGGATCGTCTCCTCGGGTGCGACGGGCGCGCCGAAGTCGTAGGGCGCGAAGCCCTCGGGGTCGACGGGGCCGGCTTGGCGGGCGGGCGCCGGCTGCGGAGCGGCGGGCGCCGACGGGGGCGCGGATGCGTGAGCGGGGGCTTCGGCGGACGCCGGCGCCTCGACCGATCCGGCCGGGAGCGCCTGCGAGGGCGCGTTCTCCGCCGGGCCGCCGGGCTGCGCATACGCCGGCGCCGGAACGCCGACGGGCAGCGTCGTCAGGCGGGTGCCCGCGTCGTCGAGGCGGGCGCCGGCGAGGGCTGCGCCCTGCTCGCCGAACGGGCCGGGGCCGCCGAAGGGGTTGGCTGACCCGTCGTCCGGAGCGGTCGCGGCGGGCGGGGTCGAGTCGGCGCCGGGCGCGCCGTCGGCGCCGGGCACCCCCGGTCCGCCGGCGGCCGGGCGGCCGACGAGGCGGCTCGTGGCCGAGGACATCGACCGCGCGACGGCGTCGATCAGGGGCGAGACGCGGTCCGCGAGCTCCCCCGCCTGCTCGCCCAGCCGCGCCCGGCGCCCGGCGTCCTGCGTCGTGCCCGACCCGAACGACGGCAGCCCTCCGAGCGCGGACGACGACGCGTACACGGGCGCGGAAGGCGCGGACGCCAGGCTCGAGGAGACGGAGGCCGACACGGCCGGGACGCCCGCGCTCGCATCCTGCCCGGCCCCGGGACGACCATCGACCGAACCGGCGGCATCCTCCGCGCCGCCCTCGACGCCCGCGAGGACGCCGGCGAGCTCGTCGGCGAAGTGCGAGACGGCGGGCGGGAACGAGCGCCGGATCTCCTCCGCGCTCGTCAGCCGCGAGTTCGCGACCGAGCGCAGGTGCGTGTCGGAGAGGCGGTCGGCGCCCTCCTCGCCGCGGGCGCGGGCCTCGTCGCGCCAACGGGCGAGCGCCGCGTACGCGTCGGGACGGGCGCCGAGCCCGGCGGCCGCGACGTCCCCGCCCGGCGCCACCGAGCCGGTCGGGGCGCTGACGCGGGGGCTGGCCAGCTCGATCGGGATGTGCCGGTGCGGCTCGGCGTCGCCGCGATCGACCTGCGCGATGAGCCACGTGATCGTCGGCATCCACGCCGCGACGCCCGTCTGGAAGACGATGCTCGACGGGATGCCGCCGTGCACGGCGATGAGCTCGACCGCTTCGTCCTCGGGCATCGTGTAGCCGAGCCGACGGCCTCCCTCGACCCAGGCGCGCAGCTCCGCGCGCAGGCGGTCGGCGCGTTCGAGACTCGTGTGCGTCGTCATCAGACGGGGGCTCCTCCGAGGAAGTCGGGCAGGTCGGGGGTCGCGTGGGCGTTCAGCCGGGTGCGCGCGTCGGCGCTCGAGGCGGCGCCGGCCGGGACGCCCTCGCGCATGCGCAGGCGGTAGTCCTCGACGCCGTCGCTGAGCTGCGTGAGCGCGACCGTGCGGCCGAGCCCCACCGGGGTGCGGGAGACGCGGGAGACGACGACGTCGGCGAGGCCCTGCACGCGCGCGCCATCGCTCAGGATGCCGTCGGCGAGCCGGTCGGCGAAGGCCGTGCGGTCCTGCTCGACGCCCGCCATGAAGTCGTCGACGGGCACGGGTGCGCGCGCTCCCGTGCGGGCGTCCACGGCGTGCGCCGTGAGCTGCGCGGCGCCCGCCGGCGCGAGCCGGGAGAGCGCGTAGGCCCACGCGTGGTCGGCCGTGGCCGGATCGGTGCCGACGGAGGCGAGCGAGTCGCTCCACAGCACGAGCAGGCTCTCCGGCGTACCGGCCGGGAGGCGGAAGAGGGTCTCGGGGCTCTCCAGCTCGACGCCGCGCGGGCCGAGCCGGGCCGGGGCGCTGCCGAGGGCGGCGTCCCAGGCGCCCGTGAGCCAGCCGGTCGCGAAGAGGTCGCGGCGGATCGAGTGGGCGACGTCGGCGATCGTGCGCTCGTCGGCGACGGCGGAGCCGATGCGAGCGGCGAGCGGCAGGCCGTCGAGCGCCGTCGACGCCCGGCCGGCGGCTTCGACGCGCGGCCCGAAGGGCGCCCGCAGCACGGCGCCGAGCGCCCGCGACCAGGCGAGGAACTGCGTGTACGCCTCGCCCAGGCGGCGCGCGTCGCGCACGGCGTGCACGAGGTTGCGTCTGGCGACCTCCTGCCGCGCGAGCACGGAGCGCTTGCGGTTCAGGAACTGGAACAGCTCCCGCTGCCCGATGGTGAAGAGGATGAGCGCGACGACGAACCAGACGACCACGACGCCCGCGCCCCAGGCCACGGCGGGCCAGGGCTCGAGGATGCCGTTCGCGCCGAGCACCACGACGACCGCGACGAGCACGGCGGCGACGCAGGCCGAGATGAGCGTCGCGAGGCCGAGCGCGCGCTGCGTGCCCTCGAGCTCCTCGATGCCCTCGTCGGGGTTCGAGGCCTGGCCGATGACGCCCAGGTGCTCGCGGATCTCGGCGATGGTCTGCCCCATCGCCGAGGAGATGCGTGATCCCACGCGGCTCGCGTAGCTGTGCTCGTAGCGGGAGCGCCACGCGTCGAGCTCGGCGAGGGTCTGCGCGGCCTGCACGCCCACGGCCGACTGGGTGGTGGCGACCTCGAGGCGCTGGCGGAGAGCGAGGATGCCGAGCTCGTCGTACGGTTCCACGCCGGCCGTGCCCACCGAGGGCGCCAGGTGCGGCGGGATGCGGCGGAAGGTGTCGTCCGAGCCCGGCACGATGTCGGCCGCATGGCGCAGCACGCCGCGCTGGGGGCCGATCTGCACGGGCGGGAGGCCCGCCGCGCGCTCCCCGCCGTCGGCGAGGGTGAGCCCGGCGGAGGTGTAGTCGCGCCACAGCGGTGCGAGGTCGGTCTGCGCGACGTGCTCGCGCACGCCGTTCGCGACGCCCGACTGCTCGAGCACGGCGTCGAGCTGGCGCACGGATCCGACGTAGTCGCGCCAGTCGGCGGCCTCGCCGTCGCTGGTGCGCCCGTTCACGACGACCTCGTAGGCGGCCCGGTTGCCGAAGACGAGGTTCTGCACGGCGCCCGCCGCATCCGAGGAGATGCCGTTGGCGATGGCGCGGGCCCACTGCTTGGGCGCGTTGCGCAGCGCGGCCCACAGGAACGAGAAGAACATGGCGAGCGCGCGGCCGCCGCCGACCCGCTCGCTCTCGTCTACGGGAGGCGCCTCGCGCGGCCCGCGCAGCGCGCCCGAGTGCTTCGCGAAGAGCTGCTCGGACATCGTCTGCGCGGCGAGGGGCACGTCGCTCACGTAGGTGGTCGAGGCGCCCAGCTGGGTCGGCAGCGGGAAGCCGTGCTCGAGCGACAGCGTCGAGGCGCGCAGGTCGCGCTCCACGGCATCCGTGTCGAGGCGCCGGAAGTAGCCGCGCGCGATGCGCACGAATCCGCCGGGGAGGATGGGGAGCTCGTCGAGCACCGACTCCGGGGCTCCCGCCCACAGGCCGACGAGCCCGGCGAGCGCGGCCGCCGCCTGCGGCGCGAGCTCGAGCGCGTCGCGCGTGACGGGCAGGGCGATCGTGCCCATGCCGGGGCCGGTGGCGTCCTCCGGGGAGAGGACGATGTTGTGCCAGCCGGCGACGGCGAGGTCGGCGCCGGCCTTCGCGGGATCGCCCGCCCGGGTGACCACGGCGCGCACGCGGGTGACGGGCAGGCCGAACGCGGCCGAGGCGAACTCGGCGAGGCGCTGCCCGCTGCCGGCCGGCGCCGGGTCGACGCCGGAGACGACGGGCACGAGCTCGACCACCCGGATGAGATCGAGTCGGGCCTGTCCGGCGATCTGCCGGATCGAGGTGCCGAGCCGCTCGCCGCCCTCGATCGAGATCGCGGGCACGCGGGCGTCGTCGACGAGGTCGGGCGAGGTCCACAGGAACGGCGCCACGAGGCCCGCCGCCGACCAGTCGACGAGGGCGTCGCGGATGCCGTCGAGGGGCCCGCGGGGCGCGAGCACGATCGTGAGCACGCGCATCAGAACGCTCCGAAGTCGGGCATGGGCACGTCCGGCACGACGTCGCCGCCGCCCGGGGCGGCGCCCGGAACGGCGCCGGGCCGGCGCGAGGAGCGGCCCTCGACGGCCAGTCGCTCGGCGTTCGTCAGCACGCCGTCGAGGTCGCCGAGCACCGCCACGATGTCCCGCGCGAGGTCGCGGAAGATGGGCGTCGCGGCGGCTCGCTCGCGCGAGGAGATGTCGCCGTAGGGGCCGGAGGTCTGCGAGGAGTCCTCCGTCTCGAGGAAGTTCGCCCGGGTGAAGTCGAGCACCTGGGTGAGGAAGGTCCGCGCGCCCTCCGCGCGCTCCTGCACGCTGTCGCCCGTCACGCGCGAGGCCTGGCCGCTCGGGGTCGTCCCCGTCTCGAGCCAGTCGGCGAGCGTCTCCTCCGCGGAGAGCGGCTCGAGGCCGCTGCGGGGCTTGAGCGGGGTGCGGTCGTAGAGGCGGCGCAGCGCCCGGTACGGCCGCAGCGTGTGCAGCACGGGCGACTCGAGGCCGCGCGCGATGGCGATGAGGTACGACTCGAGCACGGCGGGCAGCCAGTCGATCTGCCGCCCGATGAACTCGCTCGGCGGCGTCAGCAGCGGATGCGGGAAGTCGAGCCAGCGGCGGTCCTCGTCGTCCCACACGCGCACCGGGTCGGTGTAGGGCGCGTCGGGCAGGCGGATCTGGCCGGTGAGCTGGCCCACGTACCAGCCCGCGATCATCGCGCGGCGCTCGACGTCGCTCATGGGCAGCGCGGCCGGCAGGGGGCGGCTGCGGCGGTGGGCCCAGAACGCGAGCTTGCCCTGCGGGGGCACGCTCGCCCACTGGCGCTGCGCGGGCCGCAGCAGCGCGTCGAAGACGAGCGGCGAGTAGTTGCGGTAGGAGCCGAAGACGTCGATGCGGGTGACCTGCGGCTCCTCGGAGATCGCGTCGACGAGCGCCTTGTGCGCCTCGGGCGCGATGTTCTCGCGCGCCTCGAGCCCGCGGGTGAGGCCCTCCACGACATCCGGGATGTCCTTGAACGGCACCGCCGAGAACTTGTAGCGGTACTGCGGCGATGAGCCGTGGATGGCGTTCACGGCGTCGGCGTCGAGGCTGATCAGCGGCAGCGCGCGCACGAGCGTCTCGCCGAACTTCGACACCAGGTCGGCGCGCAGCTCGGGCCGCACGGCCTCGCTCGCGCCCGTGCCGAGCGCGTAGTCGCGCAGCGACAGCGAGCAGAAGCGCTCGAACGACTCGCCGGGGCGGGCGACGAACTGGTCGGCGCGGCCGACGAGGTCGGCCGGCGTCAGACGGAGTCGGTAGGCGCCGCGCGCGGGCGTGAGCGGGCTGTGGCTGACCGGGTCGGTGGTGAACAGGCCCGAGCGCCAGCGGGAGACGACCTCGATCGCCGGTCCCGGCGCGGGACGGCCGGAGGCGACGGGCCAGTCGCCGCCGACGACGAAGCCGGCGGCGTGCACGCGCGCGTCGGCGAGCGGCGGGGCGCCGTTCGCGTCGACGGCCGAGCGCAGGTCGCGCTCGTACTGCGCGCCGAAGGTCTCGGCGGGCGTGATCAGGATCTCGTTGTCGGCCACCCCGAAGCGCTCGGGCACGCGGTGGTCGTGCTCGCTCGGCCACAGCGCGTACTGCGCGGTGGCGACGTTCGCGAGACCGGATGCGGTGGGCTGCGCGGCCGCCGAGGCGTCGAGCACGGCGAGGCTCTCGGTGATCGCCTCGCGCAGGGGCGCGATGACCTCGCCGACGAAGGAGCGCAGGATCTCGCGCGCGAAGTCGGAGCTGCGGGCGTAGAGCGCCGTCGTCACGATGTCGAGGTGGGAGCCGACGAGGCGGTCGACGACGGCCTGCGGGTTCGCGATCGTGCCCTTCATGGCGGCGAAGTCGTTGCCCACGTGCGGGTCGAGCTGGCCCAGGTCGCCGGCCTGGTACTGGGCCAGGTCGCCCAGTCGCGCGGCGAGCTCGTCGCGGACGACGCGCTCGATGCGGTCGAGGGCCTCGCGCGCGTAGGGCAGGCCGAACAGGCGCGCGCCCTGCAGCACCTCGCGCAGCACGGCGTCGTGCAGCCGCTGCGCCCAGGAGAAGCCCCACGTGTAGGAGGCGTGCGCGATGGCGCCCTGCAGCGCGCCGCGACGGTCGGCGAGGAAGCGCTGCAGCACGGGCAGCCACTGCTGCATGGTGCCCGCGGGCGAGGGGATGAAGGGCGTGAACTGCTCGTCGAGGATGCGGCGGCCGGCGCCCTGGGCCTCGACGCGCGGGAACGCGTACTGCGTGAACCACGAGGCGACGGACTGCATGGAGAGCGCGGCACCCGGCACGTCGGCCACGGGGAGCCCGGCCTGGCGGGCGAGGTGCTGCCACTGCGAGTCGGCGAGGGCGCGCAGCTGGTCGATGCCGGAGGCCGGGTTGCCGGGCTGCAGGTGCCCCTCGCGCAGCCGGTCGACCGTGAATCGGGCGAGGCGCTGGGCGGCGTAGTGGCGGTAGCGGTCGCGGCCCATGGAGAGGCTCGCGAAGCCGAACGCGCCCCACGGCAGCGTGTCGGAGCCGGATGCCGTGCCCCAGCCGAAGCGGTCGGGCTGCGCGGGGGTGTCGTCGGACACGTTGCCGAGGTCGTAGGCGACGAACTGGCGCGACGCCGGTCCGCTGGACACGAGCGCGGCGAGGCCCCGGCCGAGACCGCGGTAGACGGCGTCCTGGGAGCCGTCGCCGAAGAGCGTGCGCTCGGCGCCGACGAAGCGGCCGACGGGGAAGACGCGCTTGAACGGGGCGCGGCCCTTGGCGCTGACGTCGAGGCCGAGGGCGCGCAGCACCCGCAGGTCGTGCTCCTCGGCGGCGTTGGTCTGCGAGGCGACGATCTCGCCGAGCATGGCGAGGCCGTTGGCCGTGACGCCTCCGCGCGCGGAGGCGGGGAGCTGGTCGAAGGCGTCGGGGGCGACCATGAAGACGCCCACGAGGTCGGGGTTGACGCCCTGGATCTGCGCGAGCAGGCGGCACACGTCGAGCGCCATGCTCGCGCCCGCGCCGCCCGCCATGGACGAGACGACGAGCACGATCGGGGCGTCGTTGGGGCTGAAGGAGCCGGCCCCGGGCATCCGGCGGGCGACCTCGGCCATGGCGGAGTTCGTCTCGACGGTGGTGAGGCGCTGGTAGACGGCGCTCAGCTCGGGCACGAGCGTCTTCGCGCGGGCGAGGGTGATGGCGCGGCCGACGGCGCGCATCTGACCGGCGCCGTAGGAGATGGGCACCGTGATGCCCTCGGGGTGGCGCGGCGCCCAGGTGCCGAACTCGCCGAGCGCCTTGCCCTGCTGCAGCCACTGCGAGAGGGCGTTGTCGAGCACGGTGTAGGAGCCCGAGCTCGGCGCGGTGGAGAGGTAGCGGCCGCCCTGCAGGGCGACGTTGCCGATGCCCGGGATCTCGGTGTCCGGGCTCGTCGGGACGTCGATGTGCACGAACTGCCAGCCCGGTGGGATGTCGTCGATGCCGAACTGCGCGAGCTCGCTGCGCAGCTGGTCCATCATGTACGCGAGCGCGGCCCCGCCGGAGCCGCCGCAGCCGACGATGAGGAACTTGTACACGCTTTCGCCTTTCGGTCGGTGGGTGTCGGTGCCCGCGCGGCGCCCCGACCGCTCTCAAGCGTGCTGGATGCCGTGCTGTGGGAGCGCTGGGTCGGGGCGGTCGCGGGGTCAGGCGAAGGGGTTGCCGGAGGAGGGGCCCCAGGGGTTCCCCCCGGGGGCCCGGCCGGGGCCGGGGCCCTGACCGGGGTTCTGCTGGCCCTGACCGGGCTGCTGCTGCGAGCCCGAGCCGTAGCCGGGGCCGCCGTAGCCCGAGGGGCCGCCGACTCCCCCGCCGGGGCTCGAGAAGGGGTTGGCGCCGGGCGCCGGCTGGCCGGAGCCGCCGAACGGGTTGCCGTCGCCGGGGCCCGCGCCGGCGACGGCCATGGCGCCGACCGCCGTGTCGCGCGCGACGAGCCGTTCCAGCACGGCCGGGAGCCGGCGCCGGACGTCGTCGGCGATCTTCTCGCGCGAGCGGGCGTCGCCGGCGCTCTCCAGCAGGAGCAGGACGCTCGCCTCCTCCGCCGGCGAGCCGGGCGTGCGCACGACCGTCCAGGTGTTGTGCACGGCGAGCGGGAGGCGCGCCTGCACGCCGGAGCGGCCGGTGCTCGGCGACTCGCCGGAGGCGCTGAGCCGGCCCGGCGCGTCGACGACGACGAAGCCGCCCGCCATCGGCGAGGCGCCCATGCGCGCCTCGAGCGTCACGCCCTGCGCGACGACCCGGCGCTCGCCGCGCGGCCGCAGTGCGACCGTGCCGACGAGGTCCTCGGGGCGGGTCTCGAAGGGAGCGCCGTCGCGCGAGACCTCGCCGTGCTCGACCCGCACCGGGATGAGCGCCGCCGAGAGCGGCCGTCCGGGGATCTTCGCGACCGCGAACTTGGCGAGGTAGAGCAGTCCGACCGGGATGCCGATGCCCGCGACGAGCGCCGCCAGGAAGCCGAGCGCGAAGCCGGCGACGCTGACCGGGTGCCGCAGGTCGGCGGTGAACGGCACGTCCACCACGATCTGCTCGCCGGAGCCGTTGCCCGCCGCGATGTGCACGGGCACCGTGCCGTTGATCGAGCCGAACCCGGGCCGATCGGTGCTGAGCACGACGGTGAGCGGGTTGCCCTCGGAGGTGGCCTGGAAGCACAGGTCGGGGCGGTCCATGCCGGCTGCCGCGATGTGCACGGCGCCGAGGTCGGCGGGCGACGCGCTGACGGTCACGGGGGCGTCGGGCTCGATCCACGCGCAGCCGGAGCCGGTGACCGTGAGCGTGCCGTGCGCCTCGACCGCGGAGTCGGGCTGCACGTCGACGGCGCCGAAGTCGATGAGCTCGCTGAGCGTCGGGTAGTCGGCGGGCGGGCGCACGTCGACGGGGATCTCGACGACGGCCGGCTCGAGGCGGGTGCCCGGGATGGTCTCGCCGGAGACGAGGCGCGCGGAGGCCGTGGTGATCCCCAGGCGCAGCACGAGCGAGCCGCGGCCGATCGCCAGGCCGGTCGTGTCGAGCGTCGCGGGCTGCCCCATGGCCGCCTTGTCGGTGGTCTGGAAGAGGGGCACGACCTTGCCCGAGGCATCCGCGAACTCGCCGGAGAAGTCGACGTCGCCGAGCAGCGTCGAAGCGACGACGCTCGCGCCGGAGCGGTCGACGATGCGCGGCGTGATCGTGGCCTGGCCGCTGTCGGCGCCGAGGGAGAAGCCGTCGGCGCCCTCGATCGAGGGCTGCAGGGTGCCCGAGATGTGGATGTTCGAGTGCGAGGCGTGGCCTGCCGAGCGCGAGGCGGGGTCGATGAAGGCGAACTGCCACAGCCCCGACCAGTGCGGGTCGTCGGCCTGCGCCTTGGAGATCTCGATCGACAGCGAGCGGTTCGACTCCCAGGTGTAGGTGCCGGTGACGCCGTCCTGCGAGAACGGCTGCGCGGCGCCGACGCCCGCGTTGGGCAGCTGCACGACGGTGCCGGCCGGCGTCTGCACGCCCGCGGTGAGGCCGTCGATGTCGGCCGTGGCGAGGATGCGCACCTCGGGCGTCGACGCGTCGAGCACGAAGCGGTGCGCCTGGTCGGCGCAGAACTGGCCCTGGCAGATGCCGGAGTCCTGCGTGATGGGGCGCTTGCCCGGGGTGGAGATGGAGTCGAACGCGAGCAGCAGGCCGTCGATGTCGGAGGCGAGGTGGAACTCGCCGTGCGGCGGGCTGATGATCGTGCCGCAGGTCGCGCCCGACGAGCCGGTGCCGGTCATGATGCTCTGCAGCAGGTCGAAGTCGCTCGCCGCGGCCGCGGGGTTCGGCGTGAGGCCGATGCCGAAGAGCGCCACGTTCGACGAGGCGAGCTGGTCGGCGAGCCCGCCCGCGCGGCAGATGTCGGTCTGCGCGGCCTGGCGCACGGCGTTCGCGGCGTCCTGCGTCGTGAGCTCCACGCCGGGCGCGAAGGGCTTGGTCGTGCCGTAGAGCTGCTGCTCGACGCTCGTCGTGCGCGGCGAGTAGTCGAGCTTGCCGTCGCTGAAGAAGACGATCGCCTGGCAGTGGGACGGACCGCCCGTGCGGGCGCGCTCGGCGAGCGTCGAGCGCGAGGAGTCGAGCGCGGTCCAGTAGTCGGTGTCGAAGCCGCCCACCCGCTGGCCGACCTGGGAGATGCCGCCCTTGATCACGGCGACGCCGGCGGCGTCGGTCGCGGTGAAGGGCACGAGGGTCTCGCTGGTGTGCCCGAAAGTGGTCACGCCGATCGCGGCGGGCACCTTCGCGGCGGCCATGCTGGCGGAGACGCGGTCGACGAAGTAGTTCGCCGAGGAGACGCGCGCCCCGTTCGGGTCGGTGTCGGCGAGGCTGGACGACTCGTCGAAGACCATGAGGATGTCTGCCTGGCCGCCGCCCGCGAGGCAGGCGCCGAACCGCTCGGTCGCGCTCCCGGTGCCCATCGAGGGGCTCTTCGCGCCGGGGGCGGGTGCGGTCGCGGCGAGCGCGGTCGTCGAGTCGAGCACGAGCGGCGCCGCCGAGGCGGCCGGCGCGAACGCGAGCGCGCCGCCCGCGCTCACGGCGACGGCGGCGGCGAACGCGGCCGTCGCGGCGAGGGCCCGGCGCACGAGGCGGCCCGGGGCGAAGGGGGCGGAGAAGGATGCGGGGGCGGCGGCCGGTCCGTTCGATCCGTCCGTGCGCCCCGACGGCGTGTGCGTGCGTGCCATCACCAGCGCCCCACCCACAGCGCGATCTGCAGCGCGCACACGACGACCGCGAGGAGCATGAGGATGACCGCGACCGTGTACATCGCGGGGGCCCATGCGGGCGGGGAGTACAGCGCGTAGGCGCGCCGGGAGGCGTCGGCCCGCTGGTAGAGCGCGAGCAGCAGGATCGTCAAGGGGCCGGCGAGCGCCCAGGCCGCGAGCGCGATCGCGGGCACGCCGCCGAGCGCGCCGCCCACGACGCCGCCGATGAAGGCCGTCACGAGGGAGGCGACGAGCAGGCCGGTGGGCGCGGCGCCGGCGGCCGGGGCGGCGGCCGCTCCGGCATCCATCGCGACGGCGGAGCCAGCCGTGCCCCAGGGCGCGCCCGGGGAGCCGCCGGACGGAGCGCTCGCGCCGAAGGGCGAGGCGCTCTGCGCGGGGGCCGGCGGGAACGCTTGGCCGCCCGGGAAGGGCATGGGCGACGAGCCGGACGGCCCCTGGCCGCCCGTCGGGCCGCTCTGCGGGGCGCCGGGCTGCGAGGTGGAGTACTGGCTGAAGTCCCACGCGCCGGGACCGGGCCCGCGAGAACCCGCCCCGTCGCCGGAGCCGCGCTCCTCGGGGCGACCGTTCGCTCCGAACGTCATCGTGCCGACCTCCTCCGACCTGCCGAGCCTCCCGGCCGTCGGGCCGCGCCGGCCGAGCCGTGAGGGCTGCGGCTCCGAGCCGAGCCGAGCGGATGCGCGACGGGCGGCGCCGGGCGCCGGGGTGCTGATCTCGCGTCAATATACCCGAGGGGTCCGACGTCGGAACGGGCTGGACCGACCGCCGCGGCCGATATCGCCCGGCGGCATGACCGCGTCTCCGCCCGCGGTCCCCCACCGCGTGCGGCCGGGCCGGGCAGACGGATGAGGGAAGGGAGCGCTAGGCGCGAGGATCGCGCGCGCCGCGGCGTGCGACGGCCACCTCGACGAGGTGGGAGATGAGGTCGCGGTACGGCAGGCCGGTCGCCTCCCAGCACTTCGGGAACATCGAGATGGGCGTGAAGCCCGGCATCGTGTTGACCTCGTTGACGACGAAGCCGTCGGGCCCGTAGAAGAAGTCCACGCGGGAGAGGCCCGAGCCGCCGAGCGCCTCGAACGCCCGGATGCCGAGCTCGCGCATCTCCGCCAGCTCGTCGTCGCCGAGGTCCGCGGGGCACACGAGGTCGACGCCGGAGTCGTCGAGGTACTTCGCGGCGAAGTCGTAGAACTCGGCGCCGCGCATGACGATCTCGCCCGCGACGGAGGCGCGGGGCCGCTCCCCCGGCATCGACTCGAGCACGGCGATCTCCACCTCGCGGCCCTGCACGGCGGCCTCGACGAGCACGTGGTCGTCCTCGGCGAAGGCGGTGGCCATGGCGTCCTCGAAGTGCGAGACGTGCGAGACCTTGCTCACGCCGACGCTCGAGCCGGCGCGGGCGGGCTTGACGAAGAGGGGCAGGCCGAACTCGTCGACGATGCGCGTGCGCACGGCATCCGCGTCGGCGCGCCACTCGTGGTGCCACACGGTCGCGCCGGGGGCGACGCGCAGGCCCGCGGCGGCGAGCAGGATCTTCGTGAAGTGCTTGTCCATGCCCGCGCTCGAGGCGAGTACGCCCGAGCCCACGTACGGGAGTCCGACGAGCTCGAGGTAGCCCTGGAGCGTGCCGTCCTCTCCGAAGGGGCCGTGGAGGATGGGGAAGACGACGTCGACCTCGCCGATCGACTCCTCAACCAGGCGGCCCTCGGCATCGGGGCGCGCGACGCGCACCGTCCGGTCGAGCGAGGACTCGGGAAGGCGCACGCGCGTGCCGTTGTCGACGACCTCGGGGAGGTTCTCGGGGTCGAGTCGGAACTTGGCCGGGTCGTCGTCCTCGAGCACCCATGCGCCCTCGCGCGTGATGCCGACGGGGACGACGTCGAAGCGGTCGCGGTCGATCGCCGTGAGCACGCCGCTCGCGGTCGCGCAGGAGATCGTGTGCTCGCTCGAGCGGCCGCCGAACACGAGCAGCACGCGGCGGCGGCGCGCGGGGTCGGCGGCGGCGGGCGCCGGGGCTGCGGTCGCGGCGCCGGTCACGGCATCCGCCGCGGGATCGGTCGTCGTCTCGGCCGTGTTCGTCATGCGCTCTCCTGTTGGTCTCGTGCGTTCACGCGCGGGCAACGACCCTCCAGCTTACGTGGCGCCGGTTCCGGCTCCCTTCGCACATCGTCCCGCCACCCTCCGCTCCCCCTTCCACCGCCGCCGGCTCGCTCGCCCGACCGGAATGGCGGCGCGAGCACGCGATTCCTGTCGGGCGAGCAAATGGGAGCGTGGTTCGACCGACGAGAACGGTGATGCGGAGGCGCGATTCCTGTCGGGCGAGCGGCGAGGATGCCTCGTTCGGCGCGCCGCTACGGCTGCGGCGCGGGCACGAGGGCGAGCGTCGCGGCGGCGTCGGCGAGGCCGGCGCCGCAGCCGAGGGAGCAGCCCCCTGGCAGCGGCTTCGCGCCCTGCTGGATCAGCGCCTCGATCTGCGCCGGCGTGAGCGAGGGGTTCGCGCTCTTCAGCAGCGCGGCGAGGCCGGCGATGTGCGGCGCGGCCATCGACGTGCCCTGCTTGGTGCCGTAGGTCGCCGCCCCGGGCACGGTCGTCCCGGCGTTGAGGGTCGAGAGGATGCCGCCGCCCGAGCCGCCGCCGGGCGCGGTGACGGTCACGGCGCTGCCGTAGTTGGAGTAGCTCGCGAGCGAGCCGTACTTGTCGCTGGCAGCGACCACGACGACGTTGTCGCAGTTCGCCGGGCGCTGGCCGCTCGCGTCCGTCGCGTCGTTGCCCGCCGAGACGACCACGGTGGCGCCCCGGGCGACCGCCGCGTCGATGGCCGTCTGGTAGGTGATCGGGCAGGCACCGATGCCGCCGATGCTCATGTTGATGACCTGCGCCGGGTTGGGGTTGGCCGGGACGCCGGCGACCGTGCCGCCCGACGCCCAGATGATCGCGTCGGCGAT
>Ga0153918_1000508_pt1 | contig 18349 bp, 20 predicted proteins | sample TSFL002MetaG_FD_104687 | JGI IMG/M metagenome (GOLD analysis project Ga0153918, IMG submission 104687) | Attine ant fungus gardens microbial communities from Florida, USA - TSFL002 MetaG | ecosystem: Host-associated > Fungi > Mycelium > Unclassified | place: USA: Florida, Paynes Creek Historic... | reverse complement strand
TGAGCTACCAGACCATTACACTAGTAATCTGCCTAAGGTAAGCACCCAACCCAGTTGGAGGTCTTATTAGGTTCCAGAGCACCTGTCACTTCATCACAACATAAAAGTGCTGAGCATGCAAACAGTTTTTTTGCTCTCTATGCTAGATACAGTATTTTCAGTAGAAACAAAACTATTCAAATGAGATTATCTTGTATTGTGAACTGAAGAAACTGTGCCACAAAGGCCATGGCTATTTAGGTGACTTCTATATGAAGGTTGACACAACAACAAACCCAGCATCCCCTTGCAGTGAACCTTACCAAACTCACACCCACATCTTACATGATTGCCACCTCTACAGAGACCACCAATACATCCTAGAGGAGATCTCACCTCCAATATACCCCCCTGACATCCTCAGCACCCATAAAGGGATTAAAGCCCTTGTGGAGTTTTTGCTCAAATCCAATGCATTTACCAGGTCAGGAACAGGCCCACCCACCCAGCACAAACCCACTATCAATGATAGACTGCCAGAGGACCACTTCAATGAGGAACTCGAGGATAGCCACCCAGCAGCAACACACAACTCAGCCCAATAAGCACATACTTTATTTCTTCTCATTCCAGCCCTAGCACCACCTTCAAACACCCCCCCTTCTACCATTCGACTTTGCCCACACCATACTCCTTCCTCCCATAGATATGCCCCAGACATTGGGCTCTTTGTAGTTTGCTTGTTGCGGAATAGAAATGCTGAATCCAAAAAAAAAGTATTAGGCATGTGACCTCTCTAAAAAAAATTCGAAGTTAATACCTGCACTAGTTCAAGATATATTTGTATTTTATTGAGCTTGGTGAAAACATTTGAACTGTTTTGTCCCGTCACTGTACTACCACAGTCTGCCTATGCACCTTATGTAATAAACTGTTGGATCAAAAAAAAAAATCTATGGTGAGTCACTAGTTTGGAGGTAGAATGCTTGAGTAATGTTAAGGGAATTCCAAAAATGGCCAGCTGATGTAAGTAATATTGGTGACTGAGGTGGTAGGTCAGAAGGCATTGAATGGGAAATGCCCTCTGTTGGAAGGTTTTGATTGTGTATCCTCTCCATCCTTGACACAGGCTTCTTGTGGCCTGGGATATGGGACATAGGAGGGGTTGCAGGCACCTCCAGTGCTCGTTGCATTCATTGTGTATAAATTGTTTAGGAAGTGATGGGAAGATGACGTGATGCGAAATGGATAACCAGTGAGATAGCTCAGTTCGCTATGGCATCCAATCCGCTTCCTGTCAATCTTTACGAGAGCTTGTTGTCAAAGCTTGTTATAGTTCTCAAGCTGACTCATTCAGAGGAGGGTACGACGACACCCGCAGCGAAGCAGACTATATTGCAAGCAGTCAGTGTGAATCTTCCAGTTGAGAGGGCCAGGTCGTTCATGTGGTTCTCAGACCAATGATTTCAGAAATGCACTTGCCAACGCCAAAGATTTGGTCTTGAATCTTCCCGGGGGTGAATTGCTTATTCAGGAGCAAGAGCAGGTCATTCAAATGCTTGAGACCTTGAGAAACCGGAAGAAGTGCGTTTCTTTGAATCCATTTGTGACTATGTCATCTCAAAGGGAAAACGTAGAGCTCAGTTGGAATGTTTCTCGCAACAGCCATTGCACTCGGCGACATCCTCTGCAGAAGATCATATGGAAATTGACTCCATGGCTTCTACTCCTGCAAACGATTGATTACTCCTCTCTTGATTACCGCAGCGTGATAGGTGGTCTGCAATGAAATGTCTTTGAGCTTCTATATCTTTCCTATAAACCTCATCCCTCCTACGCTGGTCGTAATTTCAATTCCCTTGTCAGCTCCCGTTCGGAATTTTGCATTGCGTTGCGTGTAATATGGATATCCGTCATGTTTGTCTGAGAGCGGTCATAGTTTTCTGTCTTGTCTCCCGAGGGGCTTCTAAGTCACTAGATGTCATTTGGTTGTCCCCGCCCGAAGGCACCATTTTCAATCCCGGGGACACAATAATTGCGAAGTGGACGTCATCCTCTGTTTTAATCTCCCCTGATTTTAGGTTATGCACGGTTGCTGGGGACGTGCGAAGGATATCATCTGGTCACCTAATGGATCGTGGAGGGGAGAAAGAGGGAGGGGCAGGCGAGAGTGAGAATTGCGGAATGGCTATCTGGCCCCAGGTCAAACAGACGGAGGACGGGTACATGGCTGCCATGTATGTTTCTTATATCCTCAACCTGATGACACAGTTCACCAATTACATTTTAGCACTGCTCCAGAGGTTGTCGCCACAAGCAAGTACTATCTGAAGCTGCAGGATGACTTTGGCAACATTTTTGCCTCTCCTATTTTTGAGCTTGGTAGTATGTCCTATTTCATTTCGTGAAATAAAACCTCATCCATGGTCCTTCAGGCACCGCAAGTGATATGGCAATGACGTTGAGTTTGGCGGCTACATCTGAGCCATCCATGAAATCTTCTATTGGTGCAACTCAGCACAGGACGACACTCATTAGTTCAAACATTCTCCCTTCTTCGACGAGCAATAACTCTGCAGTCGATCCATCACGTCTTGGAATATATACCACTGTGCCTCAGATACAACCAACGCAGCCAGATGTTTTAGTTTCCCGACGGCCTGCCTCGACCGCTGCCATCGCCGTTCCACTTTCCGTCGTATCTGCCATCATTATTCTGGCAGGAGTGCTAGGTTACAGAACTCGCCGAGCACTGGCAAAGGAGCGGAGCCGCGAGTTCAAATCCTTGATACTATCACAGAAAGACACTAACGATGAGGGTTATGGAACAGTTAGTGACATTCAGCGCGCTATGAGCGTCCTCTCTTATCGTCAAGGTTGCAGTGATCACAATAGAGCTGGATCAGTACCTACCTTCACAGTCAAACGCGAGCCCCGTCCAATGACGCGGGATCCATATTTTCCCAAGATGACAAGTACTTCTTCAGGTTCTCTATCTAGCCACCATATTCCAGCGTTGAGCTATTCAAACATTGGCAAAGGAAAATCACTGACAGCCCAATATACGGCTGCAGGAACTGTCCCGTGTTCGGAGACAACGATGTTTGAAACCTTGCCATTCTCGGTGTCAAACCCGGATATTCCGCCCAGTCTTGTACCCTCTCGAATGCTGCCTTTGCACATCCGCTCAGAGTCTCCAGGTGATAATCATCCATTACCAGCACCTCCCCCTATATCCTGTTTGTCACCCTCTGGTTCAACAAATGTATACGACGCAATAGCAGCCAGGCTGAATGGACGCCAGTAGAGTATATCTGCCCTATTCTCTCCTTTTCTTTGTGCTTGACAAGACAGTCAATGCCTTCAGCCTCTATATAATTTGCTATTGCACAAATTCATGTTCGCTTTAGTGTTTTACATCGATCGAAGGTCAGCCACCCTGCGTCGAGGTCAAGTTAAATATCAACGTTTCGAGTACGAGCTTATTGACTCACAAAATCTTTCCACTAGCCAAATTTTCTCTTTTCGTGAACATCTCTCCCGTAGAATACTCTCAATATGCTCGATCTGATCACCTGCCGAGTCATGGCCATAAGTATTGTCAAATTACTTATTGCCGTTGGTAGAGCTCTTCAGGAAGTCGTTGCGGCGATCAGGGCCAAGGTAATTTGGCAGACGGGGCGCAAGAATCGAACCAAGATTTTTGGCAGTGCTGATGTCGAGACCTCAAGTTTGAGGGCTCCATGGTCTTTTTCTCTGGGTACAACGGTCTACGTCTCAGGCTCAGGACTCGATGGCTAGCTGGTTTCTCCAGCCCGCATCCCGGCAACCAGGACCTTTGCTGCTGAGAACGTTGACGTTGAAACAGGTATTTTTGAAGATGTCGCCGACCGGTCTTCATCAACCAATATGATACCTAGCATGAATGTTTCAAATTCTCCACTTCCATTATCGCAGGGTGGCATTGTCAACGTAACAGAGGAACCCACCCATTTGCGAACCAACCAACGTCCAGTTGATTCTACTCGAGGCATGGCCGAAACATCTACTCAACGCGCTCGCATGTTTTGTACTCGCGTCAAATGTCATTCAGCCATCTCCTGGAGCATCAAGAAGCCTGGTCTTGTAGATTTTGTCGTTGTGCCGTCCGACAACTTGACTGCGTCGAACGTATTTTCCAAGTCCAGGCTTCAGCAAACACGCATCCTTTGTGGCCTAGCTATTTGGCACGAAGGGCTTTGCAGTATCAGCATTTGTAACGAGACAGTATCACTGAAGTTGGTGGAGATGGATAGACTGCAGAGGCGGAGGTAGTCTGATTCATATGGGGGATCCATCGATTACTCTCTTCGGCGTTTCAGCCGGAATAACGACGATATCATTAAACAGTGTTGCGAGGTCTTCCCTGCTTCATTGGTCGTCCAGTAGCATCTCTGTCCACGTCTTGAACAGATACCTTCCGCGGAGTTTTTACTCCGTTTGCTTTTGTGAGGGTTGCATTTTCAAGTCTTAGACCATCACCTGACAATTGTACTATTGTAATTACCTTAGCATACCTACCGGAACAGCTATGACCTTTTCCATTCCGTTTCCCTGTTGTTCCTTTCAAGCGCTTTTGTTTCCCATCATGACTGAGATACTCGGCAACGACGGAAGGCCAGAAAAAATCGAGCCACAGCACGTTGTATCTGAAACTCCGATGGATGGTGGCATGTTGGCGCATTTTCCACATCAGTTGTGCATCGTGGAACCATCAACCACAACACACGAAAAGCTTCAAGACCTCCTTGTTTGTCACCGGTGGAATGACTTTTTTTGTCGGGATTGCATGAACATCAAAATTTGAACCAAGGTACCGGACATATAATTTGCAATCACCTGCTAACTTTAGCACAGAAAAAGGGACAATTTACCCGCAAGGTTTTTAAGGCGTTGTCTCAGCCACAGGTCACCCATCACTCTCTTTCTTACCCTGCAACATCCCATGCCTCGAGTTAAAGCACAGAAACAGTCTCCCCGCAGCTCGCGTTCCTCCATGAAGGTAAGTATGAGAAGACTCGTTCTAAAGCAAGGCTCAAGTTGAGTATAGCCCGAAGACAACATGGTTTTTCAGGTGGTGTCGTACGTGCATATTTTCAAAACATTTTCCATGAGTCACTTATATTGTAGAAGGCATCGATGTGATCATCCTGGATGTAGCTTCAGGTCATTGGTGAGAGGTAATTTGAGGACACACAAAAAGATACAGTAGGTCTACAATAGCTCTTATCGATCTCTACTGAATTGCTACAGCACACAGACCAAGGACCAGGTTTGCACCTGGTCCTGCCCCGAAAGAGCTGACGGTGTCTGCCCATTCTCATGTACAGACCCATCATCCCTTAATAGACATGTAAAACGACACATAAAGCGTGCCATAAAGAAGGGGCAGACCATCCCAGAAGAATTCCTTGTTCGTCGCGAACCCAAAAAGAATCCCAGTTCAAGTCCTTTCCACAGGGAGCCATATCCAAGTAGAGGCATCGACTCTGGTCCTTCAGAGTCATCTTCAGTTCCATTCGCGTCATCCTCAAGTGGGACTCATACTCCTTGTGTTAGTACATCACCCACTGACTTTGGTTCTGATGTTGACAAAGTGACATTTAAGATCCACGAATCCCCAAAATAAATAATACCAGATACCTAGTCCAGCAGTAATGTGGGAAAATCTTGTACGGATGTGCTCTCATCTTCTACCTGGGCACCATTACAGGCCATCATTGATCACGACTTGCAGTATATTTGTTCTTCATAAAAATATTCAGTTAATGCCACTTATCGTACAACACAATAAGACCTCTTGTCGAAGATGAAACAAAAGATCAAGCATCCAATAATACATCGGAGGACATAGCTCGTGCAACCGCCCGGTTGCCACATTTTAGGTTTGATAGGGGCTTATTATAGGTGTACGAACGAAATGTTCGCGTGACTGTTGTGACGTAGTCTTTTCCGCGATAAGTCCAGGAGATCCGAAGATTACAAACTCAGAGCGAGCGCAGAATATAGCTACAAGAAATAAATTCTTCAGTGTATATGTGGTTGCAGGCGATTGGAGGGACGATTTATTACTGGAGACTGTCTTTATATCTACTGAGTCATTCTTTGGGTAAGAGCCAATGATGTCATTCAAAAGGTGTTCCTCGACTAGTGCATTTTCTGCGAGGGTTTTCTCAAGACTGCATTTAAGCACTTAGCCTCTTGTAGTTAGACTCAGATCGGATTCTTTGGTAACTTAAAGTAATCCACTGGCCAACGTCCGAATCAATTGCAAATCAAGCCTTGGAGGAAGATGACATGAGCACATTCAATGGTCCTTCTAATTGTCAAGATGAATCGATCACCAACTCTCCGTTTCTCGTGGAGAGTCACAAATTCTCAGCGAAATCTACGAAGTTTAACCGACAACACCCATGAGTGCGTTCGGAGAAGGCACAAAGTTGTGAATATGTGCAGGTAAGCTCTCGGAATAACCTTCGGCCTTTGGTTCGGAAGTTTAGCTTGGAAAAAATATACTTTTTTCGCCTTCTGTCGTTTCAGATCCGCCTTAAAACGTGCAGTGGAGTAACGAACTTTCAATTGATAAACCTCATACGCAGTCTTTTGGTCAGATTTCTCAAAATGCACAAGTTGCTTACCATCATTTCCCTTGCTATCTTCTTGTCTGGAGGGGCAGTTGCCCAACAACAAGTTTGGGGCCAATGTCAGTCATCGCTATTGTCACTTCCATGCTATCTCATTTTCTTCTCCTCAAGGTGGAGGGATTGGCTGGACTGGACCGGTAAGTGACGATCAGCCTCTCCCCTAATTAGATGAGTTGATAGATGAAAACAACAGACTACTTGTGAGTTCACTTGACAAGTGTTCGATGGCCTAGGCTCAGAGATACCTAGGTGTTTCCGGTACCACTTGCACATACATGAACGACTATTATTCTCAGTATGTTGGCTATTTTCTCAAACTATGGTAACAGTTAATGAGAGGTTTGTAGGTGCTTGCCTGGTACGAGCAATGGAGGAACGACCGCCCCTCCCCCCTCGACTACTACCTCCAATCAATCTTCCCCTACTGGAGTACCTGCTGGTGGTCTCAACGGTCGCTTCGTTTCGCATGGCAAGAAGTTTTGGGTAAGACTGAAGAAGGAATGCCTTATGGCTGATTTTTGACACCCGTTCTTAGGGCTCTGCTGCTGACCCCAATACTATCAACATCGCCGGTACGCTTTTCAAAATAATTCTTATCGAAAGAGACACTCATTAATCGCAGCAAATGCCGCTATCCTGAAATCTGATTTTGGCGGTGTCACTCCCGAGAACTCCATGAAGGTACGATCTCAATGGTTCGACCGACAAACAATGATTGCTTATTTAATTATTCAGTGGGATGCCACTGAACGTATGTGCATCGTTCGTCCGTTTGAGATGAGGACACGTTAACATACATTTCGAAACGCGATAGCTAGCAGAGGATCGTTCAACTTTGGAAACTCTGACCAGCTTGTTAATTGGGCTACGTCCAATGGCAAGATGATCCGTGGCCACACCCTTGGTATGTCCATAGACACGTCTAATTGTCAATACTACTAAATAAATTCAAGTCTGGCACTCTCAACTTCCATCCTGGGTCTCCTCTATCGGCGATGGAACTACCCTGGTAAACCTCCTTACATCTTGAAATTATTTCTTCTCATAGCTATCCGATAGACCTCTGTCATTCAGAATCACATATCAAATGTTGCTGGAAGGTACAAGGGAAAGCTCTATGGTGAGTCTCAGGGTCTCAGCCGCAGTGCTTGGGTTTTTGCTGACCATCTCACACAGCTGTAAGTCATTTAATCCATTGATTTTTTTTTATCAAACTATCTTTGACATCTGCTAGTGGGATGTTTGCAAGTACGTCTGAAGTTTGAAGCCCATCACAAAATAATTTTTTTCATCCATTCACAGTGAAATCTTGAACGAAGATGGTTCTCTCCGTTCTTCTGTCTTCTCCAACGTTCTCGGTGAAGTATGTTTTCATTATTGTGGAAGAGGATCCATATTTTTGACAGTCAACACCTAGTCCTTTGTTAGCATCGCATTCCAGGCTGCTCGTAATACTGATAGCACCGCCAAACTCTACATCAACGACTACAATCTTGACTCCAACAATGCCAAGGTCCAGGGAATGGTTTCCCTTGTCAAGCGCACGAATGGCTCTCAGAAGCTCATAGATGGTATTGGTACCCAAATGCATCTGGGTGCTGGTGGTGCCGGCGGTGCCCAAGCCGCTCTTACTGCCCTTGCTGGCGCAGGAACTGAAGTTGCCATCACAGAGTTGGATATTGCCGGTGCTGCGCCAAATGACTATGTTACTGTCGTAACGGCTTGCCTCAACACGCCCGCTTGTGTTTCTATCACTACCTGGGGTGTCGCAGATGTTGTGAGTAACATTCTACTTTCAGATAATTGCATTGTATGCTGAGTAGCGGCTAATGAATTCAACGTCAGAACTCGTGGCGTGCAAGTTCCACTCCTTTATTGTGGGACAACAATTATCAGCCCAAATCCGCTTACAATGCTGTCATGAATGCCATGTAAAGGATTTCCAGTATACAGTAGTGATATTCCGATTGCGAGACATGAGTGGCTTATACAGATAGGGCTGTAACGTTGGAAATACATCTCGTTCTCTAGAGCGTACTCGCGCGTACATGATTTATATGAAGCAATTGGATCAAGGCTCTGTGTATATCTCTTTTAACTTATTGACCAATGGTTCAAAATTCTCCGCTGGGAACACCATCATCCTTGCCCTGTAATCCAATCCAAAATCTTGCTTCTCTCTCGGTTCTTTCGGGGCACCAGTATATTTGTAATCAAGGGAATAAAGTGCCAGGGCACGAATTTGTTCATCTTCTAGGTGGAAAGAGTGGATACCATCAACAGGAGGTTCTGGCGAAGGACACAAAGATGCCGTTTTTGATTTTTTAGATGATTTTGATCTTGAGTGTTGAGGAGGAGCGGAGTTGGCGAGAGAAGATTCCTCTTCTGGAGTGAGATGATAATTTCGAGAGATGAATAAAAAATGCGAAAAATTGTACGGTTCATTCTGGAAGAGAACAATTCAATAACTGTCTAATATGTATACACTCGTACGAACGTTAGATGCTGCCTGCTTGATCTCATCCGCAAGCATTTTGTACATTGGGGGAACGATCTGGACTGGCATGTTGATCAAACGTTCTGAGATCACAAGTCCAACATGCTGTTGGTTCTGGGAAAAGAGGGTATGAAGTGAGGCATGAATTTGGTGGTCGCCAGAAGCAGCTGCAATTTTTAAGCAGTAATTTCCAATCGCCTTGATAGACGGGTGTTGATGGTGGATATGCATGTTCAACACAGTAAGGAAAGCATATGGGTCGCTATCCATACCATCGGTTTTGACAGTGGAACCTATCGCTGGCTGAGACAAAATGAGGTCTGTAAGTTTGTCAGTGCAGAGAGAGTCTGCATCCTGTTGGAACAGCTGGTGTAAGAGTTTGTTGATTGCATGATAGTCGACCTCGGGGTTCGGGGAGAAAAAGTCGAAGTCGATGTTTACAGTAGACTACTACTTTGCTGAGTCAACAATTATTGAAACAGAAAGATAAATACATACAAAGTCAGAGCTGGAATCGCTGTTCATAGAAAGACCATCATTGTCTGCTTGTTTGCGTTTGACCATGGTTGGGAAGGGTAGAAAGAAATTGTGAATACGTGCCGAGTCCGAGTATTTTTTGTCATGTGACAGGAACACTGCTTTAAGATATATGGTTCTGAGAAGATCCGTCCCAGCAATGTCTCCTCGTTTCTCTCATCTGCCTCTTCGCCATATTGTACATTGTTCGTACCGTAGATCACACAGACCGCTGGTCGGCATAGCAGCTGTGTCTGGTGGTCTCCTCCTTGCGGCTGGATGCATTCACGCTGATAATCTAGAGCAGAATGTGACCAGACAGCCCCTTGGGCATCTTATTCGTTCATATGTAGTGTTTACAATGTGCTCGATATCCCCAATGGTGGAATATTCTCCCAAGATACTCAGTTTCTTAACAAGCATTCCTGGTGTCCGCCAGATAGCAGAGGCAATTGTTCGAGCGACATTCTTCAATCAGGTATGTCCACTGCATGAAATATGCAGTCATGGGCTATATAGTACTGTATGTCTAGTTCTGTGGCGGCGATACTGCCGAAGATACTCTTCCTCTACTTCATGCCTTTCGCAGAGCAAACAAAGGAGCTCTTCTCGCCTATTCGGTCGAGGTTGACCCTGCCTCTCAGGTTGGCAACGTGTCTAGGGACAAGCTTCCACACAAAGCCATCATTAAAGAGATGATTCATTCTATCGATGTCGCTGCTGATTTTGAGGACTCCATACGTGGTGAGGGAAGGCGCACCTGGGTCGCCGTCAAGATAGTGCGTCATCTTCGATTAGTTTGGACGATCCCTTTCGTGACATAATATCCCTGGCCAATTGTCGATTTCAGACTGCCCTAGTGCCTAATGCACAAACCCTCATAAATTTCTCCGACTACATTACCCAGTTACGCAGTCTAAAGCCTGACTCAGTCCCGTTCCCTGGATGTCCTCGTTCAACTGACCTGGACATAATTTTTGATCCCAGTGCCTCATCACCAGCGTTGCTCACTGAGGAAGATATTACGGACTTACGAGAATTATATGGAGAACTTGATTTGGTGTGTGAACATGCACGTCGGCGAGGCGTGAAGATAATTATTGATGCCGAATCAAGGTGTGTATGTTGTGATTTACCCTACTCTATGTTGACAATGTTCCTATACCCAGTTGGTACCAGCCTGCGATCGATGCAGTTGCTCTCGCTTTGATGCGTAAGTTCAATAACCTCGTAGATTTACAATACACCGTGCAGCCCCTTGTGTATACCACTTATCAGGCCTATCTCAGAAGGTAATATCTTTTGATCGCTATAATTAACTCACTCCACTGCTTTCATTTTGGAACTTACAGGACACCTTCCCACCTCGCCCTTTCTCTAGAGGATGCACGTAAAAACAATTTTGCACTTGGGGTTAAGCTCGTTCGAGGGGCATATCATCCGTACGAGGTCGCAGCACATCATTCCAAGGGCTCCTCCCTTTCTATCTCTCCTGATGAACTTCCGCCGGTCTGGGCCAAGAAAAATGAAACAGATAGGTGCTATAACCAGTGCGTGCAAATGTTGCTGAATGCTGTTCGCAAAGACATCGACGAGAGTCACAACATTTCTCACCTTGGATGGACAAGATTTGGAACTGCATGGATATCATGGCTGAAAGGAAATGTTTCTCCTGATGTGGTCAAGAGTATAGTCCCGTCAGCTGGTTTAGAAAATAGGAATACCAAAATGCCTGGTGTTGGTATTCTTTTTGGGACACATAACCGGGAGAGCGCGAAACTTGTTCTTTCAGAACTTGTCAAGAACGGGCTAGCTAAACCACTTTTAGATGGAAAGAGTTTCGAGGATAGTGAAACAATAATTGGGATCAAACCTGAGACAGTTGAAAGGGTAGCTATTGCGCAGCTCTATGGTGAATCTGTTGAGCAACAAAATCCAGTTCCATTACATTGACCACTGAGGATAGGCATGAGTGACGATCTCACCCAATATCTTGTCAATCGGACAAAGGCATCTACGCCTTTCATTATCAAGTAGGTGACACTGACAACGTGTATCGAAGCTATGCCCTCGTGAACACCACATCCCTAGATACGTTCCATATGGTGCCCTTCGAGAAGTCATGCCCTATCTCAGTAGACGTGCAATAGAAAACAAATCGGTCCTTGGAGATGGCAAAGCCGCCTATGAACGGCAGCGAGCTGGTAGTGAGATTTGGAGGCGAATAACCGGCCGATCTTAATCCTCGCTCTTATCATGCACTGACAATAGGCTCCAGTTAGTGTACACAGAACGAATGTTTACATTGTTTCAAAGTTAACAAAGCATGAAAACAGATATGCGAACACAGGGAACAAAACAAAACATTAAGAGCCAAAATTGACAAGAATTAGGGAAGACATGGACCACCGGCAAGGGCTAACCGGAGCCCGTTCATAGGAGTGACCAACCTGAGAGTTGATTCCGGACAAAACTGATGAGCCTCTTCAGAGCTTTTCGTTTTCGCAATCTCCGAGTTCCGAACGACAACTGCGGGAGGAAAATCCTCTGTCTCAGGGGTAAGCACGTCGTCTTCCGTCGTGGCTGATCTCGTAGGAGAAGATGAAATCGTCGGAGAGGGTGCCCCCAAAACAGGTGACAAGAACGCCGTTGATTCCGCTAAAGGTTGGCTTATTTCTATTCCACAATCCTCCCCCTTTGATTGTTTGTAAGGTCCTGGAATCAGAAATTTTAGAGGTTCTCCAATGTCGTCTATCTTCCCAAGAATTTTGGCGCAGTGACGCTTTGAGTGAGGAAGTGACATCGTAGCCACAGGTACGTTCCCAGAACCATTTTTGAGGCCAGTCCAGAAATTCGATATACTAAGACTACGAAAAAGACCATGACAGGCATTTGGGACGGCAACTGTGTTCTCCGAAAAAGTAGAATCTCTTGAAATTGTGGGCACAGGACAAGAACTGGCATCAGAATCAGAGTAACTTATGCCCCTTGTTTTGGATACCATTGGCTGGGATAAGGCTGATGGCATATAGGTATACGCAATCCCGTTTCCGATCTGACTAAGATGGTTGGGCAAGTTTGCGATTGGTTGAGCGTAGGAAGCACATTTGAGCGCCGTGACCGATCTGGGTCTTCTCTTCAGCTTTTGTTGAATGGACACAGTACTGAAGCTGAAGAGCTGATAAGGATAGAAAATGAGGGAACGTTCTTTTCGTAGGTTCCAAGCACGGGAAAAGGGTACTTTGATGTTGGAGAGCGCAGAGTATGTCGAATGGGTGGACAATCGATCTTCACAGTCTAATGAATCCCAAAAACTAGCCTTATGGGTAGGAGAATCTTCATTAAGGGCCTGGGCCATATCCAGCATCGGAGAAACAGATACCATATGAGAGCTGCCAGAGTATTCGAGACCTGTCCGAGTTTCTCTGTCCGGGATGGACTGCATTACTGATTCATCAATTGCAATAGGTGTTCCAAGGAGATTTTTGGGAGCAACAAGGGATGATTCAAGGAGCTGAGGAGCAGCCTGACCAAAGGACCGTTGACAGGATTCTGGGCTAAATGTGTCAGCCCGAGGTGAGAAGCATTGCTCACAGGTGGGACTGTCCGGTATGACAGGCGAACAAACAACATTGGTTGAGAGAAAACCACATGGGAGGGGGGCTGGATTCATTCATCAGCGTAAAGCACGAAATGGGATGGAAGAAACTACTAGGTGCGTTTTGGTTCAATACCATGTCCCAATCACTGTCAATGATATAAGGTAGGAGAGCAGGTTGTCAAAAAGACAGCTTACGCATTAGTAAAATATGGATGTTGTTGGATATCTCGAATGGTCTTCCGCATGGCTGGATTACGTTTGAGACACTGAAGAATATTGATATTTGATAGAGTTGATCCATGAAACATAATTACTTTAAGTATCAAGTCTTTGGCAATCGGATTGATAGGTCGTAATGTACTAGTATGGAGCCCTTCAATGATGATTTTGTTGATATCTTTACTTGAGCATTCCGTAAAATCTTGAGCTTCATTGGAGAACACGTGCTGTCCAAAATCAGTGATGCTGCGACATGGTCCAAAAATCCTTACTTTTCCATGGAACATGAAAAACATTACCATTCCAAAAGACCATGAATCAACCAAGTCATTATGACTCCAGCCAAGCATGACTTCAGGAGCTTGATACCGTTTATCATTACTCTTAGTGAAATCAAGGAAATGTTCGGTGCGGGAATGCAGGTCAATACCATTCTCTACTCCGGACAAAATAAGATGGCCTCTTCTGTCAAAGATGACCGTCTCGGGAGATACATTGCGATGGACGATTCCAATATCGTGAAGAAAACGTAAACCAATTAACTGGGGAGCGTTATGAAGAACTGACATTGATTTCATAATAAATTGAGTACCAACCAATTCGCAAGCGTAAAAAAATACGTCCAAGGGACTCAATGCACCATAATGTTCTATAGCGTCAGCAAGGGATCCGGTCGGATAATTCTCCTTGAGGTACAATAAGGTGGAAAATCCAACAGGGAAGACCAAGGAGCTCACGCTTATGAGATAAATGTACTGGTCTCTTTCATACGTCCAGTGCACGAGGGGAGCGAAGGGGACCTGAGCTTTTCTAATCTTCAGCAGTATGTTCAATTCGGACCATGCCTGTCGTGTTTGCGTCCTTTTTCTGATAGTGTAGAGTCGTCCATCAGAGTGCCTTATGCACACTCCCGTATCCACCTTGAGAGACATAGGGTCGACCGAAAAATCTGAGAGAGGGGGGATGTCGCTGAGGCTTGCAACTGAGGATAGCGGCAATGTAGTTGATTCTTGATAAAAATCGTAATCATGGATCTGCTTCCGCTGAGAGAAGGTATGGCGGGTAGATGGATACTCTGGGTTCTACGCGAGATAAGATTCTCAACCTTGAAGCAGTCATTGGTATCTACGCACACGCCCATTTTCGTCAACCTCCCATTCTGTAGTGGCATCCTGAACACTTTTAAATTTCTACTTACGTCAATACGAGACAGGGGATAATACAGAACAAGCTCACTTGTGTATCACTGTGCATATCGATGCCGTCTGCAGATTCAACCGAATAACCTCTCTCTTCAAACATGCCAGAGAATACGCCCTAGTAGCAATGTGAATCACCGTCCGCAGTAGATCAGATATCTCATACAGAGAATGAGAGACGCTCAAAGCATGGGATTTCCAAACGTGGTGCTATCCGCTCTGGTTTCGAATACGACAAATGAACTGGCGTTTTTGGTAGCTTTTGTTATAATTGTCAGGTTTCAATTAAAGAGAAATCAAAGTATACAAGTGCTTACGGAATTTAACATTACAAGAAGTGGGTATCGCGAGGGTATGTGATGATGGTGAAGGTTGGAACGTTATTACGTCACGTAAACGTCAATTTACAATGAAAACGATGTGACGTGATTGTTTATTCTAATCCATTTTCATCCTGGACATTCTCTTCTACAGGCCACTATAACCTACTTGCAAACAGCTATGTACGCACTCGCTCATGGGCATGAATCGGCTATGTTTTGTTCAATTTCGCCCTCAGTGTCCTTTCAAATCAAAATCAACCTTTGTAAGGTTCTCTATATCTATTTGATAGCGTTACGGGCATCTCCAAGTGACTCTGACATATCAAGGATCGCCTTTAGCCCAAGAGAGGGAGCAAAATTATTTCGCATGCACGAAACGTGTCTGTCGCAAATGATTTAGATTGTGGGTCTCAATGACAACTAAATTGGGCACTGAAGAGACGATGACGGAAGACGATAGAATCTTTGGGATTGGGGGACTTCAACCAAAGGCACCCGAGGTGAGCATGAGTTAGCTGAGCAGAGTAATCAAAACATTATCGGATGTAAATTTGGGTAATCAAGAAGTAAAGCTGGCCGATTTTCAGGGAGGGTCAGATTTGCCAATAAACCCAGCTCATCCGATGGTTCACCTTACTATACCTCTCAGATTGGAACAACATTGAGTGTCCACTCATTTCCCTCAGGTATCATCAAACTGTCTGCGATAGCCCAGAACAATTGTGACTGCTTTGATTTTTGGTTGGAAATACAAACTCCCAGGGGTTTCTGGGATCAATTGTTCAGGCTAAGGCAGGATAGAGAATAGGCATGTGAGGAATAAAATATCATCGTATTCCAGATGTACACCCAACGAAAACAGAAAGGATCACAATTATCAATCCTGGTCGCAAGTGGGTGCCAGGAGCGATCATCGAGGTTCGTGGTCTGTCTTGCATTAATGGCAAAGTCCAAACTGAATTCCGTACCTCTAAGCGCCTATCGAGGCCAGGAAGGAAGAGAGATCTTCCAAATACGCCAAACTGTGAACAACTTGAATGACAATTACTAGACCAATCTACAATACATCATCAGGACCATCCTAAGTAGAAGATATCGTACCACGTACCCCTCTAGGATTTTCTTTGTGGCCTGTACAATAATCTCATGTTCAACCTTGTGCAGTCTTTGCTCCAAAGCCTCCAAGGGTTCTCTTTCTTCAATAGCAACCTCCTTGACGATGATCGGTTCTCCTCTATCTACATCCTTGACCACGCGATGAACCATACACCCTGTGTATTTGATCTCTCCCTTCATAAACGCCTCATGTGCTCTTTCTATTGCGTTCGCACCGTCAAACGCACTAGGTAGGGCTGGGTGGAGGTTGATTACAGGGATAGGTGTTGTGGGTATCTCAGAGTGGTCCAAAGCCACTCGCCCTTCCATAATTTCAATGAATCTCTCACTGAGGATATGCATCCAACCAGCAAGAACCACGACATCGGGTTTAGCGTTCACAATGATCCGTGCGACTTCTACGTCGTAGTCTTCCCTTGTCCTATCAGGGTTCTTTTTCAGGTACGGTTGTAAAGCAAGATAGCTCGTTGGAATGGGGGGGTTCGCAGTCGAAGCCCGGGTTAGGCCGTAGGCAGTTTTTCGATTTGAGAGCACAAGGACAATTTCAGCATTGGGTAAGGCAGGTGTATTTTGTGAATCAATAAGAGCCTGGAGATTCGTACCTGGTTGAAGATTAGTCTATGCAAATCGGAGTTGTTGCGAAACATACCCGAGCCAGAGATCAGGACTACAATGCGTCGTTTTATTGACATTACAGTGAGAGAGGAGTCTAAGACTTATTTTATCGACCAATCACATCATGATTCATCTCCAGGATTTCTGCGAACTCAAAAAGCAAAAAACTCATTGGAAAATACTATCTGAATCATTTCGTGTAGGCAATAAGTTCGCCCCAGGCCTCTGGCCTATTTGTTTTCGCACTCCACATGTATTTCTGGACCAATCTCATCAAAAAATTCTCCTATACCTTGAATACTGCAACCGGGTTTTACAGTATTCCCAAGACCACATAATTACCGTTTCTCGACTCTAGCAGGATCAAAATTTAGCTAATACCTACATCTGTGCTCCCTCAGACGGTCTATACGCAACATGTCAGAGGTGGTTGACATCGGCGCCCCAGATTCCCCTCGTTCCAATTTTTCTGGATCTCCACCAGTATTAAATCCTGCAACCCTTGCTCTTCTAGATGACTTCCTGGCAGACAAGTTAGATGAAGAACAGAGATTCCAGCAGTTGATAACTGAACAAGACGCTAGCGAAATTGCTGGCCTTCAGGAGAGTAATAGTATATCAAGAAGTGGAGAGAAACCCATAATGAATGCCGATGAGTATCGTTCTGTATTTGTAGAGGATTGGCAACTTAGTCAATTTTGGTGAGTTTCCTTGTCCGATGGATGGTCACACATGCCAGAAACGACCATAAATAAAAGGGCACTGCCCTCAGCCGGAAGCATTATCTGACTTTTCTTTTTAGGTACAGCACAGCCTTTGCCAACTATCTAGCAAACCTCATCAGTGAGCTGGAACCTTCGCCAGATGCATCAATTGCGTTTATTTGTTCACCCACTGCGTTTGTGGCTTTTCGTCATCTACACCCTCGGGCAAACACACGTCTGCTAGAGTTAGATCAGCGCTTCGCGGTTCTTGCACCCGAGCAATATGTTCCGTACGATCTAGACGAGCCCGACAATTTCCCAGTCCAACTTACGGAATCTTTCGATCTAGCAGTCGTTGACCCACCTTTTCTCAACGAGGTTAGTTTCTTTTGGATGGTTCACATCATCATACCGAGCAGATGATATAACTCCAGGTGACCAATGTCAAACTTTGTCAAACCCTTCGTCAGGTCCTAAAGCCTCGAGCAAAATTATTACTGATCACCTCGACGTCCGTTGAAGGTGTAATCGAGAAGCTATACAATGCTCCGCCATTGGGTCCAATGAAGAAGACGGCGCTCGCCGTAGAGCATGAACAGCTGGCAAATGATTTTGCAGCCTGGGGTTCGTGGGCCGATGCAGAATATTTCGGAGCTTAATAGGCTCAAATAGTCTGCTTTAACAATACCAATGAACAATAGTTAATCGTTAAATGTACTGGAGTTATGAGCTGTCCAATAATATACAGTCCTTTCGTAACCAAGGACTCCTCACATTGAGCTCTTTCGCAGCCTTCTCCACTGACTCTCTGGTGATTACGATTGTCTCTTCGTGATCCTGAGTGAAACGCCGCATCAAAAGTCCACATTCATTCATAGCAAACGTGGCATCCTCGAC
>Ga0153918_1000507_pt1 | contig 18365 bp, 7 predicted proteins | sample TSFL002MetaG_FD_104687 | JGI IMG/M metagenome (GOLD analysis project Ga0153918, IMG submission 104687) | Attine ant fungus gardens microbial communities from Florida, USA - TSFL002 MetaG | ecosystem: Host-associated > Fungi > Mycelium > Unclassified | place: USA: Florida, Paynes Creek Historic... | reverse complement strand
GCCACGTCACGCTGACTGATTTTCATTTTTCCACTCCCGTCCGGTTGCTGCCTGCTGCTGTTGCTGCTGCATACGGCTGTTGCTCAGCGCCTGGGCTTTTGGCGCGTCCATCACCAGCATCCCTTCTTTCAACACCACGACGCGCTCCACCAGTTCCAGCACCGGTACGCGATGCGTGGCGACAATCAGAGTGCGATGCCCGAGCCAGTCGCCCAGACGCTGGATGAATTCCCGCTCGGTATGCTCGTCCAGCGAGGCGGTGGGTTCATCCATCAGGACAATATTCGGATCGCGCAGCAGCATTCGCGCCAGCAGAATAGACTGGCGTTGCCCGCCGGAGAGTCCCACGCCGTTTTCCATGATCGGGTAGTCCAGCCCTTTGGGCAGTTTCTGCACAAAGCCCGCCGCGCCGGTCAGCTCCAGCGCCTCAAAGATCTCTTCGTCGGTGGCGCGCGGCATGCCGAGGGTGATGTTTTCGCGGAGGGTGCCGTAAAACAGCCGGGCGTTCTGGGTCATAAAGCCGACGTTGCGCCGGACGTCGGCCACGTCGAGATGCGGCAGGCTGAAGCCGTCGAGCCGCAGCTCGCCAGCCGCCAGATCCATCCCGCCCGCCATGGCCTGCAGCAGAGTCGATTTCCCGGCGCCGTTGCGCCCGAGGATCGCCACTTTTTCGCCCGGCCTGATTTCCAGACGGTTAATACGCAGCGCCATGCGCGGATCCTCCGGGTGATAGCGGAACTGCGCCTGTTCAAAGAGATAGTGACCGCGCAGCACGTCCTGGCGGATCGGCGTCTCCTCGCGCTGATTCTCGGTGGGAAGCTGCATGATGCTGTCCAGCCCCTCTTTTGCCGCTTTGACCTGCTGCCAGCGGGCCAGCACGCCGCACAGCGTCGCCATCGGGGCAATCATGCGGGAGGCCAGCATTGACGCCGCGACCACCGAACCGGTGGTCAGGGTGCCGTCGATCACCATCGGCGCGCCGACTACGATCACGGCGGCGTAGACCAGGCTCTGAATGGTCATCCCCCAGCTGATCAGGTTCTGCGTCAGTTCGCGGGTGCGCAGGCCGGATTCCGCAGTGATCTGGATATAGCTGTTCCACTGCTGCAAAAAGCGGTTTTCCGCCTGCATCAGCTTGATGTCCTCCAGCCCCTGCACGCTCTCCACCAGCACCGCGTTGCGCAGGGTCGATTCATGGGCCGACTGTTTCGCCAGTTCCGCCAGCTTCTTCTGCAGCAGCAGGCCGGGCAGGACCATGATCGCCGCCGCGACCGGGGCGATCCACGCCAGCTGCGGGGCGATGATCGCCAGCACCACCACGAACAGGAAAAAGAAAGGTAGATCAACAATCGTCGAGATGGTTGACGAGGTCACCATCTCGCGGATCTGCTCCAGCTCGCGCAGCTGAGAGATAAAGCTGCCGGTGGAGCGGGGAATAGCGCTGTTGCGCAGCCGCAGCGCGTGGCCGAATACGCGATCCGAAACGCGCATATCCGAGCGCTTGCCCAGCAGATCCATAATGTGCCCGCGCGCCACGCGCAGTACAAAACCAAACAGGGTGGCAATCAGTACCCCGATGGTCAGAACGTAAAGCGTCGGGTAGGACTGGGCGGGGATCACCCGGTCATAGACCTGCATGGAAAAGACGATCCCGGAGAGCGACAGCACGTTGATAAAGAGGGCGGCCAGCATGACCCAGCTGTAGGGGCGCAGGTCGCGCATCACCAGCCGGTAGAGCCAGTCCGGGCGGTATTTTGAGATATAGGCATCCACGCGGCTGTCCTTCAGCGCGGCGAGTGGACGCAGGGCAATAATGTGTCGGATAGCGGGCAGCATCGCCGTCATCGACAGTCGGTTGGTATACGTCTCATCGTCGAAAAAACTGACCTCCAGCGTATCCTCCCCGTCGAAATGCTCGATCACGCCGATCCTGCCGTCGTTCATCGCCACCACTACCGGCAGACGCCAGCTGTTTATCGCCTGCCGATCGTCGGTAAGAAGCTGAAACGACAGCCCCGCTTCGCGGGCCAGCTGGGTGAGGGCGGGTACCATCGGTTTGCCTTTTAGCCACGGTGCGCCTGCAATCAGCGCGCCGGGTGAGCAGGCGACGCGGTAGCGCGTGGCGACAAAACCAAAGGCCTGCGCCCACTGGGCCAGAGCTTCATCCGTCATGTTTTCACCTTGTGGGATATCACGCTGCTTCATGGCTGGATCTCCACGGTCTGGATGGTGCGGTTATCAAGATCGAACGCATGACGCAGCTGTCCGGTGTTATACAGGCAGTTGAGCTGCAGCTGGTGCAGCTGGCCGAGGGTCTGCTGCTGGGTGAAGCGCGCCTGATAGACCTCCTGTTCGGCATTGAGCACGTCGAGCAGCGGGCGCGAGCCGAGATCCAGATACTGCTGCTGGTAAAGTTCGCGGGTGCGGGCGCTGAGCGCCTCCTGGCGGCCCTGAATTTGCAGCGTGCTTTGCAGGCTCATCACCTGGCTGCGGGCTTCCAGCAGTTTCTGGCGGACATCAAGACGCGTGCGCTGAATGGTGGACTGCGCCGCCTCCACCGCATGTCCGGCAGCGTTACGCCGGGCGGTGAGGCCGCCGCCCTGGTAGATCGGCATCTGCACTTTCACCCATGCGGAATACTGGGTGCGATCCCGGGTTTCGCTCCCCGCATAGCGATCGTTCATGTAGTGGCGCACCTCCGGCTCCAGCGAGACGGTCGGCGTCATCTGGGCGTCGGCGTAGTCGAGGTTAGCCTGGGCGACGTTAGCCTGCGCCCAGGCGGCAAGTACCGCGGGAACCAGACGGTCATCCGGCTCGGCGATGTCGCAGCTCCGGCCCAGCTTTTGCGGGAAATCGTTGCTGATCGCGTTCAGGCTGTTCCAGCCGAGAAAGCTCATCAGCGTGGCGCGGGCGCTGTCCAGGCTGGCCTGGTACTGCATCAGTTGGGCGCGTGCACCTTCGATACGGGCATCGGTCTGCACCACGTCAGAGAGCGACGTTGCCCCTTCGTCGTTACGCTGGCGGGTCAGCGTGCCGATGGAAGAGAGGGCTGAAAGTTGCTCTTTAGCGGTGTCGACCATCTGCTGCATGGTTTGCACCTGTACCATGGCGATGGCGGTATCGTGGGCGATGGTGTCGATGCTCACCAGCACGTTGGCCTGCTGCTGGGCCACGCCGGCGCTCTCGGCGCGCACCTGGCTGGCCACTTTGCCGAAGTCGTAGAGCATTTGCGAGAGAGAAAGCACCAGCGACGGCGTAAAGCCGTTCTGGTCGCCGTCGTGGGAATACCCGTTGTCCACGCCGGCATTAATCTGCGGATAGTATTTTGATTTCGCGACGTCCACCTCTTCGCTCTGCTGGTAGAGTTTGCCCACGGCTTCGCTGATGGCCGGATGCCAGGTGACGGCGCGGTTAACGGCGTCGCCAAGCTGTAACGAACCGGGAGCGGCGTTGCCAGCCGCAGGAGCCACGCGGCCATTGAGCGAGGGGAGTTCCTGCGTTTCGCGCAGTTGTCCGGTATTGATGGTTGCCGCCGGGTTCGCGCATAGAGCAGGCACAGATATCAGGCAGCACGAGAGCCACCAGTAAGGCATCTTCATTCCCATGTCATGTCCCTAATAAAATAAGTAAAGCTTTATTGTTATGCCCGGGCGCTGTGCGCCCGGGTCATCTCTTGCAGGTGCTATCAGGTAATGATGTGCTGCTGGTTAACAAGCTCGTCGTAGGTGGTTTGAACGCCATCAAGCGTAACGAGCGTGGTATTAGTGTAGGTGCCACCCGCACCGTCACGGTCGATGGAGATCACGGTATTGCCATTACTATTAGTGACATGGAGATAATTCCCGAGCGTCGAGGCGCTTCCGTTCCAGCCCACCAGCAGATCGCCGATGTCGATCTTGTCTCCCTGCGCCAGCGAGAAGCCGGTCCAGTGATCCCCCGTCGCGCTGCTGACGTTCCCCCCCGTGGCGTTGCCTGCGGTACTGTTCAGCACCTGGTAAATCAGCGTATCGCCGTAGGCCGTACCGGTGATGGCGTCGTTATGTTCAGAGCTGATGAACTGCGGCGCCATATTGATGGTCAGCGTGGCGCTGTCCGTTTTCCCGGCTGAGTCGGTCAGGGTGTAGTTGAAGGTCTCCTTCGACGTGATGGTTGAGAGCGACACCCCGGTATTGAGGGTGTAGGTGTAGTGACCGTCCGCGCCGATCGCCAGCGTGCCGTAATGGCCGGTGATGTTCACCGTAGCGCTGCCGTTATACGGATCCAGCGTGGTGGTCACGCCGTTGTAGCCGGTAACGCTCAGGCGGGTGTCCACCGAGTGCAGCTGATCCATCGCCCCTGCGGAATCCGTGCCGTCGAAGATATTGCCGTTAACGAAGTGCCCGCTGGTGGTGTCGAACTGGCTGAGCGAGTAGGTGGTGCCGTTTACGCTTGGGGTAATGGTGATGTTACCTACGCTCAGCCCCGGTACGCTGCCGGTATAGCTCAGCGTATAGGTCCCGGCGTTCAGATCCAGCCCGGTCAGCGGAACGTCGATGCTGCCGCCGAGCAGCGAGCCGCCGCTGAAGGAGCCGGTGCGGATCGCGCCGTTGGCATCGCTAATCGTCCAGTTCACCGTCAGCCCGCCCAGCGCCAGCAACGAAGCAACGTTAAAGTGCAGCGACGCGTTATGCAGGGCGGTGTTTGGATCCACCACAAAGGTTCCGCTTCCGCTGCCCTGGGTTGATGAAAGCAGCGCGGTCGTCCAGCTGGCGCTGCCGACGGTGGTATCGGAGTAGGTCGACGTGTGGTGTACCGAGGTGACGTCCATTACGGCACTGACATCGTTAACCGCATCCATCGCCCGTGCAGTTGGGGTGATGTTGAGCGTCGCCGTGTCTTTCGACCCGTCTGGCGCGGTGATGGTATAGACAAACGTATCCGGGGTGCGGATATGGTCCGCGCCCACGCCGCTTTTCAGGGTATAGGTGTACTGGCCGGACGAATTAATGGTCAGCGTGCCATATTCCCCCTGAATGGTGGTTGTTCCACTGTTGTTGACCGTCACGCCGTTTACATCCGAGACTACCGTTCCCGCCGGAACAGGGTCATTTGTCAGCACGTCGCCGGTGGTTGTCTCGCTGATGCTCGCCACGCTGTAGACATGATCCTGCAGGACGCTCAGCGTGTAGGCCGTCAGGGCAGTGATCCCCGCCGCGGTGTTCAGCAGGAACAGGTACTCCCCGGCGGGCAGGTTCAGCGTCAGCTGAGGCGAGGTGCCTCCCAGCAGTGGGGCGCGTAGCCAGCCCGACTCGACGCGAACCTGCTCGAAGGTCTGGGTCGCGTTGTTGAACTTATAGACGTACAGATCGAACACCGACGCCAGCGCTACGCCGCCAACGGAGGCCTGGATGGTCATGGTGCGTGTGGTGCCTTCCTCCACGTTATAGATAATGGGGTTGGTCATGTCGTCCAGCAGGTTCAGCCCCAGCGTGTTGCCGAGATTGATGCCCACCAGGGTAAAGCCGCTCTGAGATGACGTACCGTTATTAACCTCGCTCACGGTGGTGTCGAAGGTCAGCGAGGCCGTGTCGTCAACGGCGACAATGCCGTTCGTTACGCTGCCCGCACCGAGCGACAGCACGAGGTTCGCCGACGCGCTCACGCCGTTATGGGTGATGGTGTAGGTGAAGCTCTCCGTGCGGCCAATCACCGCGGCGCTGGTGTCGGTGAGGTTGTAGGTGTAGCTGCCGTCGCGGTTAATGGTCAGCGTACCGTACTGCCCCTGGATCACCGTGCCGTCGGCGTTCACGCTGGTGGTCACTCCCAGTGCGTTGGTGACGGCGGAAACGGTGGTTCCTGCCGGTGCGTTGTCGCTGCCCGCGGTCGGGTCGGTATCGAGGATCACGTTGCCGTTCAGGCTGGTGTCGCCCGTTACGGTGCCCGCACTTGTCTCTTTCACCGCCACGTCGAGGCTGGTGTAGGAGCCGGTGGCCAGCAGGTTGGTGTTATAGCTGAGCACGCGATAATCGCCGTTCGCCAGCCCGGTCAGGTTGAGCGATACGCCGGTGGCCCCCAGCGTCAGCAGGTCGGCAAACTGCGGTTGTCCGGTATCGATAACCGTGGTCCAGGTGCCGTTGACGCTGTCGAAACGCTGCACCACCAGCTCAAGGGTGTTGAGCAGAGAAAGCACGGCGCCGGTGGCGTTGGCATTCACCACGATATCGGCACTGCCACCGCTGCCTACGGTGAAGTCCACCTGCGCGGTGTCATTCCCCAGTAGCGTCAGAACATTTCCCACAGCCCCCACCAGCAGGAAGCCGTAATCGCTGTACTGGCTGTTGGTGACGGTGGCGGTGGTGCTGAGATCCAGCTCTTCGACGTTGTTGCTGGCGGAGAGCGGCACCACCGGTGCAAGGGCTGAACCCGGCAGCGAGGTATTGCCCGCGGCGTCGGTGGCGGTGATCTGCAGCGTCTGACCTTCCGTCTGTTTGTTGAGGAAGGTGTAGCTGTAGGTCCCGTTGCTTCCTGCGGTGGTCGTCACCGTGGTGCCGTCGGCAAGACGGATGGAGACGGTGCTGCCGGCCTCTGCATTCCCGGTCAACACGCTGCCGTCGGCATTAATGGTGCCGGTCGGTGCCGTTGGCGCGGTGAGATCGACAATCACGGTGGTCGCACCGGAAACCGGGCTGGTACCCGAACTGTTGCTCGCGGTGGCGGTAAAGGCGTGAGCGCCTTCGCCTAACGCCGGAGTGGTGAAGCTCCAGTTGCCTGAACCGTCCGCAACCACGGTGCCCATCGACACGCCGTTGTTATACAGCGTGACGGTGGAACCCGCCAGGGCGGTCCCGCTCAGGGTTGGGGTGGTATCGTCGGTGGTTTTGCCGTTGGTCAGATTGCCGGTCACGGTGCCCACGTTATCGTTGATGGTGGCGATAACCGGCGCGTTCGGGATTGGCGTGACGGGCGCAATCACCGAGGCGCTGACGCCAGCGTTACCGGCCTTGTCGGTGGCGTAGACCAGCAGGGAACCTCCGTCTGTCTGCGCCGGGGTGATGGTCGCGTTAAAGTTCCCGCTACCGTCCGCCGTTGCGGTACCGAGAACCGTCCCGGTACTGGTGGTGATGGTGACGGTACTGCCCGCTTCGGCGGTACCGGTGACGTGCGTCCCGTTGGTGATTACCGCAAGGCTGCCCGGTGCGCCAGGTGCAGTCAGATCCACCGTTATGGTGGTTGGGGCCGATGCCACGCTGGTATTGCCCGCCGCATCCGTGGCGGTGGCGGTGAAGGTATGCGAGCCTTCCGTCAGCGTGGTGGTGGTTTGCGGCAGCGTCCAGTTGCCGTTGGCGTCGGCGGTGACCGTGCCAACCAGGGTGCCACCGTCGTAGATGCGCACGGTGGCGTTGGCTTCTGCGGTACCGTTCAGCGTTGGGCGCGCGTCGTTGGTCGGGTTGCCGCCGGTTATTGGTCCGGTGATGCTGCCCACATCATCCACCACCGAGCTGATGACCGGGGCAACCGGCGCGGTGGCATCCACGTTAATCACATACCCGGTAGTAGGCGCGCTGGCGTTGCCGGCCGCATCCGTCGCGGTGAAGGTAAGGCTGTGCTGCCCGTTAGCGAGCGGCGTGGTCGGCGTAAAGCTCCACGCCCCGCCGGTGGCGGTCACGCTGCCAATCTGCACGCCGTTATCGAAAATTTTCACCGTTGCGCCCGCTTCCGCCGTACCGGTGAGGGTTGGCTGCGCGTCGTTGGTTAACCCGCCGTCGCCGATCGGCGTGGCGGCATTACCGACGTCATCCACAATGCTGCTCAGCACCGGCTGCGCAGGCGGCGTGGTGTCGATAGTCAGGCTGAAGGTTGTTGACGGGTCGCTGGTGTTGCCAGCCGCATCCGTCGCGCGGGCCGTGAAGCTGTGCGTGCCCGTAGCCAGCGTGGTGTTAAGGAGAATACTCCAGCTTCCGCTGGCATCCGCGGTGCCGGTTCCCACAAGCGTTGCACCTTCATAGATGTTGACGGTGGCAAACGGCTCGCTGGTCCCGATGAGACGCGGAACGGTGTCGTCGGTGGTCTGCCCGGAACCGATCGCGCCGGTGACGGTACCCACATCGTCAATCGCCTGGCTGATAACCGGCGCGGTGGGAGCGGTCGTATCCACCACCAGCGTAAAGCCAGGCGATGCCGGGCTGACGTTGCCGGCCGCATCGGTGGCCGTGGCGGTCCAGGTATGGCTGCCGTTCGCCAGCGGCGTGGACGGCGTAAAGCTCCATGCGCCGCTGCCGTTCGCCGTGGCGGTGCCGACCTGCTGACCATTCTCGTAAATCGTAATGGTGGCATTGGCCGCCGCCGTGCCCGTTAGCGTTGGCGTGGTGTCGTCGGTACTCTGTCCGGAGGTGAGCGGGGCCTGTACGCTGCCTGCATTGTCCGCCGCGGTCGAGATAACCGGCGCTGACGGCGCGATAGTGTCCACCGTCAGGTTAAACGGTGCCGTGGTGGCGCCCGTGTTGCCCGCCGCGTCGGTGGCGTTGAAGGTGATAGCGTGTGGGCCCTCGGCGAGCGCGGTGTCCGGGGTAAAGGTCCAGTTCCCCTGAGCGTTGACGACCGCGGTGCCAATCTCGCTGCCATCCACAATGATGTGCACCGTGGCACCGATTTCGCCCGTGCCGTTGAAGGTCGGACGTGCGTCATTGGTGCTGTTGCCCGTTGTGAGGGTACCGGTGACCGGGCCGACATCGTCAATCACGCTGACGATCGCTGGCGCAGCAGGGCCCGTGGTATCGACGGTGAAGACGAAGACCGGCGAGTTGGCGGAGACGTTACCGGCGGCATCGCTGGCGTTGATGCGTATGTTATAGCTGCCATCCCCCAGCGCGGTGCCAGGGGTAAAGCTCCAGTTGCCGTTAACGTCTACCGGGGCGGTGCCAATCTCCACGCCATTGTTCAGAATGTGGATTGTGCTGCCGGCGTCACCTCTCCCGGTGAGCGTTGGCGTAGCGTCATTGGTGACCTGGCCGGTCGTAAGATTACCAACGATCCCGCCCGCCACGTTGTCGCTGACGGTATCAAGCGCAGGAACTGCGGGAGGCGTCAGGTCGACGACTACACCCCAGGTATTGGAGATCTGGCTGACGTTCCCCTGCGGATCGGTGGCGATGACGGTAAAGCTATGCAGGCCTTCACCGAGGGCGGTGTCAGGGGTAAACGTCCATGCACCTGTGCTATCCGCTGTGACTACGGCAATCTGCGTCCCGTTGTCTGAGATCGTCACTACGCTATTCGCATCTGCCGTACCGGTGAGGGTTGGCGTCGCGTCGTTAGTCGGATTGCCGCTGACGACCGTAGTGGCAGCGTTGCCGACATTATCGGTGACGTTGGTAATCACCGGTGTGGTGGAGATCGTATCAACCACAACGGTAAAGCCCGCCGAAGGCCCGCTCTGGTTTCCGGCGGGATCGGTCTCGCGGATGGTCAGGACATTATTGCCGTCTGCCAGCACAGGCGTCGTATAACTCCAGGTGCCCGTGCTGCCGACCTGCGTGGTTCCCAGCAGCGTGCCGTTGTTGTAGACGGAGATGGTGTCGCCAACCGCGCCGGTACCGGTAAGGGTTGGTTGGTTGTCGTTAGTGGCCTGACCGTTGGTCAATGGGCCAGTGCCAGGACCGACGTCATCAATCACTGCGCCAATGGTTGGGGTACCGGGGGCGGTGAGATCGACAGTGACGGTGGCTGCCGGAGAGAGGCCGCTGGTAAAGAGGCCGACCGTGGTAGTCGCTTCAAAGAAGTGGTTTCCTGGGCTCAGCGGTACGAGCAGCTGATAGCTCCATGTGCCGTCTGTCCCTACCGGAATAATCGCCAGCGGGATCAGGCTGCCGTCCTGGTAGAGCGTGACGGTACTGCCAGCAGGAGCCGTTCCGCTGATCGCCGGCGCGGTATCGTCTGAGGTTTTACCCAGCACGTTACCCGTTACGGCCCCGACATCGTCAGTGATGGCGGTGATGATGGGAACCTCTGGCAGATTGGATACTGTACCGCTGACGGTAAAGTCAGCTTCCGGGCTTGTACGTCCTGAGGCATCGGTTGCGGTCACAGTCAGGACTGCGCCATCCTGCTGAGCCGGACTCAGCGCAATGGAGAAGTTGCCGCCAGTGGCCACCCCTGTGCCAAGAACGTTGCCATTGCTGTCGGTCACGGTGACGGTTGCTCCCGCTTCGGCAGTACCGGTCAACGGGGTACCTTCAATGGCTATACCGGTAACGACAGGCGCATCCGGATCGTTAGTATCCACCGTCACGCTGAGCGGGGCTGAACTGCCGGAAGTATTACCCGCCGGGTCAACCGCAGAGACGGTAAAGGTATGGGTGGTATCCGACAGCGTACTGCCCGCGGTCCAGGTCCATGTGCCGTTCGGCTGTACCGTCACCGGCACGCTTGATGGGACGCCGTCCACGGAAACGATCACCGTGCTGCCCGGTTCGCCTGTCCCCGTAAGGGTTGGCGTGCCGTCGCGGGTGTAAAGCGTATTGTTCGTCACCTGGCTGTCGGAGACCGCGTTAATCTGCGGTATTTCAGGTGCAACGCTATCGAGCGTGACGGTAAAGACCTGGCTGAGATCGCTGACGTTACCCGCCGCGTCCACCCCCGCAACGGTGATGTTCAGCGGACCGTCAGTCTGGGTCGGCAGTTCAAGAGACCACTCGCCATTCACCACGACGACGCGTCCAGCCTCGACGCCGTTGTTATAGACGATTACCGTCTCGCCGTTGACGCCGGTTCCACCGACGATCGGCGTGGTATCCGTGATAATACCGCCGCTCGGCTCGCCGCCGACGGCACTAATGACTGGCGTATCCGGTGCCACGGTATCAACGGTAATGGTAATCGCAGGTGACGGATCTGAAACGTTGCCCGCCTCATCTGTCGCAGTGGCGGTAAATTCGTGGTTTCCCTCATCAATATTGCTGCCGGGACGCCAGCTCCAGTTACCGTTGCTGTCTACGGTGACGCGGCCCACTTCGCTGGCAGGCTGATTATTCACGCTGTCATAAATAATAATCACGTCGTTCGCCGTACCGGTGCCGCTGAGTACCGGGCGCGGATCGTTAGTGGTTCCGCCATCGGCAACCGGACCGGTTATCTGGCTCACGCTGTCGGTCACGGTAGGGGCCGCAGGCGTGGTCGGTGGATCGGTATCAATGGTGATGGTCACCGGCTGGGACGGTGCGCTTTCGTTGCCCGCGCCATCCTTGTTGGTGACGGTGAGGGTAATGTCATAGGTGCCATTGTTCAGCGGAGTCGTTGGCGTCCAGCTCCAGTTGCCGTCGCTGCCTACCGGGACCTCGTCAACTTTAACGCCGCCGATATAAATCGTGACGGTATCGCCCGCCTCCCCGGTGCCGCTCAGCGTTGGGGTGGTATCGCGGGTAACTTCTCCTGGCTTCAGCGCGACCTCGGTTGTGCCGCCATCCGGGTTGACGGTAACGGCCGGCGTGTCCGGTGTGGCAGGGGCGACGGTGTCCACCACCAGGTCGAACGGATCGGAGACGCTGGTGTTGCCGGCGACATCTGTGGCATGGACGGTGATCGAATGCGGGCCATCGGTGAGCGGGGTGGTTGGCGTAAAGCTCCAGCCGCCGTTGCCGTCGAGGGTGGCGGTGCCGAGCAGGGTATCGCCGTCATAGAGGGTGATAATGGTGTCCGCCGGCGCGCTGCCTTGCAGCAGGGGCTGGGTGTCGTCCGTGGTATCGCCGCTGCTGAGCGGGCCCTGCACGTCGCCAGCGTCATCGGTCACGCTGGCAATGGTCGCGGCAGGTGGCGGAGTGATATCGACCGTAAAGGTAAAGCCGCCTGAAGGTGCGCTACTGTTACCTGCCGCATCGGTTGCAACAACGGTCACGGTATGTTGTCCGTTGCCAATCGGCGTGGTGGGGGTGAAGGTCCACGCGCCGTTGCTGTCAGCGACGGCAGTGCCAATGCTGTTACCGTCCAGACGGATGGTAATCGTCGCGCCCGGTTCGGCGGTACCGTTAAGCGTCGGGGTCGGATCGTTGGTGATTTCGCCGGTATCGAGCGGACCGGTACGGCCTTCAACATTATCCACCACCTGCGTAATGACCGGCGTGCCAGGGGCGACGCTGTCGACCGTTATGCTCCAGGTGTTAGAGGTTGCGCTGGCGTTGCCTGCCGCGTCGATGGCTTTCGCGCTCAGTACGTGTCCGCCTTCTTGCAGAACTACGCTCGGGGTAAAGCTCCACTGTCCGGAGGGAGGGATAACCAGCGTGCCGATTTGAGCGCTGCCGCTGTAGATAAAGAGCGTTGTGCCTGCTTCACCGGTACCGCTGATGGTCGGGGTTGCATCGTTGGTGAGCCCGCCCTGGGCGATGGGCCCCGTGGTGGGCGCGAAGTCATCGACCACCGAGACAATCACCGGGGTTTGTGCCGGGGTAATGTCCGGTGCAAGGGCCGGCGTTGTTGGACCTGTATTACCGGCTGGGTCGGTCGCATCTGCCGTCAGGGCTTCACCGTTGGCTTTTGGCGGATTCAGCGTCACGCTAAAGTTGCCCTGGTCATCGGCGACTGCCTGACCTACGGTGACGCCGCCTTCGCGGATGGTCACGGTGCTGCCCGCCTCTGCGGTACCGGTCACGGTGGTGCCATCTCCGGAAACGACCACATTGTCCGGCGCAAGCGGCGCAGTGCTGTCCGGTGCCGTGGCCGTATTCGGCAGGCTAATATTGCCGGAGCCATCGGTCGCGACGACAGTCAGCACTTCACCGTTGGTCTGGGCCGGGCTTAACGGCGCACTGAAGGTGCCGTCGCCGTTGGCTGTGGTTTCACCGATAACCGTGCCATCGGCCCCTTTAATAGTGACAGTGCTGCCCGGCTCCGCCGTGCCGCTGATGCTTTGTCCATCGTCAGTGACCTGAAGGTTGCCAGGGGCCTGAGGTGGCGTGGTGTCTGCGGCGTTGACGGTCGCCGCCGGGCTCTGGTTGCCCGCGGCGTCAGAGGCCACGACTGAAATGATCTGACCGTTGGTTTGTGCAGGCGAGAGAGTGGCAACAAAATTACCATTGCCGTCGGTTGTCGTACGGCCGACGATCTCCCCGTTATTGTTGGTAATCATGATGCTGCTGTTAGGTTCGGCGGTACCGGTAATCTGCGTGCCTGCCGGGTTTAGGGTAATAACCGGTTTGTCCGGCGGCGTGGTATCCACGATGAAGGTGATTGGCTGCGACATGGCGCTCTGGTTCCCGGCTCCATCGGTGCTCTGGACGGTAATGGAGTGAGATCCTTCCGCAATCGGGCTGGTTGGCGTAATGGTCCAGGTACCGTCTGGCTTAACGATCGCCTCCCCTACGAGCTTGCCATTATCATAAATGGAAATAGTGCTTCCGGGTTCTCCCCGGCCCGTCAGACGCGGCTGAGTGGTGTCGGTAGACTGTCCCGCGGTGAGAACGCCTTTCAGCGGGCCGAAATCATCGTTGATCACAATGGCGCTGGGGGTGACCGGAGCGGTCAGATCCACGTTAATGGTGAACGCGGGCGATGGGGGGCTGGTATTACCTGCCACATCCGTGGCCGTGACGGTGAGAGAGTGGCTGCCTTCACTGAGATTCACCGACGGGGTGAAGGTCCATGTGCCGTTGCTGCGGGCGACTGCAGTGCCAATAGCGATAGAGCCGTCAAAAATAGTAATGGTGGAGCCCGCTTCTGCAGTGCCGCTGATTTGTGGACGCCGATCGTTGGTGCTGCCACCGTTACTGATTGTTCCTGTCACCGGATCGACATCGTCGGTTGCGCTGGTGATAACCGGAGCGGCTGGTGCGAGCGTATCAACGATAAAGTTCACGGCGCCCGATGCCGGGCTGGTGTTGCCTGCTGCATCGGTAGCCGTCGTTGTAATGGTGTGGCTGCCGTTGGCGAGATCGGTTTTGGGGGTAAAGCTCCAGCTACCTTTAGCATCTACCTGCGTGGTACCTATCTTCTGGCCGTTATCGTAAACCGTAATGGTGCTGCCGGGCTCGCCGATACCGCTTAAGGTCGGACGGGCATCATCAGTACGCTGGCCGTTTTCCAGCGGGCCAGCCTTGTCGCCTGCATCATCATTCACTAACAGGATATCCGGGGCATCCGGCGCGGTGGTGTCCGGTGCAGTCACAGTCGCGCCCGGGCTGGTATTCCCCGATGGATCCGTGGCGGTGGCGGTAAGCTGTTCGCCGTTGGTCAGCGGCGTCCCCAGATCGATGGTGAATTTACCGTCGCTGCCGGTTTTACCCGTGCCAACCACATTGCCGTCGGCATCTTTCAGCGTAATGGTGCTGCCGGGTTCGGCGGTACCGGAGACGGTTTTACCATCCGCCGAGAACTGAAGGCCGGTTGGGGCATTCGGCGGGGTCCTGTCCGGATCGGAAGGGTTTGTCGGCGTGCCAGGGTTAGTGGTGTTGCCGTTATCGCCACCGCCACCGCCTCCGCCGCCACTACCACTTGCTGCCGCCGCGATGCCGCCCGCGGCGACAATGCCGCCCAGCGCCCACGGCCAGATGGCGGCCCCACCGGTATCGCTTCCTGACGAGGCAAGCAGCACATCCGTCGAGGCGATAGATTCATAGGTGGCGGCCCCGGTAGGATCTTCAATCCACCATAATGCGCCTTCGCTGTCCTGCAGAACCAGCTGGCTTACGCCCTGCGCATCAGTGACGTAGAAATTTTTAAGGGTAATCACCTCGCCGGAGTGGAGTGTGATAACCAGATCGTTACCGCTTCGCGCGAAGTGGGAGACATCGGCTCGCTCGACATGAAGCTCAACGATAGAGGAATGGCTCAGGGTTACCTGGGTGCCTTCCGTGGTTGTTTCCACGCCAGTAAGTTTCGATATAACAGAGATTTGGCTCATTTAAATATTACTCCAGCAGATGTGTCATGAACGGCGAGCAAGACGAGCCATCTCTGCAGAAGGTAAAGGGCGCCCCCGGCGCAGTCGCTGTTATAACGCAGCACTGACCGTTGTTTTTAGCGCGCACGATGCCCGCCAGGATTCAGAGTGGCAACATCAGAGCGAATCTAATTACTTATGAAAGACAACCGTTTTTATTGGTACTTTGCGTCTTATAAAACCCTGTAATTAATAGAGGAATTATTTTTGAGGATATAAAAATGATATAGACAGAAAACACGGCTTGTGCAACTTAAGCTTTCGTAAATAAATGCGGAAACAGTGAGGGCGGCATTGATATATTGATATTGTTAATGGCCTTATTGGTACAACATTCTGTTTTATATGATTTTAATTTCACGTTGAAATGTTGTTTATTAATGTGGGCTACGCGGTGTGATAATTGGTAGGAGGTGTTTTTAATATAATATAAAACGTTATTGTTTAATTGCGCTTAATATCCATTTAAGTTAGGTTAACATTTTTGATATAAGATATATTATATCGCCTGCGCAATGAAATATATTCTTATGCCGGGTTAAAATTCTGCTATCACACGAAAATAATAACGTTAAGGCAAGGGTAAAATAACCTGATTCATTTTCATTGGGGCTACGACGTCAGCATGATTTTGCGACAGCAAAAAAAATCACGAGGAGAATGAATAAAAATCGCCAGACGCGCGTTTACTGACGTCACTTCCTTCTTACCCTGGAGCTTTATATGAACACGACCTCGTTTCGTTTGATCCCGGTGCTGATTTTTTCCCTGCTGTCCCCCCTGGCGCTGGCAATGGGCAATAATAGTACCGAGAGCAAAACGCCCGACTGTCCTTCCGGACAGGTGTATGACAGCGCCACTCAGAAATGCGTGCCGGACAAGAGCAGCAGCCTCAGCGACCAGGACAAAACCAACTATGCATACCATCTCGCAAAGAAAGGGGAATACCAGGCGGCGCTGAATCTGCTTGATTCGCTCAAAAATGGCAATACGGCTGAGGCGTGGAACTATCGCGGGTTCGCCACGCGCAAGCTTGGCCGCACGGACGAAGGGATTGGTTACTACCAGCGCGCGCTGGCTATTGCACCGGATTATGCCAAAGCCCGGGAGTATCTCGGGGAAGCGTGGATGGTAAAAGGACGTCCCGACCTTGCGAAAGAACAGCTGAAGGTGATTGCCGGTATTTGTGGCCAGTCCTGCGAGGAATATCGCGACCTGCAGGCCGCTATCAACGGACATCCGGAATCCTGATTTCCTGGTGGAGGGAAAACACATCGCTACCAGTGAGGTTCGTCAACAGTTAGCCGCACACCTGTCGCGTCTCTGGCGCTATGGGCTGGTGTTGTCGCGAAACAGGGATATCGCCGAAGAGCTGGTTCAGTCCACCTGCGTGCGTGCGCTTGAAAGGAGCAGCCAGTATACGCCAGGCACACGCATCGACAGGTGGCTGTTCGCGATCCTGCACTCCATCTGGATCTCAGAGCTTCGGGCACGACACGTGCGTCAGGGGCAGGGATTTGTGGCCAGCGACGAGCTTCTGGCGCCGGACAGCCGTGAACAGGATGAGACGCGCCTGCATTACCTGAAGGTGATGCAGCGCGTTAACGCGCTGCCTGAAGCCCAGCGCAACGCGGTATTTTTGGTTTATGTCGAAGGCTTTACCTACCAGGAGGCGGCGGAGACTCTGGCAGTGCCCATTGGTACCGTGATGAGCAGGCTGGCGACAGCACGGGCTCGGCTTGCCAGGTCCGCTGACGCACTGCCTCCGGTAAAGGAGAAACGCTCTTGAACTCGCACCGTTTTGCACCGCCCTATAACGACGACGCTATCGTGGCATGGATCGATGGCGAGATGTGCCGCGCCGACGCGCAGCAATTTGAAGAACAGATGAAAAGTGACGAACGCCTCTCCGGGCGAACCGCCGAACTGATGAAAAGCAGCCAGGATTTCGCCGGGGCGTTTGCCCCCCTGCTGGATGACGCGCCTCTGGAGACGATGCACGCGCGCCTGGCAGCGATTCCCGATCCACAAGCCTCCACGCCGGTCGGCGTCAGCAGGCGGGCGTTGATTGCCGCGTCGGTCAGTTTTTTGATGGTCGGCTCCGGGCTGGGCTACCTGCTGCGGCCCGCTTCCGCGCCTGCTGATGAGAACGCCCATATTCGCGACCTCGAAGCGCAATATATGTCCCTGTACAGCGTCGAGACGCTGCTGGATATGGACAGCGCAGCGCCTGTCCTGCAGCGCGGGCTGGAACGGGCCGCGCAGGATATCGGCATGAAGCTGCACATGTCGCAGCTTGTCCTGCAGGGGGCAGAGCTGAAAATGGTGCGCATGCTGCGCTATGAAACCACCTCGATCGCGCAGATTGCCTGGATCAGCGCCGACTACGGCCCGATGGCGCTCTGTATCTCTCCCGTGGATGAGAAGACAACAGCCTCTCTGCGCCAGGAGCAGCGTCACAGCATGAACCTGGCGTGGTGGCAGGAGGCGGGTTACCAGTTTGTCCTGATTGGCCGCAACCCGCCGCCTCACCTGCGGAAAAACGCGGAGCAGCTACAGCAGCTCATCTCAGGATGACGGTATGTCGTTCGTCTTAATCGCAATGGCGATAGCAATCCGATCGTCCACGACCAGCGCAAACTTATCCATCCCGTAGGCCGAGCGCGAGATCGCCGTCGTGGCGTCCAGCGTGAGGGCCTGCGCGTGCGGGTCTTTTACGATGGCCTCCAGGATCACCGGGCGGGCAATGTTTCGCACGGTCAGCGTGCCGAACACCCTGAACCGCCCGTCACCCCGGGCGACCACGCGAGAGCTGATGAACTCGATCGTCGGGTAGCGCTCAGATTCAAAGAACATGTCGCTTTTCAGCTGCCAGGTGAGCAGCTTGTTTGACGCCACGAGAGTCGCGACGGGAATGGTGACGTGAATATGGTCGTCGACGTCGTTTTCCGGATTGAGCGTCACGGCACCCGTCACGCCGCTGAATGTTGCCCAGGAGAGGATGCCGCCAAAGGCATGCCACGATAGCCGAATGGCGGTGTTATCGGTGTCGATGATGTAGCTCTTCGGGGCAGCCATCGCCCACGGACAAACCAAAACAAGCACTATTACCAGGCGTCGCAGCATCTCAGGATCTCTTTTAGGGGGGCAGGGAGTAAACGCGTCACCTCCGGGATCTATTCGGCTTTGTTGACATTATTTCAACCGGAGCGCGATGACCGGACCTGGTGACAAGTGTAGCCTTGAGAGCGCGGAACAGGGGGGAATAAAAAAGGCCGCGTCTGCGGCCTTTCGAAGGGATTACTCAGTGACTTTCTTTTCCAGCTCGCTGGCACCGTCTTTGGTTTTGTTCCAGCCTTTCTCAGCGCCTTCTTTGGTGGCATCCCACCCTTTCTCGGTGCCTTCTTTGGTTTTATGCCAGGCTTTCTGGGAATCTTCACTGACCTTGCTGCCCAGGCTT